>Ga0116186_1002290_pt1 | contig 17591 bp, 18 predicted proteins | sample AD_JPNNA4_MetaG_FD_89806 | JGI IMG/M metagenome (GOLD analysis project Ga0116186, IMG submission 89806) | Active sludge microbial communities of municipal wastewater-treating anaerobic digesters from Japan - AD_JPNNA4_MetaG | ecosystem: Engineered > Bioreactor > Anaerobic > Digestate | place...
AAATAAAAGAAGCAAAGTTAAAAACACACATTTCCCGGGTTGAATATAAGACCACTTGCGTCAGGAAAATATAAGCTCGGTCTCTACAAGACAAACCAACTACTGAGAAGTAGGATTAAATAAATTCACCATTTTGCTACTTCCAGTTTAAACACCAATAATCCATTTACTACTGAGTTCTTATTTGATTAAATCCCCAATGGGAGAGTAATTGATTTATTCTCTCGAGCTGATCGGTATATCGCATGGATCATTTCGAGACTTTTACGTCCAGAACGTCCGTCGGTTTCAGGCTGAGCTTTGCCTTCGAGGACATCTAAGACGTTGTGTAAATAGGCCGAGTGACCGAAACCGTAGACATTAGGGGGAGTATAATTCGAATTCAAAATATCCTTGTCATCGTCATCGTAATCGGCGAAATCCCATTTTTCAATTTTATTGATGGCGACGCCCCCAATCCTGACGGTGCCTTTCTCTCCAAGAAGAGTGATGGAGCCTTCGAAATTCTTGGGGTACGCGAGCATCGTAACGCTCATTGTGGCGATGACACCGTTTCTGAACTTGATGATGGCAGCGCCCGTATCCTCGGTTTCGATATGTCGTGCCATCGTTGCTGTACTTGCCATGACACTTTCTGGTTCGCCGATAAGCCAATATAGCATATCAACATAATGACTGGCCTGGTTCATAAAGGCGCCACCGTCGAATTCCCACGTGCCACGCCATTTGGCCGAATCATAATAATCCTGCGGGCGTGTCCAGAACACATTACTTTGGGCCATATACAGGCGGCCAAAGCGGCCCTTGTCGATCGCTCTTTTCACGGCCTGCATCGTCGAATTCAACCGATTCTGCTTCACGACAAAAAGATGAACGCCTGCTTCGTCGCAGGTTTTGATGAACTCGTCGACCGCTGAAAGAGTGATGCCCATGGGTTTTTCGGAAATGACATGACGGCCGGTACGTGCGATTTTCATTCCATGATGTGGATGAAGGCCGCTGGGCGTGGTGACGATGACGGCATCGAGGTCCTGCCGTTTGAGCATCTGATCGAGATCGGTATAGGCTTCTGCCCCCGTTTCTGAGGCTGCTTGCTTGGCTCGTTCCGGAATGATGTCGCAAACGGCAACCAGTCGGCAGCGGGCGGCATTGTCTGAAAAGGCTTTAAAATGATTCTTCGAAATTCTGCCGCACCCGACGAGACCGAAATTGAACATGTATCTGCTCCAACATCATTTTGAGATTGGGCAATGATAATCCAACGTTGCATCAAAATCAAGACAACCACGGGGAATTCGGGGTCATGTCCCGTCAAGTGGTGTATGAGCCATCGCGATCACCGAGAGGTTCAGGCGGCCTTTCTGGAACGTAGTTTGGGGGTGGGAAAAGCTTGGGGTTGAACCGGGGATGGGATCTTGGCGAGGGCCTCCAGGCTCATGTACCGCCGGCTGATGGTCCACTCGTCGTGGATCTCGGCAAGGACCGAGCCGACCAGGCGGATGATCGCTGCTCGGTTGGGGAAAATGCCCACCACGTCGGTGCGGCGGCGGATTTCCTTGTTGAGGCGCTCCAAGGGGTTGTTCGACCAGATCTGCTTCCAGTGTTCCTTGGGGAAAGCCGTGAAGGCCAGGAGATCTGGGGCGGCCTCCTCCAGGAGGTTGGCTGCCGCAGAGAACTTCTCCCGGAGCTGCTCTACCACCCTTTCCAGTTGGGCATGGGTCGAAAGAGCGTCGGGTTGGGCAAAGATCGTACGGACGAGGGTTGCCACGAGATCCTGTGCCGACTTGGGAACTCGGCACAGGAGATTTCGCATGAAATGGGTCCGGCAGCGCTGCCAGGAGGCTCCCGGCAGGGTGGCGGCGATGGCATCTCGAAGGCCAGGATGCGCATCGGAGATGACCAGGCCGACGCCATGAAGCCCGCGAGCCACCAGGCTTCGCAGAAAGGTCAGCCAGCCGGATCCGTCTTCGGTCGTCACCACATCCAGACCGAGAATGGCCCTCTGTCCCTCCTCGGTGACACCGGTGGCCACCAGAACCGCCACATTGACGGTGCGGCCACCTTCCCGACATTTCTCGACGAGGGCATCCAGCCACAGGTAGCGAACCGCCTGGCCGTCCAAGGGGCGGTTGCGGAACTCCTCGACCTGGGCGTCCAAATCCTGAGCCATGGCAGACACCTGCGACTTGGAGATGCCCGTCACGCCAAGGGTATGGACCAGGCCTTCCACCCGGCGTGTGGAAACGCCGAGGACATAGGCTTCGGTGATCACATTCGCGAACGCCTGCTCGGCCCGGCGGCGCGGTTCAAGCAGCCAATCGGGGAAGTAACTTCCCCGACGAAGTTTCGGAACGCCCAAGTCAATGGTCCCGACGCGGGTGTCCCACCGTCGATGCCGGAGCCCGTTTCGGGAGTTGGCCCGGTCAGCGGCCCTCTCACGAAACCCCGCCCCACAAAGAGCGTTTGCCTCCGCATTCATCAGCGTCGCCGCCATCGTAGTCAGCATCTCCCGCATCAGGTCCTTATCGCTTTCCAAGGTCTTGCGCAGCCACTCCAAGGGATCTATTCTGGTCACAGTCACCGTGGTCTCCTTTCGAATCTGGCTCGACACCGATTCTTTCGGAGATCGCGGTGGCTCTCTTTAGGGCCCCGACCGGGGGACTCTTCTTACACCACATCCGTGGACTCTAACGAATTCGGGGGACGTCATACCGGATTCGTCGCGAGAAGGGAATGTAAGTATCCCCGAAATCAGGACCACGTATAAATAGAAAATCTGGCATACTTGAACACCGAAAGGAATCCATCGAGTATGCGGAAATCGAAGTTTTCAGAGCACCAGATCATCAAAATCCTCAAAGAGGTCGAGGCCGGCCGGAGCCTGGCGGACGTCTGCCGCGATCACGGAGTGAGCCCTGCCACGTATTACAACTGGAAGTCCAAATACGGTGGGATGGAGGCCTCAGACATCAAACGGCTCAAGGAACTCGAGAAAGAGAATGCCAAGCTGAAGAAGATGTTCGCAGAGCTGAGCCTCGAGAATGAAGCTCTGAAGGATGTCATCACAAAAAAACTCTAAGGCCCGCCGAGAAACGCACGTTGGTCGACTATGTTCGTGAGACGTTTCATATGAGCTCCTGGGAATCTTGTCGGGCCTTGAACCTCAGTCGATCAGTCTACTTCTACAAACCTGATTCTCAACGCGATCTGCCTGTAATCGAGGCTATTGGCCGTTTTGCGGGAAAATATCTGCGTTACGGTTTTCCCAAGATCTTTCAGAAGATCCGAAAGGCCGGTAATACCTGGAACCACAAACGAATTCATCGAATCTACTGCAAGCTCGGGCTGAATCTCAAACGCAAGGGCAAACAGCGGCTGCCGTCGAGAAATCCGATGCCTCTCAGCATTCCAGGGCAGATGAATCAAAGTTGGTCTGTGGATTTCATGAGTGACAGCCTCGCAGACGGCCGGACCTTCAGAACATTCAATGTCCTGGACGATTTCAATCGACAGGCGCTTGGTATAGAAGTCGATACAAACCTGCCTGCAGCCCGAATTATCAGGGTGCTCGATCAAATCGCTTCGTGGCGTGGCTATCCGAAACAGATCCGAATGGACAACGGCCCCGAATTTATCTCGCTGGCGATGGCAGAGTGGACCGAGAGCCATCGGATTCATCTGGAATTCATCAAACCGGGGAAGCCCACCCAGAATTCTTTCGTGGAGCGGTTCAACCGCACCTATCGGGAGGAGATCCTGAACTATTACATTTTCAAAGATCTGAAGGAGGTAAGTGTTCAGTTCCCTTGATTTGATAGGCCCTTGTACCTTCATGCAAAAATCCGTACGATGGAGTTGTGGAAGATAAATGCCGGAACTGCGAAAAACTGCTCGAGCTTCAGGCGCGTATCGCACAGCTCGAAGCGCTGGTCAAGGAACTGCAGTCCGCGTTGGCAAGCAGTTCCAAGAACAGTCATCGCCCCCCGTCGTCGGATCCACCCGGAACGATTCATCCTGGGGGCTCGAATACTCGTCGTGGTCGAAAGGGCCATACAGGCCACTGGCGTCAGGCCTTCCCGCCGGAGCGTGTGACGGAGTTTATCGTCAGCCGACCCGCCACCTGTCGGTGTTGCGGTCATGCCTTGCCGGGAACTGGCATTTGCGATTCTCGCATGAGACAGCAAATCGAGTTGCCGAAGATCGAACCGATCATCCGGGAAATACATTGTCTCACGATCGAGTGCCCGCATTGCCACGCAAGAACATCGGGAAACGTTTCTGCCGAATACGGCTCTTCGCTTTTGGGACCTCGACTGACGGCTTTTCTGGGTCATCTGCGGCCGAGATTTCATCTGAGCGTCAGGAAGAGCAGAGAGCTTCTCAAACTGCTCATCGGCGAAGCCGCAAATGTTTCCACAGCCACGATCGCTCGCGCAGAGCAAGTCGTGAATCGGGCGATGTTTTTGCCCTACCAGGAAGTCAAAGCCATCGTGCGATCTTCGGAAATCGCCTGGACCGACGAGACAGGATGGCGCTGTGGAAACAGGCGCGCCTGGCTCTGGGTGGCAAGAAGCCCGAATGCAACGTTGTTCCGAATAGACCCGAGGCGCAGTGGCAATGCCCTGAAGGCGTTGCTCGGCTCGTTCTCGGGAATTGTCACATCGGATCGCTGGACTGCTTACGGCACCATTCCGGAAGATCGCAGACAACTCTGCTTCAGCCATCTGAAGCGGGATTTCCAGAAGCTGATCGACCGGAGAATGGGTGCAGAAAGCTTGGGTGCGTGGGGTCAGCTCGAAATCAAACGGTCTCTGGAACTGTGGCACCGTTACAGGCAAGGCCTGATCAAGTTCCAGGAATTCGAGTTTTCCATGATGGTTGTCCGCGCTCGATTCAAGCGGCTTTTGCGCAAAGGAATGATGTTGAAGGATCCCAAGGCTGTCGCTCTCTGCAAAAATATCAGGCGCAATTTGAAGTCGCTCTGGACGTTCGTCATTCATCCGGATCTTGTGGAACCTACCAACAACCGCGCAGAAAGAGCTCTGAGAGCGCCTGTCATCTGGCGAAAAGTCTCGCAAGGAAGCAAAACCGAACGGGGAATAACCTTCGCACAACGCCTTGCGAGTATCGTCTCGACACTGAAGCAGCATGGACAGAATGTCATGGGCTTTTTGGAGCAGGCCGTCATAGCGCTCAACAAGGGAATTTCCTGCCCGGCACTGCTTCCAGACCCCGGCGGATAAGCCAGAATCCTCTCGCACAGAGGTCAATCGCCTTCGTTTCAGACGGCGATCATTTTGTGTTGTTCGAAAATTCTTTGCCATGTTTAAAGTTCGACCTACTGAACATTTACTGAAGGAGGTTCGAGAACTGACAGAGGCCTGGCTCAGCGAATACAACACGGAGAGGCCCCACGAATCATTGCAAAACAGGACACCCATCGAATATCTTCTACAGACTGCCGGAAATTCTAATAATCCGTGGCCCTAAAATGGGGGCACTTACACCTTCGCGGCGCGATTCCGAAAGGGCTCATGTTCCCGGTTTCCGCTGCCATGCTGAAAAATCCGGCGATGTACGATCGCTCCCTGGAGGCGTTTTCGAGGCCGCTGATGCGGCTGGTTGAATACGATCTGGACGAACTTGGCCGTATGACCGTGCCGGGTGAGACCGGACGCCTGTACAGGTATATCGACATGACGGCCCAGGCGGAGGCTTTATACGATTTCGTCACACTCACCATCGAGCATGAACTGGTGGAAGAACTCGATTTTCTGGCGAAATACGACAAGACCAGGAAGGCCATTCAGGAAATCGTGAACATGCCTGACCGCCTCATCGATCTTTTTATCCAATTCTGTCTGCAACACAATGGTCGCCTTTCGGCGAATAAGAGGGAAGCGCATTTCAAATTTCTGACCGATATCGAACTGGCCGCCATGGAAAGCGCAGTCCGGAATGGATATGGGTGAGCCGTCATCCAATCGCCGACTCAAAATCAAGACGAGCGCGGGTGTGAGCGGCATTGCGTTCGAGAGGAGCGGCGGTTTCGAGACGCTCCATGAACGCTTCGATCATCACTCGGGGGAACTGGCGAGGAACACGATAAGGCTGAAGGAGACCGGATTCATCTCGCCAGGTGGAAAAATACCAGCGGAGCGGTTGACGTTCTTCCTGCGCCAGGAACGCCTTGCCCCGGGGGCAGAGGCAGGGATTGGGCCGATTTTCCTCGCCTGTGCGAAGAACGCAGCTTCGGGGGCATACCAGGCACACGGGGCTGCTGATCGAGCCCTCCTTCACATCGGATGATGCACGAGAATGGCCTGCCTCCGGCTGCGTTTCGACAACGGGCCTGCCACAGATCGCATCGGCGACGGATTCTGCCTCCCGGCTCACCGCATCGACGATGGGATGGATGCGCGCGGAATTCCCGCAGACCCATAGCCAGGGAAGTGCTGTCCTGCCTTCGCTGGTGCATGCGAGGCCCCGGCCTTCCTTGGGAAGGCCCAGGTCGAGTGCAAGATCGACCTCCGGTACAAGGCCGACGGCGACAAGCAGCGTATCGCATGCGATGCGTCGGAGGGTGTTGGGAATAGGCCGTCTCGTGTCGTCGAGAGACGCGACCGTCACGGCTTCGACGTGGCTGTTGCCGTGAACGGCGATCACCGTTGAGGATGTCAGCAAGGGAATTCCGTAGTCGCGAACGCAGGTCTGGACGTTTCGGATGACGCCGCCAGGCTTGGGGCCGGCTTCGACCACAGCCGCTACGTCAAGGCCCTCGAACAGGAATCTTCGGCACATGATCAGCCCGATATCTCCTGCGCCAAGGATGACCGCGCGTCTTCCCGGCATGATGCCGAGCCGGTTGATCAGATACTGGGCTTCGCCTGCCCCAAAAATGCCAGCAGGCCTTGCAGAGGGAATTCCGAGACTGCCGAACGGAATTTCCCGGCTTCCGGTGGCAAGAATGAGGTTTTGGAAGCGGACGTCGTATCCTCCTTCCGGACCGACTGCTGAAAGGCGGCGATCGTGATGAAGAGAGGTCACATGCGTGTTGAGGCGAACGTCGATTCGATCCGTGGGGAAGCAGGATAACGCCTTTGCCGCATATTCGGGCCCGGTCAACTCAGCACCGAAATACTCGACACCGAACCCGGTGTGGATGCATTGCCTCAGAATGCCGCCAAGAGCATCGTCGCGCTCGAGAAGCATGATGCGACTCGACGTATCGAAGCTGTGCAGGCGAGTGGCGGCGGCAATGCCGGCCGCTCCGCCGCCGACGATGACGATATCGGCTTCGAGGCATAAGCGTCGACTCATTTCAGCCACCCCGAAACCAGATTCGAGCCAGGCTCTTTGAGGGGAATCTCGCCGGGTTCGCGATTCGACCATCGGGAAAGAAGGCCCAGGATGCGGGGGCGGCAGAAACCACCCTGACAACGCCCCATGCCTGCGCGAGTCATCCAGCGCACGGTTTCGATGGTGGTTGCTCCACGGGACCACGCTTCGCTGATTGTTGCTTCATGAACTTTTTCACAGCGGCAGACGAGGGGCGAGTCAAGCCTTGCTGTCGCTTGTTCCGGCGATGTTCTTGTCTCGACGAGATTCGCACGCTCCCTGATCTTTTCGGGCGATATCGCGCCGTTCGTGAGCGCTGTCACCACCTCGTCGGCAAGGGCCGGAGCCGCTGTCAGTCCCGGGGAGCGAATGCCATGGAGGGCCATGAGGCGGGCGTCGGCCAGAAGATCGAGTAGCGCGAAATCCTCGCCAGGCGCCGTATGCCGGATGCCGGTGAATGAACGGATCACATCTCTGCGTTCGAGTCCGGGAACAAGCTGAATTGCCGACTGCCAGAGGGTGGAAAGCCGTTCCCATTGTGCCAAAACGGCTGTTTCGTCATCGAGGGAGATCGCTGGATGTGGCCAGGAAACGGCATCGGGGCCCAATAGGAGATTTCCGTGGACCGTTTCCTGGGCGAGGAAGCCTTTTGTGTGAGGCTGAGGCGGGCCGAAAACGATGTGATGCAGCGTGCCTGCAAGGCGTCGATCCATCATGAAATATGCGCCGCTCACCCAGGACAACGATGGCGGTTGAATACCGAAGATGTGAGAAATGCCTTGAGCGCCGGCGCCGGTCGCGAGAATGACAATGCCGGATGCAACTGCCCAATCATCGCCTTCAAGGAGCCAGCCATTCGGTTTGCGAGCGGCTTTTTTTACGTGATGTTCGGGTTTGAATATCAGGCCGTTTGCAATCGCGTTTTCAAGAATCGCGCGGCAGGCTTCATACGGGGAGATCTGCGCAGAATCGGCGATCAGAAGGCCTGCGCGGAGATGTGGAGAAAGGCATGATTCACAGGATTGAAGTTCTGCCTGGTCGAGAAGTTTGGGCGACAGTGTCGAAGCATGCTGTTCGGCAAGCCCCTTGAGTCGCACCTGGTCTTCTTCGGTGAAGGCAACGATCAGCGAAGGACGATCGACGAGTGGAATATCGAGTTTCGGAGCCCAGGTGCGATACCACCTCAGCCCGGAACGGCAGCGCCGAAACATCTGGCTCTCCGGCTTCTCGTGGATTCCCGAATGAAGAATGCCCGAGTTCGCACGGGTCGAACCATTGGCAATGTCGCAACCGCTCTCGATCAGGGCAACGCGCAGGGTTGTTCGCGCCAGCCGCCAAGCAATGCTGGTGCCGACGATGCCACCACCAATGACGGTGACATCAAACGACTCTTCAGATGAAGGCATATCTTCTTGAACGCAGAATGTACTTGCAGTGGCGCTCAGCCGGCGAAATCGAGCTTGCCATCGCAAATCTGATATTTCGTTCCGCAGGCCTGACAGACGGGCTTGAGATGCGCTTCGAGTTTAGCGCCGGAAAGGAGTTTTACGCCGCACTGGCACACCCAGCCGGTGATACGCGCCGGATTCCCGACCAGCAGGGCAAAGTCGGGGACATCCTTCGTTACAACCGAACCGGCACCGATGAAGCAGTACCGGCCGAGCGTATGGCCGCAAACGACGGTGGCGTTGGCCCCGACCGATGCGCCCTGTTTAAGAACGGTTTTGCGGAACTCGCTTTTACGGGCAATATGGCTGCGCGGATTAATGACGTTTGTGAACACCATTGAGGGGCCGCAGAACACGTCGTCTTCTATCTCGACGCCGTCGTAAATCGAGACGTTGTTCTGGACCTTAACGTTGTTGCCGATCCTTACGTTCGGGCCGGCGACAACGTTCTGGCCGAGGCTGCAGTCGCGGCCGATCGTCGTGTTCTTCATGATATGGCAGAAGTGCCATATTTTTGTGTTTTCGCCGATGACGGCGCCGTCATCGACGTAGGATGATTCATGTACGAAATACTTTTTGTCTGTCATGGGACTCTCCCGTTGTGGCTTGAAAATTTCCAAAGGAAAGATACTCTCTCGATGGTCAGGTGTAAAGACGCACGAGGAATCAATGTTGCCCTGGAAATGGAACCCGGATGGAAGGTATAATCTCCCGTCACGATCTTGCGAATCGAACGGCTCAATGTATTGAATACTCTATAACTCGCATCGAGGAACACGATGAAATTTCTCACAGTCGTTGGTGCCCGGCCTCAGTTTATCAAGGCAGCGGTTGTCAGCCGCGCTGTCAGATCAAGGATTGCAGCCTCCACAGACGGTTCATTGCGTGAAGTGCTGGTGCATACCGGCCAGCATTATGATGCTTCAATGTCACAGGTGTTTTTTGACGAACTGGACATTCCGAAACCCGATCATCATCTCGGTGTCGGTTCTGGTTCTCATGGTGCTCAAACGGGGGCGATGCTCGAACGGCTGGAGTCGGTGATATTGCAGGAAAAGCCGGACATCGTTCTCGTCTATGGGGACACGAACTCGACCCTCGCCGGTGCCCTGGCTGCCGCGAAGCTCCATGTTCCCGTTGCCCATGTCGAAGCCGGATTGCGGTCGTTCAACCGGCGTATGCCGGAAGAGCTCAACCGCGTCATGACCGACCATCTCTCGACTCTGCTTTTCTGCCCGACCCAGACGGCCATCGAGAATCTGCGGGCGGAGGGGCTTCCGCATGCACGACGGGCGGAGGTGAACGTGATCCGCACCGGCGATGTCATGTTCGATGCAGCCCTTTTCTATGGCGCTCGTGCCGACGGAAGGCCTTTACCATCAGGTTTTAACGGCCTTCACGGGAAAGACTTCATTCTGGCGACGATTCACCGGGCAGAAAACACCGATGATCCTGTTGCGCTTGGGCGCCTACTTGAAGCTCTGGAGCAAATTGGTGAGCGGTTGATGCCCGTTGTCTGGCCTGTCCATCCCCGGACGCGTCATCTCATGGAGCGACATGAAACTCTTCGGAGTATCTGTTCGCGGGCTCAGCATCTTCGTATGGTTGAGCCGCTCGGATACCTCGACATGGTTGTGGCAGAGCGTCGCGCTCGCCTCGTGCTGACTGATTCCGGAGGGGTTCAGAAAGAGGCGTTTTTCCATGGCAAGCCCTGTGTCACGATGCGCACCGAAACGGAATGGGTAGAACTGATCGATGCCGGCTGGAATGTGATTGCGGGCACGGAGCCCGAAGCGATCATGACGGCTGTCGAAAAGATGCTGAATACCTACCTCGATCCGGCAAAACAACCCCCGCTCTATGGTGATGGCCATGCAGGTGAAGCTATTCTGGAAACATTGGTTGCCTGGGCGAAATAATCCGAGTTCGTTTCCAGCAAACAGGGGCACGGCTTGTCGCCGTGCCCCTTGTCGGTTCTGGGAAATCATCCCCTCGTGAAAGAATTGATCGTGGTTGCGACGAATTCGAGGGCTTCTGATGGGAGCTCGGGATAGACCGGGATGGCGAGGGTGTGATTCGCGGCGTATTCCGAGTTTGGGAAATCTCCGCGACGGTAACCGAGAGACTTGAAGCATTCCTGTTCGTGGAGAGAGACGGGGTAATAGACGGCGCAGCCGATCTCCTTCTCCGTCAGGTGCTGCTTCAGTTCATCGCGCTTTTCAACCTGGATGACATACTGGTTGTAGATGTGCTTCCGGCCTGCCTTTTCGACCGGGGGGCGAACATTCTTGTTGCCGGCGAACAGCTGATTGTAGCGGGCGGCATTTTCCCGGCGACTTTCCGTCCACGCGGCCAGATGGGGAAGTTTCACCGAGACGACGGCGGCCTGGATAGCATCGAGACGTCCATTGATGCCCACTTCGAGGTGGTGATACTGTTTGGCCCCTCCGTGGACACGCAGCTTCCGGATATGGTCCCCTTGTTCGTCGCTGTTCGTGGTGACAAGGCCGCCGTCACCGAAACAGCCGAGATTCTTGCTGGGGAAGAAGCTGAAACAACCGAAGTCGCCGATCGTTCCGGCCTGTTTTCCGTTGTATCCCGAGCCGATCGACTGGCAGGCGTCTTCGATGACGGGGAGACGGTATTTGCGGGCAATGGCCATGATGGCATCCATGTCAGCACACTGACCGAACAGGTGGACCGGCAGGATCGCCTTCGTGCGGGGGGTGACCGCCGCCTCGATCTTCGAGGCATCGATGTTAAAGGTATCGGGCTCGATGTCGACGAACACCGCTTTTGCCCCGACGCGGGCGACGGCGCCGGCGGTCGCGAAAAATGAGTAGGGGGTTGTGATAACCTCGTCCCCATGCCCGATCTGCAGAGCCATCAGCGACAGCAACAGGGCATCGGTGCCCGATGAAACACCGACAGCATGCTTGGCGCCGATGTAAGTGGCGAGCTCCTGTTCCATCTTCTCGACGCGCGGTCCGAGAATGAAACCCTGGCTTTCCATCACCGCCAGTACTTCACGGACCACGTTATCCTTGATTTGCGCATATTGAGGTTTGAGATCCAGCATTGGGACTTTCATCTTTTAATATTCTCCTAAATATAATATGGCCATGAGTGCTGAAAAAACAAAGTGCCCGCCCCTTAGGAAGGAGGCGGGCACTCGAAAGCGTTCACTTGGACGTCTGTGTGGTCAGAGGCGCCAGTAGCGGAAGCCGGCTTTGCGGGCGGCGGAGGCTTCGAAGAAGGCTTTCACGTCGATCATGACGGGGGGCTTGTCGCCGCGCTCGCAGAGGGTGGCGAGCTTTTTCAGGGAGAGATCCCGGTAGGCTTCGTGGCCGACGGCGAGAATCACGGCGTCGAAGGTCGGAAGCTTGCCTTTCAGGGAGTTCATGATTTCGAGGCCGTATTCCTCTTCGGCCTCGTGCGGGTCGGCGAGGGGGTCGTGAACCGTGGTGCGGACGCCGTATTCCCCGAGTTCGCGGATGATATCGACGACTTTGGTGTTCCGGAGGTCGGCGACGTTCTCCTTGAACGTGAAGCCGAGAATCAGGACGCGGGCGCCGCGGACGGTCTTGCCGGCGCGGATCATCTTTTTGACGGTGCTCTCGGCGATGAACTTGCCCATCCCGTCGTTGATGCGGCGGCCGGCGAGAATCACTTCGGGGTGATAGCCCAGCTCCTGGGCCTTGAAGGTCAGGTAATACGGATCGACGCCGATGCAGTGGCCCCCGACGAGGCCGGGGACAAACTTGAGGAAGTTCCACTTGGTTCCTGCGGCGGCGAGAACGTCACGCGTGTCGATTCCCATCTTATGAAAAATGATTGCCAGCTCGTTCATCAGGGCGATGTTCAGATCGCGCTGGGTGTTTTCGATAACCTTAGCCGCCTCGGCGACCTTGATGCTCGAAGCCTTGTGAACGCCGGCCTTGATGATGCTGCCGTACACGTTCGCCACGATCTCGAGGGTTTCCTCGTCCGAGCCCGAGACGATCTTCGTGATCGTTTCGAGGCGGTGCTCCTTGTCGCCGGGGTTGATGCGTTCGGGGCTGTAGCCGAGCTTGAAATCGGTGCCGAACTTCAGGCCGGATTCCCGCTCGAGGATCGGAAGGCACTCATCCTCGGTGACACCGGGATACACGGTCGATTCGTACACGACGACCGATCCCTTGCGGAGATGCCGGCCGACGGATTCGGAGGATTTAACCAGGGGCGTGAGGTCCGGCCGGTTGTTCTTGTCCACCGGCGTCGGAACGGCCACGATGATGAAACGGCAGTCTTCGAGAGCCTTCGGATCGGTGGTGAAGTCGATTTTCACCTGCTTCAGGCCGCCTTCGGGAACCTCGCCCGTCGGGTCGATGCCCTTCTTCAGCAGAGCGATCTTTGCCGCATTGCAGTCGAATCCGACGACCCGGAACTTCTTTGCGAATGCGTGGGCGAGCGGCAGGCCGACATACCCGAGGCCCACGACGGCGAGGGAGGTTTTCTTCTTCTGCAACTCGTTCCAAAGGGTTTTCATCGATTCTGTCCTCTGATTCACGTATCGTAACGGTGTCGTTTCGGCCTGCGCCATCGGGCGCCGCCGGCCCACTTCCCCTCTCGTGAGGGCGAGTCGAGGATAGCACTCCGCCCTTCCGAATTCAACACGAATACCGCCGCCAATCCGAGGACCGTGATGAAAATGAACGCCAAAAACCTGAGGGGTCAGGCGGCCTTTTCCTGCAGGGTGCTTTCGTAGCCGCGACAGGCGAGGGCGACGATCCGGGGAATCGGCCGGTGGCCCATGTGGTAATAAATGATCATACGCCTCGAAAGACCCAGGATCTTTGCTGCATCCGACAGGGAAATGCGGTTGCGCTCGAGCCAGGCATTGAAGGCGTCTGCCGGCATGGAATTCCCGGATTGTTCGTGGGCGAGGGTCCAGAGGGTATCGGCACCGATATCGATCGATTTGCCCCAACAGACGGAATGTCCCCAAAGCCCCACTCTGGCTTTCCTGAACGAAGCCGGAGAACGCAACGAGTCGAGCGCCGGATCTTCCCGGACCATTTCTGCGAGATCGATCTCGGAATGCGTTTGATTTTCCCATGTTATTCGGAGTTTCCATTCGCCGATGACCTGCACTGAAGCAACGATTGGGGTTTTCATTTCTTCGTTATTTCCTTCCATTTCGTCATGAGCCATTCTCTCTTTGAGGCTGCCCATTTCATGACCGTCGCAATTTCGGATGCCCGAATGGCATCATCTGGGTTCATGCTGATTCAGTCGGTTCTTGAAAAGCCAACGGAAACGCGCTCTCGCCTCATTGAATTCGTGTGATGTGATACCGAATCAAAAAAGAGTTCCGTCGATCGTTCGGGCGACAGGGGCGCGGCTGATGAGGCAGGCGTCGAAGGCATCATCGAGGGATACGGCGTTCAGCAGAGGAAGCGCTCGGCGAGATGTTTCTCCTGGCGGAGCATGAAGGTTTTCACCTGTGACCAGGTCAGGCCACGCAATGAGATTGGGTCTGGGTCAGCTTCGGCGTCGGCGAAATAGACGAGAGACCGCAGGAGGTGATAACAGTTCACACGGCGTTCGCCGAATTTTTCGAGGACCCACTGTTTGACCTTCTCGGGAGAAGCATGCTGGAGGATTTCATACAGATCGAAGAAATCCTTCTTCGTTCCGCGCTGTCCGATGGCGATCACCTTCATCGCCGCAATATCAGACAGTGCCGCAAGGCGAATGCCTTCGAATTCCACCGGCGATTCCAACAAGGGGTAGGAATATGTGAAAAACGAACACTTCACCCCACGCAGGGAAACATGGAGCGTCCCCGCTTCCTGGGAGCGTATCTCGCCATCCCGAGAGACCAATGCATCCCCCAGAGAGGAGCCGTCAAAATCAGAGGCAGTGAAGAAATCCAGATCGACACTCCGGCGATGGCCGAGGTGAAAGGCCAGAGCGGTGCCGCCGGCGAGATAGAAGCCTTTGCCCTCAACGACCGGTCGAAGCAGTTCTATTGCCCCGTGAACGGCAGGAGGGGCGGATTCTGGAAACATCTGACCTCCTCGTGAGGAATTTCCAAATGAATGGCCCAGAAGTTCGCGGTTCTGCTGTCCAGGCGACGAGACAGACACACGACTTCCCGAATCTCGGCTTCGGAATAGATCGAAAGAAGCCACCGAATCTCTCCTGGCCGGCCCAGGGACAGCACCCGCTCGATGACGAACTGCCGGTGTCTCACCGGATCGACCGTCTCGGGATCGACATCCCAGAACAACTCCCGGGGAAAACCGTCAGGAAGACCCATCACGCCTCCTCGATCTTACGCAAGTTCACCGCTGTCATCTCCCTGCCTGTATGGTTGAATCTCAGCTTTGATCATACCCTGGGCTGGCTTCCGGAGCAAACCCGGGGCAAACTTCCATCGAAGGAGCTCAATACGGGGGGCGTGATACCGGATTTGTCTCGATTGGATGATGAAGGAGATCCACGGTTCCGGTTGATCAGAAGATCGGCGGAGGTTGTCTCACGCTCTTCGGCGGTTTGGGGAACACGTCGTCGAGGATGATCGACAACCCGGGGAAGATTTCTGAAGTCAGAGTCATCGTGCGGTCGAAGGTCAGGGGGCGACCGTAACGGCCGTCCGGGCCGAGGTTGAAGCGCATGACGTCGCCGTTGGGATCGACGATCCAGAACTCGCGCACCCCGTGATGCTCGTAGAGATTCAGCTTGCGGACGCGGTCCTTCGACGACGTCGAAGGGGAAAGGATCTCGACGATCAAGTCAGGGGCTCCGCGGCATCCTTTGTCGTCGAGTTTCGATTCATCGCAAACGATGACAATGTCCGGCTGGACGACGGTTTTGATCTCTTCATCGGCTTCTTTCCGCCTGGGCAGACGCACGTCGAAGGGGGCGGCATAGACCCGGCAGGGCTTTCCCTTGAAGAAGAAATGAAGCTGTGCGAACAACTCCCCGGAGATTTCCTGGTGTAGCCGCCCGGGCCCCGGCGTCATGTCGAAAACCTCGCCGTCGATCAGCTCACAGCGGATCTCGTCGGACCATGTGCAATAATCACCATAGGTGTAAGAGATGCCAGTCATTTTCTTGGGCTCGGGCATGGAAGGCTCTCCTTGGTCATCAAGGACATTTCCGAATTTCGGGCGCCTTCATTCTAGCATAGGTTGACGAATCTCTCATGATGACTTTGACAGCGATGTTTCGAGGTTTGCCCGGGTCAGGAGAGCAACCTCGGACTGGCGTTCCAGGAAGGGGGCCACGTCCTGGGCAAGCTTGCTGACGTCCAGCGAATCCAGGCGGTCTCGCACCAGATCGCGCCAGGAGGAGGCAGCGACGAGGCCGGTTCCCTGGGTCTGATCGAGAGCGGCCTGAAGGAATTCGACGTTTGGTGTGAGCTGGGGCCGCCGTGAAAGATACCAGATGAGGTCATACCAGTCGCGGCCTTTGGGGTGTGGCCGGCACAGAATGGCGTGGAGCTTGCCGGACATCAACGATGGCAGATCATGATGCTGAACGAAAAACGTCAGATGGCGCGTGATGATGCGGCGTTCACAGTTGCCGCCCGGCGGGGGGCGGGTATCGATTTCGAGTTTGATCGACAGTTTCTGTTCAGGTCTTCCGGTCAGACCGGCTGCTTTCAGCAAGGCTGGGATGCGAATCCAGGCCGTGTTCACGGTTCTTCGATCGTTCCAGGTCACTTCGGGGTAGAAGCCTGAAAGGGTAAGATCGCGCTTCAGCCGGCCCAGCCAGAGTGTTGGGGCGTATCCTTCGAGGGAGGTTACGGAAAAATCCAGGTCTTCCGAGAACCGGGGAAGGTCGTGAAGGAAGCGAAGAGCCGTTCCGCCGACGAACACGAGGGGGCGGAAGGCTTCCGACTCGTGAAATGAGCGCAGGATGAACGCCTGAAGATACTCCCGAAGGCGGTTGAGCGCCAGGCCGGGATCGGTGATTCCCTGAATGAGCGACAAGGCTTTTTCCATCAGAGAAGAATCGTCCCTTCGTCGCCCCGTGAGCGCCGTTCGAGCCATCGGTCGACCGCACGGTCCAGACGCGGACGGGCGAACCTCCCGGCAAACTCGCGAAGACGTCCTTCATTCACCACGTCGGTGTGTTGATAGCGCATTTCCTCGAGCCGCTCCGAGGTCCATTCCCCTGGCGACAGGTGCCAATGGTCAAGAAGAGCTTTTTCCGGTTCGGCAACGACGATCGTGGAGGGGCCGAACGGTTCTTCCCGATATCCGAAGAAGGCTTCCTGTTTGATGTTGCGATATTCGAAGACGCCGAGGGGGTTTTCGAAAAGCCGGGGAACCCGCGGTGTCACGCTGGTGAGCCTGATCACCCGCTCAGGAATCAGGTCATAGAACGCCAATGCCCAAAGGCCGCTGAGATACGACGGGGAATAGAGCAGATGTGCCAGGCCGGCAGGGGTGACGGGGGCCGCCCGGTAGATATCGGCAAGGGCGTACTTGCCGCGCCTGAGACTGATGATCTTGCCGGCTTTCTGCCAGCGGCCAAGCTGGGCGCGAAGAGTGCCGCGAGTGTCATCCGCCGCCTGGGCCAGCAAATGAAGATCGAAGCACGGCAGTGGCCGAACGAGCCGCAACAGGGTTTCAAAATTCATACACATAAGATATCAAATATGTATGATATTGTAAACAAAACACGACCTCGGGTGTGTGGAACGTCAGCCGATATTCCAGATGGTTCCCGCCCACAGGCGGGCGAGGAAGTCTTCGTACGGCCAAATTCTGATGCCGTCGATCGTTCGGGCAACGGGGTCGCGGCTGATGA
>Ga0116186_1002293_pt1 | contig 17582 bp, 26 predicted proteins | sample AD_JPNNA4_MetaG_FD_89806 | JGI IMG/M metagenome (GOLD analysis project Ga0116186, IMG submission 89806) | Active sludge microbial communities of municipal wastewater-treating anaerobic digesters from Japan - AD_JPNNA4_MetaG | ecosystem: Engineered > Bioreactor > Anaerobic > Digestate | place...
ATCTATATAAATCTATATAAATACTAAAGTTTTTTGCATTAAAACCAAAGTTTTTTGCATTAAAACCAAAGTTTTTTGCATTAAAACCAAAGTTTTTTGCATTAAAACCAAAGTTTTTTGCATTAAAACCAAAGTTTTTTCTAGTTGTAAGTTAAAGTTATTTGCATGTCTGAAGATCTCACTGACTTTTTATTGGAAATTATCAATGACAGTGGGGCAGAATATATGGAACCAACTGATCTCATCAGTTTGGACGAGTTAATTAAAAATGTAGAGGATATTGAAGATGATATTCCAATTAAAAAATACAAAAATAAAATAGCATATGAGAATAATATAGACAATTACGATATTCCTATAAATGTTACTGAACGGGATATGCTTAAGATTATTAGAAGTAGTGATCGTATATTCTCTCCAAATAATAAACTGACATATAAGAAGATATCCATTGCTCTTACTGGTGTCAAACGATCAGAAGATACCAAAAGAAAGATTAGTGAGTCAATGAAAAATCGCACATTAGATGAAAAGCACAAAAAGAAAATTAAGAAATCTCTTAAAGGAAAGAAGAGAAAACCAATGAGTGAAGAAACAAAGCAGAAAATACGGGAGACACAAAATGCAAATAGGCGACAAGTATTCTGATGGTATCATTACCAATATGGAGATGGATGAAAACAAATTATTTTGGATTGAAGTGGCGTTCCCACCCAACAATACTATTACTAAAATAGACTTTAAGAAGCCACGAAAATCTATTGAACAAGAAGAAACACGTAAAATAACTATACCATGGAGTGAATATGTTATTATAAATGAGAACTATAAGAAGATGTCAGAAGAGAATAATAAACTAAAAGACGAAAACAAAAGACTGAATAGAATCATAAATGATTTGCTGAATGCAAAAGTATAAATTATACTATAACCTAGTATATATATGAATGATGAAGCATTTGATGTAACTCTTGAGTGTATCAGTAAGATTACTGAGATCAATAAAGAAGAACAGTCTGAATCTCTATCAAACTTGGTACATAAATTATATGATGCTCTTGATGAGTGTATTGATGAAAATGAGGAAGAAAATGTTTATGATGTGGAGTTAAAGGATACTATCAACAAACTCACTGAAGCCGTTACTGAGTTAAGTAATCAGATCGCTATGCTGTCTGTTCCAAAGTACGTCTGGACGAATCCAAATTATTATCTAACACTCCCTGTATATAGACCAACCTGGAACACTTACTAAAATATACCTATTATTTGTAGAGTGTCTGAACCCAAGCGGCTGAGGGGGACGGTTTAAACCCGTTTGGCGAAGGCCATAGTGTGTTCGACTCACACCAGACACATCCATGTGGCGATACATGACTGAAAAATCAAATCCACCAAATGATACTCTAAGAAAACATTATATCATCTGTGATGAACGGTATAATGATCATAGACGAGGATATGATTATGAAACCATGAAAGATTCTCGTCGTGTTGATATGTATGTCGAGTTCAAAGATGACCCATGTGGTACAAAATATTTGGGTAAGCGAAGATCTGATATCGATGATGAAGTAGTAAGGGAGTATGAGGAATGACAAAAGTAGTCCTAGCACTTGACAATGGTTGTGGATATGACGACTATCGAGATTTGTGTTATATCCAAATTAATTCAGAAGATGTGGAGAAAGTAAATGAACTTGCTGAAGAACAGGTTGACAAACATAGGTATTACAAACAAAAACCATCAAGGTATTCAGATGAACTAAGACGATATAACAATAAACCAATAGAATTATTCCAAGAAGCATTATTCAATGCTGGTATCTATGCGGAATTCTTCATCCCGGACGAGTATATCTCAATCCAAACGTATTAATACTTCAACTGCATACATAGTATGGGGCAGCAAGATACCAATCAACCCCATTAATCTATCTACTAGATGATATGGGTGCAATTCCCAAAGATAGACTACCCGTGCCATGAAAACCAACTACGGTTGGCGGGTAGGTATGTAACGTGGGCACAAGTTACATACAACGAGTGGTTCCATTGTTTTCGTCTGATCAACGAAATGGGAATACAGGTGGTTCGAGTCCACCACAATGGATAATGCAAAGGTATATATGCTTTTAATAACCATTTCTTTAGAATGGAAACCTGGGAATTGCAGCAGATGCAAGGTCTGCCAATGGATTTGAAAGTGTTAAAAACCATACTAAGAATCCGTGAATGGTTTGATTATTATAATGGTCAAGTATATTGTGCGTTTAGTGGTGGTATTGATTCAACGGTATTAGTGCATATTGTTAGAAGTATATACCCAAATGTCCCGTTGGTGTTTTGTGATACAGGTATGGAATATCCAGAAATTAGGGACTTTGTAAAAACGTTTGACAATGTAGTTTGGCTTAAACCAAAAATGAACTTTAAGCAGGTCATTGACAAGTACGGGTATCCTGTTATTAGTAAGAAGGTATCTAGGTATGTTCGAGATCTCAGAAATACTACTGGAAATAATGCAAACACTCAAAATCTTCGTTTGACCGGGTATAATCAGAAAGGTGTTTATTGTCCATCGCAGAAGTTGTCGAAGAAGTGGTTAAAGTTAGTTGATGCACCATTTAACGTATCAGAACAGTGTTGTGATGTGTTTAAGAAAAACCCAATGAATGCATATCATAAAGAAACTGGAAGATATCCATATACTGGAGAAATGGCAGCAGAGTCACAGATGCGTGAAAAGACGTACCTTAAAACTGGATGCAATGCATATGACATCTCTCATCCAAAATCAATGCCAATGGGTTTCTGGACCCATCAGGATGTACTTGAATATGTAGTTAAGAATAACTTAAAGTATGCATCGGTGTATGGTGATATTGTATATGAAGATGGGAAATATAGGTTAACTGGTGTACAGCGAACCGGATGCATGTTCTGTATGTTTGGTGTGAATCTTGAAAAAGAACCGAATAGATTTCAACAGATGAAGGAGTCACACCCATCACATTATAATTACTGCATTAATAAGTTGGGTATGGGCAAAGTAATGGATTACTGCAATATACCTTATTGAGTGATAATCACAACCTTTATATCTTTTCTAAACTAATAGTAATTAGAGTGCCAGTAGGGAAGCAGCCAACCCCACGATCTTCAAGAGTTCGCCTCGAAGGAGTACACCTGTGCAAATCGGGTCTGGCACATTCCAGGAGTTATTAAATGGACATCTGCGGTATTTGTGAACTGTATGCGTGTAACGCCTGTATTCATAGGAATGCACCCCTTTGTGGGTTCTGTCCGTATAAGTATGGTAGTGAGGAATGTAAGAGGGAATGTAAAAGAAAGTAATATATACTTTAACAACATAGTAAGTATGGGTATACGTACCCACCGTACCGCTATAAGAACATCCCTCCGGGAAGGTCGTTTCGCTTCGTTGCTATCGAGGGTGGAAAATTTCCACTCTCACAATATTGGGGTATTGGTGTAATGGAAGCATCGGTAGCCTGGACCTATCGTGTCAAAGTTCGAGTCTTTGGTACCCCATAAAATTATATACTCTTCTCTCCTACTATTAGTATGGGCATATACATCAACCCCAAAACATGTAGTAAAGAAGCATGGCTTATACAGAATGCCGAACCAATACGTCCTGGTATTGGTAACTATAAGTATGAAGATTGTCCTGTTGACTGTCTACCAGTAGTCCTCATGCTGAACAATTACTTCACTGCTGCTGGTGTTGCATACAACCGTTCAGAGTTTGAGGCATTGTCCCGTCCTGATGGTAGGGTGAAGATGCTATATATTGTTAAGAGGGAGAAACTGAATGAAGTTACAGAAGGTTTCTGGAAGAAGGAGATTATGTTATGAATCAGATATTTTTATCAGATAAGGTTGCTCGTGTAAGTAATGCTATGAGTGATGGTATAGTGATTTATGATTCAACCGGTGGAAGTATATATCTTACTTCTGAGGAAGCACAAAACCTTTGTGACTTCTTGGTTGGTAAGTATGACTTAACCTATTAATTTATATACTTTAGAAATCTATTTTTAGTATGTTCTATTGTGGTGACTGTAACGTTATAATGAAAACAGAAATTGAAGAATCGTCAATAGATGTTATTGTAAATCAATAACTATATATACTTTTACAGCATAGATAATATGCTAGCGGTATCCCATGGCCATAAACTAGGGTTTGTTTGCAGAGTGACGAGACATGAAAACTCTGATGGTTGGTGAGATAACCATAACTCATCGCGCGGATCGGAATGGCACATTGAGAAGTTCAATTCTTCTACGATCCATCTCCTGGCCACTAATAAATAACTGGGCTATCCAGCAGGACAAGTTGCGAAATAAAGTGGCAAAAAGTCGCACATGCACTAATGGTATAACGGAAGAATAGTTTCCTTCCAAGTAACTGATGAGGGTTCAATCCCCCTCTTAGTGCATTAACAGGGGCGAGTAATTCAGCGGAAGAATGCTTGGTTTGCAACCGAGTTGCCTGGGGTTCAATCCCCTACTCGTCCATCGGATGGGTAGTTCAGTGGTAGAATGATTGGTTTACATCCAATTTGCCGAGGGTTCGATTCCTTCTCCACCCATAAATTATATATACTTTTAAACTAAAGTTAATGGTATGGTTATTGTTTCATTTGTTGGTTGTACAAAAAAGAAACAATTATTTGATTGTACAGCCAAAGAAATGTACACTCAATCTTCTCTTTATCGTAAAATATGTTATCATATAGATAAAGAGGGATGTGATTATTTTATAATTTTATCAGCAAAATATGGTTTATTATTACCTAAAACTATCATATATCCATATGATGAAACATTGAACAATAAATCAAATAATGAATTAAAACAATGGGCAAATAATGTTTTTAAACAATTCAAAGAATTTGTTGAAATAAATAATTTAGAAACCAAACAGGTTACTTTAAAGTTTTATTGTGGGGTTCGATATAGACAATTGCTCATTGAAAAAATACAAATTGAATATCCATCATTTAAAATAGTAATACCAATGGAAGGAATGGGAATTGGAAAACAGTTGCAGTATTTAACATGATTATTTACATATCAAAAGTTCATGATTTTTTTTATAAAAAAGAACTCAATACAGAATTTTTAACTGATTTCGTGTGTGTTAATCCAAATTATAGTAAAATAACATTAAAGCGAAATGTTAATGTATTGATGGATTCTGGTGCTTTTCAAGACAAAGATTTTAGAGTTACTTGTGAGGAATCATTGGAACGTCAATTAAAAATGGAAAATGATATTGGTGTGATATCACAACGAATTGTTGCTTATGATATGATTAACGATTCAAAAATAACACAAGAATCAAATATTTATCTTAATTCTAAACGTGAAGAGTTGGAGCCACGACAATTGGTGTTTGTTATTCAGGGAAACAATCATGATGAATGTATAGAATGTTTTGATAATTTGTTACCATTATTACAAAAACATGATTGTGTTGGTTTTGGCGGGGTATCCTTGGCTGGAAAGATAAAAACAATTTTACATAAATTAATTACTACATTGAAATATGTTATGCCAAAGTTGCGTGATAATGGTATTACAGATATACATATTTTTGGTTTATCATCAGTTAAAGTTCTTGATGCAATCAATAAAGTGAATAATGAAAATGGTAATTATTTTAATATATCCTGTGATTCATCAAGTGTTGAAATACGTGCATCTATGGGATGGGTATGGGATATTTTTGAACGTAAGTTTATTAAGAGGTATACAAAAGAACAGAAATGGGTTGATTATCATCCTTGTGATATAACTAGAATTAATATAGTTATGATTATACATACTATAGGGATGATTAAATGATTGATGTTGAATGTTTAGAAGAATCTGTTATAATACAACAAGAAATTTATAGAGTTTGCCCAAAACGTGGTCATATATATTGGAAACCGATATCTATAGAATATCCATTATATAGATGTTTAAAGTGTAATAATGAAATAATAACATATGATATGGATATTGAAGTAGTTGAAGAGGATGTTTTACCAAATAAAAAACAATAAATTATATATACTTTAAAGTCATAGTATAGTATGCAGGATAGACCGGTGAACAGTTCTGCCGTGCTTGAATGTTGCATCGTGAATGGGAACATTCGTCTACCCTTCGACAAGAAAAGGGTATCCATGTAATATCATGAGGTAAGCAAGTTTCCATAAAGCAAGGGTTTCCTGCATCAACCATAAATGCAGAGGGAAAGGCAAACACCATATCGTTCCCCGTAAGGTCGTACGAACACACCAGAGAAGGTGATTAAATCTCCGATATAAACACACAACATGTACTCCCGTAGTTTAGCAGTAATAATATCTGGATTTGACCCAGATGTCGAGAGTGCAAGTCTCTCCGGGAGAATCGAAACATATATACACTTAGACGTTGACTAAGTAGTATGGATTATGAAAAGTTTGGTATTGTTGGGATCATTGCAATCATTATTATTACGTTCACATGGTGGTGGGTTCTCTTTGTTGCTGTTGGTATTTGTCTAGATTGGGCAAACTTCCAGCATGAAGGACGACTGTTCGTCCAGGTGGTTATTTGTGGAATTATGAATGGTATTGTTCTTATGATTGGTAGGATTGGTCGAAAGTAATATTTTTTAAATGTTGGGGTTGCACAGTGGTAGTGTGCCGGATTTGTAACCCGGATGCCGAGAGTTCAATTCTCTCCCCCAACTTAACGTAATTATATATACTCCTTCTGTATTTATATTTACATGAAGAAAGGTTCACATCACTCTGAAGAGACGAAGAGAAAGATGAGTCAGAAGGCTAACAGACAAGAAAGACCACAAGAAGTCAAAGATAAAATATCTAAATCAAAATTATCCAATTATCATCCTTATCGTGGCAAGAAATTAAGTCAAGAGCATAAAGATAAAATTTCTCTTTCTATGAAGAAGAATACTCAAAAAGAGAATTCTCATGACACTGAGAATTGTTAATCAGAAAATCCGTGGTTGCCCAATGTGTCAGAATCCAAGGGTAAGCAGTGTTGCTGATCCAATGATATTTAGTTGTGAAAGTACTGTTAGTGATATGTTATTGAATTTAGAAGCAAATGGTATTTATGTTGATGAAAACATGCTTCGAGATCATATCACTCATGTCTTTGCAGTTGATGATGAATCAGACGATGCTATTTTAAATCTCAAGACGGATGCTTCTGGTTCAAATTTAGATATCGTGATTGATTCTCTTAACAAGATTATCATTATTGAAAATAACTTGCTCATTAGTGGTAAGGGTGACACAAAAGAATTCATGGACTTATTAAAGAAGAAACAGGAATACATCACACTTAAAGCGAAATTAGAAGGAGAGTTAACAGAAAATACAACTATCGTGATCCCAGATTGGATTCAGAAAGTTAAAAGTGAACCAAGAGTAATTGATGCAGAAGTTATACAAAAGTCATTACCAAAACCATAATTTTAAATACTTTCCTTTTCTTTGATTTTATTAATGTTGGATTATACTTATCACGGAGTGCCATTGTCGCTCTATAACATTTCTAAGTATATGCTTGGGTATGATAAACTTGTACCAGAAGTGCATGGAGTGTGGTGTGATGAATTAGAAGAAGAACGATTGCACCATCGTCGTATTTTGAAGATGATGCCAAGAGGTACATTTAAAACAACTCTTCTGACAATTTCTCAAAGTATTGAACTTCTCATGCAAGATTGGATAGAAAACAACGGTGTTTTTACCAAACGTATTCTTATTGCATCTGCAACTGATGATTTAGCAAATCAGATTCTTGGTGAAGTTACTACTCATTTTGAACAAAACAAAAATCTTCATGATTTTTTTGGTTACAATCCTGTCAAATCATCAAAACAGGGAGAATTGCGATTATACCCAAAGTCGATTAAAAAAGAGCCCACTATCAGAAGTAGAGGTGCATTATCATCTACAGTGGGTGAACACTTCGATTATATTCTCCTGGATGATATTGTGAATTCTCTTGACAGAGAATCCCAGGCGAAACGAGAACAGAATTGGCGATGGTATATTGATTTAATTTCTATTCTTGAACCAGATGGTTACTTATTTATTACTGGTACTCGGTGGCACTTTGATGATGTATATGCAAAGATTATGGATATTAATAAGAAATTGCCAGATGATCAAAAATATTCTATTAAAGTGGAGGGGGCAATTGATGAAGATACTGGATTAACACGCTTTCCATCTATTTTATCAAATGAGAAGATTGCATCTCTTAAGATCGAAAAGGGGATTATTGAGTTTGCTGCACAGTACATGAATAGATGTCTTTCTGTAGAAACACAGTTGTTCCCAATAGAAAAGATGCATTTTTATCCTGAATATGGTCCTAATTCAGAAGATCAGTTCAAAGGATATTATAAGACAATTGCTTATTGTGATCCCTCTCTTGGAAAATCTGAGAAAGGTGATTATGCAGTATTAATCATAGCAACACTGTGGAAAAAGCGATTGTATATACGAGATGTGTATATATCAAATACCACAACTCCATCTGCAATGGCAAAGATTGCCGAACAGATGATGGATAATTATGATGTTGGTGCATTATACCTGGAAGCAAATGGTTTCCAGACATTATATGCACGGGATTTTAAGGAGAGAAACATCACAGTTATCGAATATCGTAATACCAAGAATAAAGAAGTTCGTATCGAAGGACTTGAACCTTATGTTACTGGTGGTAAAGTAGTATTTAGAGAAGATTGGGATACTGCATATCCAAAATTTATTGATCAGTTAAACATGTATCCTGCAACAGAACATGACGATGCACCTGATGCATTGGAGGCAATTACTAAAATTGCATTTGGTACACAAACAGGCAAGTTTGAAGGTAGGGGTTTGGCTGGTGGAATATCCAGAACACCAACAATCTATACAGGGAGGCCACAAAGATGAAACGAGAGATACTGATTCAACTAGTCAACAAGAAGTTGCAAGAGTTGAAAGAGCAGGGAGTTACACGATATCAATTATATGATTTTTGTGTCGAAGTAATACCAGAGAATGAACGACAATCGAAACATATCGATATATTAGAACTGTTGCTCGATTGGGGATATAAGTTGGAATGGAAAGGTATTAAGTTTCAACCAAAGGTACGAGAGGATACACGAAAGTAGATAATCTTTTTCTATTTATATGAGGATTATATATTATGACCGGTCTTATTTCATTTTCACGCAGATTCACTGCTAGTGGAGATTTACAAAGAACAAATAAGTCAACAACAGTTGGTGGTTTTACAGGTGTTGATGTTGATAATAGATTTATTTATTATGAGCAAATGTCGTTAATGTCACCTCATGTATTTGTGCCGTTACACAAAACATCGTTGACTATTTGTAAGAAGTATAGGTTTGAGAGTAAAAGTGGTAATACTAAACTTGTAAAGGACTTCGAGAACTGGGGCAGAAGAATTAATTTAGCAAGTAAACTGAGAACACTTGTTCGTCTTACTTGTCGTAATGGAACATATGTTGCACGATGGGAAGATGATAAATCTGCACCAGAAGTTATGTCGTTTGAACCATTAATGATGTCGAAAACGACTATTATTCCAGAGGGGTTCAATCCAGACAAGCCTGATACAGAAGGAGATTTGATTTTAACTACACCAATTGAAAGATTTATCGTCAATGAAGGCAATTCCAATAAGAAGGCTGTTAAGGAATATAAACCTGAAGATGTTGTGTATATTGCCTTATATCCATTTGATTACATGCAGAAGGATATCAAAGGTAGAAATACGTACGGTATTTATGGCATTTCTCTTTTCGAATCCATTACTGATGTTTTCCATAAATATATGGATGTTATTGAGGGTTTTGCTACATATGTTAAGAAGTATGGTCAAGGTAGATATCATATTGACTATTATGCATTGGAAGAGATGCTGAAGAATGGTGATGTTCAAGAAGCCATTGATACTCTTGCTATCATGAAAGATGAACATCAAACTATCATGGCAAATGATGATATCATTAGTGCTGGTTGTAAGATTACTACACTTGATTCAAACGGATCGAGTCTTACTGTTACAGACTTCAAGAAGTCATTAGAGAACGATATTGAAGTTGGGTTGATGCAGTCTCCAATCACTATGGGTAAGGGTGAAGGTTCGACATATGCTAGTGGATATGTCTCTGAATCAGAAAGATTGTTAACTCTTGAAGGTTTGCAGGAAGAGTTTGCATCAATGATTAATGATCAAGTTATTAAACCAAGAGCATTAAAACTTGGAGCAGATGAATTACTCTGGCAGGATGATATTTATCTTGTATTTGACGAGATCTCTGAACCAAACATTCCATTGGCCGATTTAATTAATGCATATATTCAAGATATTATGGATTATAATGAAGTCCGTGAGATGATTGATATGAAGCCACGGGATGTTCAACCTGATAATGGTGTTAACCCAACAAAGGTTGGACTGCAAACCACAATGGAATCCGCCAAACAACAGGGCAGACCAGAGGTTGAAGGCAAGTCTAACGTGCAGAAAAACACTGAACAATCACAAAAGAAAGTAGAAAAGAAAGCCAAAAGTCTAAAAGTATAAATATACACAAATCTAATATAACCTTATGGTAAAGGTTAAGAAATGTCCAAGGTGTGGTAAGACATATCCATACACACTCGAATTTTTTCATAGAGATCGAAGGGCAACAAATGGTTTGCGCACAACATGCCGTGAATGTAATATAAAAATTGGAATGAAATATCATAATTGTTCTTATTTAGATATAAACCAGTATATGTCAATGCGATGCGCTGAATCAAAACAACGTGCAAAGAACAAGAATATGGATTATGATCTCACACCAGAATATTTAATAGAATTGTGGGAGAAACAAGATGGTAAATGTTATTACTCTGGATTGCCAATGTCATATAATAAATATGATATACATTTGGTATCAATAGATAGAATTGATTCGAATAAAGGGTATACTAAAGATAATGTAGTATTATCATGTTGGGCAATCAATTCAATGAAAAATTCGTATACTACCGAAGAATTCGTGGGTTTGTGCCAAGCAGTGGTTGACCACAATGCCCCATAAGTATTTATCTATAACAATCGTATAACTAGTAATGCAAGAGAAGTATGAACAATTAAGAAGTGAATATAATAATTATTCCTATTCTCAATTAAAAGATCGGGCTAACACTTTGTGTAATGAAGCCCATGATGGTAAGAGTTTTATAGAAGTCTATCAGAGCGACACCTTTAGTTCTGAAGATCTCATTGATAACATCATTAAGATGCATCGGCGTATTGATCTTCAAGAAATGAATAAGCGTGTTAGTGCCGAAAGAGTTACAATCAACAAGCCCAAGACGTTTATCCAGGCGGAACTTGGGGTAATACCAGATTCTACTACTACATTAATGGATCTGTGGCGAGAGAAGTGGGACATGCGTATTGTTCATCAGGAAGTTCCACGAGATCTGTATTTCCTGTCTTTTGTGTCTCAGTTGTTCAATGAGATCACCATTTACAAAGGAGTGAATGAAGATATCCGTTTGCATGTATGCCTCATTATGCCGTCTGGAACTGGCAAGTCTGATGGAAATGACATTCTCTCTGAGGTATGCAAACTTGCCAATCTCTCAACACATTACCTGGATAGATATTCTGATGCTATCTTAACTGGTTCTATTGATCAGAAGAAAAATGAAGCAAACTTAAAGAAGGGGTATAAACCCGGTGATGCTGCATATCAAGATCCTATTCAGAGATCAGTATTAGAATTGTATAATTTCATTATCTATGATGAAGCAGAGAATATTTTAAAGACCACACCTGCAACAGAAGGAGCACAGCGACACTTGCAGAAGGCAATGAACAGACGTGGCTCTGCTGCAAACAGACTCACAAATTCACTGGTTGGTAACTCAATTGAGTGTTATCCAAACTGTAACATTATCATGACGAGTTATTATATGTCACAGTTCAAGGATACGTTACTTGAACGTGGATTGTTACAGAGAATGATTGTGTATATCTCACCAGAGAACGAAGAACAGCGAAGTGATATTATCAATTGTATTATTGATAGTGTCCCGACATTTGTTGATGATATCAGTGAGGCTGAAGAGAAGAAGGCTGAACTTGAGAGGAAAAACAAGGAGATTAATGATAAGATTCTTGTTGAGATTGATGCATTGAAAGAGTTTCACAGAGATACAAAGAGTATTTATATTAAGGCTGAGGCTGCACCCGTGATTAAAGATATTATTATACAGTTGAGAGAAATTCTTCCAATGGAACACAGTCAGCGACCTATCTGGAATTCGATGATCTCTCGACTGTCAGTTAATATCTTGAAGATGTCGGCTTTGTTTGCAATTGTTGGCTATCGGAAATATATCACCGAGCAGGATGTTCGTCAGGCTGCTGATATTCTCATTAAGACGATGGACAGTGTTGGATACTTCTTAAAGGACAATTTGAAGAAGTACAATAATAATGAAATTCTTGCATATCATACCAGCCTGAAAAAGTCTGAGAAAGTTGGTATCATGATGGAAGAAGCAGAGATGATTCAGTTCATGATTGATAGGTTCAAGATTACAAAGCAACGTGCAAAGATGGTGCTTGAATCACTTATTGGTATTAAGAAGATTCAGGTAAATATGAATAATGGTGTGCGAAAAGTTAAAATTGTTGCGTGATGTTATGGCGATCATATTATCTGGTAATACAAAGACCATTGTGAATGGCCCGTCCAACATGGACGTTCATTTGTCGTGTTTGGTCCTCTTGCACAACAGTATGTCGGATTTTGGGCACCAGACAAAAGCATTCTGACTTAAAAGCAAAGGCATATATACTTACTAAGACAACAGTAAAGGGAGCAAAAATGGTAGAATTTGAAGAGAAACTGGAAGCGTTTTTGGCTAAGGTCGGACTTACCCGGAAGGAATATGATGCAGAGTATGAGAATGAGTCTAAGAAGTATACAGACAATGGACTTGAGGCAAAGCCTGAGATTATTTTCCGAATGATTAAGAACAGGTATTCGACATCTGTTAAGTCGAGTGCTGTTTGGTATAATGCCTATTTCATTGGTGTTGATCAGGTTACTGATTGGGACAAGAAGACATATGATGAACAGGTAATCCCGATTATTGATGCATATAAACAGGCTTATGGTGATGAGTGGGTTCAGTATGCAATGGCTGCTGGTGAGGTGAACGCTAAGGGTGAGGCAATCTATAATGCTGGTAACTGTGGTCAGTCATGGCAGTATGGTAAGGTCATTCCCAAGTCTCTTCCGAAGCGGAAGTTGTATGCGATCGTAACCGATGAGGATGGAACTACACGGTTTGCTATTATCTACACAACTTTGATTAGCACGTTCAATCCGATTCCTGGACGACTGTATAAGTTCCGTGCTGGTAAGCATAAGGGTGAGGACATTTGGGAGTTTAATACTACTACTGTATCACGTCTGGTGGATCTTGGTGAGGATGTTCCATACGATCGGGCAATTGAGGAGATTGAGAAGTATATTGGTGATATCATCTATACATTCGAAGACATCTATCCCCAGGGTGCCCAGGAAGTTATTTTGGAGAATAATCCAAAGAAACTGAACATTGCGGCGGATGTTATCATGATCACCAAGATAAGTATCGTTGATCCTTCAAAGTCAACGGTGAACTTTGTCGAGGTTGGTGATATGGGCGGTGACTTCGATGAGAATGTTACTTTTACTATGGGACAGGATCTTAACTTTACAATGTCTGATGAGTCTATCGGTGTTGGTATCTTCGTGCCCAGATTCAAGAACGATAAAGAAACTGGTGGTATGGTCCCCAGTGGACGTCTTATTGGGTTCATTCTCAATGAGAAACTTACCCCTATTCGTGGTGTAGAGGAGAATACAACTGCTTTTGAGAGCAACTTTGACTAAGGTGAAGAATGGGCTTTGGAGAGAAAACGGGGAAAACTCCCCTTATTGAACAAAAGATGAAGGAAAAGGAAGATGTCTTAAAGGATATAGACTTCAATTCTATCTATACTGAGGATGTGAAGGCAATTAAGCATCGTGGTAAGAAAGTCGTTATGGTTTTTGGTGACAAAAACGATGGAAAGACTGTTGTTACCTATGGTATGATGGATGATAATGATACTGCACTTGTCTTATCATTTGATAACATGTCGGATCGTCCAATTGACTCAGAAGAAGGTTTAGCATTTCTTAAGGATGCACCACTTACCATCAAGGTTATCAATGCCGCACAGTATTATTCTACTGCTGATAAAGTTGTGATGCTTGAGACAGCAGCATTGACGTATGCATTTGTTGACAGGATTCTTACTGACTTTGCCGATCCAGAGAATACTATTGCTAAGATTAATGGTGATCGTCCCGATTGGGTAATTATTGACGGGACTGAACGCATGACACGTATTCTGGAAATGTGTATGCGTAAGAATAATGGCATTCCTGTCATTGGTGGTGTCCCACAGCAGGTTTGGATGGACAGGCGTAATATGTTCGATAACATATATAACAAGTCATTGAATCTTTCAAAGAAAGGTGTCATTTATACGTCATATTGTGATGTTCGAGAACTGGTTGACGATTTCACTATTAAGAATAAGAAGGAGTACCCCAAGTGGTTTTATGATCTGAAGGAAGAAACTGGTATCGAGATTCGTGCCATGGCAAAGCGTGATGGTAAGACACCAAAGTATATTGCTAAAATTAGCGGTTCGAAATACCCCAACAGTTTCCCCGATGGCGAGTATGATGTTACTAACAAACGTCTTATAGAGGTTATTCATGGTGAAGATTAAGATCAATGATGGTTTATTCATTGATCCATCAAATATTTGTGCTATTACCATTTGCCAGAGAGTGAAAAATTTTAATAAAATGATTACAGTGTTCTATGCTCAATTTAATATGAATGATGGCAAGACATATAATTCAAGAGAATTTGCAACCGAAATAGAAATCAAGGAATGGTTAAATAATGTGCCTGATTGAATGTGATAATGGCGATATGATATTCTTCGTGGATATATCAAGAATATCTATTCGAACATATAAGGGAGAATATTACTATTTCACATTCACTGTCAATAATAACCCACAACGGTTACAATCAAAGCCATTTAAAACACGAGAACTAGCACTTGATTGGTTGCAGGAAGTATACGATCATCAAACAGACTCATATATCTATACATTACATTAATAAATTATTTCAACCTTTTTTAGTTCATGACACAGTTACCAATGCCGGAAGGTAAAGTTGGTTCTCCGATATCACAGTTAACAGAAGCAATTACTGCATCTTCAACTCGTATTTATTTTGATACATCTAATTTACCAACTGATGTACCAAACATGTGTACTATTAGTTTTGGTGATGATTATGAAACTGTGTGGTATACGGTAAAAGAACCTACGTATATTGATGTTTCTGAAAGAGGTTTTGATGGCACAACAGCACAATCGTGGGATATTGGTTCTAATGTCGCACGATATGTATGTAATTACGATTTCACATCTCGTTCTGATAACATTATTGATCACGAAACACGTATTGGAATGTTAGAAAGTGCGCCATCTGGAGACTTTATACCAAAGGTTACAACTCCGACCACTGGAAATTTTCCACAATTGGACACAAATGGTGCTCTTGTAAATAGCACGTATAATGAAACGAGTTTTGCAACAGCAGCACATACCCATGACTTCACTGATGATTTTGCTGACATAGATCATACTCATGTTTATTCTACACTAACAGGAATTCCGGGCGGGTTTAATCTAACATGGGAGAATATTACAGGAGATACAACTGCGCTTGCAAATTACTGTTATGTCCCCGTATCTGGAACACGTCCGATCATCACACTCCCGGTTGGGGCTGCAAGTGGTGTGGTTGTTGGTGTGGTTGGTTATCATAACTGGCGGGTTTTAAATTCACTTGGTTCGAAGATTTATCTTCCTCGTATCGGCGGTGGGGCTACTGGTGTTGCATATATCGACTCAGACACAATGAGCGATACAATATTCCTTGTATGTGCTGGGAATGACGATTGGCAGGTTATTGTCGAAGGCAAGAATTTTGCGACCTCACTCTCCACACTGGCGGGTGTCGTGCTTACGAATCCGACTGAAAATCAGCAAGTTAAATTTGATGCATCTGGAAATCTTGTAAATTTTACGCCGACTGCGGCATCGTCTATAACGAGGTTAGATCCAGTTGTATCGACCATCGAGATCGCAACAACCGACGCTGCAACCGGAAAGGATACTGCCGTTGACATTGGGGCGTCATACGGGCTTATTTCACGTATTCGTGTAAGAGCAAACTTTACCGCTGGGCAACAAACAGGATCTGGAACATTTACTGTCAACAATGCAAGTGGTATTTCATCATCTGCGACAACAATTGCTATTAACAACCCGTCTGCCGGGTTGACACTTGCAGATGGTGATATCGTGCGGCTCGATGGTGAGAATATTAAGTGTGGTTCCGGCACTTCCACAAGCGGCATTTCGAACGCGGTTCGAGGTTATGGCGGAACACAAGCGACATATCACGATCATGCCGTGCAGGGTTACAAGCTAAACGATGGTTTGAGACTTGAAATATACCCGAATTCGAGCCGCATTGCCTCGGAATGCCTGTTCCGGTTATCTTCGATCATGTCGGGATCATGGACCACGGACGCGGCAATTTCAGCCGGTACCCGTGTAATTACCCTTACCGAACGGCCAACAAACGTCAGTGACTTTGGAGAAGGTTCGTTAATCTTAATTGATGATGATACAGACGAGATTGCAACCGTACAGGATGTTTATGGGGATGTTGCTGATGCTGCTACAGATGATTCAATAAGAACAGTTGAAGCATTAGCAGCACATGATATAACAAAACCAGTATATAGAATTATTCAATTTGATGTGCCTATTCCATTCAAGTTGACATCGGGAACAACGTTGTATCTTCGTTCTGTTGTCGATGAGAAATATACGAGCACAGTAACGGAAGTAGTTGAATTAATAGTAGATAAGTTTGCGTGAGGTTAACAATGGCGACATTTGAAACATGGTCTGATTTACAGGCTCGGAAACATATAGCATTGGCTGCATATAATTCTATCGTATATACCGATCCGGTGGATTTGGAAATACCTGATCCGCTGATTGTGGCAGATATTGAACGGTTAAAAGGTGAGATCGAATCGATTAAATTAGATCATTCTGGAATGACTCGTGTGGAATATCGTAATGCGATTTCTAGTAAAAGACAATCAATTGTTGAACAAGAGGAGAATATCAAGCTAATCGACAAGGCAAACGCGCTTAAGATCAAAGCGGCGAAAGTAGCCTTTAGAACGGCGAGGCGACAGGCACGAAAGACATATCTTGATCTGTTGACCGAAGAACAGAAAACATTCGGTTTTACCGTTGGTGTTGTGGATCTGGTGAACGATGAGGGTTAA
>Ga0116186_1002304_pt1 | contig 17512 bp, 14 predicted proteins | sample AD_JPNNA4_MetaG_FD_89806 | JGI IMG/M metagenome (GOLD analysis project Ga0116186, IMG submission 89806) | Active sludge microbial communities of municipal wastewater-treating anaerobic digesters from Japan - AD_JPNNA4_MetaG | ecosystem: Engineered > Bioreactor > Anaerobic > Digestate | place...
AGGGTCTTTCCTTTTGCTTCTGGTATACAGTGCAACTGGTATTGTACAATACTGATAGTCTAAACTTTTGAGTTTTTCTATAAATACATTTTCATCTTCCCACGGTCGGACGAGAACGATTGGAAGAACATCAAATATTTTCCTATTAATGTATTTGAGAAGAAAAAGACTAACTTTTTCAGCCCCGCCAAAATCAACGGGTGTCATGACAAGTCCGACTTTTTTCACATACACCTTCAGGACTTTTGTGAAAGTACGTTATGCTATGAATTATTATAATTATTTTGAGACCTCTATAATGAATTTTATCTTTGACCTTAATGCTTGACACAAATAACCATTTGGTCAGATATTTTGCCTAGGTATCTCCTAAATAACATTTACGTCATTTTTATATTATTGCAACGAACACCCAGGCTTTTTCATTTATTGGTAAATCATCAATCTTTGAATTTTGGCCTATACAGAAACCAATGGGTGAGTGTACCGATACGTTTCACTTCCTTTACCTTTTTCATGCTATTTATCATAAATATGGTTTCCTCATGAACATCCATTATTATTCGACGATACTTACGATCTTTGAGCCATACTGCTGAAGCACGAAGAGCTTCCGGGAAAAAAGCTACCCCTCTAAATCCCGGGAAGGTATATGAGTAGTTTACATGTGCTTCATCATCTTTCAGATCAAACCATCTATCCTTGTCTCCTTTTAAATAAATCCATGAAATGTGACCTATTCGCTCTCCTGCCGTCACAAGCGCACAGTAACGGACTCCATCTATTTCGTTCATATAAAATTCACGGGGTAGATCCTTTTTCCCTTCAATGACTCTCGCAAGTTCATCACAGTCAATTACACGTATCTCATATTGCTTTGGATCAAGAGAGGGGCCTGCGAATTCCTGAGTCAGATCAAATTCAAAAATCGCAAAACGGTTCTTCTTTATTATGTTGTAATATAGGATCTTAACAAGGGATGCCATTATATTACTATCAGCCCATTTTACTTTTTTGATAGCTCTTCGTAACATCGTAACCTCCCAACAAAAAATATGGTTGCTATTTTTCCACGTTCAAGAATAGCCAATATATGGCTTTGAAAAAAAAATATCTTAACTCTCTTTAAGTCAATGACTCAATAGCAACTCAAAGAATAACTCAGTGGCAGACTGGCACATTCTCTAACAAGAGCCTAACAAATAAGCCCCTTATTCACTTTTTACTATAAGACATTACATCAGCTGTTATGTCGAACCCTTGTCATCTCAAGTCTCAGAAGTTCACCAATGCTCGCAGATAGAACGGTGTAGAAAGCCCAATATACCGAATAGGCCTGGCTAAGAAACATAGCGGATGCAAAGTGGCCAACAAATCCAATTCGCGCCATGCTCCCTATCTTTGCTATATCCTCGGCACCGATTACGTCTTTCGCTTTTCCAAATATTCTGAAAGTCTTGTAACTGATGAAGACAAAAAGAATCATACCAATAATGCCGGTTTCTGTTCCTATTTGAACTATTGTATTATGAGGAGCCTGCCATATTTCAGGCAATCCTCTTTCTAAGCGCTCCCTACCAATCGCTTCTCCGAAGCACGATACTCCGACCCCGGTCAACGGGTCACTCAGCATCAATTCAAAACCTTTTTTCCATATTTGTAACCTACCAGTTTCATCCCATACATTATAGTCTTCCCCGATTTGTGTCATCGTTTCGAACCGAGAATAGTCGATTGCTGATCCCGCGTAAATCACTGTTACAAACATCAATGTCGCAATAATTATCTTATATGTAGTATTTACACTTCGCGATCGGGTAAAAAGCAACATGAGAACGACAATACCTAAAGCGATGAGTCCTCCTCTGGATCCTGTCAACATGATAAACAGTATGCCAATTGCGATATTGAATAAACAGATCAGTCTTTTCCACCATGGGTCACTCTTCGAAATAAAGAGAATGTTAAATGGAAGAATTGATACGGCAAAGAAAGCCAGATCATTGGGATCGAACATCTGGCCAAATGCCAGCCTGCCTGAGCCCTGTTGACCTTGATAAATGGCAATCAATGAGTATAGGCTGGCACCCATGCATGAAATCCACAATAAATTATTGATTTTTTTTGTGTTATCTATGAGTTTATAGAACATGAAAAAAAAGAGCACGATGGTTATGTATTTAGTAAAAAAGAACTCGAATGCACCTCTTCGATAATAAGCAAACGGGATGCTGATTACCATCGTGAGTAATAGATATAGATATAATCTGCATTGCTGATTATCCAAAAATCTATGCTTATAAAAAGAACGATAAAATAAATATAAGATGAATACAATAATCCCTACAGATAACGCAGGCCGCATATGTACCATCAATTCAATGAAATCCTGTGGCCTTGCAATGATAACAAATGCCCAAATATAAAACGTATAAATGAGAATATTGGAATCACTTTTGTTATTAATAGTTAAATTACGTGACTTTAACATCATGGAATATCTTGCCATTTATGCCGATTTTCTGCCAGGTAGTAGTGTCTTCAAATATATGATTATCGACCTGTCGATGAAATACACCGCAGTAAAATACAGTAAGACAGAAACCGTCAGAAAAGTTGTGATCTTTAGCAAAGGATGCATGACATCCTGATAATTATTGAAAAGTAGTAGTCCTATGATCAATAGACCGATACTTGAAATAAAAGGGGTTTTATACGTTTCTGCTATTGATATTGTGTCCAAGTGCATATGTTTGACGCACATACCAATCATGATTATATATATAATTGAGAATCCACCTACCCAGGCCCAACATAACCCGATATAGCCCCAATTTAATCCAACCAGAAAGGCGCACACCATGACGATCAAAGACAATCCGCTAGTCAGCATTGTAATACTTGATTTACCAAGACCGTTCATCGCTGGAATGAACAAAACTTCGAGAGCGCGAAGCGGCATAACGAGGCACAGTATTTTCATCGGCAATACAATTTCTCCCCACTTTGGACCCAGTAATAGAGCTACAATATCCTCCGCAAGGTAGAATATTGCAATGTAACAAGGAAAGAATAACAGATTCAGTAGTTTCATTCCTTTCAGAAAATTTGTGGAGTATGATTCGATATCAAATTGCATTTTTGAGAATGCCGGAAATGCGACTTGCGGTATTACATTTGACATTTTTTCTACAGGCGCGAACGCTAATTGATTCGCTACCGAATACAGCCCAAGAGCATCAGGACCTATGATCCTTCCACCGATAATAATGTCCGATTTAAAAAAAAAGTATCTTAATATAGTACTGCCTGTAAAAAAACTGCTGAATGAAAGCATTTCTTTTATGTGTAAAATTCGAAAAAATGGCCTGTAATAATTTGTTGCTACAACAGTAAAAGACACGGCCCGGAAAAAAAACTGCACCAATGTTCCATAAACGAGTGACCAGACACCATAGCCATTCAGCGCGAAAATCAGTGAAGTGGTCGCTCCACACAGATTGCACAAAACATCGATGACCGATATTTTTGGGAAATTCATCTCCCTGAGAAGCAGCGAGTGGGGGATGACATAAAAAGGGATGAATAAGAAAACAATGCAAAGCGTTCTCAATATTGGAGTGAGTCGTGGCTCGGAGAAATAATTGCTGATGATGGGTGCCGTAAGATATGTCGCTGCCAAAAAAAATACGTTCAATATAATGATGAACCCGAATATTTCCTGCAACTGGTCTTTCGATACCTCTTTGCTCTGAACAATCGAAGCAAAAAGCCCAAAATCCCCGATCATTGTCAAAAATCCCCAGAATGCCACAGCCATGGCCATCAATCCAAAATCGCCTGGGGACAAGTGCCGTACTATTACGATAGTTATTGCCCATGATAATATCTGGGAAAACAGACTCGCGCTGCCGACCCATGTCAGCGATTTAAATACTTTTTTACCTAAACCTGATTCCATAATTTTAGTAAACTGAGTCCTTCAACACACATAATAGGCTTCAGTTATTCTTTTTTCTTTCCGCCGATAAGGCTTTAAACCTTTCATAAAGAACCTTCGCGTTCTTTCTGTGCTCTTCCATATCGATATTGATGTAAAAAGGATCGTAACTTGGTATACTTTTGACGAACGCAATGGAGTACCTGTCTATTTTCTCACTGATTGCATCCGTCGTTATGATTCCCTTTTCTACGTCATCGATATCAATAATATTTTCTTCCTGCGCTTCACTTCCTATTCTTTCAAAAATCTCTGTGTATGTCGTGTAGGGCCTTGCAGGATTTCCTGCCACGGCCCTGCCCTCGGGCACGCTTCTGTTTACGACGGAACCTGCCGCAACCATGGCCCTCGGCCCGATTGTTACGCCCGGCAAGATAATCGCCCTCTGCCCTATGAATGACCCCTCGAGGATCTTCACCGGCGCAAGGCGAGTCATACCAAGCCCCGGAAAAGCTGTTGCATCATGGGCAAGAATGAGAACGTTCTTCCCGATCCTGCAGTTATCTCCTATTTCTATGAGATAGGGATATCCCGGATCAATCTCCACATCCTGGAATATATAAACATTTTTGCCTACTTTAAGCCCTCTTCTCATGAGGTTTCGAAGCTTTAATCGATCTTTTTTAAACGAGTAGTATGTAAATATTCGATTGATTAATTTTAACAGATTAAAAATCATAAGCCCCGCACTCCCTAAAGTATGCCTTCGGTTTCGGACAGTGTGACCGATTTGATCCCAATTTTGCTTGTGAAAGTAAGATACTCCTTTATACGATTCGAAAACCGCATTTCGTCTTCATTTGTTTTAACGAAAAAACTCAAACCAGCCTGCAATGACGTGGAATGGAAAAACATGTTTACCACTTCATATTTTTTTCTCATGAGCACTTGAGTCAGCCTGATCATCTGGCCCGAATCGGAGCCCTCGGGGGACAGCAAAACTTTGTTCAGCAATCCTGCCCTGTTCAGCAATCCCTTCAGGCGGAACATTCTGCCAAGTGTAGATGACAGGAGGCGGTCCACAGAATTGCATAGCCCGAAGTTATCCTGGAGATAGCCGATGGTGGCGGGGATTTCCGTCAAATCACCGTCCCGTCGGCTCTCAAATATCTTCGGCGCCTTGAACCTGTATGGCTCTGGCGGGATTTGTGAAAAATCCGGGCCGTGATCTTCCGACCAGTCAATAAATGGTGTTACAGAGGTGTCTACCCGATAATCGAGTTCTTTTAGAACCATCGCCGTGTCCCCATTATAACCCCACCTGCCTGCCCTGAAGGATTTTGGCCTGATACCAAAGTTCTTTTCTATCGCGTCGTGCAGAGCACTCATTTTCCTGTGCTGTAGCTCGTAAGGAAGATTACACAGCATGCTGTTATAAGGGGTCCGCTCTTCGTCAAAGGGGGGTGTGCTCCAGGGGTGGCAGTGCATACCGATTTCGCACTTTCCCTGCCTGTGGATGGCCTTCAGGATTTCGACAGATGCCCTGTTTGTGGCGACAGGGTAGGTTACAAGATAGGTGGGAACGACGTTAAATTCGTCGAACATCGATTGAAGCGACGGAATCCTTTTTATGTTCTCTACACTGTAGGACGTATTCGTATAGTCCCCCCAGTTGTCCTCCTCCGTATCTATGGTGACCGCAAGACGCATCATTCTGTCAGGTGTCTACCTCAGCATTGTCTTCAGGGCGTTTTTTGTCATTTTTTTCATCATATAAATAACCGGCAGGGCTCTCCTTTGAACGATGAATACGGTCTGGGTCGTTCGGCCCTCATTTGTCCAGTAAAATTTATAATCCTCATATCCCTTCAGAAAATCGTATATCTTGAACTGACTTTCTATCGCCCGTAAGATGCACAGCCCTACCAGAAGATTGCCTGCGCTTATTTTCGGATTGTACGTTTTGTCGACAGCCATCAGGTAAAGTGACAGCGTATCGTTATTCCTCAAGTGCAACAGCCCGCCTATTGTATTCTTATTCGCGAGAAGATAATCTATTTGAAGGAATTTCCCGGTTTCCGAGTTTGCCACGAGCCGCTTCATAAACCTGTGCAGGTCCTTTCCCTCCCATTCTGTTTTCTCCGCGTACAACTTGAAAAAGCTGTCCACCGCCTCTTCAATACCTTCTGTCACGTAAGTTTTTATCTCCACCTCATCCGTCTTTTTCAATGTTCTCAGATCTTGCCTGAATCGCTTGCTCCTGCTGGATGAAATCCGGGACAGAAACTCTTCCTCGTTTTGCGGCAACGAAATGATCGGGCAGAAGGAGCCCTGGCTGATCTCTAAATACCGTCCCTGAAGACGATGTTTGTGCATGAAGCTTAACAAAAACAATGACTCAGCCCTTGTGTCCTGAAAATTTACACAATCCCAGCTATTTGATGCCTCGCCAAAAAGATAATCATATAAATAATTGCTGACTTCTCTTTCTCTCCCTCTCGTCGTGAATACATCCAGGTAATCGGACGCTGTTTCCGGGGTGCCTATAAAACTAATCTGTCTCATGAATGAGGGACCTACCTTGATTGCGCTTTTGTACCAAGGCGCTATCCCAACCAGCCTGTTGCCGTCATCATAAACTTTGACTACGAAGAGTTCCCGTTTTTCATTGAGAAAACACTCCGCCCATGAATATGCCCATTCCCATGTCAGGAAGATTGAATTGGATATCGATCCTTCGAGTAGTTTGTTCCATTGCTCCTTAATATCCTTAAATTCCTGGATTGACGCGACAACCTCAGCTCTCATTTCAATTCTCTCCGGATATAAGGCAGGCGGTTCTCAACACGAATTCAATATTGCCCCGATTAGATAATCTTCACACTGGCTTACCGGCTGAGACTCGTAGACAATCTCCCAGCTTTCACTGTCATTTCGCGATAATGTTTTTTGCTCTCTTACTGAGGGACACGCTGTATTCCACCGCCTTTGAAGGGCACAGAGCCAGAAGCACGAAGATAAAAAGTTTCGGCTGGAATATATTATACCGGAGGCTCTGAAGAAAATATCGTGCAGATGCACCCCTCTCGACGAACAATTTCGTTCGTCCCACCCAGTTGTATGAGTCACTCAGCCTCCGGCGAATCATCCACCGGGGCAGATGAATTTCATCGCGGGCCATATCGTACATTCTCGTGACTGTCCGAAGGTTATTGGCGGCGATCCAGCCGATATGCTCGGGCTGGGTAAGCTGGTCCGCGCCGCCGACCTGGTAGCGTATCGAAGGCACATCGATGTATGCAACATCCCCGGCACGGCACGTTCGAAAGTGAAAATCATAATCCTCACCGCTCTTAATCAGTTCCACGTCAAAGAGCCCCACCTTTTTCTGGCGTTCCCGCCGGAGCAGGACCGTCGAAGTGTGAACGAGATTTCCCATGAACATCCAGGAGAAGATGTTTCCCGAGTAACATTTCTTCCCGGAGAACCTTTCCGGACAGCCCGCCCAGACGCCAGCGAGAGCCTTGCTCTCACTGAAATGCTTGTCTCTGTCAAAGTACAAATAAGCCGCGTACATCAGCTGTATATATGACTCATGCAGCGTCCTGCCGTTTTCATCGAAGGCCATCATGTCCGTCCACACCATCCCGGCCTCAGGGAAAGCGCGGAGGGTACTGAGCTGCGCTTCCAGCTTCCAGGGAAGCCATGAATCGTCGCTGTCGAGAAAGGCAATGTAATACCCCGTCGCCTCTTCGAGCCCCCTGTTCCTGGCTGCCGACACGCCCGCATTGGACTGGTATATGTACCTGACCCGACCGTCCATCCCGCAAATGACTTCGCGGGTGTTGTCCCTCGATCCATCGTCAATTACTATGACTTCCACGTTCTCATGGGTCTGGGACAAGACCGATTCCACCGCGGTCTTGCACCTCATCGCCCGGTTATACGTGGGGATGATGACGCTTACGAGATCTTTGCTCACAGGCTGGCCTTTCTCAAGTCAGGCGCTCTTTTCCGACCGTTTCATAGCGGTATGTTTTTACGGATCAACGGGCCCATGGTGTTTGCCAGGAAGAGAGGCATCGACTGCCACAACTCTTCGCCTTTCTTTCTGAAGCGGTAGGCTTTTACCCCGGCGGGACTCCCTTTGTCCGCCTCTAAACCACTCTCATACCAGTATAGTGTCGATGGCTTTGCACCCCACTGCTCCTTGAATTTATAGGTCCCTTCGTTCGGCGTCGATCGACCAAAGTCGAACTGCCTGTACCCGGCGTCCGTCACGTACTCAAGGAGCGACCAGTAGAGAAGCATGTTCGGACTGACATGGTTATAGGCCTTCAAGGATGACGCCCAGATAATCTCGACCGTCTGCCTGAAACGGAAAATGAGGCCTGCGGCCGTCGCAGCATCTTTGTATCTGACGACCCCCAACCGGACATGGTCGCCGAATTCCTTCAAAATGTTTTCAAACAGCTTCCTGGAATGAACCGGACTGCCCAGGTCCCGCATATTGATGGAAAATACCTGATAATATTCGTCCAGCAGTTCCGCCCCACCGATGACCGCCACCAGGCCCTCTTTCTGGGGCTTTCGAATCTGGCTTCGAAGTTTCGACTTGAAAGATTCGAAGAGCTTTGTCGAGGATTCAGGCAAATCGAGCACCATTCTGACCTTGTGGGTTACGGGATCAGGCACCGGTTTTCCCTGTGTCGCGTCGACTCCTTGTCCGTTCGTCCAGGAAAGGGGGTGAATATGCCTGAATTGCAGATTTCGGACCCTCAGTTTCCGGCCCAATCGCATGGCTTCCTCAAAAAGCAGCTTTTCCGTGTGCTCATCATCAGCCAACAGACCGCCGTAATTGAGGAAGGGCATGGATACCAGAGAATTGCCAAACAGGAGACTCTTGATATGGACAAGCGGAAGGACGCCCCTGATCGTGACTCGATTTCCCTCATCATCTGTTTCCGCAATGAGATAATAAGCCGGGTGACCGTACGTATCGCGTATCACCTTCCCCCATCCATATAGATGACACAGCGTCGCCGCGGGATGTCGAAAGACATAGTCATCCCAATATTTCGCTTCGCCACCCCCGCTCAACCTAATTCGCATGGGTTACCGCCTCTATGATCCTCTTGATGTTTTCCCTGTCCGCCGCAGATACCCCTGAATGAACGGGCAATGTGACAATGGATCCCGCTATCTTTGTTGCGTACTTGTACTCTGTGTCGTCCGCCAAAACCTCTCTTAGTTTCGGCAACTGATTCAACGGGGTCGGGTATGACCCGGTTGCGCCGGTTCCTTCCGCCACCAGTCTCTCGAGAATGCCGGCCCTCAAATCCCTGTCATCGATGATCAAGGGGTATCTCAGATATGGGTATTCATTGCGACGGCTGCCGATATGCCTGAGGCAGCCCTGCGACAAGTTGTCCGAGTACCACTTTGCATTCGTCCCCCGGGTTTCTTTTTCCTTTTCAAGACCGGGAAGCATCGTTCCCAGGAGCGCGGCCGCGACACTCAACCCTCTTGCCGTCGAGAATTCCGGCTCAAAGACCGTCCCTCCGAGATTGAGAAAGGGGAGCATCTGGGGAATCCAGTAGAGCCTTGGATTCGAAAAGAGGACGTAAGCACCCAGTGAAAGACGATATTGCATATTTGCGTTCTCTGCGTTCAACCTCTGCATAATTCTTCGGGCCTCATGGCTGACCTCATCGGACGCCACCACCAGGAGGCCGCCGTGCAGGATGCTGATCGGCTTTCCGCGACCGAAGCTGTAGAACCCCGCGTCACCTTTCATGCCGAGTTTAACATTCTGCTCATCCGGGAAGGCATTCCCGAAGGCTTGGGCGGCATCTTCTACAAGAGAGGTGCCATTACTTCGACAGAGTTCTTGCAGCGTACTAATCCTCGCCGGAACCCCGTAAAGATGCACCACAATTGCAGCCAGCGTTTGCTTGCCAAGTCTATTCTCAAACTCCCGGGGCGCATAGCCGAAGTCATCCAGGTTGTTATCGCAGAGAACCGGTCTAAGGCCCGCTTTCAGCACGGCTGACACAATGGAAGGACAGGTATAGGCAGGAACGATGACCTCTTTTCTTTCCGGCTTGAAAAGGGACAGCGCCTTCAAGTAAAGCCATAATGCAGCCCTGCCGGAAGACAGATAGAATACGTTACGGCTCCCCAGATACCCTTTGATGTCTTCGATCGCACGGTCACATTGCTCCTGTGAACGGTTGCCGATTCCCCCCCACAGGAGCCTTAACGATATTTTATGACCCGCCGGCGGTAAAGAGTAGAATATCGGTTTCTTCAATGATTATGGCCGCAGTAACGATATTTCCCTGCAACAACGACAGCTCGGGGTACGTCAGGAATTCGTCTTGCTCAGAATAGCCGGCAAGAATGACTCAAGGGTTGCCCTGTCATCGGCGCACGCGCCTGGTGCCTCTCCATGCTTTCGATCGATTTTTATGACAACAAGACTTCCATTCGTCCTTTTCCTGAGCATTCCGCTCACCAGAAGGGCGACCTTTGCATCGGCGCGGTCCGAAAGCACGCGGCCGTCGATGCTATACAGGAAATAAATATTTTCACTCGGCCCCTGCCTGTTCGGGACAGCCCTCCTGACAGTAATTCTTTTACCGCCGATCGTTATCGCCAGCTCACTTCCCTCATGGTACGCATTCAGGGTAAAATCAGTTACTTTCCGCCCTTGCCTCTGATGTGTGAAATAGGCGACATACAGTTGGAGCGTATCCCCTGCTTCGTTTTGATAACACCGCGCCAACTTTTCATCGGGCCGCATATCGGCGGGAACGAAATCTTCTCGAGAGGCGCATGCCGCATTCCAGTCCCCTAAACGCAAAGGCACACTGTCGAGTGACTCTTTCATCGCTACGGGCTGCGGACTGTATGCATACATGTAGGCAGAAGCAGAAACCGGGATGAGGGTCGCAATCAGCAGCGACAGGGGCAGGACTGCGCTTCGCGCGCCGCCTGATCTGCCTGATCCATATCCCGGTTTCGTTTCATGCGAGGCTTCATCCTTGATCCCTTCCGCATTCCTGTATCCATCGAAGGTCCGCCTTCGCCCCCCCATCATACAATTCAGCCCGATAATCACTGCGAGCCCGAAGAGAAAAACGAAGGACACATAGAAAATGTCTGCGGGGCCGTGGAGCGCGCCGTTTCCATTCCACGTGCTCAGGATGCCTATGATTGCAACACGCAATCCGTTAACGGCCAGACCGACAAAGAGAGCCGCTGTGACGAGCCCTGCTTTCTTCAGCCATCCGTCCAGTGTAAAATGAGCAAGGAGAACGGACACGGCAAGTAGGGCGATAATGTGACTCGTCCCTGCACATACCTGCGCAACCTGCAGTGTCACGTTGGGCAACTCCAAAAAAACTGAATCTCGGTGGACGGATATACCTGTTAATTTCAGGATGCCCCCGGCAATCCATGCGGTGATATGCTGCAGATGCGCGAGGATACCAGCCGGCAGATAATCAAACAACGGATATGCAAAGAGCAAATACCCGATCGGAAGTGCGAGAATCTTAAAATGGCCTGTACCCAGCAGAAGCCACGTCAGACCGAAAAGGGTGACGATCATGGAGGTATCCGACAAGATTACCGAAGCGCCGTAATTTCCTGCAACCAGAAGAACACAACCCAAAGCCGCCAAGGCGGACCCGGCAATCATGCTGGGCTTCACGGGCCGTTTCATGAGTTCATGTCTCTCGCTCCATACCAGGTACAGGCTGATTGCAAGAATGATCAGGCCGTGCGAATTTTCATAGGTCATCAGACCTTTGCCGAGCCTCATCAATGTCTCACGATAGAGAAATGCAGTTGCCAGAAAAGGTGCCAGCAGTGGGATACAGAGGGCTGTATGCAAAACTGGTTTTGTCTGTTCGCTCACGGGCATCATAAACCAAATCGCGGCATTTCTATTTCTCTCGCAGGGCGCGATCCAGTGCCGGTGCCACGATCGAATCCAGCATTTCATAAGCCTTGGCATTGAGGTGTAAACCGTCTCCGCTGTGCAGATCGACCCGGAGGCTCCGGTCATCCCGGCTCGTTCGCAGCGGTGCCTCGAGGTCAAGAGCCGTGAGACCTTCCTGCGCGGCATATTCCCTCACCCAGTCGTTATAACGGAATATGCCTTCCAGCTGCGTGGCCGTGGTCGGCCTGCCAAGGAGGGTCTTGATAAAGTCCTTGAGGCGGTCTTTGATTGGTTTGTTTCTCGTGCTGACCACCGGAACCACAGTCGTTGGTATGGGAATAACCCCCTCTTTCTTGCACTCCTGTACCCATCCCTTCATGAGTCCCTGATAGTTCTTCAGATCGCCGGGGAAATAGGCGGCGCACTCCTTGATGATGACGGCGTCAGGCTTGTTTTGCTTTCTCTGGAGAATCTTCATCAAGGCCTCGGTTTTATCGAAGGCGTATTCACCCACATACTCAAAACGATAGCCCCGGGCTGCCCCAAGCCGGTCGGGTAAAGACTCTATGTGCCATGCTTGCCCGACTGAAGCACCCAGCAAAACGACATGCTTTTTCTTGGTCATCCCGAATACCTCGTTTTCGAAAATAAGCGCAGGTACCAGCAAAACGATGAGTGCCGAAAGAAGCACGCGCGCCAGATGCTGCCGCAGCCTTTTCCCGGGTCTTGCAAAACGGCCCATCCCCCGGCCCGACAGGGTCTCCTCGCGGCTGCCACTTATGCTCTTCATATGCGCCACCTATCTCAGTCCGATCATGGTTTCCATGGTCGAAAAGCTGAAGTCGCGCAGCAGGTTCTTCAGCTTGTCGGCTGTCCCGTCCAGGTTGATGTAATGCCTGAACCGGCTCAAGGGCGAAAGATGATTCATCCGCGGCTGCTCGGGGTCGAATTCCCAGGGATGCAGGTAAAACACAAACGGCTGGTTTTCGACGTTGTTGATTTTCGAGAGGCCTTGCCTGATCACGCCGTAGGGAAACAGGCGCATATACCCCCCTCCGCTGATGGGAATATTGAAACCCATCAACCGGACCGTGGAGATGGGAACCTCCACGATGCAGCCGTCATGGGAATCGCCCCGTCCCGGATCCCTTGGGGGCAGTTGCTCGAAATCAGCCGACAGGCCGGTTCCATCGCCGCCGTTTCCGTTCAGCTTGACCAGGAACGGGAATCGCGGCGCCGTCGGGATGCCGTAACGGTCATGGTGGATGGGGAATATGCTGGAATCGTAGCGGTACCCCTCCTCGCCCAAGATGTCCAGCGCCCAGAGCGATTCTTGCGTTATGGAGTAGCTGGGCGCCCGGTATCCGATGACCTTCGTGCCCGAAGCATCCTCCAGGATCCTCTTCGAAATCAGAACGTCCTCGCGGAACTGCTCCGGGGTCATGCGGTAAACGAGCTGGTGATCGTAGCCGTGGCAGGCAATCTCATGGCCCCGGCTGACGATTTCCCGAATCAGATGCCCATATCTCTCACCCACCCACCCCAGACAGAAAAAGGTGGCTTTAACTCCACCAGGCATCAGGCTGGTGGGGCTGGTGAACTGAGCCGGGCCATGCGTCCTATCCGGCCCATCCTGTCTGTCCGGGGAGGGGGGCTTTGTCTCGTCGAGTATTTCCAGCACGCGGTAGGTATTGCGCTCGATTCTGGATTCGTAGCGGTGCCAATCCTCACGTTTGACCACCGACTCGAAGGCGGAGACCATGTAGTAGTCTTCGAGGTCGATGGTCAATGCATTGACGATGGGGTGATTCATCTCGTCTATTTCGTTCTTTTCGTTTTCTTCGCTGGTTTCGACGGCAAAGCTATTTTTTGATGGCGCTGACGACGCGCACTTTTCCCCTGTACCTGAAGAATCCGATCTCCTTGTAGGTGCCGTTCCTGGTAAGAAGCCGATCGATCAGCTTTTCCTGCCCCTCCCCGATTTCAAACAGCAGAACACCCTCTTTCTTCAGGTATGCCGGCGCCCCGTTCAGGAGCCGTCTGAAAATATCCAGTCCATAGGGGCCCCCGTCGAGGGCGACGACCGGCTCATGGTCGATGATTTCACGGGCCAGCCTTTTCAATGACGTCGTCGGGATGTAGGGCGGGTTGCAGACCACCATATCTACAGCGCCCTGATGATCGCGAAACGGTTCATAGAGATCGCCGCAATAGAGCGAGACCTTGCCTTCCACCTCATATCTCCGGACATTCCGGCGGGCCACTTCCACTGCTGCAGCGCTGATGTCGGACGCCAGGATTTGCACCCCCCCGCCGCAGCGCATCGCAACCGACACCGCGATGTTGCCACAACCGGTGCCGATCTCGATGAGCGTCTGCACATCGGCGCCGCGTTTTTTCTTTTGTTCGAGAAATTCGCATGCCGTTTCGACCAGCAGGCTTGTCTCGTCTCTCGGAATCAGCGTGTCCTTCGTACAATAAAACGGATTCCCCATGAAGAGGGCCCTGCCCAGGATATAGGGATGCGGCACGCCTCGCCCGAGCTGTTCGATCACGTTTGCAACGGCGAGTGCCTGGGGGTCCTCGACGGACAGTGTCTCGCGCGGTGTGCGACCGGCGATCGCGTCATAATACTGCAATGCCTTTAACAGCTTCTTTTTCCCCTCGGCCGTTGCGAAGACCGATTGCTCCCGCCGCTCTTCCGATTTCAACGCTTCCCTTACCTCTCCTTGCTTTTGGGCCCAGATGCGCTTTCGCCGGGATAGGAATATATTTTTACGTCTCCGGCTTCCACGATTGAACTCGAGGGGAATCTCCGGACGAAGAGGTGATCCAACAGTTGAGTGGAGATAATCCCGATGACGGCCATGTTCTCGCGCTCGCTCAGAAGGGCCCCTTCCTGCTTTCTGCACTTCTCGACCAGCCGGTTGACCTTATCGGGATTGAAGTACCCCGCCCTTTTCAGCGACTCCGGAGAAAGAAGCTCGTCCACATAATCCGGGGCCTGATTACCCATGAAGCACCGGCTGATGGGTGCCCGGTAGGGCTGCTTGGGCCTCAAGGCCAGCTCCGGGGGGATCAGCCCATCGGCGGCTTTTCTGAGGATGTACTTGTCCCTGAGCACATTCAGGCGATGCCGCGGCGGGAGGCTGCAGGCAAATTCCACGACCCTGTAGTCCAGGAAGGGGAACCGACCTTCTACGGAGTGCCCCATGGCGACACGATCCCCCTGGGAGGACAGGAGGTAGTTGGAGAGAAAAATCGCGATCTCCGTGTACTGGGCCCGTGACAGGGGATCCCACCGCGTGTACTCTTCCGGCAGCGTGGCCGTGTATCGGTTTACAAACTCTTCGACCGTGCCCGCCTGCTCCTGCAGCGCGTCGGAAAAGAATGCCTTGATCTGGGCCGTATTCTCCCACCGGACCAGGTGGGAGTAGACATGAGAGCCCACCCGCGCGAGGCCCCTCTTGAAAAAGCCCGTAAGGAAGGCGCCTGCCCTGTCGGTATCGGAAGAAAAGATATCGGGGTATAACCGCCTCAGCAGCAGGGGGCGCAGGGCCGATTCGGGCTCGCGCGCCCAGAAGCGCCGCACGCGGTCTTCCTTGAAGATGTCGTAACCGGCGAAGATTTCGTCGGAACCCTCCCCCGTCAGGACGACCTTGAAGTCGTTTTCACGGACAAGCCCCGAAAGCATGTACAGGGGAACCGGCGCCGTGCGCGTCATCGGGACCTCCGTATGCCAGATGACGTTCGGCAGATTCTCGCCGATGTCTTTTTCCGTACAGCGGATCATCCTGTGATCGGTCTGCAGGACATCGACGGCTTTCAGCTGAAACGGCGCCTCGTCAAACTTCTCATCGGAAAAACTCACGGAAAAGGTGCGCAGCCGGTTGTTGAAATGCTTCTTGACCAGCGCCGTCACATAGGTGCTGTCCAGTCCCCCGCTCAGATAGGCCCCGACGGGCACGTCGGCACGGAGGCGGATTTTCGTCGCATCCAGCAGGAGCCCGCTCAACTCCTCCCGGCATGCGTCGAACGGGCGTTCTCCATTTTCCTCGCCGGAAAAAGACAGTCGCCAGTACGGTCGCGTTTCCAACCGGCCTTTCCGGTACAGGGCATAGTGGCCGGGAAGGAGCTGATAAACATCCCTGAATGCCGTCGCCTCACCAAGCGGCGACCAGCAGGTAAAGATGTCGGAGAGGGTCTGCAAATCAATTTCTCTCGCGACGGAGGGATCCGCGAAGAGGGTCTTGATTTCCGACCCGAACAGCAGGCGTCCGTTTTCGAGATGATAAAAAAGCGGCCGGATGCCCATGCGGTCGCGGGCCAGCATGAGCGATTGCCCGCGGGTGTCCCAGATGGCAAAGGCAAACTGGCCGTTGAGCTTCCGCAGGAGATCGGGCCCCAGTTCTTCGTAGAGATGCACCAGGACTTCCGTGTCCGTCTTCGTGTAGAATGTGTGGCCCTTCCGCTCCAGTTCAGCCCGAAGGTCGGGATAGTTGAACACCTCGCCGTTGTAGACGATCCACACGGATTTGTCTTCGTTGTGGATCGGCTGGTCTCCCCCGGCGAGATCCAGGATGCTCAGTCTCGCCGAGCCAAGCCCCACGCTCTCATCGACATAGATGCCGAAGGCGTCGGGCCCGCGGTGGCGGATAAGGCCGAGCATGCGGCGAAGGAGGGAAGTCTTCGCGGCGGGGGGACTATGATCGATGATTCCGGCTATGCCGCACATCTCTGGTCTATCCGGTCTATTCGGTCTATTCGGTCTATTTGGTCTGTTCGGTCTGTTCGGTCGGGGAAAAGAAACAGGTCAAACCGTCTGGTGCTATTCGAGGCGGATGTTGTCGATGTGGAAGGTTCGTTTCCTGTCGTTACCGGGCACAAAGAGCATGAGTCGCTCGATGTGCTTTATATCCAGTGTACGGGGGGCGATGTTTGCCTTCAGAGAATCAAGCGGAATGGAGATATGGCTCATTCCCGTCTTGATCGTAAAGTCGCGGTCGAATCGATCCCCGTATTCCCACCCGCTGTCCCTGTCATCAATCCGGATGTGCAGGGTCAACGGTTCCGCTTCCGGATTGAATACGTCCATGTTGAAACGCCGATAGGCCGACCAGTCTTTTTCTATTTCAAGAAAGTTGATCCCCGGATACTCGCCGGCCGGCAATGTGACCCGCAGGCTGAACTGCCCTGATGTCGCATGGTCACGAGAGCGCTCAAACCATTTATGGCATTCCCAATTGAGATGTTCCAGGTCCGTCTCCGCCTCGAAATCGAAGAGCGTCCCGGAAGGACCGATGCGGTGCTGCCTTCGGGCAGATCCCGGAAGCCCATTCGAAAGCCCAAGCAGATCCGCGAGATTAGCCGTCGAAAACGAGGCGGTGCGCCGCATCGACTTTATCGGGGAGACGGCCTGAACAGGCTGTGCCTCTTCGCCGGTCTCCCGGACGAACTGAAAAAACGCGACTTCGGGCCGAACGCCGAGCCGGAACGGGAAATAACTCGTCCCCACGCCCCTCCCGACATACATCAGGGTGCGCCCCTTCTGGAAGAACCCGTCGAGATACTGAAAAGCCGGATCCACCAGCATCCGCCCCTTCAGGTATCTTACCGGAAACACC
>Ga0116186_1002316_pt1 | contig 17453 bp, 16 predicted proteins | sample AD_JPNNA4_MetaG_FD_89806 | JGI IMG/M metagenome (GOLD analysis project Ga0116186, IMG submission 89806) | Active sludge microbial communities of municipal wastewater-treating anaerobic digesters from Japan - AD_JPNNA4_MetaG | ecosystem: Engineered > Bioreactor > Anaerobic > Digestate | place...
CGGCATTTGGAAGAACAAAAATGGGCTTGATGCACAATATAAGAAGAATGCGGCGTAACTGAAGCTTGCATAACCCTACGCAAGAGACAGTATAGGAACTTTTTACCAAAGCCATATCAGAGGCCTGTTGCCAAAATGCATAAAAGTGTGCCCTGCTATACTATACAAGCTCTTGCTTGGTTATGTATCATTATACAGAGCACTAGCCTTGTATATCAGCGAGCACTTATTGGCTTTGGGCAACAGAATCGAGAGAAGATAAGCAGTAAAATCCGTGGGATTTACGTGAGGTAAATCCAGCACATACCTACAGGAGGTAGGGTTTATGTGCGTCAGGATTTTACAAGTATCAAGCTCTGATTCTGTCCAAAGCTAATACCGTGCGAGTCGGGATATAAGGCTAGTGCTCTGAAGGATGACTGCAAACTTCATATGCGTCGCATTATTCTTCTTATATGAAAAAGAGTATTGCAAACTGGTTATTCAATAGTTTTGCAATACTCATTTTAACCTTACCTTATTCTTCTTTTCATTGTCCGGGGCGGCCCCAGAATCTCAGCCATTACTACGCTTCTAAGAAGGCTATCCTCTGTTATTTCAAATATGAAACCTTCTTCTTCCGTTTCGTTTATCTCAGCCTTATAGGCATCCAGCCTGCTGTGTTCGGGGTGTTCATCGCAGGTACCCTCAAGGCTTTGGTCAGTCTCAATATAATCCAAGCTGCCGGCCCTTCTTCTGTCTTCCATCTCAATTCCTTCATGATCCTTTGCAGGCACCGAATCAGGAACATGTTCCTCCGGAGCTCCAAACATCTCATTCCAGCTTTTTCCCAAATCTGCGAAAGGCCCTTCGGCCCATTGGGGAATACGCTTTTGCCTTTGAACCGGCTTCTGTCTGTATTGGCCCTGCTGCCGGTTCATGCCTCTTTTACCCCCGCCCTGGTTCTTTTGCTGCTTCGCAGCAAGGTTAAACAGGGCAATTATTATAGCTACTACTATATATATACCTTCCAACTACATCCCTCCTTTGGTGGAGATGCCATCTGGACTATTTCTTTTCCTTTTCAATGCTGTCACTCTTTCCTGACTTAGATATTGCATCCCTCATCTGAGTATCAGCCTGTATATTCTGCAGTTGGTAGTAATCCATTACGCCCATTTTTCCGTTTCTCAAAGCGTCGGCAAGTGCCTTGGGCACCTCCGCTTCTGATTCTACAACCTTAGCTCTCATTTCCTGAACTGCCGCCTTCATCTCCTGCTCTTTGGCAACAGCCATGGCGCGTCTTTCCTCCGCCTTTGCCTGAGCTATTCTTTTATCTGCTTCCGCCTGGTCTGTCTGCAGCTGGGCGCCGATATTTCTTCCTACATCCACGTCGGCTATATCTATTGAAAGTATTTCAAAGGCTGTACCGGAATCAAGCCCCTTTGCCAGAACTGTCCTTGATATCAGATCCGGGTTTTCCAACACTGATTTGTGGCTTTCGGAGCTTCCGACGGTTGTAACGATACCTTCACCAACTCTGGCAATGATAGTCTCTTCGCCGGCACCTCCGACCAGCCTGTCAATATTGGCTCTCACAGTCACTCTTGCTTTTGCTCTTACTTCTATACCGTCCTTAGCTACAGCTGCTACCACAGGAGTCTCAATTACCTTCGGGTTAACACTCATCTGCACAGCCTGCAAAACATCTCTTCCTGCAAGATCAATTGCTGCAGCTCTCTCAAAGCCCAGTTCTATTTCCGCCCTCTGTGCAGCAATAAGTGCATTCACCACTCTGTCTACATTACCGCCGGCAAGATAGTGGGCTTCCAGCTGGTTTACACCAAGATCAAGGCCAGCCTTTCTTGCTTTTATCAAAGGATTCACAATCCTGCTTGGTATAACTCTTCTGAGCCTCATTCCCACAAGATTGAATATCCCGACATTTACCCCCGCCGCCAAGGAAGAAATCCACAATCCAAGGGGTACAAAACTTAAAAATATTGTCAAACCAAGTATTATGACAAATAAACCCACTACATAAAATAATATGTCACCCATCTGAATACCTCCATTCTTATAATCATACTCTTCTTACTACTATTCTGCCACCCTCAATCTTTATAACCTCAACCTCAACACCTTTATCAATATATTCTGCTTCAGATACTGCATCTATCTTGTCTCCGTCAATAATTACAGTACCTGCAGATCTTAGCGGAGTGGCGACAGTCCCTCGCATGCCCAGATATTTTTCATAGCCTTTTGTGCTTACGTATCCTTCCTCATTTTTCTGCTCAGTATTTAATATCATTGATTTTACGAAGCGTTTACCATAACCCAGCCTGTATAATGCAACAATCAGAATAATTGCTACTGCAATTGTTCCAACCAGCATGAACAAGGCCTGGTAAACACTGGACGTAATCATAACTATGCTGGCCAGTACAAGTATTACCCCGGTTATTCCGGCAACTCCAAACCCCGGTACAAGTGCCTCAATCATGAGAAGCACAATACCCATAACATACAGGAATGCCGTAAGCAGGTTCCAGTTTCCAAACATCCGTTTCACCCCCACAATTAAATTAACATTCTAACCATTATAATACAGTGACAAAACCCGTTATATTTTCATCAAATGAAATGAAAGTGTAATAGCCCTGATAGTATGTTTATGCCGCATATAGTCTAATTATAATATTATAATAACAGTTTTATACAGGGTTAACAACTGGAAATAAGTTAACTAAATAGGGAGATATGAGGGCGCTTCGCCCCCATATCTCCCCCTGCCGGATATCAATACTATTTTTTTACTTCCTTTGCCCAGGAATCCTTCAATCCTACTATCCTGTTGAAGACGGGCCTTTCCTTTGTAAAGTCCTTATTATCAGGGCAGAAATAGCCCAGCCTCAGGAACTGATAGCCTTTTCCTATGGAGGCTTCCCTCAGTATTGGTTCAACCTTGCAGCCGGTCAGCACTTCCAGTGAATTGGGGTTCAGATCATCCTTGTATTCATGACCCTCTTCCCCGGGATTCGGTACTACAAACAGCTGATCATAAAGACGGACCTCAGCATCTATTGCATGTTCGGCAGATATCCAGTGAATAGTGCCTTTTACCTTCCGTCCGTCGGGGGAGTTCCCTCCCTTGGATGCCGGATCATAGGTGCAGTGGATTTCTTTGATCTCACCTGTTAGCGGATCCTTTACAACACTTTCACACTTTATGAAATAAGCCCCTTTCAGCCTGACCTCTCCGCCCGGATAAAGCCTGAAGTATTTCTTGGGCGGATTCTCCATAAAATCTTCCTGCTCAATATATATCTCACGCAAGAAGGGCACCTTGCGGGTACCGCTGTCAGGATTTTCAGGATTGTTCTCCACTTCAAAATACTCTATCTGATTATCGGGATAATTATCAATTATGACCTTCAAAGGGCGAAGCACCGCCATAACACGGTCTGCCTTCTTATTCAGGTCCTCTCTTATGCAATGCTCGAGAAGCGCATAATCTACAGTACTGTTTGTCTTTGCAACGCCAATCCTGTCACAGAAGTCTCTAAGTGCATCAGCAGTATAGCCTCTCCTTCTCAAACCGCATAAAGTAGGCATCCTGGGATCATCCCAACCGCTGACTATTCCTGTTTCCACCAGTTCTCTCAGGTATCGCTTGCTCATAACGGTATAGGTCAGGTTCAGCCTTGCAAACTCTATCTGTCTTGGCTTATGCTCAGGCTCACATTCATTTATAACCCAATTGTACAGAGGCCGATGGTCCTCATATTCCAATGAACAGAGAGAATGGGTAATACCTTCAAGTGCATCGGACAGGGGATGTTGAAAATCATACATGGGATAGATGCACCATTTGTCTCCTGTTCTATGGTGGCTTGACTTCAGTATTCGATATATAACAGGATCCCTCATGTTCAGATTTGGTGATGCCATGTCGATCTTGGCACGAAGCGTTCTTGAACCTTCGGGAAATTCACCTGCCCTCATTCTCCTGAACAAATCCAGGTTCTCCTCAACAGTCCTTTCCCTGAAGGGACTGTTTTTACCCGGCTCTGTAGGTGTTCCCCTATATTCTCTCACTTCCTGCTGGCTTAAATCACATACATATGCCTTACCCTTCCTGATAAGTACTTCCGCGAATTCGTAGAGCTTTTCAAAATAGTCGGATGCATAGTAAAGGCGGTCCTCCCAGTCAAAGCCCAGCCACTTGATATCCTCCATAATGGATTGCACATATTCCACATCTTCCTTAATGGGGTTGGTATCATCAAACCTTAAATTGCATAATCCGTGGTATTTTTCCGCAGTGCTGAAATTTATGTACATAGCCTTGCAATGCCCTATATGGAGATAACCGTTGGGCTCCGGAGGGAAACGGGTATGTACATGATCATATACTTTTTCCTCCAGATCTATATCAATAAAATCGTGTATAAAGTTTGAACTCTCATTGGCATTTTCGTTCATAGACCTTACCTCCCTTTTTTGCGCAATACATTGGTATCCTGAATATTATACTATATAGAGTCTGCTTTTTCCAGTAATCTTATGAATATTGGCAGTGTCAATTTGTTCTCGGTTTATAAAAAGCAGACTCACCCTTTATGTCTAGGTAACTCATAAATACAGAGAAAAAGACATGGGGACGTTTCGCGTGTCCCACTGAAAGTGGGACAGGGGAAACGTCCCCATGTCTTGATTTCCGTTTTTTTATCTTTGTAAATGCTGTCTTACAATTGAATTAACCAATTTGCCGTCAGCCTTGCCCTTTACTTTGGGCATCAGTGCACTCATCACCTTGCCTAAATCCTGCATGCTCTGAGCGCCTACTTCAAAAATCGTATCTGAAACTATTTGGTTGAGCTCTTCCTCGGTAAGCTGCTGCGGCAAATAACCCATCAGTATACCAATTTCTTTATTAATATTTTCAACCAGGTCGGGCCTGTTGCCTTTTTCAAAGTCAGGTATCGAATCCTTCCTCTGTTTAACTCCTTTGGCAATTACCTCTATAATACCCTCATCATCCAGCTCAATTTTCTTGTCCTTTTCAATCTGCAATATACCGGCTCTCACCATGGTAATAACATTTTTCCTTATAACATCTTTTTCTCTCATTGCAGACTTAAGGTCTTCCTGTAATACTTCCTTGAGGGACATTCACATCAACCTTCTTTTATTTTGTTTTTCTTTTTCTTGCAGCTTCAGATTTCTTCCTTCTTTTTACACTTGGGCTCTCATAATGCTCTCTTTTTCTAACCTCTGCCAAAACCCCAGCCCTGGCACATTTCTTTTTGAACCTTCTAAGAGCGCTTTCAAGAGTTTCGTTTTCACCAACTCTAATTTCAGACATACATTTCCCTCCCTCCGCTGGTAACAATCCTTACAGTATATTGCTATACTGCGTTACTAAGTGGGATAAATCAAAACTATTATCATATCCGCCGATTTACTCTGCTGAATACGATAAAATACTCAGTTTATTATACATTACTTGATTAATTAGTGTCAATAACAGGTTTTTGACTTAGGCTACCCCAAAGTGTTTTCAAGCTTGCGGCCGCCCAGTATATGAAAGTGCAGATGCGGTACTGCCTGCCCACCATCTTTTCCGATATTGGTAATTACACGGTAGCCGCTTTCCGCTATACCTAATTCCTTTGCTATACCCGGAATTTTGCTGAAAATATGTGCCGCAATCTGTGAGTTGCTCTCATTCAAAGCCTGGGCAGACTCAATATGCTGTTTAGAAACAACCAAAACATGAACCGGAGCAAGTGGGTTGATATCCTTGAAAGCTAATACTGTTTCATCCTGATAAACCATGCTGCAGGGAATATCTCCATTTATAATTTTGCAAAAAATACAATCGCTCATCACTTCACCTCCTTAGTCCAGTCAGGCTTTTTCTTAAATAACACCTTGCAATATCAACAATCTATGACATACTTTTGATATTCAACAAAATTCTCTTAAATCCTGCACAAATGAATAAATTAATATATACTTCCCGTCATATAATCTTCCTTTAATTCCATGAGAACTGTTTCAATTATTTTTCCCTTTATATCTTCCTGTGATTCAGAAACGACCCTTATATAATTATCTGTCAAGCCTTCAAAAAGAGATTTTTGACCATCAAATGGCTGCTCGTACAGAACCGGCTTGCTGCGCCCGATAAAAGCTTTTTTGAATTTTTCTTCATTTTTTTTGGCAATTGCTGTTATTACCTTGCTTCTTGCATCCTTCACCTGCGGCTTCACCTGATGCTCATACTTTGCTGCCGGAGTGCCGGATCTTTGTGAGTATTTGAAAACATGCATCCCGCTGAAGGCAATCTCGTCAACAAAATCAACCGTTTTCTGAAATTCCTCCTCTGTCTCTCCCGGAAATCCTACAATCAAATCCGTTGTAATTGCAACATCGGCAAATACTTCTCTCAGTTTTTCCACTACCCTTCTGTATTCCCCGGTTGTGTACTTTCTGTTCATCCTCTTAAGGGTCTCATCACATCCGCTTTGAAGAGAAAGATGGAAATGCCCGCATATTTTCGGAAGGCGGCTGAGCCTTTCAATGAATCCGTCAGTCATTACATTGGGATCTACGGAACTCATCCGAATACGCCGGATTCCGTCTATTTCATGAACCTTTTCAATTATATCAATCAAAGAAGTATTCCCCAGGTCCTTACCGTAAGAAGCAACATGTATTCCCGTCAGCACTATCTCCCTGAAGCCGTTCTCTGCCAGCTCTTTTACTTCGGCTATTATACTGTCCGGTTTGCGGCTCCTTATATGTCCCCGGGCATATGGAATTATGCAATATGTGCAGTACTGGTCGCAGCCTTCCTGTATTTTAAGAAATGCCCTTGTCCTGCTCTTGTAGCTCTTAATGGGCATCTCTTCAAATTCCCTTACTTTCATAATGTCATTAACCATATTAAGCTTTTCTTCTTTTTTCATTGCGTATTCAACCAATTCTACCATTCTGCTGCGTTCATCCGTGCCGACTACCAGGCTTACTTCCGGTATCTCAAGTACTTCTCCCGGAGCTATCTGTGAATAGCAGCCCACGACAGCAACAAGGGCTTCAGGATTCTTTTCCTTGGCTCTTCTTATTATCTGCCTGGATTTCCTGTCTCCCATATTGGTTACTGTGCAGGTATTAATTATATATACATCCGCAAATTCGGAATAATCTACAATCTCGTAGCCTGCATTCTCAAAGCTCTCTGTCATTGCTTCCGTCTCATACCGGTTAACCTTGCAGCCAAGTGTATAAAATGCCGCTTTTTTCAATGGATTTCCTCCTACTTCATCTGATCATACTCGTACATTATGCTTGTGAGTACCGCAATTCCCGCTGTTTCTGTGCGAAGTATCCTTCTGCCCAACGTTACCGGTACCGCTCCCATCTCTTTTGCTTTTTCCACCTCAGAAGGCTCGAAGCCTCCTTCCGGGCCTATGAAAAAACCTATGCTTCCGGCTTTGTTTTTGCTTAGTGCTTCCTTAACCGGAATACCGGCTTCCAATTCGTAGGGTATGATTACAAGATCCAGCCCGGCTGCATCAGTTAGGGCCTGATGCAGAGCCACAGGCATACCGATATCAGGGATTATCCCTCTGCCGCTTTGTTTTGCGGCTTCCTCCGCTATCTTAGCCCATCTTTCTGCTTTCTTCATTTCATCCTTTTCGGATTCAAGCCTTACTACAGTTCTGGAAGTAATTACGGGAACGATTCTCTTAATACCCATTTCAGTGCACTTCTGAATAATAATATCCATTTTGGCTGACTTGGGTATGCCCTGATACAGTACCACGTCAATATCCGGCTCCCCCTTTGATGCTTCCTTTTCCAGTATCATTGTGCCTATTGAATCCTTAGCCATGCTTTCAATAGCTGCAATATAATCGGTTCCCTCCCCGTCGCACAGCACTATCCTGTCACCGCACTTTAAACGAAGCACTTTAGATATATGTTGAACATCTTCTCCGGAAATGATAATCCTGTCTTTTAAAATACTCTGCTTTTTAACAAAGAATCTATGCATGCTAATCCCCTTCTGCCGCTATGGCGCACCATTCTCCCATTTCCATCACTTCAAGAATATTAAAGCCTTCTTCTCTGAGCTTGCTCAAAACATCATCCCTTCTATCCCTTATGATTCCGGAGGAAATGAATATGCCTCCCCTGGTAAGAAAACTCATTGCGTCTTCACTGAAGGAAATGATTATATCAGCTATTATATTCGCAATTATGACATCAGCCTTGCCGGACACCACATTCAGAAGGTTCCCGCATCTTACATCCACCTTTTCGGCAACCTTGTTCATTTCTGCGTTTTCCCTGCTGACTCTGCAGGAGACCTCGTCAATATCCACACAGACCACTTTCCCGGCGCCAAGCCTGGCAGCCGTTATTCCGAGTATTCCGGAGCCGCAGCCCACGTCAAAAACCGTGCTGCCGTCCTTGACATACTTCTCTAAAAGCTTCATGCACATAATTGTTGTTTCATGTGTTCCTGTACCAAAAGCCATCCCGGGGTCAAGCTCAATTACTACCTCATCGGCCTTTGCCTTATATTCCTCCCAGGTCGGTTTGATTACTACCCGTTCCCCTATCTTCGCCGGCTTGTAATATTTTTTCCACGCGTTTGCCCAGTCTTCGTCACTTACCTCCCGTGTGGAAACAGTGCCTTTCCCCTTATTTAGGCCGAATCCTTCAAGCTTTTCAACGCGGTCAGCTATGGATTTCAGTATGGTTTCGTTAAATTCCCCGGAAGGAAAATATCCCTTTACCCTGGCATCCTTCCCCATCAGCTCTATCAACTCTTCTTCAACATAATCCCAGCTTTTTTCATTCTTATTCAATGCATTGAAGTCATTGGGATCCTCTATGAGCACCCCGCTTGCTCCTTCACTATACAATATCTCGGATACCGCATCCGATGCCTCGGTGGTTGTTATTATCTGCAATTCTATGTACTTCAAACTATCATCCTCTTACAATAAAAATATTCAGGGCTTGTACTCTATGTTACAATTCGTCATCTTTACATTATATATAATAAGATAAATATTTACAATATATGCATAAAAAGCCCGGCATCACCGAGCTTTTCGTTATTTTCCAAAAGCATCCTTGACCTTATCAAAGAAGGATTTCCCCTGGTCCTCAATATCATCTCCGCTTATCGCAGCGTACTGTCTTAGCAGCTCCTTTTGCTTCTCGCTGAGCTTCTTTGGTACACTTACCTTGACTGTGAAGTAGAGATCCCCTCTCACTTTGCTCTTCAGGCTTGGAACACCCTTATTCTTGATCCTGAAAGTAGTACCCGTCTGAGTACCCTCCGGTATTGTGTACTTCACCTTTCCCTCAAGGGTATTCACTTCTATCTCATCCCCCAGAGCTGCCTGAGTAAAGGAAATAGGCATTTCGCTGTACAGGTTTATGCCATCTCTCTTAAACAGCTTATGGGGTTTCACTCTCATATAAATATACAGATCGCCGTTGGAGCCCCCTCTTGAACCCGGTTCTCCTTCTCCTCTAAGCGGCATCACAGAACCGGTATCGACGCCGGCTGGTATATCAATAGTAATCTTTCTGCTCCTTCTTATGCTGCCCCTGCCCTTACACTGGGGACAAGGTTCCTTAATGACCTTGCCTTCCCCATGGCACTCGTCACAAGTCCTTACATTCACAACTCTTCCAAAAACAGTGCTCTGGGTATACCTTACTTCACCGCTTCCTCCGCATGTCTTGCAGGTCTCAGGGCTGGTTCCGGCTTTTGCTCCCGTGCCTTTGCAGTCATTACAGGTTTCATTCCTTGTTACATGTATATCCTTTTTTACTCCAAAGGCTGCTTCTTCAAACTCTATCTCAAGCTCGTACTTAAGATCCGCACCCTTCTGAGGGCCGGATTTCCTCCTGGCGCTTCCAGTGCTGCCAAAGCCTCCGGTTCCGCCGAAGAACATATCGAATATGTCTTCAAAACCGCCGGTACCTGTTGATCCGCCAAAGCCGCCAAAGCCTCCGAAGCCTCCAAAACCTCCTCCGGCTCCTCCGAACCCGTTGGGATCCACTCCCGCATGGCCGAATTGGTCGTATCTGGCTTTTTTGTCCTTATCGCTCAATACTTCATAAGCTTCATTCAGTTCTTTGAATTTACTTTCCGCACTTTTGTCACCCTGGTTCATATCAGGATGGTATTTCTTTGCAAGCTTTCTGTATGCTTTTTTTATATCTTCTTCAGAAGCTGACTTATCTATGCCTAATACTTCATAATAATCTCTTTTTGATGCCATTTCTTCTCCACCTTTACATAAACCAGTCTATGAATAATGACGCCATTCTCGTATCCATAATTATCATAACTGAGCAGGAAACTATAAAAGTATCCTGCTCAGTACCTTTAAACCGCAATAATCGTATCATAAAATCTATTGATTTTATGATATGCACATGTGCGTTTTGCGGAGCAAAAAATCGCACTGGCATCAGATAATCGATATAATATGCGCTCGCGCATATTATATCACTAATTACTTGTCGTCTTCAACCTTATAATCGGCATTTACAGTGTTGTCATCCTGCGGGGCTTCTCCGGCAGGCCCCTGGGCCCCCGCATTAGCCTGATATATTTTGCCCGATATGTCATAGAATACCTTTGTAAGTTCCTCAGAAGCAGTTTTTATTGCTTCTGTATCGGTTCCCTTCAAGGCTTCCTTAACATTGTTCAGTTCGGCTTCAATTCTTGCTTTGTCTTCACTGCTTAGTTTGTCTCCCAGATCCTTAAGGTTCTTTTCCGTCTGATATACAAGACTGTCTGCATTATTCCTTACTTCAACCTCTTCTTTTCTCTTTTTATCTTCTGCAGCAAACTTTTCTGCTTCTTTTATCGCTGCATCGATATCACTGTCAGAAAGATTGGTACTTGCTGTAATCGTCACCTTCTGCTCATTTCCGGTGCCCAGGTCTTTTGCAGATACATGTACGATACCGTTAGCGTCTATATCAAAGGTTACCTCTATCTGAGGCACTCCCCTTGGAGCAGGAGGTATCCCGCTAAGCTGGAACCTTCCCAGTGTCTTGTTGTAAGCGGCCATTTCCCTTTCACCCTGCAGCACATGTATTTCAACGCTGCTCTGTCCATCAGCGGCTGTAGAGAATATCTGGCTCTTTTTTGTCGGTATGGTTGTATTTCTTTCTATAAGCTTTGTGAATACTCCGCCTAATGTCTCTATTCCAAGCGAAAGAGGAGTAACATCAAGAAGCAGTACATCCTTGACTTCTCCTGTCAGCACTGCAGCCTGTATCGCAGCACCAATTGCAACGCATTCGTCAGGGTTTATGCCCTTGTATGGTTCCTTTCCTGTCAGTTTCTTCACGGCTTCCTGAACCGCAGGTATTCTTATTGAACCGCCTACCAATATCACTTTGCTCAACTTGTCTGCTGTGAGGCCTGCGTCTGCCAGGGCTTTCCTTGCAGGCTCCATTGTCATCTCCACCAGATCGTGGGTAAGCTCGTCGAACTTAGCCCTTGTAAGGGTAACGTCAAGATGCTTCGGTCCGCTTGCATCAGCAGTAATAAACGGTAGATTTATATTTGTCTGAAGCACTCCCGAAAGCTCAATCTTCGCTTTTTCAGCAGCTTCCTTAAGCCTCTGCATTGCCATCCTGTCATTGCGCAGGTCAATTCCGCTGTCCTTCTTGAACTCATCGGCAAGATAATTTATTACCCTCTGGTCGAAATCGTCACCGCCAAGCCTGTTGTTGCCGTTCGTTGCCAATACTTCAAATACCCCGTCTCCAAGCTCCAGTATCGATACATCGAAGGTACCGCCGCCCAAATCGTATACCAATATTTTCTGATTTTCTTCCTTATCAAGGCCGTATGCCAGCGATGCTGCCGTCGGTTCATTGATTATCCTGAGCACTTCAAGGCCGGCTATCTTTCCTGCATCCTTTGTTGCCTGCCTCTGGCTGTCGCTGAAATATGCAGGTACGGTTATAACAGCCTGTGTGACCTTCTCACCCAAATAAGCTTCCGCATCCTGTTTGAGCTTTGTGAGAATCATTGCGGATATTTCCTGAGGGGTATAGCTTTTATCGTCAATATTTACTTTGAAATTAGTTCCCATTTCCCTTTTTATTGATATAACAGTTCTCTCCGGATTTGTAACTGCCTGTCTTTTTGCAACCTGGCCCACAAGCCTTTCTCCTGTTTTTGAGAATCCTACAACCGAGGGCGTTGTTCTTCCGCCTTCAGCATTTGGAATTACTACCGGCTCTCCGCCTTCCATAACAGCGACACAAGAGTTTGTAGTTCCCAGGTCAATACCTATTACTTTTGCCATTTATTGCTTCCTCCTTATACTTTTAGCACTTATTGCTTCACCGACACCTTTACAAGTGAAGGCCTGATTACTTTGTTTCCCAGGATGTATCCTTTTTGAAATACTTCCTTTATTTTATTTTCATCCTCATCCTCACCGGGCACCTGCATTACAGCATGGTGAAGATTAGGGTCAAAGTCCTTATCCATGGCTTCAATTTCTTTGACGCCATTCTTTCCAAGAATATCTATGATCTGATTGCAGACCATTTCCACTCCGGAGATGTATTGTTCATCCAGTTTATCCTTTCTGAACGCATCCACTGCCCTTTCCATATTGTCCACAACCGGCAGCAGCTGTGCGGTTATAGTTTCAAGGGCGTTATTGTACATGTCTTCCCTTTCCCTTGCTATTCTCTTTTTATAGTTTTCAAAATCTGCCTGCATTCTGAGGAGTCTGTTGTAGTATTCATCAGACTGCCTTTTCAGTTCGAGAATCTCTTTGTTATCAGTCTCCGCCATCTGTTCGGGAACTGCTTCTTCTGCTTGTGCAGAAGTCTCTTCAGCCGTATTCTCTTCAGCCTTATTATTGACCTGCGGATTTTCCTCTTCTTTTTGTTTTTTTTGCTTCATTCATCTGACCACCTTTAAGTTTTATATTTAAGATTACCTCTTGAGAATATTCGTCAATATCTCACTGAGATTATTTGTCATACACTCAACAATAGAAATGGCTTTGGAGTATTCCATCCTTGTCGGGCCAATTATCCCAACCGAGCCGATAACTTTGTTGTCAATCTTATAGGTTGCCGTTATAAGGCTGCATTCCTTGAACTGTTCAAGGTTGTTTTCCTTGCCGATGCTTATTTTTACATCCTCACGAACATCATTCAGCACTCTAAACAGCAGTTCCCTTTCTTCCATTGTATTGAGGAAATCCCTTGCTTTTTTGATATCGCTGTATTCCGGAAGATTCAATATGTTGGAAACTCCATCATGGTACACTTCTGAAGTGTCGGAATAAAACAATGTCTGTATAAGCTCAGGCACCACCTGTTCAATTATTTCACTGTGTCCGAGGGAATTGTTCAGCATGTCTTGAAGGTCAAATCTTTCTATGTCCTCTACATTCAGCCCCGCCATCTTGTCATTAATCATATTGGTTATTCTGACGAGGATATCCGGCTGAATATCCTGCTTCAATCTTAGGACACTGTTCTTTATTATCCCCGCATCTGTTACTATTACCGCCAATACTACTGCTCTGTCTATCCTGAGAAGCTGCACCTGCTTTATGCTGGTTCTGCGGAACTGAGGAGCCATCACTATGGATGTATATTGAGTCATCTGTGAAAGCAGCTTTGAGGCATGCTTTATCAGCCGGTCAATCTCTCCCAGGGATTCAATGAACTCCCTCTTTATCATTTCCCTTTGAGCCTCATTAATTGTATTCTGCTTCATAATCTTATCTACGTAAAGTCTGTAGCCTTTGTCTGAGGGAATTCTTCCGGCTGATGTATGGGGCTGTTCAATATATCCCATATCCTCAAGATCAGACATCTCGTTTCTTATTGTAGCAGGGCTGGTCCCCGTCAGGTACTTCTTGGATATTGTCCTTGATCCGACAGGCTCTGCGGAGTTTATATAATCTTCTATTATAGCTTGCAATATAAGTCTTTTCCTGCTTCCCATATCCATCAATATCACCGCCCTTGTTAGCACTCTACTGTATTGAGTGCTAATTCTGTCTTTAAAATAACATTGTCACATATTTTTGTCAATAGGTTTTACAATTTTTTTCTGCTTATCAGAAGAATTATGCGAATTCCACAAAAACAGAATTAGACAGGTCTATCCCTTTTTTTGTCAGCTTCAGCCTGTCTGATTCAATAAATACAAGGCCTTGAGCCATGAGCCTTTTTAGTTGGCTGCCGTATCTCGTCCGGAAGTCAACCCCGTATTTACTGTTAAAGCCTGCCATATCCAACCCCTCATTGAGCCGCAGTGCCAGAAATATCGTTTCCCACATGTCCTCATCGACGGATAATTCCTCCTGCCCTTCCACCGGCAGTTTTCCTTCCGTGACCAAGCTGATATACCGGTCAATATCTTTATGATTCCAGAACCTTCTCCCCTCCAGCTTGGAGTGGCTTCCGGCTCCAACGCCAAGGTATTCCTCATTTCTCCAATACACGAGATTATGTCTGCATTCCATGCTCTTCCGGGCGAAGTTGGATATCTCATATTGGCGGTAGCCGTTGGAACCCAGCGTATCCACTGCAATTCTGTACATCTCCCTGTCTGATTCCTCGTCAGGCAGCTGCAATTTACCTTCTTTATATAAATTATAAAATACGGTGCCTTCTTCCAGTATAAGACTATAGCAGGAAATATGATCCGCGCCTATGCTTATAACCTTATCCAGAGTTTCTTTCCACATATCGGAGGTCTGATTGGGAAGAGCAAAAATCAAATCGGTATTTATATTGTCAAATCCGGATTCTCTTGCCCAATAGTAGGCATTTAAAAAGTCCCCGGCCGTGTGAATCCTTCCCAAGCCTCTCAGCAGTCCTGCCTGCCACGCCTGCAGGCCTATGCTGAGCCTGTTTATCCCAAGACTTCTATAGTACCTCAATGTATCAAAGGTTACAGTACCAGGGTTGGACTCCATGCTGATTTCTGCTCCGGCTTTAATCCGCGGCGCAATCTTATCCATTATTTCACCTATAAGCCTGCAATTAATAACGGTGGGAGTTCCCCCACCGATGAATACTGTCTTGTAAATAAAATTGTACCTTTCCTGATATGCGTTAAGTTCCCGGAGAAGCGCTTCCGTATACTCCGGCGCATCATCCTCCCTGCATGGAAAGGAATTGAAGTCACAATACAGGCACTTGCTCCTGCAGAAAGGTATATGGATGTACAAACCCACTTCCTTCATTTGCTCACCCTCTTTAATCATTCAGCTTCAAGACTGACATAAAGGCTTCCTGGGGCAGCTCCACACTTCCCACCTGCCTCATTCTCTTCTTTCCTTCCTTCTGTTTTTCAAGAAGCTTCTTTTTTCTTGTAATATCTCCGCCGTAGCATTTCGCCAGTACATCCTTGCGCAATGCCTTTACAGTTTCCCTGGCAATAATTTTTGTTCCGATGGCCGCTTGTATGGGAATCTCAAACATCTGTCTCGGAATTACCTCCTTAAGCTTTTCAGCCATTGACCTTCCCCGGGCATATGCCTTATCCTTGTGTACTATAAAGGAAAGTGCATCAACCGCTTCTGTATTAAGCAGTATATCCAGCTTAACAAGGTCTGACTTTTCATATCCCTTCAGCTCATAGTCAAAGGAGGCGTAGCCTTTAGTCCTGGATTTCAATGCGTCAAAGAAGTCGTATATTATCTCATTCAGAGGTAAATCATAATTGAGTATGGCTCTTTTTTCCTCCATGTACTGCATATCCCTGAAGGTGCCCCTGCGGTTCTGGCAAAGCTCCATAATCGCTCCTACGTATTCCGTAGGAGTCATTATAGTGGCCTTAACAATGGGTTCCTCCATATATTCTATCTCCTGGGGAGCGGGCAGGTTTGTTGGATTTGAAACCTCAAGCTTTTCTCCGTTGGTTTTGGTAATATGATATATTACACTTGGTGCGGTAGTCACAAGATCAAGATTATATTCCCTTTCCAGCCTCTCCTGTATTATCTCCATGTGCAGAAGCCCCAGGAAGCCGCATCTGAAGCCAAAGCCCAGTGCAATAGAAGTCTCCGGCTCATAAAGCAGTGCTGCATCATTAAGCTGCAGCTTTTCCAGGGCATCCTTAAGATTGTCGTAATCTGCTCCGTCTGCAGGATAAATACCGCAATACACCATTGAAGTAACCTTCCTGTAGCCCGGAAGCGCTTCCTTGCAGGGATTATCCGCATCGGTAATTGTATCGCCCACGCGGACATCCTTTACATTCTTTATACTGGCTGTTACATAACCCACATCTCCTGCCATAAGCAGGCCGGTAGGGTTCAGCCAGGGTTTCAGGGTGCCTACCTCCACCACTTCGTATTCCTTGCCGTTTGACATCATTCTCATATTCATTCCGGGCTTCAATATCCCGTCCATTACTCTTATATAGGCAATAACCCCTTTATAGCTGTCATAGAAGGAGTCAAAAATCAAAGCTTTCAAAGGCTCATCCTCATCTCCGGCAGGATGGGGTATATACTTCACTATTCCTTCCAGCACCTCTTCGATATTAATTCCTTCCTTGGCTGATACCAATGCGGCATTTGAGGCATCAAGGCCGATTACATCCTCGATTTCCTTTTTTACGAACTCCGGATCTGCGCTGGGAAGATCGATTTTATTTATTACCGGATACAGCTCCAGATTGTTATCCAGGGCCAGGTATACATTAGCCAGTGTCTGCGCTTCAATACCCTGGGTGGCATCCACCACAAGAACGGCCCCTTCGCAGGCAGCCAGGCTTCTGGAGACTTCATACGTAAAATCCACATGGCCCGGGGTGTCAATCAGATTCAATATGTATTCCTCTCCATCCTGAGCCTTATAGTTCAACTTGACCGATTGAAGCTTTATGGTGATTCCTCTCTCTCTTTCAAGGGCCATATTGTCAAGCACCTGTTCCTCCATATCCCTGGCGGAAATAACTCCTGTTTTTTCTATCAGCCTGTCGGCCAGAGTCGATTTTCCATGATCTATATGTGCAATTATACAGAAATTCCTTATATGTTTTTGCCTGTCCCCTGCCATATACGGCGTCCTCCTTTGTGCCCCTTTAATCTTTATGATTGTACCGAATGAGTTTTATACATTTACGCATATTATAGCATATTAGTTTTTAACAATAAATATATACTATATTCACCGGATTTTAAAAAATGCAATGGGTTTATGCAAAATAAAAGAAGAATGCACCACATTTGAAGTTTGCATAACCATCCGCAAGAGACAGTATAGGAACTTATTACCAAAGCCATATCAGAGGCCTGTTGCCAAAATACATAAAAGTGTGCCCTGCTATACTATACAAGCTCTTGCTTAGTTATGTATCATTATACAGAGCACTAGCCTTGTATATCAGCGAGCACTTATTGGCTTTGGGCAACAGA
>Ga0116186_1002317_pt1 | contig 17433 bp, 20 predicted proteins | sample AD_JPNNA4_MetaG_FD_89806 | JGI IMG/M metagenome (GOLD analysis project Ga0116186, IMG submission 89806) | Active sludge microbial communities of municipal wastewater-treating anaerobic digesters from Japan - AD_JPNNA4_MetaG | ecosystem: Engineered > Bioreactor > Anaerobic > Digestate | place...
CCGTCCCTTACTATTCCTCTTTCCAATGTTTCATAAAGCAGGTCCTTGAATTCCACTCTGGACTTTTTATATGAAACTGAATTAACATTAGCCATGTTGTTGGATATGGTATCAACATTAAGCTGTTGGGCCATCATTCCCGTGCTGGCCGTCCAAAGAGCTCTCATCATAGTTTATTACCTCCTAAACCCTCGCAATTTCATTTACAGCTTTTCCAATCAGTTCATCATGTATCTTTATCACCCTTTGATTAGCCTCATAGGTTCTAATCATAGTGAGCATTTCCACCATTTCTTTTACGGAATTGACATTGGAACCCTCAAGAAAACCCTGCTGTATTGTTCCCGCCGTTATTACCGGTTCCGCGTCAATTTCTTCTGCGATTCTGATAAGGCCGTTTCCTTCCTTGCGCAGCGCCTCATAATCTTCAAAATCCACAAGCTTGAGCTTGCCAACCAACTGTGCATCGGAAAAAACCTCGCCCTTTTCATTTACCGTCATATAATTGCCTTCTATCCTTATGTATCCGTCTTCACCGAGGACTCTCCAGCCTTCCCCGGTTACCAGCCAGCCTTCTGCATCCTTTGCAAAGCTGCCGTTTCTTGTATATCTTTCACCCTCAGGAGTATCAATGCAGAAAAACCCTTTCCCCCTTAAAGCCAAATCAAAGCTGTTTCCGGTAGAGTTCAGCTGCCCCTGTTTAAAATCAACCATTATTTCACTGCTGTGTATTCCGTAGCTTATAGTTCCCAACGGTTTAAAAGGCCTTGAACCCCTCAAGCCCTTGTCAATCCTGTCATTTATTCTGGAAATCAGAACCTCGGAAAAGTTCTGAGTCACCATGACATCCTTCTTATATCCTGTAGTATTTACATTTGCAATATTATTGGCTATTACATCCACTCTTTTTGCTTCTGTAATTGCTGAGGAGGCTGAAATATAAAGTCCTCTGATCACACTATCACCTACACTATATGTTATTCTCTACATGACAGTTATCGGAATAATAACTGGCGAACTTTAGGGCAAAAAAAAAGACATGGGAAACGTCCCCATGTCTCATACTGTCCTTTTAATAATTCAGTGTGATTATTTTTCTGTTTGCATTTATGTCTGCATTCTGAAGCATATCTATATACTCCAAAGCCTGCCCCGTTCCAATAGCTACGCAGGATATTGCGTCTTCCGCCACATATACGGGTATGCCGGTTCTCTTGCTTATCAGCTTGTCAAGGCCGTTTAACAGGGAACCTCCCCCTGCCATAACTATACCTCTGTCGCTTATATCGGCAGAAAGCTCCGGCGGCGTCCTTTCCAACACCGAATGTACTGCGTCGGCAATAGCGGAAACCGGCTCGGAAAGCGCTTCAAGCATTTCATCAGAAGTAACTTCTATGGTCTTTGGAAGTCCCGAAATAAGGTTTCTGCCCCTGACTTCAACCTTAAGCTGCTCTTCCCTCGGGAATGCGGTACCGGCGTTTATCTTCAGCTCTTCGGCAGTTCTCTCACCGATCATAATATTGTGCTTCTTTCTCATATACCTTACAATAGCTTCGTCAAATTTGTCCCCTGCGATCTTGATGGAGGTTGATACAACAATTCCTCCCAGGGATATAACCGCTATGTCTGTTGTCCCTCCGCCGATATCCAATACCATATTGCCGCTGGCTTTGGATATATCCAAACCTGCTCCTATAGCAGATGCGATTGGCTCTTCAATAAGTCTGGTGGTTCTTGCCCCTGCATTATTGGCAGCATCAATAACCGCTCTCTTTTCAACCTCAGTAACACCGCTGGGCACACAGACAACCATCCTTGGTTTTATTAACCTTCTCCTTCCGATAGCCTTGTCTATGAAATACCTGAGCATTTTCTCAGTTATGTCATAATCTGAAATAACGCCCTCCCTGAGCGGCCTGATTGCAACAATATTACCGGGTGTCCTGCCAAGCATAAGCCTTGCCTCTTCACCTACAGCCAATATTTTGTTTGTATTCCTGTCTATAGCAACAACCGATGGCTCTCTCAGAACTATGCCCTTTCCTTTAATGTATACCAACACGCTGGCTGTTCCCAGGTCGATGCCTATGTCTTGTCCTCCCCACATTTTAATACCTCCATAATATTTCGCTTGTGATTATCAATCTTTTTATATTTCTATATAAAAAACAAAATTCCTTCACAAAGTACATTATTATAACAAGATTTTTAACGGAGGTTTCTGCACACTTGCAAAACCCTGCCCGATGGCTTGTCTACTGCAATTATAAGATAAATAACCTCAAATAACAAGCTCCGGCAAATATAATGCGCAATGCAGCAGCATCAGCACATCAATACTTGCCGGAGCCTGAACCTTCATCACTACAAACTAATGGACTGATATTTCATCTTTGTTGCCCTTCCGCCTCTTATATGTCTTTCTGCTTTGTTCTGGTCCATTATCTCCTTAACTTGAAGTGCTACACTGGGATTTATTCTCGGAAGTCTTTCTGTGACATCTTTATGTACTGTGCTTTTACTTACCCCGAATATTTTGGCTGCATCTCTGACCGTTGTCTTGCTGCTTATTATATATTTCGCAATTTCCAATGCTCTTTCTTCGATATAATCCTTCAATTACTACTACCCCCTTATTGGTGTCTTTTTACATTAATATGCTGTTTTTTTGGTAATTAGAACCACACGTATCGTTCATTAATTAATGCTTTTTGGTGCCCGGCTGCACTATTTCTTTAGTGCTTGTTTGGGCAGGTACTTCTTTGGATCAACGCTCTTGCCTTGCTTGATCACTTCAAAGTGCAGATGGGGATCATCAGCAATTTCATACAGGGCGGTTTTCCCTACACCGCTGATCACATCGCCTTTTTTGACACTCTGGTTTATGCTTACCAAATCAAGGGTAGAAAGGTTGCTGTATTTAGTGTATACTTCACCGCCGTGATCCAGTACAATTGTCAACCCAAGCTGCGGGTCATTTACAACCAGATCCACCACACCATCCATCGCTGCTCTTACAGGGCTTCCCTCTTCAGCTTTTATATCGATTCCTGTATGTGTACTCCACTGATCCAGTGTTTTTGAGTAAACAAGCATATCCTCCGAAAACTCCGTATACATAGTCCCGAATACAGGAACCACCATTGTCTCCATCGCCGGTTCTTCCATTTTTATTGCAGAAATAGGTTTGGCTTTGCTGGCTGCCTCTTTGGTATCCTTTTTGTTTTCGGTTATCTTTACTGAGCTGCTGTTTGACACTTCTGTCGCATCCGGAGTTTCTACAGCATCTTCACTTCCGCTCTCCGCCTTTTCCTCGATTATTTGCGCTGTAGAACTGGGTTCAGACTCCTCAATGTATTCCTCCATGCTTTTCTCAAAGTCCAATTGTGCCTGTTTATCCAAAAGGTAGTTTCTGTACTGCATTACCCCTCCTGCAGTAAGCAATGCAGCTATCAGCAAGACAAGAAAATATATATGCCTATTATTGAATTCCTTTCTAAATTTCATAATTTACACCTCCGCCAGTATTATTTCCAATAATTTTAAAAATAATACAGGCATTCGGCGAAATTTTTAATTTGTTAAATCCTTTATATTCACTATCGCAACACCCTGATAGTAATGGGTGACAATATCCCTGTATGATGCCCCGTTTTTTGCCATACCATCGGCACCGTACTGGCTCATGCCTATTCCGTGGCCGTTTCCAACCACTGTAAACAGAATAGTGCTTGCAGTCACATCGAAACTGAAGTTTGAGGAGTTCAAACCCAGCACATTTCTCACATCCATACCCTTAAAGGTCTTGTTTCCGATCTTTATAATGGTTATTCTTCCGCCCTCGCTTCTCTCCAGCACCTTTATCTCATTCTTTATATTCTTTTTATTTATTACCACCTCTGGGTCAAGCTTCTTAATACACTGCACAAAATTATCAATGCTTATCTCCTGCCGGGCTACAAACTTGGGAGAGTGCTCCTCGTATTGGCTTACAACGCTTCGCAGATAAGGGACCCTGTTTGACCATATCTCCTCCGAATTCTCCGTTTTCCCTCCGCTGGTAGAGTGGAAAACCGCATCGATAAGCTTATTATCATAGACTATTACCTCTCCCGCTGTCCCGTATACCGCATCCTTCAGCTTATCCAGATCCTTTTTCACTGACGCCGGATCCCTGTATGCCTGGCAGTGAGTGGAGTCTGAACATATCTCCGCTCCCTGGTGCTTGCTGCAGCCGCTGCCTCCAAACTGCCTCATCCTGAGCATTGTATATGTCCTTGCTGCCAGTGCCTGGGCCTTAAGGGCTTCAGGATGAAAACTCGCAGGCATTTCTCCTGCTACAACACCTAATACATAGTCCTCCAGATTCATTGTCACAATCCTATCCGTATCGCACATATAGACATCTATGGGCAGATCCTCCTCGGGCGCTTCCTTTTTCCCCGGTTCCTCCCCCCTGTCCCGCACAAGGAGCAATGGAATGGCAAACAGCAATATCATTAGTATTGCAATGGCTGCGGCCAACTTCTTCAATAACCGTACCCCCCTTAAAAATAGTTGTATGTATATGTCTTTACTTCTATCTATATTTATTTTTAAGGAGGCAATTATATGATAGATGAAATTAACAATATAAAACCCGGTGCTGCTGCACCGGGAGTTATTATTCCTCTGATCTTCTTATATCCGCACCAAGCTTTTTCAGTTTTTCCTCAATCCTTATATACCCTCTGTCCAAATGATACACATCATTTATTTCCGTCCTTCCCTCCGCACAGAGTCCGGCGATGACCAATGCGGCCCCCGCTCTCAGGTCGGTGGCCCTGACCTTTGCTCCGCTGAACTTTTCACAACCCTCGATTATTGCGCTTCGCCCATCCACCTTTATATTTGCCCCCATCAGCTTCAGTTCATTGATGTGCATGAACCTGTTTTCGAATACCGTTTCGGTAGCAATGCTTGTTCCTTTGGCCAGGCACATTGCTGTCATCATCTGAGACTGCATGTCGGTAGGGAACCCCGGATAGGGCATTGTCTTTATATCCACTGAATTCAAACGCCCCGCTGCCCTTACCCTTATAGCCCTTTCATATTCCTGTACTTCAGCACCCATCTCCTTCAGCTTTGCAGTAACCGGTTTCAAATGTTCCGGCACTACCCCCTCCACTATCACATCTCCTCCGGTAGCCGCCGCCGCAACCATATAAGTTCCGGCTTCTATCCTGTCCGGTATTGCCGTGTGGGCAGTACCCTTCAATTCTTTTACACCTTCGATTCTTATCGTATCGGTGCCGGCCCCTTTTATCACCGCTCCCATCTTGCTTAAAAAACTTGCCAGATCCACTATTTCAGGCTCCTCCGCCGCATTTTCGATGGTTGTTGTACCATCTGCCAGGCAGGCTGCCATCATCAGGTTTTCAGTAGCGCCTACGCTGGGAAAGTCCAAATATATTGTCTCTCCCTTCAGTTTTTCGGCATATGCCTCAATATAGCCGTGTCCCAATGTAATGTTTGCCCCCATCAGGGAAAATCCTTTAAGATGCAGGTCTATCGGCCTTGTGCCAATGGCGCAGCCTCCCGGAAGGGAAATCTTTACCTTGCCTATCCTTGCCAGCATGGGGCCCATAATAAGAAATGATGCTCTCATCTTGCGGACCAGCTCATAGGTTGCCTCGCAGCTGCTAATGCTTTCAGCTTTAATGGCCAGGCTGCTGTTGGTCCGCTCCGCCTCAGCCCCGATAGACCTCACAACCTCTTCCATTATATCTACATCATCCAGGTAAGGAACTTCGTCCAGCACACAAGTATCCGGCGTCAGCAGGGACGCTGCAATTACAGGGAGTATGGCATTTTTTGCACTGTGTACCTTTACTTCACCTTTAAGTGCGCATTTATCTTCAATTATTAATTTTGTCAAAATTTTTCCTCCCTAATATCCCATAGGTATCAACGGCGTACCTATCCAGATGTAGGTTCTGTCGTCATAGGAACTGTACCTCATGGCCAGTTGTACATTCACTCTGGCATCATCCGACATCACATGCCTTCCTACACTGCTGCTGAAGGCGGATATGCTTTTAAGCTCCTCATTTTCCATTCCTTCCACTTTCCTGGCATTAATGGACTGCAGTGCTGTCCTTGACTTTTTATCGGTATCCTTCTCATCCAGCCTGCCTTTATAAGTGCCTACTATGCAGCTGCTGAAATTCATTGAGCCTTCCGGCCTCTGCATGGCATCAATTATATTCTGCCTCTCGGCTGTAAGCTCCTGATAGCTCTTGTCTATGGAAACATCTATGACAGCATAAGTCTCTCCGATCATTTCCTGTTTTATTGACTCTATGGCTATACTATAGGCCCTGTTTCCCTTGAAACAGGACACCACTATCTTATTCAAACCTCTGCCGCTTTCATCATTTTTAACAACCGTGACCTTGTCCGGCTCAATCCGGCGGACTATCCTGTTCATTTCGGCCTCTATCTGCTCTATATCCATAAACCTGTTGTTAAGCTTTGTCCAGCAGCTTATGGTGCTTTCCAGCACATCTGCTCCGGTACTTCTGAATGAAGTAACAAGTGCCTCTTCTTCAGTCAGAGCTTCAAATGGTTTTTCAGCTGCGTCAAAGCTCCCCACCGAAAATAGAACACAGATTATCAACAGTAAAATTTTCTTCCTCATATTGATACCTCCCATTCTTTTAAATTATTGCCCCATGAGAGGATTTATATTCAGCTTAAAAAACGAAAAAGGCGGCAATTTATTGAAATGCTCCTCCTTATGGTGCACAGTATAATAATAAAAACTGTCAACCATAAAGAGGAGCATATCATATTTGCCGTCTCTTTCGCTCTCTATTAATTGTTTTTATACATTCATAACCTTAAGGTCTTCTGATATAATAAGCTCCGCCTCTGTTGCATTTATTACTTCCTCCACCGTTGTCTCGGGTGCCAGTTCTGTAAGAAGCAGCCCCTTGGGTGTTACTTCTATAACTGCCATGTCGGTGACTATAAGGTCAACCTCTCCTGCGGCAGTCAAAGGAAGATTGCATTTTTTCAATATCTTCGGAGCTCCTTTTGCTGTATGTTCCATGGATATTATGACCTTCCTGGCTCCTGCAACCAGGTCCATGGCCCCGCCCATACCGGGCACCATTTTACCGGGGATCATCCAGTTGGCAAGATTCCCTTCCTGGTCTACCTGAAGAGCACCCAGTACAGTTACATCAAGGTGCCCTCCCCTTATTATGGTAAAGGACATGGCGCTGTCGAAAAATGCACCTCCGGGAACCACACTTGACGGAAGCCCCCCTGCGTTAACTATATCGGGATCTTCCTTCCCGGGCTCGGGATTCGGCCCCAGGCCTATGAATCCGTTTTCTGAATGAAGCAATATGTCAATTCCTTCAGGAATATAATTAGCTACCAATGTAGGCATACCAATGCCAAGATTGACCAGGTCCCCGTCCTTCAGTTCCTGCGCAACTCTCTTGACAATAACTTCCCTTTTTCTATCCTTATCCTGGATCACTTGATTCACTCCTTTACATATTTATTGTGTAATTACATCCACAAATATCGACGGGGTCATCACATCAGTCGGATCCAGCTCTCCCACTTCAACTATTTTCTCAGCTTCAACTATGACCAAATCCGCTGCCGTCGCCATGAGAGGATTGAAATTCCTTGTAGCCTTCTTATAATAAATGTTCCCCTTCTTATCCACAATGCTGCCTTTAAGCAGTGCCACATCAGCCTTCAAAGGAAGCTCCAGCAGATATTCTATGCCGTTTACGGTTATCTTCTCCTTGCCCTCTTCCACCACAGTACCGATGCCCGTGCGGGTAAGTATTCCGCCAAGTCCCGCTCCGGCTGCTCTTACTCTCTCTGCGAGGGTTCCCTGTGGAACCAGTTCAACCTTCAGTTCGCCGGCATTCATCTGCCTGCCGGTTTCGGGATTTGTCCCTATATGGGATACTATTATCCTGCTTACTACCCTGTTTACCACCCATTTGCCCACTCCCTTGTCAGGAAAGGCAGTATCATTGCAAATCAGTGTAAGATCCTTTATACCCTTTGCAATAACCGCATCAATCAGCTTTTCAGGAGTCCCAGCACCGATAAATCCTCCGACTGCAACAGTCATGCCGTCTTTTATATAGCTTGCTGCCTCATCGATAGTCCTGATTTTGTCCACAACTCCACCTCCAAAGTATTAATGTACTGCAGCTAATATAAGCAAGTAGTATGCCAATAAAAAAGAACACCATGTATGGTGTCCCCACGTAGGGTCGCCATATATGGCGACTCTTCCTATAGCCAATATTTCGGCATACTATATGTTTATGAATTTCCTATTGCCGATTATTCGGCACGAAATCCTCCGGCCTTTTATCCGTCACCCCAAAATAATAAAGAAGAGCGGCGATTATCCTTTCTGATGCATGGCCGTCACCATAGGGATTGACGGCATTAGCCATTCTGCGGTATTCCTTTTCATCCGTCAGCAGAGTATCCGCAAGCCTGAAGATATCCTCCTCCTTCACTCCTGCAAGCTTCAGGGTTCCGAACTCTATGGCCTCCGGCCTTTCAGTCTCGCACCTCAGTACCAGCACCGGCTTGCCGAGAGAAGGGGCCTCTTCCTGAAGGCCTCCCGAGTCTGTCAGCACCATATAGCACTTCCCCATAAGGTTGTGCATCTCATCAACATCCAAAGGCTCCAGCAAGTGCACCTGCGGAATGCTTCCCAGTATGCCGTACACAGTCTCCCTAACGGCGGGATTCTTATGGACCGCATATACGATCTCAACGTCTTCATGGCTTTGGGCAATTCTCTTCAGAGCCCTGCAAATATTCTCAAGGGGCTCCCCCAGATTCTCACGCCTGTGGGCTGTCACCATAATTATCCTCTTTTTGTCATAATCAAGCTTCTTCAGTTCTTCGGTATAAAACCTGAAATCCTTTTTCACCGTAGTCTTCAAAGCATCTATAGCGGTATTTCCGGTTACGAATATGTTTTCTGACCGCACTCCTTCCCTCAGAAGGTTTGCCTTTGAAACAGACGTGGGAGAGAAATGAATATCGGCTATTGCTCCGGTAAGCTTCCTGTTCATTTCCTCCGGATATGGAAAGTATTTATTGAAGGTTCGCAGGCCGGCTTCCACATGGCCTACCCGAATCTTGTTATAAAAGGCCGCCAATGAACCAATGAAGGTTGTTGTCGTATCTCCGTGGACAAGTATGATATCCGGCTGCAGCCCGGCAATCACCTTTTCAAGCCCCAGGAGAGCATTTACAGTTATATCGGTCAAAGACTGCCTGTCCTTCATAATATCCAGATCATAATCCGGCTGTATATCAAATATCTCCAGTACCTGGTCAAGCATATCCCTGTGCTGAGCGGTTACGCAGACATATGGTTCAAACCGGCTGTCCGCTTTCATAGCATTAATAAGGGGTGCCATCTTTATCGCCTCAGGCCTTGTCCCGAATATCGACAGTACTTTTATCAAAATCTCAGCTCCCTACAAATCTGCCTTATTGCTTCCCTGATCCACCTCTACCTGGCTTAAATATTTTGCCCCCATAGAGGCCAACAAAAAAACCGCAAGCACCAGCACAAATGCAACCTTCAAAGTAGCCTCCACCAGAACTACAGCGCTGAAGCCCAACACCGCACTTATGCTATACAGTGTGATTACCGCCTGTCTCTGACTCATGCCGGCATCCAGAAGCTTGTGGTGCAAATGCCCCTTATCGGCCTCCATCATCGACTTTCCGTTGGATGCCCTTCTGATCATTGCAAAAAGCGTATCATATATTGGAAGCCCGATTGCAAAAATCGGCACCAGAATCGACAGTGCGGCGGCTCCTTTCAGGACACCCATCACGGAGATCACCGAAAGCATGTAACCCAAAAACAATGCCCCGGTATCTCCCATGAATATTTTTGCCGGATTGAAGTTGTAGGGCAGGAAACCCAAGGTTGAGGCTGCCAGTATTGATGCCAGAAATGCCGCAAAACCCTGCCCCGTTGTTTGTGCAGCCACAAACAACGTGACTGCCGATATAATTGATATCCCTGCTGCCAGGCCATCCAGTCCGTCTACAAGATTAATTGCATTTGTAACTCCGACTATCCACAACAAAGTCAGAGGGTAGGACCAATTCCCGAAAATTATGTATTCGGTATCCGGGAACATGAAATACAGCGGATTGCTTACATGCTCAATTCTTACTCCGCTGCGTATAGCAATTATGGCTGCAATAATCTGAACCAGAAACTTGAACTTCGCAGGCAGGGGTTTAATATCGTCAAAAAACCCCAGAGTAACAATTATTGCCGCTCCGGTCAATACGCCAACCATTCTGGAATCTATTTCATACATGTATAATAGTGCCGACAAAAACCCGAGAAAGATCGCAAGCCCTCCAAGTCTTGGTGTCGGGACCTTATGTACTCTTCTGTCGTCTTTTGGTACATCTATAGCACCTATGCGCTTTGCCAGCCTTATCATCAGCGGTGTGGCTGCAAAAGAAACCAACAAAGCTATCAAGAACGCAATAATGCTTCTTGTCATCTAATCACCCCAACATAACCAGTTTACTTATGGACGAACACCGTACTAATATTTTACATCAGGTCAAATTCAATGTCAAAGTGCCAAGCTTATTTTTCCCGTCATCCGCAAAAATATTTAATATCCTAATTCATCGCTTAATGAATCATCATCCTCTATCCATTTGCTTACTTCAATTGCCCTGTATCTGTCCTGGGTATCCCTTATGATTACCCTCTCTATACCCGCATTTAATATCAGCCTTTTGCACATGGCACAGGAGCTTGCATCTAAAACATATTCACCGGATTCCATGTTCTTTCCAACCAGGTATAATGTAGCTCCTATCATATCCCGCCTGCTTGCCGATATTATGCAATTTGCCTCAGCATGTACACTCCTGCATTTTTCATAATTCTGTCCTCTTGGAATACCCAGCTTCTGCCTTATGCAATAGCCCAGGTCACAGCAGTTCTTTCTGGCCCTTGGTGCTCCGCTGTAGCCTGTGGATATTATTTCATCATTCTTTACTATAATAGCTCCGTAATTTCTCCTAAGGCATGTTCCCCGTTCCAATACAGTCTCTGCAATATCCAGATAGTAATTATATTTGTCTCTTCTGTCCATACTATCCTCCCCTTTACATTGCAATCAGCAAATTTCTTTAAACTGCATCAGCATACTTTTTTATTTGGTGCCGAAAAGCCTGTCTCCCGCATCCCCCAGCCCGGGCACTATGTATCCGTGGTCATTAAGCCTCTCATCCACCGCAGCCACATATATCTCCACATCAGGATGAGCATCCACAACAGCTTTTATTCCTTCGGGAGCGGCTATCAGATTCACAAGCTTTATGCTCTTTGCCCCTCTGTCTTTAAGAAAGGTTATTGCTGCTGAAGCAGAGCCCCCGGTAGCCAGCATCGGATCAACGACAATAAGATCCCTTTCCGCCACGTCTGAAGGAAGCTTGCAGTAATACTCAACAGGCATCAATGTTTCGGGATCCCTGTAAAGTCCTATATGGCCTACCTTTGCCGCCGGAATCAGCTTCAGCATCCCGTCCACCATACCCAGGCCCGCTCTTAGTATAGGCACTATCCCAAGCTTCTTGCCTGCAATAACCTTGGATTTTGTCCTGCATATAGGAGTCTCAACCTCTGTTTCTTCAAGTGTAAGATTTCTTGTGACCTCATAACCCATAAGCAAAGCCAGTTCCTCAACCAGCTCCCTGAACTCCTTCACTCCTGTGTTCTTATCCCTCAGCAATGTAAGCTTATGCTGTATAAGCGGGTGTTCCATAACTGTAACATTTTTGTACTGTTCCACGTTAACTCCTCCTATATTTTTCCTCTATCTTTGCTATTTTCTCGACTCTTCTGCCGTGCCTTCCACCCTGGAACTCAGAGCTCAGCCATATATCAACTATCATCTTGGCCAGTCCCGGCCCGATTACCCTTTCTCCAAGGGCAAGTACATTGGAATCGTTATGTTCCCTGGATGCTTTTGCGGAAAAGCAGTCTCCGCATAGTGCGGCCCTTACGCCGGGGATCTTGTTTGCAGATATTGAAATACCTATCCCCGTTCCGCAGCAGATTATCCCCTTGTCATACTCGCCTCGGGCAACTGCTTCTCCCACTGCCTGTCCAATATCCGGATAATCCACCGACTCTGTGGTGAAACAGCCAAAATCAACAAAATCGATACCTTTCTCCTTCAAATGCTTCATTATCTCGCCCTTTAGCAAAAAACCTCCATGATCACTTCCGACGGCAATCTTCAAATTAGCATTCCCCTTTCTCTTTAAGCTTATTAATCAACGCTTCTATGTATCTGTTGATTTTATCGCGGCAATTCATATATATTTCCAGGTCCCCTCCAAAAGGATCTTCAATGTCTCCGCTGTCCTCTGCCCCGATATATTCCGCCAGGGTATAAGTCTTTCCGGCAATATCCGGCCTGAAGCGGAGCAAACTCTTCTTGTGAGAGGCAGTCATGGTAAGTATGAGGTCTGCCTTGTCAACAATATCATTATCTATAGTGCTGGAGGAATGCCGGGACAAGTCAATGCCCAAGGCTTCAAGGGCCTGTATTGCATTATGGGATGCCGGCATACCGGGAAAAGCCGAAGTGCCGGCTGAGCTTGCATGATATTCTCCCGCCAGTCCCGCCTCAAGGAGTGAATGCCTGAACAGTGCTTCAGCCATGCTGCTTCTGCATGTATTGCCAATGCAAACGAACAAAATCCTTTTCATATCTACACCTCAATAATATTAAAGCCTGCCGCTTTTTTCATCCTGTTCATCACAGCGATACCCATATGGCTTTCCTCATAGGCTTCTGCAAATATTATATCTACACCTATTTTATCAAATTCCCTGAGCTTTTCAAAAATATTCGACGCAATAATACTTACGTCCGATCTGCTCCCCAGTGAAAGCACCCTGCAATCCTTATAACAGCCTGCAGTCTCATCAGATGCCAATACTCCGACCTTCATGCCCCTGGCTGAATATTCCGCCGCCAGCTCCTGTATTTTCTTTATTATTTTGTCTAATTCCCCTTTTACTATAATCATATCCGCATCCGGAGCATAGTGGGTATACTTCATCCCCGGAGCTCTGGGAACCTCCTTGTCCCCTACCTGTCCCCCGCTGACCCTTACAGTGCCCAGCACATTTTCAAGCTCTTCCAGAGTCAGGCCTCCGGGCCTCAAAACTATAGGCACATCTTCGGTCATATCCAGAATTGTTGATTCAACACCAACACTGCATTTAGACCCGCATAATATCATATCCACCTTGCCCATCATATCCGCAATTACATGCTCGGGAGTCGTAGGGCTCGGCTTTCCTGAAATATTTGCACTGGGTGCTGCGATGGGCAGGCCGGCTCTTTCAATAAGCTCCAAGGCAATCCTGTTGTCGGGCATCCTTACTGCAATAGTATCCATGCCCGCAGTCACCTCGTCGGGTACTTTGCCGGACTTCTTAAAAATCAATGTCAGGGGCCCCGGCCAGTATTTGTCAATAAGCAGCCCGGTTCCGGCCCCCAGCGGGCTTCCGATAAGATACAGAAGCATATTCATAGAGGAAACGTGTGCAATAAGGGGATTGTCACTGGGCCTCCCTTTGGCGGCAAAAATCTTTTTTACCGCTTCCCCCGACAGGGCATTGGCTCCCAGGCCGTATACCGTTTCTGTGGGAAATACCACGGTGCCGTTGTTCCTTATTATCTCAGCAGCCCTGTCAATTATATCAAGATCAATATTATTTTCATCGAGAAAAAAAACTTCCGTATTCAAAGCGGTTCCTCCAAAAAAAATGTGCTTTCATGTCCAAATACATAATAGCACAGCAGATTGTCATATACAACTTTCAGAATTCATATTCAGAGGTTGGTTGATATAATTATTCCGCACATCATGCCGATAATCATGCCAATCGTAGAAATCCTTCCTTTGTAGATGTTCTGAGTTTTAGGTATCAGCTCCCCGCAGGTTATATACAGCATCGCACCCCCCGCAAAGCTCAGGCACATGCATATTAAAGTATGTGATATTTCTCCCAGCAATTCTCCCACAAAGGCTCCAAGACCCATGGGTATCCCTGCAAGCACTGTATATAACAATATCTTCAGCCTGTTGATACCTCCCATTTTAAGCGGTGCCGCCATTGCAACGCCCTCCGGCATGTCATGGAGGCCTATTACAATGGCAAGGCCCAAACCCAGATAGTCACTGGCAGCAAAGCCGGATCCCACAGCAAGCCCCTCGGGGAAGTTATGTACGGCAATTCCTATGCCAAGCAGTATCCCGCTTCTTACAAAGTCAAAATCACTGCTGAAATTCTGGCTTACCCTTTCCGGTATGAACTGCTCTATTACCAGAATCATCCCCACTCCCAGCACTATGCCCAAAAGGCTGAGGTATACGCCCCCCATTCCGAAGGCTTCAGGAAGCAGGTCGAAGCACACAACAGATATCATAATTCCGCTGGTAAACCCAAGAAGAACAGCCATGAACCTTTTTGTAGGATTCCCAAGAAATATTGTCAATATACCCCCAAGACCGGTACCTATCATCCCGCATAAAAAGCCTATGCAGGTAACAGCAAAAAGCCTGCTCACTCTATAGCCTCCAATTCTATATCTTCCATAAATGTATATTCAGAAAATAAATTTGTAGAACGGAAGCACGTATATCAGTCTTAAGTCACGAGACACGAGAATTCAGGTTATTCTTTACGAGCAAAAAATCGATAATGAGACAGAAGAAACGTCCCCATGTCTCATTACGTCCCCATGTCTCATATCAAAGTATATTTTGATAGTTTTGTGCACCATAGAGAATACGCATTATTACTGTCTGCTTGTCCATCTCATTCACTAAATAAATAACAATGTAATTATCTATTATTAACTTGCGGTAACCTCTTTTTTTTAACGGCTCATCCGTAACAAGGCTGCCGGAATAGGGGAACCTTTTTAATCGCATTATACTGCTTTCTATTTTTTTAAGCAGATTGTCAGCAGCTGCTTCAGCAAGCAGCTTTTTTGAAATATAGCTGTATATCTGTTCCAAATCATCATATGCCGCGGCTGTGAACTTCAGATGAAAACTACTTTTTGACATATTTATCCCTCAGCTTCTTAAAAACCTCTTCTCCGTCAAGCATTGGAATGCCCTGTGCAATTTGCGCTTCTGCCTCGGCAAGCTTTTTATAAACATCAACAAGAGCAAGTTGGCGTTCATATGTATCCATGCTCATCACAACTAAATCTCCGTATCCGTTCTTGGTTATAAAGATTGGTTCGCCGTATTTGTGGCATGCTTCAGAAATTTCATTAGTATTTCTCAAATCAGTTATAGGCCTGATTTGCGGCATAATATATCACCTCTCAATTATTATGACATTATTATAGCATAATAATGTACATATATCAATTGTGGATACAGAGACATGGCGGGGAGACGCGGGGGGAGACAGGGGGACGTTTAACTTGTCCCTCCGGGACAAGTTAAACGTCCCCCTGTCTCCCCCATTTTACTCCGCGCCTTTAAGCTTTTCCGCCTGTGCGCTTGTTATAAGCGCATCTATCATTTCGTCCAGGTCCCCGTCCATAAAGGAATCCAACTGATACAGAGTCAGTCCTATTCTGTGATCGGTAACCCTTCCCTGAGGAAAATTGTATGTCCTGATCCTTTCGCTTCTGTCCCCGGTGCCTACCTGGCTCTTCCGGTCGTTTGCTATCTCGGCATTATGTCTTTCGGTTTCCAGCTCCAGCAGCCTGGACTTCAATATCTTTATGGCCTTTTCCTTATTCTTGAGCTGGGATTTCTCATCCTGGCAGGACACAACGAACCCCGTAGGCAGGTGTGTAACCCGTACGGCACTGTCTGTGGTATTTACGCTCTGGCCTCCGTGTCCGCTGGAACGGAACACATCTATCCTCAGATCGTTCATGTTTATTTCCACATCTACGTCTTCCGCTTCCGGAAGCACTGCAACAGTTGAGGTTGAGGTATGGATCCTGCCGCCGGCCTCAGTAGTGGGAATCCTCTGTACCCTGTGGGCGCCGCTTTCGTATTTGAGCCTGCTGTATGCGCCCTTTCCCTCTATTTCAAATATGACTTCCTTATAACCGCCTATATCCGTGGGATTGGAGCTCAGCATTTCAACCTTCCAGCCCATTCTCTCAGCATATCTCATATACATCCTTAACAGGTCTCCGGCAAACAGCGCCGCTTCTTCCCCTCCGGCAGCACCTCTAATTTCAACTATTACGTTCTTTTCATCATTGGGATCCTTAGGGAGCAGAAGTATCTTAAGCTCTTCTTCCAGCTTCTCCTGCTTCTCCTGCAGCTCCTCAAGCTCAAGCCTTACCATTTCCTCAAAATCCTTGTCGGACTTATCCAGAAGCATTTCTTTCGAATCTTCTATCCCCTTCAGCACAGACTTGTATTCCCTGAACTTTTCAACAATGGGCTCAAGGCTTGCATGCTCTTTCATAAGCTTCTGCCAGACGCTTTGTTCGGCAATCACTTCAGGGTCACTTATCTTGTGGCTTAAATCCTCATATTTCTCTTCTATAGACTGAAGTTTGTCAAGCATCCTATCACTCTCCAAATATTGTTTTGCGCCCCCAGACGCATCTATCAAAACCTGAAAGATCCTTCTCAATATTTATAACATAATAATGACCGCTCTCCTCCATTATATTTTTAACCTTGTCCCCCTGATCATATCCGACCTCAAAGGCAAGTATCCCGTTGGTCTTCAGGAATTCTGCGCTGTCATTCACAATTCTTCTATAGTATACAAGCCCGTCTTTGCCGCCGTCAAGAGCCAAATGAGGCTCATAGCACCTGACGTTAACGTCCAGATCTTTAACAGCCTCACTTTCTATATAAGGAGGATTGGACACAATAATATCTGTATTGGCTATCAGCCCTTCCTCCCTGATATTCTCAAACAAATCGCTCTTAATTACTCTGATTCTCCCCTCAAGGCCATATCTTGCCGCATTGATTCTGCAGCAATCCAGGGCAATGTCGGAGATATCCGCAGCCCACACCCTTGCGTCCGGTATATTCCCCGCAAGACTTACCGCTATCGCACCGCTGCCGGTGCACATATCTATTATATTCGGCTTTTCCATTCCGGCAGCCTTCTCAAGTACCTTTTCCACAACTGTTTCTGTATCGGCACGGGGTATCAGAACCCCTTCCGCTATATACAGTTCAAAGCCCATGAACTCCTGCCTGCCGGTTATGTACTGCACCGGCTTGCCTTTGCATCTTTCATCAATAAGGTTCATATACATATCGGCAGTCTTCTCGTCAATAAGATATCCGGATTGTGTCAGGAGCTTTACC
>Ga0116186_1002322_pt1 | contig 17393 bp, 14 predicted proteins | sample AD_JPNNA4_MetaG_FD_89806 | JGI IMG/M metagenome (GOLD analysis project Ga0116186, IMG submission 89806) | Active sludge microbial communities of municipal wastewater-treating anaerobic digesters from Japan - AD_JPNNA4_MetaG | ecosystem: Engineered > Bioreactor > Anaerobic > Digestate | place...
CAGGAACACCTTTGGAAAACATTACACAAATTACCTATCAAGTTCCTAACTTCAATACCAAAATCAATTTATTGAAACATTTAGTACAAACGAATGAAGATATGAGTCGTGTCTTGGTTTTTGTGAACAACAAGAAGATCTCGGATATGGTTCATACTCGAATTGAAGAAGATTTTGAAGGGCAATTTGGAGTGATTCACTCTAATAAATCTCAGAATTATCGTTTGAGCACGATGGCAGAGTTTCAAGAAGGCAACCTTCGCGGATTAATCACTACCGACATTATGGCGAGAGGTTTGGATATTTCGAATATTACGCACGTTATCAACTTCGAAATGCCAGAACTTCCTGAATTGTATATGCACCGTATTGGTCGTACTGGTCGTGCCGATGCTACAGGAACAGCCATCAGTTTTATCGCTCCACGTGAAGAAGAAGCCAAATTTGCTATTGAACTTTTGATGGATATGGAATTACCTTTCGAGGATTTCCCTGAAACTGTAGAAATTTCAACAAAACTAATCGAACCTGAAAAAGACCGCCAGCCGATGAAGTTTATGATGAAAAAAGTAAAATTAGAAGGCGATGGCGCTTTTCACGAAAAAAGCAAAAAGAATAAGAAAGTCAACTTGGGTGGTCCTGGTGTAACCAAAAAGAAAACACACGGTTCTGTGAACAGAAATATGTTGAAAAATCAGGCCGCTAAAAAGAAAAAAAATAAATAAATTTTACCGCAAATTCGCAAATTAAACCCAGCTAAGAATGTATTAAATTTGCGAATTTGCGGTTAAAATTAAATTTTGGTGAAAACCAAACAAACTGGCGAACACAATGCTATCTTTTTACCTGTATCTGTAATCTCTCCAGTTTTTGAATCTCTTTTAAAAATTACAATGTCATTGGTATATTGATGTCCCACTAAAAGGAAATTTCCTGTTGGATCAATCGTAAAATTTCGAGGCCCTTTTCCCAAAGTGCTGGTTCTTTGCACGAATTCTAATTTTCCATTTTTCAAAATCTTGAAAACCGAAATATCATTGGCAGTTCCTCGATTGGTAGCGTACAAAAATTTCCCGTCAGGCGAAATATGAATGTCGGCAGCACCAATATCTCCTTTAAAGTCTGATGCAACAACGGTGGTTTCACTCACTTTTTTCAATGTTCCGTCAGCATAACTGAATGAAGTTAACGTTCCATCCATTTCTTGCAACAAATAGACAAACTTGCCATCTTTGCTCAATATCAAATGTCTTGGTCCACTTCCGGGTTTTACAGGAACAGCATTTTTTAAAACCAAAACTTCGTTCGCGACATTGGGATTATATTGATACAAATACACTTTATCGGTTCCTAAATCATTGGCCAAAACATACTTTTTATCTGGCGAAAAACACACCATATGGGCGTGAGGTGCTTCTTGTCGACTGCCATTAATACTTTTTCCAACGTGTTGCACCACTTGCTTCACTTCGCCAATACTGCCGTCATTTTTTTTACCCAAGACCGAAATACTACCGCTTGAATAATTGGCCGTAATCACGTTTTTATCATCGTTAATGATGTAACAAGGATTCAATCCGTTTGGATTTTGATAATTAATAAAATCTAATTTTCCACTTTTTGAATTAAATCCAAAAGCGCTAACCGAACTTTTTTTATCGTTTTCACTTACCGAATAGACGAATTTATTGTCATTGGAAACCGATAAATAACTGGGATTTAAAATGTTTTCGGTGTTGTTTTTAAGACTGAAATCCCCAGTTTTAGAATCGAATTCGTAAACGTAAATTCCTTTGCTTTCACAAGTTTTAGTATAAGTCCCAACAATTAAATTGAGTTTGGTTTCTTGTGATTGCATTGTTGCAAAAGTTAAAAAACTAAGAATAGCAGCATAAATATTTTTCATAATTATCAAATCTATTGGGCTAAGATAAAACATTTTTTTACCACAAATTTGCAAATTATTCCAATTAAAATTATTTTAACTCTGCGAATCTGCGGTCTAATTTTTATTTAAAAATAAAATCAAAATACTATCTTTGAAAAATGCAATTCAAACACCCGGAAATCCTTTATTTTCTCTTTTTATTGGTAATACCAATTCTGGTTCATTTGTTTCAATTGCGACGTTTTAAAAAGGAATATTTTACCAATGTTCGTTTTCTAAAGGAACTTTCCATTCAAACCCGAAAGAGTTCCAAAATTAAGAAATGGTTGCTTTTAGCAACACGTTTATTGTTGTTGACTTGTATTATTATTGCTTTTGCGCAACCTTTTTTCAAAGCCAAAAACAGTATAAACAGTGCCAACGAAATGTATATCGTTCTGGATAATTCCTTTTCGATGCAAGCCAAAGGTCAAAAAGGAGAATTGCTAAAAAGAGCCGTTCAGGAATTACTAGAAAACACGCCCGAAAACCAGACTTTTTCCTTAATTACCAATTCCGAAACGTTTTGGAATACCGACATCAAATCCATTCGAACCGAATTACAAAACCTGAAATACAGCGCCTTGCCTTTTCAATTGGAAAGTGCAATGGCGAAAATAAAATCCCGAAAATCGGCTTTCAACAAAGATATTATTGTGATTACCGATGCTGTTGGTCTAGAAGCGAAACAATTGAAAAGCATCAACAGCGATTTCAATACCTATTTCATTATTCCCGAAGCGGAACAAAAAAATAATACGGCTATTGACAGTGTTTTTATTCATCAAAATTTGGATAATTTTTATGAAATTGGCTTGAATTTATCCGCTTTTGGAGAAAAGAACAAAGACATTCCTGTGGCTTTATACAATCAAAACAAGCTGATTGCAAAAACGCAAACGAAATTTGAAACCAATAAAAAAACTATTTATTTCACGATTCCAAAAAAGGATTTCCACGGTTATGCTTCTATTACCGACAATGGATTAGAATACGATAACAACTTTTATTTCAGTATTTCAAAGCCTAAAAAGAACAATATCATCAGCATTGGAACTGCTAAAAAATCAAACTTTTTATCGAGAATTTATACTAATGACGAATTCAATTTTAATAATTTTGACATCGCTTCTTTAGATTATAATGCCGTCGAAAAACAAGACGCTATCGTATTGAATGAATTGGATGAAATACCGCAGGCCCTACAAACCACTTTGAAATCATTTGTAGAAAAAAGTGGAAATTTGATTTTTATTCCATCGGCGAAAACTTCCACAGCGAATATCAATCCGTTTTCGAAAATCTTTGGAAACCTCCAATTCAAATCTTTAGAAAACAAAGAAAAACAGATTACCAAAATCAACTTCAATCATCCTTTGTTTAGCGGTGTTTTCGAGAATAAAATCAATAATTTTCAATATCCAAAAACCAAAACTTCCTTTGGAATAGCAAGTACAAATCCAGCTGTTTTGTATTATGAAGACCAAACGGCTTTTTTAACTTCAATTAATAATCCGATTTCTGCAGTTTATCTTTTTACGGCTCCAATCAATTTGGAAAATTCTAATTTTCAACAATCGCCTTTAATTGTTCCTACCTTTTACAAAATGGGAATCAGCAATGGAAACAATGGCGTGAATGCACTTAGTATTAGCGATAACAATCCCTTTTATGTAGATGCCAATTTATCCAAAGAAGAAATTCTGAAAATCAAAAACGATACAGAAACTTTTATTCCTGTACAACAAATTTTGAACGGAAAAGTAAAAATGATGTTCAATGATTTGCCACAACAAGCGGGGAATTTTGGAGTTTTCAACAAGGCAGAAAACATAAAGAATATTAGTTTCAACTACGACAGAGCCGAAAGTGATTTAGATAAAGTGAACGAAAGTGCTCTTTCTGACTATAAAACTATTGATTCGGTAAATACCGTTTTCAATAGCATACAAACCGACCGAACAGACAATCAAATTTGGAAATGGTTTGTTATATTTGCATTGCTTTTTCTGCTGACGGAAATGGCAATTATACGATTCGTTAAGTAAAATTCATATATAATTTTACCGCAAATTCGCAAATTATTCTAATTGTAAGAAATTAAAAATCTGCGGTCTAAAAAATATACAAATAATTCAATAATTATTATGAACACAATCCTCCGAGAAGCGAAAATAATTGATTCTGAAAGTCCTTTTCACAATCAGACTGTCGATATTTTAATTGTTGATGGCATCATCCAAAAAATTGGAACTTCACTTCCTAATTCAGATAATGCCGAAGAGGTAAAACTAGACAATTTACATATTTCCCAAGGTTGGTTTGATTCTAGCGTTTCGCTTGGAGAACCTGGTTTTGAAGACCGTGAAACTATTGCCAACGGTTTGAATGTAGCTGCAAAAAGTGGTTTTACAGCCATTGCTTTGCAACCCAACTCCTACCCGATTATTGATAACCAATCGCAAATTAATTTTGTAAAAAGTAAAGCCAATGGTTTTGCTACAGCACTTTTTCCGATTGGCGCCCTGACCAAAGGAAGCGAAGGAAAAGATATGGCGGAATTATTTGATATGAAAAATGCAGGTGCTGTTGCTTTTGGAGATTACAACAAGAGTTTGGAGAATGCCAACTTACTGAAAATTGCCTTGCAATACGTTCAGGATTTTGATGGTTTGGTTATTGCTTTCGCCCAAGATTCGAACATCAAAGGGAACGGAGTTGCCAATGAAGGAGTAGTTTCTACCCGATTGGGATTGAAAGGGATTCCAAATCTTGCCGAAGAATTGCAAATCGCCAGAAACTTGTTTCTATTGGAATATACCGGTGGAAAATTACATATTCCGACCATTTCAACTGCTAAATCAGTACAGTTAATCAAAGAAGCGAAAGCCAAAGGATTGCAAGTTACTTGTAGCGTTGCAGTGCATCATTTGGTTTTAACCGATGAAAAACTGGAAAACTTTGATACCCGATGCAAAGTTTCGCCACCATTGCGAACAGAGGCTGACAGAAAAGCATTGCTTGCCGGAATTTTGGACAATACGATTGACCTAATTACAACCGACCACAATCCGATTGATATTGAACATAAAAAAATGGAATTTGATGGTGCAAAAAATGGAACTATTGGCTTAGAAAGTGCTTTTGGAACTTTATTAACCGTATTGCCTTTAGAAAAAGTAATCGAAAAACTGACTTCCGGGAAAACTACTTTTGGTATCGAAAAACAAAGTATTGCCGAAGGTAAAAAAGCCAATATTAGCTTATTTAATCCTGAAGAAAAAGGCATTTTTACCAATGAAAATATTTTGTCTAAATCGAAAAACTCCGCTTTTCTTGGAACAGAAATCAAAGGAAAAGCATACGGAATTTACAATCAAGGAAAATTAGTTTTGTAATTACTAGACCTCAAAAGTTTTGGGAAAAAGTTTGAGGTTTAAATCAAAAAATATGGAAAACAACAACATTGAAGAAGGAAAAAACATTGCAATTGTGAGTTACATAACCGTTATTGGTGCGATTGTAGCCATTTTTATGAACCAAGATAAGAAAAATAGTTTTGCTGCTTTTCATATTCGTCAAGCATTGGGGATATTTATTTCGTTTTTTTTAATCGGCTACTTTATCGGCTATTTTGATAGTTGGATGATTTCTTCCGCCTTTTATATTTTCTATTTTATACTGTGGGTTTATGGTTTTCTTGGAGCGTTACAAGGTCAAATGAAACTGATTCCTTTATTGGGAGAACAATTTCAAAAAATATTTAAAAATATCGAATAATATATGAATTTTTCCTTAGAATATCTCGTAAGAGAACCCAAAATAAAGTTGGACAAAAATCCGCTTTTACTCTTAATTCACGGTTACGGCAGCAACGAACAAGATTTGTTTTCATTCGCCACAGAACTTCCTAATGAATATTATATTGTTTCAGCACGTGCTCCATACGACATACAATACGGAAGTTATGCTTGGTATGCCATCAACTTTGATGCCGACCAAAACAAATTTTCCGACAACGAGCAAGCCAGAACTTCTAGAGATTTAATTGCCCAATTTATTGATGAATTGGAAGCTAATTATTCTATTGATTCCAATAATGTAACCTTAATTGGTTTTAGCCAAGGTGCTATTTTAAGTTATGCTGTTGCGCTTTCATATCCTGAAAAAGTGCAAAGAGTCGTGGCAATGAGTGGTTATATCAACCCGGAAATTATAGAAGAAAATTATCTAAAAAACTCCTTTTCGAATCTTAAAATATTCACTTCACACGGAACGGTTGACCAAGTAATTCCTGTGGAATGGGGACGAAAAGCTAAACCTTTTTTGGAGAATTTAGGAATTAATACTACATATAAAGAATACCCAATTGGTCACGGCGTTTCCCCACAGGAGTTTAATGATTTCAAGAATTGGCTTGAGAAATAAAAATTACCACAGATTCGCAGATTTTTATTTCTGATTTAAATTGAAATCTGCGAATCTGTGGTAAAAAAATATTTATTTTTGATACAATAAAGACTGAAACGTCTCAAAAGAAACCGTTTCATCATCATTAACAAAATATTTTATCAACACTTCGCCCCAATATTCTCCGTCGCTGAAGTCGGCAATAATCCAACGGTGGTTCAATATTTTCACCTTATTGATGATGAATTTATTGGCTCCAATTTGATCTTGACCGATGTAAGGATTCCCTTTGGGATTGGAATTAAAATCCATTAATTTTTCGGTTACAACAGGAATCAATTTTTCAACTTGAATCGTTTTTGTGGCATTATCGGGATTGAAATAGTTTTGGGCATTTTCATTTTTTTCTAACGAAAAATAATTGGCATCAACCAGTTTGGCATTTGCAATGTCAACATCCTTCTTTAATTTTGATTCCATTTTGGCCGTTTTATTTTTTTCGAAAGCCAATTCTTTACTGAAATACATATAGGTAAAAACATTTAGCAATAGAAGAATAATAAAAAGGTACAGTAATAATGATTTTTTCATTTCAAGATAATATTAAATAGTAATTTCTAAATTATCGTAAGCTAAATAAACGTTTTTAGGCAGCTTTTGTTGTACTTGTTCGTGAAACCCCATAATATGGCTTATATGAGTGAGATAAGTCTTTTCGGGTTGAATTAAATTTATAAAATCCAAGGCTTCACTCAAATTAAAATGGCTATGATGTACCTCTTCTCTCAAAGCATTTACAACCAAAACTTTCAAATTTTTAAGTTTTGAAATTTCACTTTCATCAATCGTTTTTACATCTGTCAAATAAGCAAAATCGTCAATTCGGTAACCAAAAACGGGAAGTTTTCCGTGCATAACATTTATTGGAATCGCCCTTTTATTTCCTATTTGAAAAGGATGATTATTTACAACTTCAATGGGGTGAACCGAAGGTGCTCCCGGATATTTATTTTCGATTTGAAAAATATAATCAAATCGAAGTTTCAAATTAGCAAGAACGCGCTGATGTGCATAAATTGGGATGTCGCCTTGTTTGAAAAAAAAAGGGCGAATATCATCCAATCCTGCGGTATGATCAGAATGTTCGTGAGTATAAAGAATTCCATCCAGTTTTTGACAATTCGAAACTAGCATTTGTTGTCTAAAATCTGGCCCACAATCAATTACATAGGAATGATTCTCCCAATGAATCCAAACCGAAACCCGAAGTCTTTTATCTTTTAAATCTGTACTTTGACAAACTGAATGATTACTACCAATAACTGGAATTCCTTGAGAAGTACCTGTCCCTAAAAAATAAACATTCATTTAATATAACATTTGTTAATAATTGTACAAAAATAGCAATAAATCTCTTCATTTAGAAACATTTTTTATTAACTTTGCACCAAAACAGCGATTTCTTTATGAAAAGAGACACCGAAATTAAATTGAAAGGTGACAAAGTCATCGAACAAATTCCTTCTTTAAAGGACAAAGCGCTTCGTATCAATTTGAATGAAAATATATACGGAACTTTTTCTGAAATTGGTGCTGGGCAAGAAACCGTAAGGCATTTCTTTAGAGCTGGAGGATCGTCAGGAACAATTGCAAAAGCAATGTCAGCCTACGACAAAGATTTTAGCGATGCAATTTACGGGGTCGAAGAAGACGGACGCTATGTTACAGAAAGCCGTCTCAAAAAAATTCTGACCCACGAAGCTGGTTTAATCGAAAAACGATTGAGCAGGAAAAAGCATCCCAATAAAATATTTTTCAGTTATGCCAATACCGTTGCTACCATTGACTTTGCGAAGCAATTCAAAGGACATGGCTGGGTTGGAATAAAATATCAATTAGAGCCTGAAGAAGAATATAATGAGATCATTCTACACATTCGATTTAAAGAAACCGATGTTCGTTTGCAACAAGAAACCCTTGGTATTCTTGGTGTAAATTTAATTTATGGTGCATTTTATAAGTACAATAATCCAAAACATTTATTGCGCTATTTGTATGATCACCTTGATAAAGACCAACTCGAAATAGACACTATCAACTTTTCTGGTCCTCGTTTTGCAAATGTTGACAATCGTTTAATGAGTTTGCAATTAGTTAAAAACGGAATGACTGATGCCGTAATTTTCGACCCCGAAGGCAAAAATATATTACCCGCAGCAATTTTGTATAAAAAAAATATACTTGCGATTCGTGGAAGTTTCCGTCCCGTAACAAAGGTGAATATGGATATGTACGAGGAATCGTTGAAGATGTTTTTGAATGAACAAAAAGTTAATCCTGATAACACATTGGTCATCTTCGAAATTACATTGTCCAACTTACGTTCTGATGGCGAAATCGATGAAAAAGATTTTATGGATAGAGCTCAATTGCTATGTTCATTAGGACAAACAGTAATGATTTCGAATTTTCAAGAATTTTATAAAGTAGTTGAATATTTCGCAAAATATTCCAAAGCAAGAATGGGATTGGCTATGGGCGTAAATAATTTAGTTGAAATTTTTGACGAAAAATACTATCGTCACCTGAGTGGTGGCATCCTAGAAGCGTTTGGAAAATTATTCTATCGAGATTTAAAAGTGTATTTGTATCCAATGATAGACGAAAATGGAGAAATTCTAAATTCTGAAACATTAAAAATACATCCTAGAATGAAAGAATTATATAAATTCTTCAAATACAACGGAAAAGTGGTTGATATTGAAAACTACAACCCTAAAAATCTAGTGGTCTTTTCTAGAGAAGTTCTAAAAATGATTGGAGAAAGCAAACTTGGCTGGGAATCTATGTTGCCTGAAGGTGTTGCAAAGATCATCAAGAAAAAGAAATTATTTGGTTATGACCCCAATATGCTTTTGGAAAAAAAATAGTCAAAAAAATTGCCATAAAAAAGCCAAGAAAGTAAATTTTCTTGGCTTTTTTTAGATTAAAATCTTATTTTAAAATCTGTGCAGCGTGGGCTTTGGTTTTTACATCCGAAATTACTTCTTCGATGATTCCATTTTCATCAATGACAAAAGTTGTTCTGTGAATGCCATCATACTCTCTTCCCATAAACTTTTTAGGTCCCCAAACGCCAAAATCTTCAATCACTGATTTTTCTTCGTCTGCCAATAATGGAAAAGGAAGATCGTATTTATCTTTGAACTTCGCTTGCGCTTTTGCCGAATCAGCACTTACACCTAGAAGTGCATAATTATTGGCTTTGAAACGTTCAAAATTATCTCTTAAATCGCAGGCTTCGGCGGTGCAACCTGGCGTACTGGCTTTTGGATAGAAAAAAACGACTAATTTTTTTCCTTTATAATCTTCTAATTGATGGGGTTTTCCGTCTTGATCTACTCCAAAAAATGCTGGGGCCTGATCTCCTTTTTTTAATGTTGTCATAATTTGGGTTTATAAGTTTAGGTGTTTAAAAGTTTAGTTATTAAATTGTACCCAAAAATAAACTAAAATGACCAAACAAGAACGGGTAACATTTGTTATAAATACGTTAAAAGAATTGTATCCCGAGATTCCAATTCCTTTAGACCATAAAGACCCATACACGTTATTAGTTGCTGTTTTACTTTCGGCACAATGTACCGATGTTCGGGTGAATCAAATTACACCTTTGCTTTTTGCCAAAGCCGATAACCCTTATGACATGGTCAAAATGTCGATTGAAGAAATAAAAGAAATCATCCGTCCGTGTGGATTATCACCAATGAAATCGAAGGGAATTCACGGTTTATCCCAAATTTTAATTGAAAAACACGGTGGTGAAGTACCGCAAAGCTTTGAATATTTAGAAGAATTACCAGCCGTCGGCCATAAAACAGCTAGTGTCGTGATGTCGCAAGCCTTTGGTGTTCCTGCTTTTCCAGTAGATACACACATTCACCGATTGATGTACCGATGGAATTTGTCTGACGGAAAAAATGTAGTCCAAACCGAAAAAGATGCCAAACGAATTTTTCCAGAAGAAACTTGGAATGATTTACATCTTCAAATGATTTGGTACGGAAGAGAATATTCTCCGGCTCGAGGTTGGGATATAGAGAAAGACATCATTACCAGAACTATTGGAAAAAAATCTGTTTTGGAAGAATACCACAAAAAAACGTCCCGATGATTTCGGGACGTTTCCTTAATTTGCAATGATTTCGAAACTTTTGTCATTTACTTTAATCACATTCAGTGCTTTGGAGTAATTTAACAAAAAAGAAATGGTTTCTTTTTTAGGTTTCATTTTAGGGGTAACTAATTCTTTTTTAGAGTAAATTTTTGCCATATAATACTAAATTTTAGTTTTTTATTAGAACGCAAGAATTTACATTTTAGTATCAATTCGTTAAAATTATTTGATGTTTGTCTATCACTTTTCGCATATTCATCAGCGCATAACGCATTCTACCCAAAGCGGTATTGATGCTAACACCCGTCGTTTCTGATATTTCTTTGAAACTCATATTCTGATACATTCGCATTACCAATACTTCTTTTTGATCGGCAGGAAGTTCTTCAATCAATTTTTTCAAATCGACTTCTACTTGATCTTGAATAATTTGATTTTCTATTGTAAGCGAATCATCACTCATAATCGAAAAAATAGAAAACTCCTCTGTTTCTCTAAACATTGGCATTTTTTTGTTTTTTCGGAAATGGTCAATAATTAAATTGTGGGCAATTCGCATCACCCAAGGCAAGAATTTACCTTCTTCGTTATAAGAGTTTGATTTTAAAGTTCGGATAACTTTAATAAAAGTGTCTTGAAATATATCGTTCGAAATATCTCTATCTGCGATTTTCGAATAGATAAAGCCGAAAATTTTAGATTGATGTCTATTGATTAATACAGTCAAAGCATTTTCGTCACCTTGAATATATTTGGTTACCAATAAAGCGTCTGGGAGTTCGATACTAGCCATAGTTTATACCTTTTAGGTTCTTAATAAAATTGAAGCAATTTTTTCTAAAAAGTAGTTCTATTCTATAGGCTAATGTTTTTTTGTGTTTGTATATTGGGTCAAATTTAACAAATAATTATCCTAATATACAATTATAACCTGAAAATTTAACATAAATCAGGAAAAATAATCTCAAAAGAGCATACTATATTTTCGCTAAAGCCGTTTAGCTAGCCTAAAAAATGAATTCCAAATCTAAAATTTGTGATTTGTTCAATACCAATTCTCATTTTAAAATTGATTACTTTTGTGAAAATTCAATTTTCCTATGCCAATTGACCTTTCTACACTCGATCCAAAGCAAAATATCATTATCAAAGGTGCACAAGTTCACAACCTCAAAAATGTGGATGTGGCGATTCCTAGAAACAAATTAGTTGTAATTACAGGACTTTCGGGTTCTGGAAAATCGTCTTTAGCTTTCGATACTTTGTATGCCGAAGGGCAACGCCGTTATGTAGAAAGTTTGTCTTCTTATGCTAGACAATTTTTGGGGAGATTAGACAAACCAAAAGTAGAATACATCAAAGGAATTGCTCCTGCGATTGCTATTGAACAAAAAGTAAATACAACTAATGCCCGTTCTACCGTAGGAACTTCTACCGAGATTTACGATTATATGAAATTGTTGTTTGCTAGAATTGGCAGAACTTTTTCACCCATTTCTGGACAAGAAGTCAAAAAAAATACGGTTTCAGATGTTATTAAAGACGTAAAAGAGTTTGGAACAGACAGCAAATGGTTGCTCCTTGCACCAATCCATTTAGAAGAAGGAAGAGCTTTGGAAGACAAATTGAAAGCCTTACTCAATCAAGGTTTTTCTAGAATATTGGTCAATAATGAAACCGCTCGTTTGGATGATTTAGAAAGTCATTCGTTAGATAACAAAGATATCCTTTTGATAATTGACCGAATCGTAGTCAAGGACGAAGAAGAATTCTACAATCGCCTTGCCGATGCGGTGCAAACTGCTTTTTATGAAGGAAAAGGAATTTGTTATTTACAGGAATTAAACACACATAAACGCTTTTCGTACAGCAATAATTTCGAATTAGACGGCATTAGTTTCTTGGAACCGAATGTTCATTTATTCAGTTTTAACAATCCTTATGGCGCTTGTCCGGTTTGTGAAGGCTACGGAAACATCATCGGAATTGACGAAGAATTAGTGATTCCGAACACAGCATTATCCATTTTTGAAAATGCCATTTTTCCTTGGCGTGGCGAAAGTATGAGTTGGTACAGAGACGAATTGGTCAACAAAGCCTATAAATTTGATTTTCCGATTCACAAACCGTTTTTTGAACTTTCGGAAGCACAAAAAGAATTGGTTTGGACAGGAAATAGTTATTTTCAAGGTTTAAATGACTTTTTCAAAGAATTGGAAGAGAAAAATTATAAAATCCAAAATCGGGTAATGTTGTCACGTTATCGTGGCAAAACCAAATGCAATTCCTGCAAAGGAAAGCGTTTGAGAATCGAAGCTTCGTATGTAAAAATCAATTCCAAAACCGTTTCGGATTTGGTTGATTTGCCGATTAAACATTTGGTTACGTTCTTCAAAAACATCGATTTGGATGTCTATGAACAACAAATTGCCAAACGATTATTAGTCGAAATCAATAACCGTTTATCGTTTTTAACCGAAGTAGGTTTAGATTATTTGACTTTGAATAGAAATTCGGCAACACTTTCAGGTGGAGAATCTCAGCGTATCAATCTGGCGACTTCTTTAGGAAGCAGTCTGGTGGGTTCTATGTATATTTTGGACGAACCAAGTATTGGTTTGCACCCAAAGGACACCGAAAGATTAATCAAAGTTTTACTGTCTTTGCGGGATTTAGGCAATACCGTTATTGTGGTCGAACACGATGAAGATATTATGAAAGCCGCCGATATGATTATTGATATTGGTCCAGAAGCAGGAACTTTTGGTGGAGAATTGGTCGCTCAAGGAACGTTCAACGAAATCTTAAAATCGACTTCTTTGACAGCAAAATATTTGAATGGCGAATTGGAAATCAAAACACCTCGCATTCGCCGAAAATGGAGCAATTATATTGAAATTCTGGGGGCAAGAGAGAATAATTTACAAAACATAGACGTCAAATTTCCTTTGGAATGTTTGACCGTAATTACGGGAGTTTCAGGAAGTGGAAAAAGTACGTTAGTCAAAAAAATCCTGTTTCCAGCAATGCAGAAAAAACTGGATGGAGCGACAACCGAAAAGGCTGGTCAATTCACAGAAATGCGTGGCTATTACCACAAAATTCAGCATATTGAATATGTAGATCAAAACCCAATTGGACGAAGTTCTCGTTCAAATCCAGTTACTTATATCAAAGCCTATGATGATATTCGGGATTTGTTTGCCAAAGAAAAACTATCCAAAATCAGAGGTTATCAGGCCAAACATTTCTCCTTTAACGTGGACGGAGGTCGTTGCGAAACCTGCAAAGGCGAAGGAACCATCAATGTTGAAATGGTTTTTATGGCTGATGTACAATTGCATTGCGAAACCTGCAACGGCAAACGATTCAAGAAAGAAGTTTTGGAAGTTGCTTTCGATGGTAAAAATATTCACGATATTCTGACAATGACTGTTGATGATTCGATTGCGTTTTTTACGGCTAATAAACAAACCAAGATTATACAAAAACTACAGCCTTTGCAAGATGTCGGTTTGGGTTATGTTCAGCTAGGACAATCCTCTTCTACCCTTTCTGGTGGGGAAGCTCAGCGTATCAAATTGGCTTCGTTTCTGGTCAAAGGGGCTACGAAAGAAAAAGCACTTTTCGTTTTTGATGAACCTACAACCGGATTGCATTTTCACGATATCAAAAAACTTCTGGCTTCATTTGATGCTTTGATTGATAAAGGGCATTCTATCTTAGTAATAGAACACAATTTAGATTTAATAAAATGTGCAGACTGGATTATTGATTTGGGTCCTGAAGGCGGCGAAAACGGCGGACTATTACTCGCCGAAGGTACTCCCGAAGAAATCCTGAAAATAAAAAAATCGGTTACTGCGAAGTATTTGAAGGAGAAGTTATAAAAACAAAAAATACAATTTCTATCGATTCGAAATTGAAAAATAGTATGCTAGAAAACGACAACAACATTGAAGTATTGGGTGCGAGAGTGCACAATCTGAAAAATATAGACGTAAAAATTCCGAGAGAAAAACTGGTAGTCATTACTGGGCTTTCAGGATCGGGAAAATCTTCCCTCGCTTTCGATACGATTTATGCCGAAGGACAACGCCGTTATGTAGAAACATTTTCAGCTTATGCCAGACAATTCCTCGGTGGTTTGGAACGTCCCGATGTGGATAAAATTGACGGACTTTCGCCCGTTATTGCCATCGAACAAAAAACCACGAGCAAAAGTCCACGTTCGACTGTTGGAACGATTACTGAAATTTATGATTTCCTGCGTTTGTTGTATGCTCGTGCCGCCGATGCCTACAGTTACAACACAGGCGAAAAAATGGTTTCCTATGACGATGATCAAATCAAAGAATTAATCACAAAAGATTTTGCAGGAAAACGAATTAATATTCTAGCTCCAATTATTCGAGCAAGAAAAGGACATTATGCCGAATTATTCCAGCAAATTGCCAAACAAGGTTTTCTGAAAGTCCGCATCAATGGCGAGATTAAAGATATTACCACTGGAATGAAACTCGACCGTTACAAAACCCACGACATCGAAATCGTGATTGACAGAATGGTTATTGAGGATACTCCCGATAATGAAAAACGTCTGACTGAAAGCATCAAAACTGCGATGTATCAGGGTGAAAATGTTTTAATGATTTTGGATCAGGACACCAATGAAATTCGGTTTTTTAGTAGAAATTTAATGTGTCCATCCACTGGAATTTCCTATCAAAATCCGGAACCGAATTTGTTTTCGTTCAACTCTCCAAAAGGAGCTTGTGACCATTGTAAAGGTTTGGGAACGGTAAACGAAATCAACCTCAAAAAAATTATTCCCAATCCTAAATTATCTATAAAAGCTGGTGGTTTTGTACCTTTGGGAGAATACAAAAGCAGTTGGATTTTCAAACAGTTGGAAATCATTGGCGAAAAATTTGGCTTCAAATTGACGGATGCAATCGAAACTATTTCCGAGGAAGCGATGGAAATGATTTTGAATGGTGGAAAAGAAAAATTCTCGGTTGAATCGAAAGTTTTGGGCGTTACCAAAGAATACAAAATTGAATTTGAAGGAATTTCACATTTCATCAAAAATCAATACGACGAAAGTGGTTCTGCCACCATAAAACGTTGGGCAAAGGAATTTATGGACGAGGTAAAATGTCCTGTTTGCGAAGGTTCTCGGTTGAAAAAAGAAGCTTTGTTTTTCAAAATCAATGAAAAAAATATTGCCGAATTGTGCGATATGGACATTTCGGATGTAACGGCTTGGTTTTTGGAATTGAACACTCATTTATCCGAAAAACAAAAAACAATTGCTACCGAAGTAATCAAGGAAATCAAGGACAGATTGAACTTTTTGATGAATGTTGGTTTGGATTATTTGGCTTTAAGCCGAAGTTCCAAATCACTTTCGGGTGGTGAAGCACAGCGCATTCGATTGGCGACTCAAATTGGTTCGCAATTGGTGGGTGTTTTATATATTCTGGACGAGCCGAGTATTGGTTTACACCAAAGAGATAATGCTAAATTGATTCATTCTTTGGAACAATTGCGTGATATTGGCAACTCGGTAATCGTGGTGGAACACGATAAAGATATGATTGAACAAGCCGATTATGTGATTGATATTGGTCCAAAAGCAGGTAAATATGGTGGCGAAATCATCAGCATTGGAACGCCTGCCGAAACTTTAAAATCAGATACAATTACTGCCCAGTATTTGAATGGCAAAATGAAATTGGAGATTCCAAAAAAACGCCGGGAAGGCAACGGAAATTTCTTGAAACTGACTGGAGCCACAGGAAATAACCTGAAAAACGTTTCGATTGATTTGCCTTTGGGCAAAATGATTTGCATTACTGGAGTTTCAGGAAGCGGGAAATCGACTTTGATTAACGAAACCCTCTACCCTATTTTGAACGCTTATTATTTTAATGGCGTCAAAAAACCACAGCCTTATAAGAAAATTGAAGGCTTGGAACATATCGATAAAGTAATTGATATTGACCAAAGCCCGATTGGAAGAACACCACGTTCGAATCCAGCGACTTATACCGAGGTTTTCTCTGAAATCAGAAATCTGTTTACTATGACTTCCGAAAGTATGATTCGGGGTTATAAGGCAGGACGTTTTAGTTTCAATGTAAAAGGCGGCCGTTGCGAAACCTGCGAAGGTTCGGGAGTGCGAACCATTGAAATGAACTTCTTGCCCGATGTATATGTAGAATGCGAAACCTGTCAGGGAAAACGTTTCAACCGAGAAACTTTGGAAATTCGTTACAAAGGAAAATCCATTTCGGATGTCTTGAATATGACCATAGACGAAGCGGTTCCTTTCTTTGAAAACATTCCAAAAATTTACCGAAAAGTAAAAACGATTCAGGATGTCGGTTTGGGATATATTACTCTTGGACAACAAAGTACCACACTTTCTGGCGGCGAAGCACAACGTATCAAACTGGCTGGAGAATTATCTAAAAAAGATACTGGTAATACGTTTTATATTCTGGATGAACCCACAACCGGATTACATTTCGAAGACATTCGGGTTTTGATGGAAGTTATTAATAAATTAGTTGACAAAGGCAATACGATTTTAATTATCGAACACAATATGGACGTAATCAAACTAGCTGATTACATCATTGATATTGGTCCTGAAGGCGGAAAAGGAGGTGGTGAAGTAGTTGCCAAAGGAACTCCCGAAGAAATAGCCAAAAATAAAAAAAGCTATACGGCGAAGTTTTTGAAGAAAGAGTTGGCGTAAATTTCCCTCCTCTGGAGGGGTGCCTGAAAGGCGGGGTGTTTTTTTTTATTTATTGTTACTATTTTTATAAAAAATAAAGAAAAAACTTATTAGCCTTTCTAAACTATTTGCTA
>Ga0116186_1002333_pt1 | contig 17335 bp, 14 predicted proteins | sample AD_JPNNA4_MetaG_FD_89806 | JGI IMG/M metagenome (GOLD analysis project Ga0116186, IMG submission 89806) | Active sludge microbial communities of municipal wastewater-treating anaerobic digesters from Japan - AD_JPNNA4_MetaG | ecosystem: Engineered > Bioreactor > Anaerobic > Digestate | place...
AGCTTCCGTGTCACGACCCTGGTCGTCACATCGATCACCGAGTTCGATACGCTGGTTGTCGATGCCGGTGACGAAGACGCCGATAGCCACGAGGATCGTCAGCAGCAGCACGCCCAACTGGGCCTCGGAGTACGGCCCACCGGCGAACTCGGTGATCGATGTGACGACCAGGGTCGTGACACGGAAGCTCGGCGCCCACGGGGTGCCGGTGTGCTGGCTCTGGTAGAGCAGCGTGGGCAGCCAGGGCACGAACGTGAGGCCTCCGACGGCGAGGGCCGCGACGATCTTGGCCGTGCCGACGACGAGGACCCGGTCGCCGCGACGCTGCGCCCGGGCGAGCCGGACCAGGGCCAGCACACCGATGGCGCCGAGCAGCCACATCGACCAGTAGTGCGTCCAGAGCAGCAGCCCCGACACGGTGGAGATGCCGACCAGCGTCTTCCACCGGGGCGCGGTGATCGCCGCGTCGAGCAGCAGGTACCCGGCGAAGACCTCCGCCATGAGCAGCGCGTACATGCGGGTCTCGCTGCCGTACCGGAACGCATAGGGCGAGAGGGCGAAGACCACCGCGAGCGTCAGGCCGAGACGGCGACCGGCGATCCGCCGTCCGACGAGGAAGGCGAGCGGCAGGGTGCCCAAGGTGATGAGGCCCGACAGCGCCCGAACGGCGCGATCGCCATCGCCGAACACTTCCATCCAGCCGTGCAGCAGGTAGTAGTAGAGCGGTGGGTGGCCGTCGTGCTTCAGCGCTCCGGCGATGTCGCCGATCGGCAGCTTCGAGATGTTGACGCTCAGTGCTTCGTCGAGCCAGAGCGGCGAACGCACGAAGAACCGGCCGAGCACCGACGCTGCAACCGCCAGTGCCAACAGGGCGACGACCGGCCGGCGTGCGAACGACAGCACGACACCGACGACTCCGGGTCGATCCTCGTCGGCCGACCCCGCCGACGCCATCAGTCGGCGTCCCGCGTGCCGGAGCCGCGGGTCTCGGTGAGGTAGCGCAACGTCTTGCGGGCCGGGCGCAACGCCGCGAAGTAGGCGCGGCGGAGGGCCGAGTCCTTCGTCCACGGGTTGTGCACCCCGGCGGGGAAGTCGAGGCGTTCTGCGGCCCGGGCGAACGCGGTCCACCGGGTGATCTTGTCGAAGTTCGTTTTCGTCACCCCGTCGGCGTCGAGCCCGGTCGCGAGCCCGTCGAACAGGTGCCCCGGCTCGTACATGTCGGGGTAGAAGTTCTCGAACGTCCACCGCGGGGGTCGTACCCACCAGGGCCACTCGGCCCCGTACTGCGGCCACCCCATCACCTCGAAGGGGCGTGGAGCGTCGAAGCGCTCGGGATGCCGTGCCTGGGCGACGTTGAAATACAGGGCCCATTCGCACACCATGTCGTCGTCACTGACGGTCTCGAACAGCTCGAACGCTTCGCCCCAGAGGTCGCGTCGCATGATCTGGGGCATGTGGGCGCCGTAGGCGAGGTGCGGGAGGCCGAGGAACGCGAGGGCGTCGTGGGTCACGTGCTGCGCCTCGTCGAACGGCGTCTCGTACCCCGGCCACTCGCCGAGCTCGTAGCTGAAGTAGCCGATGTCGCGGCTGCCGTCGGTGAAGAACGACTCCTCGACGGGCCGCATCGGGCGATAGTCGTCGTCGGAGAGGAGGAAGACGTCGTCGGTCGCCCCGGAGCCGATGAGGGCCCGTCGGAGTCGCACGTTGCGTCGGACGTGGTCCAGCACACCGAGCGTCGAGCTCGTCGCGCCGCTCACCTCCTCGTCGGAGAACAGCGTGATCTCGGTCGGGTCGACCCAGGCGTCGAACTCGCCGTGCCGCGCCGCCGGTGCGACGATCAGGGCGCGGTCGATCCACGGCATGAAGTGCCGGACGTGCTGCCACGTTTCCCGCATCACCTGCGGGCGGTTGCTCAGGTAGACGATCTGCATGGGCCGCCGGTCACGCTAGCCCTGATGCCCTCGGCCTCCCGGCTACGACGATTCACCGCCCGCCACCTCGGCCGCGTGGGTGATCGCGTCCCCGACGATGTGGGCGATGTGCTCGTCGGCGAGCGAGTACACGACCTCTTTGCCGTGGCGCTCACTGGTCAACAGGTCGGCGTCACGGAGCACCCGGAGGTGCTGGGACACGAGCGGTTGGTCGACGCCGAGCGCCTCGACGATCTCGTGGACTCGCAGCGGTCCTGCCGCGAGCAGATCGACGATCGCCACCCGGTGAGGGCTTGCGAGGGCCTTCAACAGGTCGGCCGCCGCTGCGAAGCGAGCGGGTTCGCCCCCCTGGCGAGGCCACCGTCGCTCAGGTCCACCCACCCACGCCGCCCCTCATCGTGCCGGCTTCGCCGACGCTGTCCTGCTCTCCCCGTCCCTCGGGAGCTGCTTCTGCTGCGGTGCCTCGCTCAGCCATCGGGTGCATCGTGTCACACCCGCCCGGTGGCGAGGTCAGTTGCAGGCGGTCACACGGGCGGTGGTCGCATCGACGGCCGACACGATCGCGCCATGGCTCGACGCCCAGGTCGTGAGTGCGCCGCGCAACGCGTCCGACTGCGGCGCTGTGTCGCTGCGGGTGTCGATCCGGATGCACGACGCGGTCCCTGAGGTCCAGGTCACGAACGAGTCGCCCGCCCAGCCGTCGGTGGCCGGGTTGAGCGTGGCATCGAGGTTGACGCCCTCGCCGAGGAGGAGCGTCATGAAGAACTGTCCCCACGAACCGGAGTTCACGATCGATCCGCCGGCGGGGGGTGTGGGCACCGCCACTGCTCCCTCGTTGGCCAGGTACTTCGCCGGGTTCCAGGCCTGTTCGGCCGTCGCCGGGTACCGGTCGAACATCGCATCGATGCCGGCGTTGCCGCCGAGTCCGGCGACGAACTGGGGACCTTGGAGGTACGGCGTCTGGCTCAGGCTGAGCAGCGCGAGTGGCACCGACAGGATCGCCGGATCGATCTGGAACGACAGCTGTTCCGCGACGTTCTGCAACTGCTCGAGGGGTGTCATCGTCGCCACGTACGCCTGTTGGGTCCGGACGGCGTCGCCCTCGACGCCGACGAGGAACGCCAGCTGCTGCTCGCTCAGCACGCCGTCGCCCATCGACTCGTTCAGGTCGAAGAGCTGGTCGTCGAGCGCGTGGGTGAGCTCGTGCACGACAACCTCGCGACGGTACGGCGTGAGCTGGTCGCCGCGAACCTCGAGGACCTTGCTCGCCGGGTCGTAGAACCCGACGACGGTGCCGCTGAACGCGATCTTGTACTTCTCGAACAGGTCGTCGGTGGTCGGCATCCAACCCAGCGCCTTGAACGCGACCTCGTCGACGTCGAGCGCCGCCTCGGCTCCCTCGATCGAGTCGAGGACGTGCTGTTGGAACACCGCGTCGGGAACGAACTCGACGTCGGGGCGAGTCACGAACTGGTGGCCCCGCGCCGATTCGACGAACGCGATCAGCTGGTCGACCTGCTGTTGCGGCGTGAGCGTCCCGATGTCGGGCGCACACCCCGCACCGGCGGCGACGGCCGCGGCGACCACCCCGATCGCCATCGAACGGAGCCGTCGGTTCGCCCGCGTGTGCAGACCTGTTCCCATCGTGTCGCCCCCCGGCAGCTCGGCAGTGGCCCGACCTTACCGGTCGGGAGGCGAGCTGACCTTCTCGGGATTCATCTGGATCCAGATGTGGTGGATCCGACCGTCGGGCCCGCTGTCGCCCGTGAACACGAGCGGACCCTCGACGTGATCGACGTACAGGCCCATCGCACCGTTGACCGCGACCGGGCGGATCTCGGTGACGAGGCCGACGTCGCGGGCGAAGAGGTTGGTCACGAGCCGCACGACCCGGTCGGCGCCGACCACGTGCCGGCGTGCGGCGCGCCGGTGCGGGCCGGCATCGCTGGTGAGCACGACGCCGGGCGCGAGGTGGTGCAGGCAGGCCTCGACGTCGCCGGTCAGCAACGCGCCGAGGAGCGCTCCCAGTGCGTTGGCGGCATCGGTCCCGACCGCCGGGCGCGGCCCTGCGTCCGCTGACGCGTCGGTGTCGCGGAGCTTGCGACGAGCCCTGCTGGCCAACTGGCGGCACGCCTCCGGCTCGCGCTCGAGCGTGGTCGCGATCTCGTCGAACGGCACCCCGAACACGTCGTGGAGGATGAACGCGGCCCGCTCGGAGGCCGAGAGCCGATCGAGCATCACCACGAACGCGAACGACAGCGAGTCGGCGAGTTCGGCCTCGTCCGCGGGGTCGACCGACGCAGTGGCGAGCTGGGTGACGGGAGCCAGGAGGGGTTCGGGCAGCCACGGTCCGACGTAGGTCTCCCGCCGCCGAGCCGCCTGCCGCTGCCGGTCGATCGCGAGTCGACTCACCGTCCGCACGAGAAACGCCTCGTCGTGGTCGACCGCCCCGATGTCGGTGCGCTGCCATCGCACGAAGGCCTCCTGCACGCAGTCCTCGGCATCGGCGACCGAACCCGTCATGCGGTACGAGACGCCGAAGAGCCGGTCGCGATGTGGCTCGAAGCGTTCGGCCGCGACGTCGGGGGTGGCGCTCATCGAGCCGAGGCCGGGACCGTCGAGAAGGCCGACCGGTGGGTCGCAGCGGCGATCCCCGCGGCCTTACCACTCGTGATTGCCGCCGTCCCCAGCAGGTCGGTCGGGCCGACCCAGTCGCCGGCGACGAACACCCCGGGCAAGTCGGCGACGATCGGCCCCGGCCGGCCTCGCAACCCAATGCCCGGCTGGGGGCGGTCGTACGCGACGACGCGTCGGTGCCCGATCTGCCGAGCGACCTCCTCGTCTCGCCATCCGGGCTGCAGCTCGTCGGCGAGCGCCTCGAGATCTGCCACCCCGATGTCGTCGCCCGGCTCGTAGTACATGACGTGGGCGACGTGACCGTCGTCTGCGAGATGGGCCCCGGGTGTGTGGATGCTGGCATAGGTCGGCCGGTCGATCCCGAGCACGAAGCGCGTCGAGCTCGTCGTGAGCCGACGCAGGCCGAGGTCGAGGCACGCGGCGTGGACCGGGATCGCGGCGAGGTCAGCGGCCGTGAGTGTGGGGCTCCGGTCGCCGACGAGTCTTGTGGCCGTGGACGGCCCACCGGCGGCGAGCACGACGGCGCGGGTGATCAGCCGTCGCCCGTCACCGAGGGCGACCAGGTGGCGTTCGCCGTCGGTGTCGATCGATGTGACCTTGCTGGTGTGCTCGACCGTCGCGCCGGCTGCTGTCGCCGCTGCCTTCGTCGCGTCGACGAGCTGCGCCCACCCACTGTGGAGGTAGGTGACCCCGCGCAGCGCGGCGTGGAGCTGGGTCGCGGCGGCGTCCGCCGAGAAGGTCGACAGATCACCGCTGTACGAGCTGACCCGCACGGCGCCGGCAGCGACGTGGCGACCGACGGGGTCGGCGATGCGCGCTTCGATCCACTCGCGGGCGCTGATGCGAACGAGGCCCGGATCGTTGCGGTCGGTCCCGACGCGGCGGAGGAGACCGACGAACTGGGCGAGCGCGCGTCGTGGTGGAGCGACGCGCAGGCGGCCGTCGAGGGAGATCTTCGCCCGGAGCAGTGGCGGGGTACCGCCCTTCGGGGAGATGCCCAGCTCCCGGAGCGCCCGTGCGCCGTCGGACGCCGTGTAGAGCGCGTGTGGGCCCTCGTTGAAGTGGTAGCCGTCGTGCACCGCGGTGCGGGCCCGGCCACCGAGATCGGTCCGGGCGTCGAGGACGCGGACGGTGGCTCCCGCCCGGGCGGCGAACGCGGCTGCGGTCAGGCCGGCCAGCCCGCCGCCGATCACGACGACGTCGGTCTCCGTTGCAGGTGTTCCCATGATGCGCTCCTCGTTCGTATCTACCAGACGGTGGAGCCCCGGATTCGGGGCGTCATGGTGGAAGACGAACGGGAGGAGCGGAACGTGACGTCGACGCGTCAGACGCGCCGGGAGGTGGCCGCCTCGATCGTGGCGTCGACGGCGCAGCGTGGTGCGATTGCCGAACTCATCACCATCGGTGTGTCGAAGAGGTGCGCGTCAGTCACCGATGTCCTCACGGCGACCGTCGGCATGACGGGCGAATCGGCCCTGGTGCCGTCCGTGGACGGGCGCATCGACGTCCCACGGCCAGCCGCCGAACCCGGTCTCCCGGTAGTCGGCAAAGGCCTGTTCGATCTCGGCTTCGGTGTTCATGACGAACGGTCCGTACCGGGCGACGGGTTGGCCGATCGGTCGGCCCTGCAGGACGAGCGCCTCGACCGCTGTGCCGGTCGCGGTGAGCCGGACCGGTGCATCGGACGCGAGCAGGGCTCCGGTGGACGCCCCGATGACGTGGCCGCCGATCGTGAGTTCGGACCCTTCGAACAGGTACAGGGTGCGTACGGTGTCCTCGCCCGCCGTCGGCGGCAGTTCCCACGACGCTCCCGGATCGAGCGAGATGTGCCAGATCCCGATTTCGGCTTCGGAGCGAGCCGCCCATGAGTTGGGCGGAGGCGGGGGAGCGGTGACGCCCTCGAGCCGTCCGGCGATGACGGTGACCGTGGCGGTCGCCCCGTCGTCGCCGCTCGTGGCGATGCGAGGGATGTCGTGGTTCCACAGCATCGTGAAATAGGGGTCGACGAGCTTGTCCTCGGCCGGCAGGTTGAGCCAGATCTGGAACAGCTCGGCGGGGTTCGGTCCGTCCCGGTCGAGCAGCGGGAACATCTCGGAGTGCACGACCCCTCGGCCGGCGGTCATCCACTGCACGTCGCCGCGGCCGAACCGGGCGGCGGCGCCGAGCGAGTCCGAGTGGTCGATCAGGCCAGATCGTACGAACGTCACCGTCTCGAAACCCCGGTGCGGGTGCTGCGGGAACCCGGGAACGACATCGCCGTGGTACATGTTCCAGCCGTCGACGCCATCGAAGTCCTGGCCGATGGACCGGCCGACGAGCGGAGCGTCGGGCCCGAGCGCGTCGTTGCCGGCGGGGTAGTCGTCGCGGTGGTGGGCGCAGAAGAGGAACGGGTCGATCGTGGGCCACTGGAATCCCAGGGGCGCCTCCTGCAGCACCGGGTCGGTGGTGCGCGACGTGTCGGTGTCGGTCATGACGCCTGCAACAGTTCCGGGGACGAGGGCATTCCAGGGGTTCGTCGTCCTCACCGGCTTGCGTAGCTGAGCAACATACGCGACGTTAGGCATGCCTACCGACCGCCGTGATCCGACCTGCGGCAGGAGAGAACCCGATGCCGACGATCCTTCGAACCCAGCGAGCCTCGATGGTGGCGATCGCAGCCGCCGTCGCGAGTGCGGTCGTGCTGAGCGCGTGCGGCGGCTCCGGCGCCCCGGTCGACCGGTCCGCGGCGGACCCGACCGCTTCTGGTTGCGTCGGCGCTCGTACCGCGACGTCACAGGAGTGGGTGCGACCCCTCGAACCGGCGCCGTCGCCCAACCTCCCCGTCACCGTCACCGACGTCACGGGTCAGTCGATCACGATCTCCGAAACCAGTCGCATCCTCGCCCTCGACACGTACGGAACGCTCGGCACCACGGTGTACGCGCTCGGTCTCGGCGATCGGCTCGTCGGACGTGACGTATCGACCGGCGTGCCAGCGTTGGTCGACCTCCCCGTCGTCACCGCCAACGGACACGAGCTCCAAGCCGAGGCGATCCTCGACCTCGACCCGAGCGTCATCCTGACCGACTACAGCATCGGGCCGCTCGAGGTGCAGATGCAGTTGAAGGATGCCGGTATCCCGGTCGTGATCCTCGACGACCACCGCGCCCGCGACACCGTCGGCGAGCAGATCCGGGCCGTCGCGCACGCCCTCGGGGTGGACGCAGTCGGCGACGCGGTGGCGTCGCGGGTCGAACGGGAGATCTCGGCGGCCGAGACGCAGGTGTCGGAGATGGCAAACGCCTCCCCGCTCAAGGGCATGCGCATGGTCTTCCTCTACCTGCGGGGCAGCGCCGGCGTCTTCTACTGGTTCGGCGAGGGATCCGGCGCCGACGACCTCATCGAAGCGCTCGGTGGCGTCGACGTCGCCAAGCAAGTCGAACTCGACGGCTACAAGCCGATCAACGCCGAGGGACTCGTCACGGCCGCTCCTGACATGTTCCTGTTGATGACGGGTGGTCTCGAGTCGGTCGGCGGGGTGAGCGGCCTGGCCGAGATCCCCGGCGTCGCCGAGACCAGAGCCGGCACCAACGAGTGCGTGGTGGACATGGCCGACTCCCAGATCCTCAGCTTCGGGCCGCAGTACCCGGCGACGCTGTCGGCCCTGGCCGAGGCGGTCTACGGCACGCCGGCGGGGGACTGATGGCGACCGCCACCGTGCCCGTCGTCACCGACAGCGCCTCGACGGTGCACTCGCGGTCGCGGGCCGCGGTCGTGATCGGAGTGTTGGGGCTCGCGCTCGTCGCCGCCGTGCTCGTCGCCGCCGGAACCGGCCAGTTGCACGTCGCTCCCGGCGAGGTGCTCGGATCGGTGTTCCACCGGATCGGCCTCGACTGGGGCGCGATGCCGGCGCACTCCAACGGCGACGCCGTCCTCTGGGACGTGCGCTTTCCGCGCGTGATCATGGCCGTACTCGTCGGTGCCGCGCTCGGCGTGGCGGGCGCGCTGATGCAGGGCGTGTTCGGCAACCCGCTGGCGGAGCCGGCCGTCGTCGGTGTCTCCTCGGGTGCTGCGGTCGGGGCCTGTGCGGTGATCGTCTGGAAGGTCACCGTGCTCGGCACGTTCACCACCCCGGTCGCTGCGTTCATGGCGAGCTTGATCACGACGCTGCTCGTGTACGGCCTGTCCCGCTCGAACGGCCGGACCGAGGTCGTCACCATCGTCCTCATGGGCATCGCGGTCAACGCCGTGGCTGCCGGACTGATCGGCTTCTTCGTCTTCCTCGGGGACACGCAGGCTCGCGAACAGATCGTGTTCTGGCAGCTGGGCAGCCTCAACGGCATCCGGTGGCAGGCGGTGGCCGCGGTGTCGCCATTGATCGTGGTGGGGCTCGTCGGGGCGATCTCGGTGGCGCGTCGCCTCGACCTCCTCGCGCTCGGTGAGCGCCCGGCCCGGCATCTCGGGGTCAACGTGGAGCGGCTGCGCATCACCACCATCGTCATGGTGGCGTTGCTCGTCGGTCCGGCGGTCGCGTTCGCCGGCATCATCGGCTTCGTCGGGCTGGTCGTCGCCCACCTGCTCCGCATGCTGATCGGCCCGTCACACCCGCGGTTGATCCCGGCATGCGCGCTCGGGGGAGCGCTCGTCCTGGTGGTCGCGGACCTGTTCGCACGGACGGCCGTCGACTTCGCCGATCTCCCGATCGGCATGCTCACTGCACTGCTCGGCGGGCCGAGCTTCTTCTGGTTGCTGCGACGGGAACGCAACCGTGCCGGAGGATGGGCGTGAGTTGGCGTCGCATCGTGCGGATCCCTGCAGTGGCGCGTCGGGGCGACGTCGTGCTCTCGGCGCGGGGCATCGGGGTGTCCTTCGGTGACCGCGAGATCCTCGCCGGCGTCGACCTCGACGTCCGCGCCGGCGAGGTCGTCGCGCTCGTCGGGCCGAACGGCGCTGGCAAGTCGACTCTGCTGAGCGTGCTGGCCGGCGACCGCGAGCCGTCCGCCGGCACCGTACTGGTGAGCGGCGCACCGGTCGCAGCGTGGACCGGGATCGAGCTCGCGATGCGTCGAGGTGTGCTGCCCCAGCGCAGTGACGTGTCGTTCCCGTTCACCGTTGAGCAGATCGTGCGGATGGGCCGCGAACCGTGGCGCAACACCGACCGGGAGGACGCCGACGACGACGTGTACGACTGGGCCGTCCGTGTCACCGACGTGAGCGCGTTGACACGGCGTGACTTCCCGTCGCTGTCGGGCGGCGAACAGGCTCGGAGTGCCCTGGCGCGGGTCCTCGCCCAGGAGCCGGGACTCTTGCTCCTCGACGAGCCCACGGCGTCGCTCGACATCTCCCACCAGGAGCAGGTGCTCGGCATCGCCCGTGATCGCGCCGGTGTCGGTGACGGTGTTGTGGTCGTCCTGCACGATCTCGGCCTCGCCGCGGCCTACGCCGATCGTGTGGTCGTGATCCACGACGGCGGTGTCGCTGCCGACGGTCGCCCCGAAGCCGTCATGACCGGTGCGCTCCTCAGTCGCGTCTACGGCTGTGCGATCGAGACCTTTCCCCATCCGCGTACCGGCGCCCTGCTCGTCGTGCCCCGTCGCGGCGGACCGGCGATCGATCCGTCTCCATCTCCGTCCCCATCTCCGTCCCCATCTCCGTCCCCATCTCCGTCCCCATCTCCGTCCACGTCAACTGTCTCCGACCGCTTCGGCGGTTCGGTGCTCCTGAAGGGTGCAACATGAACGCTCGAACCCTCCTCGCCGCGGCCGCGGGCGCCGTGCTCTCCGTTGCCGCGGTGGCCGGTCTGGGTGTCGCTCCCGCCGGTGCCCAGACGCCCACGCTGACGGTCAGCCAGTCGGTCCTGCCTGCCGCTCAGGCGACGACGGTCACCGTGGTCGGAACGTCCTACCTCGTTCCGCCGCACTCGTCGGACAAGAACGTGTTCGGCGGCGTGTACGTCATGTTCGGTTGGGTGCAGCCGGGGTCGACGTGGGGGCCGAGCAGTCGCAACGGCGCCAACTCGAACGGTCAGTTCGGCATCACCTACTCCTACGCCGGTGTGAACCGCGGTGCCGACACGCGTGACGACGGCTCAGGACTCAACCGTTTCGTGGCCTTCACCCAGGGCGAGGTCAACGACGGAACCACTGCGTTCGCCATGTCGATGGACCCGGCGTTCCCCGACAACTCGCGTGGCAACTGGACCACGACGATCACGGTGCCGGGGAGCACCTACCAATGGGTCGACCCTGCGACCAACATGACGAACACTGTCGACTGCCTCCAGGTGCAGTGCGGCATCTACACGATCGGCGCGCACGGCAAGGCGAGCGCCACCAACGAACGCTTCACTCCCATCAGCTTCAGTACCGGGGCCGGGGCGCCGGTGACGATCCCACCGAACGCTTCGTCGAACCCGGGCGGGTCGACGGGGCCAGGGCAGACGGGCGCGGGGCAGACGGCGACCACTGCGCCGTCGGTGGTGGGCGGATCCAGCACCGGCCGAACCCCGACGACGGCGAAGAAGAGTGGGCCCGCCACGACGTCTCCCGGGTCGACCGCGCCGGTCGACACGAGCCCGGTCGAGCCGACGACGACGATGACGACCGAGACGACCGCTGCTGAGACGACGACCACGACCACGACCGCGGTCGAGTCGTCGACGACGACCCGCAGGCGTTCGGCCACCGACGAAACGAACTCCGCGTCCGGCAGGGTCATCGTGTTCGAGTCCGACGACGACGGGGGCATGAGCGGATGGGTCGTCGGCGGTGCCGTCGGAGTGCCGCTCGTCGCCGCCGGTGGAGTCGTGGTGTGGCGTCGGCGGGCGGCGGGGGTGTGACCGCGAACGAGACGGTTGCGTCAGACCGAATGTTAGGCAAGACTACCAAACGAGTTAGGTACACCTAATAACAACCCAGGAGATGCGATGACCACCACCCGTCCGACCCGGCACCGTCGCCGGTCCACCGCACTGCTCGGCGTCATCCTCGGGGCGACCGCCCTGGTGGCGACCGCCTGCCCCGAGCCCCCGCCCTCCGCCGGCAGTGGGACGACCACGACGCCCGGGCCCACCACGACTGCAGCGCCCACAACGACCACGCCGTCGAGCATCAAGACCCTGACCAACGCGTCGTTCGAGTGGACCGTGAGCAAGCAGACCAACAACGCCAGCCAGGCCCCCGGGCAGGTGAACTACTGGTCGGCGGGCATCTCCGACGGCACCGCTGCGACCTACACCGCCACCAATGGCAACGCGACGGTCCTGAAGAAGAACGCCGCGGGCACCTACGTCCCCATCGGCAGCGAGACCGCCGTGAGCTTCGCCAACAAGAACCGTGACGGAGCGGGCAACGTGGTCACCTCGTCGAACGCGTTCTTCCTCGGCCAGAAGGTTCGCTACACCGGCGGCACCGGCACCGTGAACACCGCGACCGGCGCCTCGACCATCCAGTGGACCGGCACCTTCACGATCAACTTCTACGGCACCTACGTGCCCTTCTGGATCAAGAACCCCAAGCTCGTGGTGAACGGGTCCGGTGTGGGCACGCTCACCGCCTCGATCGCCGGGTTCGCGTCGAGCCAGGACGATCCGACGATCCGGATCCAGCTGCCGGAGCGGACCGTGACGCTGGCGGAGTTCACTGGCCTCAGCGCCGCGAACACGTCCGGGTTCACCGGCACGCCGGCCTTCCTGAACGTCGCGGCCCAACTGCCGTCGGCGCACGCGACCGCGGCGCCGCAGATCGCCAAGACGTCGGCGAACGCCGGGTACTGGGGTGCGTGGCCGAAGAGCTTCGTCGACTTCCAGATCGAGACCGGCCTCGGTGCCTACTGGTACACGAGCGGGAGCAGCTCCGACGTCAACAAGCCGACCGATCCGCTGACGGTGGCGTACAACATCGCACCCTGACCATCGGGCGACACTCCCCGGTCGGCACGGTTGGTTCGGGGCCTGGCTGCGGTCGGGGGAGGTGGCGAGGCGGGGAGGGACAGTATGCCTGTCCCTCCCCGTTTCGCGTCCCGGCGGAAGGAGTTGCGCGCGCCCGGGGTTCTGGAATTAGGCTTACCTAACACGAGCGCCACGAGGTGCTCGATCGGTCGGGCGAAATGGAGCAGCAGTGGCACGAGTTGGAGGAAGAGTCGGCAGTCGGACGATCCGGACGATCGGCGTGATCGCACTCGCCGGTCTCACCTTGTCGGCATGCAGTGGTGACGACTCGGCGACCGATGACGAACCCACCACGACGGCGGCGTCGGGCAAGCTCAACGAGGCGCTTGCCGAGGAGGTCGTCGCCCACTACGCCGAGGGCGTCTTCGCCAGCTACACCGCGACGCTGGACGGAGCGAAGGCACTCGATGCTGCCGTCGAGGCCTTCGTCGCCGACCCCACCGAGGCAACGCTCACCACGGCCAGGTCGGCATGGATCGCCGCCCGGACGCCCTACGGACTCACCGAGGCATTCCGGTTCTACGGTGGCCCGATCGACAACAAGGAAGATGGTCCCGAAGGGCGCATCAACGGATGGCCGCTCGACGAGCAGTACATCGACTCCACGGTCGACACTCCCGACTCGGGCATCATCGCCGACACGGTGGGCTTCCCCGAGATCACCAAGGACGCCCTGGCGGCGGCCAACGAGCAGGGTGGCGAGGCCAACCTCTCGACGGGCTGGCACGCCATCGAGTTCCTCCTGTGGGGTCAGGATCAGAGTGACACCGGGCCCGGTGCCCGACCGGCGACCGACTACACGACGGCTGCCAACGCCGAGCGTCGCAAGCTGTACCTGTCGGCGGTCACCGACCTCTTGATCGACGACCTGACGCAGGTCACCGACCAATGGGCACCCGACGCCGACAATTACCGCTCCGAGTTCGTGGCCAGGCCGGTGACCGAGACGCTGAGCGACATGATCACCGGCATCGGGGAGCTGTCCCGCGGCGAACTCGCCGGCGAGCGTATGAACGTCGCCTTCGAGGAGCGCGACCAGGAGAACGAGCACTCCTGCTTCAGCGACAACACCACTGCGGATCTGTCCGCCAACGCCAACGGGATCGCGAACGTGTGGCTCGGCTCGTACGCCGGTGTCGCTTCGGGGCCCGGTCTCGCGTCGCTCGTTGCCGACGCCGACGCCGCGTTGTCGTCCGACATCACGGCGCAGATCTCCGAGTCGGTACTCGAGATCTCGAAGATCCCGGCGCCGTTCGACCAGAACCTCACGGCGGATGCCCCCGACGACGGCCCGGGCCGCACCGCGATCCGCAACGCCATCGAGGATCTCGGCACGCAGACGGATTCGATCGTGGCCGCTGGTAAGGCGCTCGGAGTGACGGTCGAGGTCAGCTGATGAAGCGTGCCGTTCCGATCGCGATCGTCGCGGCGGCGACGATCGCGATGGGATTGGCCGGGTGTTCGAACGAGCGGGCGGCGCGCCCGGCCGAGGTCGCGCTGGCCGATCTCCTCGACTCCGACCTCGGCGGTGACACGACCCGCAACGTCGTCAACCAGAACGCGTTCGGACTTCCGGCCAAGAGCCTGCCGGGAAGCAGCCGGGCGGACTTCGAGGTCGGCGACAGCTTCTTCACCCAGAACTGGGTGATCGCACCGGCGTCGACCACGAGCCGCGACGGCCTGGGTCCGACGTTCAACGCCACCGCGTGCGCCTCGTGCCACACGTTCGACGGTCGAGCCGAGCCGCCCGCCGAGGGTGGGCCGGCGACGCCGGGGCTGCTCCTGCGGCTGAGCATCGCCGGCAAGGCGGCGCACGGTGCGCCGAAGGCCCATCCCACGTACGGCGGTCAGCTCCAGGACCGGTCGGTTCCCGGTGTTCCTGCCGAGGGAAGCATCGCGATCACCTACGAGGACATCGAGGGAGCGTTCGCCGACGGCACGACGTACACCCTGCGCAAGCCGGTGTACGAGATCGGCGACCCCGCGTTCGGGGAACCGGGCGAGATCCTGATCGGTCCTCGCATTGCGCCGCAGATTCCCGGGATGGGTCTCCTCGAGGCCGTGCCCGCCGCGACGATCGAACGAGCCGCCGACCCCGACGACGCCGACGGGGATGGCATCTCCGGTCGCACCAACACGGTGTGGGACGAGGTCGCGGGCACGACCGCAATCGGGCGGTTCGGCTGGAAGGCCAATGTCGCGTCGGTTCGGCAGCAGACGGCCGGCGCGTTCAGCGGCGACGTCGGCATCACCAGCCCGGTGTTCCCCGACGCCGACTGTCCGGAGGCACAGACGGCGTGTGCCGCTGCGCCCAGCGGCGGATCGCCCGAGATCGACGACGACACATTCGACGCCGTCGTCTTCTACACGCGGGTCCTGTCGGTGCCCGCGGCCCGTGACGCCGACGACAAGAACGTGCGGCGCGGCGCCCAGGTCTTCGCCGACAGCGGATGCGCCAGCTGCCACACGCCGAAGCTGACGACCGGAGCGTCGGACATCGACGCGTTGGCCAACCAGACGATCCACCCGTTCACCGACCTCCTGCTGCACGACATGGGCCCGGACCTGGCCGACGGCCGGCCCGATTTCGAGGCGTCCGGTTCGGAGTGGCGGACGCCGCCGCTGTGGGGGATCGGTCTGGTGGAGACGATCAACGGCCACACCCGGTTCCTCCATGACGGCCGGGCACGCAACCTGCTCGAGACGATCCTGTGGCATGGCGGCGAGGGGGAAGCCTCCCGCGACGCAGTACTCGACCTGCCGAAGAAGGATCGCGACGCTCTGATCGACTTCCTGGAGTCCCGATGAACCGGCAGCGCCCGTCCCGGGCGCGTTCGCGTGTATCGGCGGCGGCGGCCGTGCTGTTCGTGACCACCTTGGTCGCCGGCTGCTCGTCCGATGACGAACCGACGAAGGCTGCGCCGGCCACGGCAGATCGGGCCGAGGTCGTGGCGGCGCTCGTGCAGGACGTGATCCTCCCGGCGAATGCGTCCGCCGCGACGGAGGCGGCGGCAGCGAGCACGGCGATCGGCGAGTTGTGTGAGTCTCCCGACAGCACGCGGCTCGAGGTGGCGCGCTCGGCCGTCGCCACCGCGTGGGGTGCCTGGCGCGCCACGGACTCGTTCGACGTCGGCCCGGCGATGCAGCGGCGCTCCTCCTCGGTGGTGTCCTACAAGGTCGACGTCGCGAAGGTCGATGCGACGCTCGCCGGGTCGCCCCCCACCGATCCCGAGACGGTCCGCAATCGAACCTCATCGAGCCTTCGTGGCTACGGCGCTGCCTGGCATCTCCTGACGGCCGACGCGGGAGCGTTCTCCGCCGTTCCGGCACGGTGTGCGTACCTGTCGGCCGTCATGAGCGTCATCGCCGACGAGACGGCGACGGTCGACGATGGGTGGACGACGGGGCTCGACGGGGCGGCGCCCTATTCGGACACTGCGACCGGTGTCGGCGACGATGCGCTGTCCCCGACCGACATGATCGACTCGCTGGTCAACATGCAGTTGAGCCAACTGGAGTCGACGTCGAAGCTGCTGACCGCGGAGAGCGAACTGGCTCCGGGGGCTGACTCGGACCTGCCGGTCGGAGAGATGTTCCAGTTCGCCGCGCAGGTGCGGGGCATCGGCGACTCGTACACGGAGCTGGACGCGTTGTTGAAGCCGGAGCTGTCGAAGGCCATCTCCGATGAGGTTGACGCCCTCGCGCGGATCCTGGCCGACGACGCGACCGAGCCGTCGGAGACCCCGCCGACCGCCGATCGTGCCAAGGCGGTCGCGACGGCGGTCGAGGAGCTCCGTGTCACGATCGCGACCGAGGTCGTGAGCGCGCTCGACGTCACGGTCAGCTTCAGTGAGAACGACGGCGATTCCTGACCTCGCCGCTCCGCCGGTGGTGAGGTCTCGGCGCGGGCTTGCCGCGGCCCTGGTCGAGCGGGGCCTCCGTCCGGTCCCGGCGTCGTCGCTCGCGGCCTTCCGGGTTGCTGCCGGATTGTCCGCTGCGGTGGTCGCGGCCCGGTTCGTCTCGAGGGGCTGGGTGGAGCGCCTGTACCTCGCGCCCTCGTACCACTTCACCTATCCGGGGCTCTCGTGGGTCCGGCCCCTGCCGGCCGCCGGCATGTACGCGCTCTACGCCGTCATGGTGCTCGCCGGTCTGGCGCTCGCGCTCGGGTGGCGGCCCCGGTGGGCGGCCCTCGCCTTCACGCTGGGATTCGCGTACGCGGAGGCGATCGACGTTACGACCTACCTCAACCACTACGAGCTCGTGACCCTCATCGGGGTCCTCTGCGTGGTGCTGCCCCTCCCCGGACGTGGTTCGGCAGTGCGGTCGACGGTGCCGGCGTGGGCGGTGTGGCTCCTGCGCTTCCAGCTCGGGGCGGTGTACGTGTTCGCCGGGCTCGGCAAGGTCGACGTCGACTGGTTGCTGCGCGGCGAACCGCTGCACACGTGGTTGCTGGGCCGCACCGACCTTCCGTTGGTCGGTCCGTGGTTCGCCGATCGATGGGTGGCCGTTGCGCTCTCGTGGGGCGGAGCGTTGTTCGACCTCGGGGTCGTTGCGTTCCTGCTGCGTCGCCGCACCCGCCCCTACGCGTACGCGGCGGTCGTGGTGTTCCACCTGATCACGGGATGGCTGTTCCCCGGCATCGGGGCCTTTCCGTTCGTGATGATCGTGCTGACCCCGATCTTCTTCGAGCCGGATTGGCCGGACCGGGTTCGTGGGGCGGTGGGCCGTCGGTTCGGGCTCGTGTCGGTGCCGCCGGTGACACCGGTTGCCGCCGCGGCCGTGACGCCGTCGTCGGCGTGGCGGGTCCGGCTCGGTACGGCCGCCGTCCTGGTCTGGGTAG
>Ga0116186_1002339_pt1 | contig 17297 bp, 10 predicted proteins | sample AD_JPNNA4_MetaG_FD_89806 | JGI IMG/M metagenome (GOLD analysis project Ga0116186, IMG submission 89806) | Active sludge microbial communities of municipal wastewater-treating anaerobic digesters from Japan - AD_JPNNA4_MetaG | ecosystem: Engineered > Bioreactor > Anaerobic > Digestate | place...
TATTAAAACTAAACCTATGAATGAAAAATAAGTAGCAATTAATCCGCTAATAATCAAAAATATTCCAGAAGATGTACTTACGGGACCAAATATTTTGTCGAGTTTATAGCTTTTTATCATATTAGCGAATTAAAAAGACATTTAATTGATTTTTAACTATTATAACTCAAATGTAATGCATTTTTGGATTAGAAAAAATAAAACAATGATATCTTTTCGAATATGGCGGGCAACCTGATCGATTCTTTGCATCATAAAAAAAGTGATCGGAATTTCTTCCGACCACTCATGCCATTCGAGTCGGTTTTTTATTTTAAACTCTTTTTATTTATTTAATTATCATTTTTTTCACCATGCCACTTTCAACATTTCTTATTGTGTAAACACCTGCCGGCAAATTATCAATAACCTCACATCTTGTGCTCTCAATTTTGTAGGTATTCCATTTTTTACCTGTTACATCCATTAGTTCAAATTCTCCGGGTTCTACTGTTTCAATTACAAATTGACCATTATTGGGGTTGGGATATATTTGCCAATTTGTTGATGTTTGTGGGTTATTTATACTATTACAGGTACTTACTATAATTGTACCTATTTGTGTTATATTTCCACAACCTCCTGTTAATGAAATAGTGTATTCAAATGTTCCACTTTCTGTAGGGGTACCACTGATTAAGATAACCCCTGAAACATAAGTTGCATTAACTCCTGCGGGCAAACCACTAACAGTAGCCCCAGTGGCTCCAGAAGTAGTGTAAATGATATTGTTGATAGGTGTATTAATACAAACTGTTTGACTATCTGTACCGGCAGCAGAATTTAATGTTACGGTGCTATTCGGATTAACCGTAATAGTTCCCATAGTACTTCCACAAGCTCCTTGTAAGTTTACAATGTAGCTAAATTCTCCTTCTTCTGTTGGTGTTCCGCTAATAATTAAAACACCTGACACAAACGTTGCACTTACGCCGGTAGGTAGACCGCTAACATTTACTCCAGAAGCCCCCGATATTGTATAAATAATATTTGAAATAGACGTATTGATACAAACGGTTTGATTATTAGAACCTGCACCGGATGTTAATGTTATTTGATTTTCCGGAGTTACATTAATAACTCCTGTTAAAGTTTGTGTACCACATGGTCCGGTCAAAGTTATACTATAATTATAAGGACCTGAAACATTGGGTATTCCACTTATAATAATACTATCACCGTTGAAAACACCATATACTCCTGAAGGCAAACCACTAAAAACAACATTATTTACTCCGGCTGTTGTATATACTATGTCAGTTAAAGATGTATAAATACATATTGTTTGATTATCTGTAGCAGCTGATGCTAATGAAGCACTTATTGGCGGCATAACAGTAATAGTTCCTGTTATATTTTTTGTATTACAACCATCCGTTATGGTTATAGTATAATTATAAGTCCCCACAACAGTAGGCACTCCACTTATTAAAATTGTTTGATTAGAAAAATTACCATTTACACCATTGGGTAAACCATTAAAGGTTACATTTGTTACTCCTTCTGTTTTATAGGTTATATTTGTTATCGGAGAGTTCACACATGCCGATTGATTATCCGTACCTTGTGAAGAAAATAAAGTAGCCGAAAGTATATTAAGTTTTGATATAAATCCATCATAAAGACCTCCTTCAAATTGAGTCTGATATGATCCAGCAGTCGTATCGAAATTTGTGGATTGAGTATATCCTACAATATAAACATTATTGTCATTATCTAAAGCAACATTAGATATGTTTTCATAGTTATCTCCACCTATATAGGTTGAATATATTATTGATGTTGCGGTTGGATTGAGCTTAGTTATAAAAGCATCATAACCTTGACACGTTGTTTGATAAGCATCTGGTGTAATATCATAATTAGTTGATGATGTACTTCCTAAAATATATGCATTTCCACAATTATCAACCTTGATACTTCTTCCATACTCATAGTTCCCTCCTCCAATATAAGTAGAATAAACAAGCCATTTAAATAACGTGCTTATTTTTGTAACAAAAGCATCTTCTCCTCCTGATAAGGATGTTTGAAAAGCACCGGTTGTTACATCGAAATCTGAAGATTCTGTAGATCCTGTAATATAAGCAACTAAACCCGGTGTTGCAGCAATATCATAAGCTACATCATTTCCTGTTCCCCCAATGTATGTTGAATATACTAAGCTTGTGCCCGTTGTATTTATTTTGGTCATAAATGCATCTTGTTGCCCTCCATTAGATGTTTGGTAAGCAAGAGACGTTACATCATAATTGGTCGATTCAGTATAACCTGTAATATAAGCATAACCATCGTTATCAATTGCAATAGCAAAGCCTTCATCTACACCACTTCCCCCTATATAAGTTGAATAAATTAAATTAGTCCCCGTTGAATTTAACTTGGTAATAAATACATCTTCAATCCCTTCAAATGTTGATTGATAACAATTGGGAGTTATATCATAATTAGTTGAATTAGTATGACCTGTAATATAAGCATTACCGGATAAATCTATTGCTATATCAGTAGCATAATCCCCGTTTGAACCACCAATATAAGTAGAATAAATTATTGCAGAACCAAATGCATTCAATTTAAATACAAATGCATCTAATGGACCTTCGATTGTTGACTGAAAAGCACCATTGGTAATATACAAATTCGACGAATTAGTATAAGCAGCTATATAGGCATTACCCAATGCATCTACAACCAATGACAATGATGCATCAGTTGTATATCCTCCTACATATGTAGAATATATTAAACTATCTCCTAATGAATTTAATTTTGTAACAAATATATCAATATTTTGATATACTTGTTGAAAAGAGCCCGGTGTAATATCATAATCTGTAGAGTATGTTTGACCTGTAATATATACATTATTTAAGCTATCTACAGCAATACCTTTTATATAATCATTGTCATTTCCACCAATGTAAGTAGAAAAAATCAAAGGGTCAATTATCAAGTCTTTTGTTTTATCATATTCTCCTAAGGCAATTTTCCAAATGTTATCTTGCTTTTCAAAATGGCTTTGTATAGTATTTTTTCCTTGATAGGTTCTCAACTCTGCCATCATTACTTCTCCAAAACGAGTTGAAAAACACAAATTACCATCTTTAATAAATGCATTATTTTGTCCTTCCAATGCAAAAGCTATTTGATTTGGATCAGCTTCGGGATGTACAATATAATCGTATCGCAAACTACCTTTATCAAAATAATAGCGTAGGTCTATACCGTTATAAATATCTTTAATCACTGCTTCTTTATACAAGCTTACATAATTAGCATGTTTACTTGGATCATTTCCAATAAAATAATTATAATAGCCATTCTGCTTTTGTTTGCCTTCTCGTTTAGGATTTGGATTATAATTTTGAAGTTTCATCAATACTCTATGTCCAAGCAATGTGCCGTTTTCAATGTCCTCGTGATTAAATTTATCGGGTATAAGAGTCGTTTTTTCTTTAGCACCCTTTGTATCTTTTTCTATTTTATAAAAAGTATAATTAACTCCATATTTTGTAATCCATACATCTAAGCCTCCCATACGGCATAAATACAGCACATCGCTATTCCATTGTCCTTTGTTTTCAATGAAATATTGCTTATTTAATTTAGTTAAAACATCTGTTTTTTGGGCAAAACCCAATAATGTTGATGCACAAATCATTAAAGAAATAAAAACTGTTCTCATAAGTCAAATTTTTAAGCAAAAATAGTAATTTTTTGCAAGATATTGTATTTTGTTTTATTTTTTATTCTATGATTAAATTGTTCTTTTTCTGATATCACATCGGATCTACATCTGCCAACCATTTAAAATATCTCAATTCCGGAACGGAAAAAAAACGATGAATGGTTGCATAAACTTCATCCCGTTGTTTTAGGGCGTCATTATTTCTATTAAGTTTTAGCCACAATTCCATAATATAATAATTCTGTATCTTGCCAATAATGGGTGCTTGTGGCCCCAACACCTCCATCGATTTTATTTTTCGTAATTCAAAAGCCAACTTTTTAGAGATTTCTCTAACTTGGGATAGATCTTTGTTTTTCAATTCAATTTTAACGATGCGTACAAATGGCGGATAGTTGAATTTTTTACGCTCTTCTAATTGCCATTGCACAAAGCCCTTATAATCGTTTTGCAATAAAAACATCAAAACAGGATGTTTTGGTTGCGATGTTTGTATCATTACAAGCCCTTGATGGTTTCGCCTGCCTGCTCTGCCGGAAACTTGTGTAAAAAGCTGAAAACTTCGCTCGTTCGAGCGAAAATCGGGAAAATTCAACATCGTATCCGCATCAATAATTCCTATAAGTTCAATGTTTTCAAAATCCAATCCTTTGGTAACCATTTGAGTTCCTACCAAAACATCTATTTCTTTATTTTCAATACTTTCAAACAATTTTTCAATTTTATTTTTTGTTCTGGTTGTATCCAGATCCATGCGAGCCATACGTAATCCGGACACAAACATTGGCAACTCATCTTCTATACGTTCTGTGCCAATTCCTTTTATTTTTAATGCCGGCATTTTGCATTCTTTACATTCTCCGGGAATTGAAATGGAATAGCCGCAATAATGGCAAACCAATTTGTTAAAAGTTTTATGATACGTCAATTTTACATCACAATTCACGCAACCGGGCACCCAGCCGCACTCTTCGCATTCAAGATATGGCGAATAACCCCGCCTGTTTTGAAAAATAATGGCTTGCTTACCTCGTTCTTTGGTTTGTATCAGCTCTTTTAGCAATAGGTCAGAATAATAATGCTGACGAACGCGTCTTTTTTTACGCTCATCTTTCATATCAATAATGCTTATTTGTGGAACTTCGGCCTGGTGGAATCGTTGCAAAAGCTCAACAAAACCATATTTCCCGGTTTTGGCATTGTAATAAGATTCAATAGAAGGCGTTGCCGAACCCATTACAACCTTAGCACCTGTCTGCATAGCTAAAATAACTGCTGCATCGCGTGCATTATAATATGGTTCCGGCGATTGCTGCTTATACGAGGCTTCGTGTTCTTCGTCAACTATGATTAAACCTAAATTCTTAAAAGGTAAAAAAATCGAAGAACGAACTCCTAAAATAACTGAAACAGGTTCTTTTGCCGTTGCTAAATGCAGATAAAGTTCAGTACGTTCATTGTCGCTGTATTTACTATGATATACTGCAACCCGATTCCCTAACGCCTTACAAAGACGATGTACCATTTGCGAAGTAAGAGCAATTTCGGGCAAAAGATACAACACTTGTTTCCCTCGCCGTAATACTTCTTCAATTAAATGAATATAAATCTCTGTTTTCCCGCTCGATGTTATTCCATGCAACAATACCACTTGCTTTTCTTCCAATTGTTTTTGAATTGAAAAAAAGGCTTCTTCCTGCAAGGAGTTTAAAGGATTTTTTTCTAACTTAATTTCGCGAAGTTTCGCAAACACACGACTTTCTTCAAAAAAAACGGATTTTAGAACACCTTTTTCGATTAATTTTTTTAACGCCCCTCCCTCGTCTTTTGCTGTTTTTAGCAGCTCTTCTTTTTTTATGGGTACCGTAATATCGAAACGACTTTTATTTAAGCTGAAGAAAGCAAGTAAGACATCCGACTGTTTAGGTGCTCGTTGCAATTGTTGAAATAGATTATTTAAATGCTCTTCACTTTCGATGGAAAGAGCTAAATCAATAAATTCAACACGTTTCGGGACATAGCGTTGAGCCAACGATTCTTCTATTTGAACACATTGATTTTGAAGTAATTTATGAATTATGGATTGAATATTTTTTTTTTCGAGCAATGATTGAATTTCGCTTAAAACGACCGATTCTTTTTCGGCTAATAAATTTTTAATTCGCAATTCATCGTCGTTTGCAGGCTCGTATTCATCGAACAATAATCCGGGGAATACGACCGATTCGCTTTCGAGCTTTAAACCGGTTGGCAATGCTGCCTTCATTACCTCACCTAAAGTGCATAAATAATACCTGCTTATCCATTCCCACAAAAGCAATTGGTTCGCTGTAACAATAGGTTTATCGTCGAGAATAGACAAAATTGATTTTGTTTCATAAGCAGGAGGTTCTTTGTGAACTGAAATGATAATGGCTGTATAAATTTTTCTTTTACCAAATTGTACAACTGCTCTTTTTCCAACCTCAGCCTGTACCTTCCACTCGTTGGGAACTTCATACGTAAAAGCCCCCTCGAGACGTAGCGGTAAAATTACATTTACATATAAATTTTCAGCCATTTATTCAATCAATAATAGAAGTTCAATTCTCACTCTTATACATTCAAAATATCAATCATTTTCACCTCGTCTAAATCGACGGTTTTATGCAATTTAATGGCCTTTTCTATGGGCACATGTACAATTTTTTCGTTTTGTATGCCAATCATCACTCCAAAATGGCCGTTTATCAAAGCCTGAACAGAATGAACACCCATTTTGGTCGAAATAAAACGGTCGTATGCTGATGGCGAACCGCCACGCTGAATATGTCCCAAGATAGAAACCCGAACATCGTAACCCTGCAAGTATGGTTGTAATTTTTTAACAACTTCAAATGCCCCTCCTTCTTTTTCACCTTCGGCTACAAGAATAATATTGCTCGATTTCTTTCGACGATGTCCGTTTTCTAAAAAATCTATAAATTTTGTAATATCGCTTTCAACTTCGGGTATTAAAATAGCTTCGGCACCGCATGCTAAGCCGGCTCTAAGTGTTAAGAATCCTGCATCACGTCCCATAACTTCGACAAAAAACATACGATCGTGCGAACTGGCCGTATCGCGAATTTTATCAACTGCTTCGATCACTGTGTTTAAGGCAGTGTCATAACCAATGGTAACATCTGTACCATAAATGTCGTTATCGATGGTACCGGGCAAACCCACCATGGGAATATCGTAACGTTGACCAAAAGCTGTGGCTCCCCTAAACGAACCATCACCACCAATTATAACCAATGCATCAATACCATGTTTTTTAACGTTTTCGTATGCTTGATGCATACCTTCTTCGGTCATAAACTCTTTGCTGCGTGCAGTTTTCAAAATAGTTCCACCACGCTGAATAATAGAAGCCACATCGTGTGATTTCATTTCATGAATTTGATCGTTGATCAATCCATGATAACCGTGCCGAATTCCATAAACTTTAATATCATTAAAAATAGCTGTTCTTACTACCGCTCTAACAGCAGCATTCATTCCGGGAGCATCGCCACCCGAAGTTAAAACACCTATGGACCTTATTTGCTTTGACATATAAAATATTTTTATAAAATTACATTAATTTCGGCTATTTTACAATTTTTTTGACGTATTCGGCTATTTGCTCCATTAACCACATGGGAGTGGAAGTTGCACCACAAACACCAACCGTTTTTGCATCTTTAAACCATGCTGCATTAATTTCCGTTTTTTCTGAAATAAAATACGAACGCTCGTTTACTGATTTGCAAACCTCGTACAACGCTTTTCCATTTGAGCTTTGCTTACCACTCACAAACAACACTACTTGGTGCGAGGCAGCAAAAACACGAAGTTCCTTATCTCTCGAAGAAACTTGCCGGCATATTGAATTGGTATAACTTAAAAGAGTTAACGTTCCCAACGCTTCCATCCGCTTTTTCAACTCATCAATAAGAAGTTTATATTTTTGAGGACTTTGAGTTGTTTGCGAGAAAACTGTAACCGGCTGTTTCAAATTTATTTTATCAAGTTCATCAATCGTGTTTACTACAATGGCATTTCCACTAACCTGCCCCACTAAACCATTTACTTCGGCGTGTCCTTCTTTGCCAAAAATGACAATTTGCTTTGGATCTGATTGATTATATGCTTCTTTAACGCGCTTTTGAAGACGTAACACAACAGGACATGTGGCATCTATCAACTCTATATTATTTTCTTTGGCGATTTTGTATGTTTCGGGAGGTTCGCCATGAGCACGTATTAGCACCGTAACGTTTTTCATTTTTTTAAACTCATCGTGGGTTATGGTAACAAGTCCTTTTGATTCAAGTCGATGCATTTCCTGATTATTATGAACCAAATCGCCTAGACAATAGAGCGGTTTACCCATAGATAAAATCTTTTCGGCTTTCTCAATTGCATAAACCACTCCAAAGCAAAATCCACTATGCTGATCTATTTCAATTTTCATATGGGAATTTGGCTTTTAACACTTCCAATACCTGATTAAATTGTTGTTCTTTTGTAAGAAAACTATTATCTATCACAATAGCATCGTTTGCTTGTACCAATGGACTAATGCTGCGATGAGTATCCAGATAATCTCTTTCTTCAATGTTTTTGGAAACTTCATCCAGTGAAATCGTTATTCCATTTTCAACCAATTCTTTGTATCTTCTTTGGGCTCTAATTTCAGGCTTTGCAGTCATAAAAAATTTAATATCGGCATTGGGAAATACAACAGTACCAATATCGCGACCATCCATTACTATACGTTTTTTTTCGCCCATTTTTTGTTGCAACCTTACCAATAAAGCACGAACTTGTGGTATTTTACTTACAATGCTTGCATGATCAGAAACTACAGGTTCACGAATCAACGATTCTACAGAGCGATTATTAAGATATATTTCGTTTATTCCTTGTTTTTCGTTATATTTAAAATCAATATTCAATTGTTCGAGCTTTGGTAATAACAAATCTATATTTATTTCATTATTTTTAATATAATTATTCTCCAAACAATATAGCGTAATAGCCCTGTACATAGCACCGGTATCGATATGCCTATATCCTAAGCATTTAGCTAAATTACGGGCAAGTGTACTTTTTCCACACGAGCTATATCCGTCAATGGCTATGATAATATCTTTTAATAAACGCATACTTTACTTTTTAAAATTTCTTTACTAACGGAATTCTTCGTCCATAACCGAATGCTTTGCTCGAAACACGTAATACGGGAGGGGCTTGATATCGTTTATATTCATTGTTTTGGACTAAACGATATACTTTTTTTACAACATCTTCGCTAAAACCCATATTTATTAAATCGGGTATAGTGAGTTGCATTTCGATTATATGATACAATAAATTATCCAATAAATCGTATTCGGGTAAGGAGTCGCTGTCTTTTTGATTCGGTCGCAATTCAGCCGATGGTGGTTTTTGAATAATATGAATCGGAATTAATTCGTTTTGTGTGTTTAGAAAATGAGCTAATTGATAAACTTGTGTTTTATAAACATCACCCAAAACCGATATGGCACCGCACATATCACCATATAAAGTACCATATCCTACTGCCATTTCACTTTTATTGGATGTATTGAGCAGTATATTGCCAAATTTATTGGAGTATGCCATGAGATAAATTGCCCGAACACGCGCCTGAATATTTTCTTCGGTAACATCGTTTTCCTTTCCCTCAAAAACGGAAGATAATGATTGTTCAAATGAACGGAAAGGCTGTTCAATTGGAATAATATGGTACGACAGATTATTTCGTTTGCATAACTCCACTGCATCGTCAATGGAATGTTGCGATGAAAAACGTGATGGCATTAACAAACAATGAACGTTTTCGTTTCCTAAAGCATGAGCCGCCAAAACGGCAACAACTGCACTGTCAATTCCACCGGACAAACCTAGCACCGCTTTTTTAAAGTTGTTTTTAATAAAATAATCTTGAATTCCCAGAATTAATGCCTCATAAAGCGACGCTGTTTGTTGAAAGACATCACCCTTGGCGGAAATTGTATCGAGGTCTATTGTGCTATGGCTTTCTTGAAAAAATGGCAAAAAATATTTTTCACCTTTTTTGTTATACACAACCGAACCACCATCAAAAATTAAATCGGTATTTGAACCTATTTGATTTACATAAACAAGAGGGCAATTGAACTGCTCAAAAACTTTATTTAACAATTCGTAGCGATACGAATGTTGAAACACAGAAAAAGGTGATGCTGCAATATTTATAACAAAATCGGGGGTTAAAGCATTGTTTGAAGAAATTAAATCGTACTGATACTTAGGCTTTCCCGGAGCCGGATGAATATCAATTTGCGGCAACCACAAATCTTCGCATATCGTAATGGCAATTCTTTTCCCTTTATGCGTAAAAATTAGTGGTTCATATGAGGGCTCAAAATATCTTGCTTCATCAAAAACATCATACGTCGGCAACAATGCTTTGCGATAAACATGTTGTATTTTGCCATTATTAAGCACATATGCAGCATTATAAAGGCTTTTTCCATCACCATAATTAAAATCGACTCCTCCAACAACAGCAGCTATTCCAACGCAATGATTTGCAATTTCTTTTATTGCACCTATAGACTGTTGAACAAAGGAAGAGTTAAACAATAAATCGTAAGGTGGATATCCACATATGGCTAACTCCGAAAAAACAATTAAGTCTGATTTCTCAGACTTAGCTTGTTGTATATGCTCAATTATTTTTAGAGCATTTCCTTCTATATTGCCAACGATATAATTAAGTTGGCAAAGCGTAATTTTCATGTCTTTATGTTAGAATACAATTCCTGCTCTGATTTCTAAAATATTAAGTATGTTTTTATAATCTTTGTTTTTATAGTTTTCAATTTTTTCAATATCAGATAAACCATTTTTAAAAACAGCTTCAATTAACAGTTTAGTATCCCCTTTTAACGAATAAGTTATACCACCTCCTATATGATATGCAAACGAAACTGCGCGAACTTCGTTTTTCAAATCGTCATTTGAGTCAACCGTAACATCGGCACGTGCTTTATATCGAATCAACGGACTTATACCAAATTTAAGAAAATACGATATATAACCTATTTCTTTGGTCTTGCCCTTAATAGAAATTGGCAACTCAATATATTGCAATTTGTATTTCAGCACAGTGTTTGCTTTAATATTTGTATAAGTCGAATCAACGGTTTCGATTTTTGGTATTGAGTCGAGGTACTTTAAACTACCACCGGCATTATTAAAACCCAATCCTAAATTCAACGAAAAAGCATTGGTTAAAGCAATATCACTGGTTAAGCCAAAGCCAAAACTCATTCTACCTTTTTCTTTTTGAACTTGCTTATTATCGGGCTTAAACCAACTAATTTGAGGTGAAACATATACACCGCCGCTAAATTTTTCTTGCGAAAAAAGTAAACTTGTTAAAAACACAAAAGCTAAAATAAGACTCCATTTTCTCATAACAAAGGTTTTAATTTTTTACAAAAATACATTTTTTTTACGTTTTGAGAAATGTTTTTCTAAATTTGTTCAAAATAAATTTCACTCATTCTTAGTTTAAGAAAAAAAACACAACTTTACAACCAAATAAAAAAGACCATGAACGAACAAATGTATATGCAGAGAGCTATTGAATTAGCTTCACAAGGGCTTGGTCATGTTTCACCAAACCCGCTTGTTGGCTGTGTTATCGTTCATAACGAAAAAATAATTGGCGAAGGCTACCATTATAAATTCGGAGGACCACACGCAGAAATTGTTGCAATAAATAGTGTAAAAAATCGCGAATTACTTAAATCGTCAACACTATACGTAACCCTTGAGCCTTGTTCGCATTTTGGCAAAACACCACCCTGTGCCGATACCATTATACAATTGAAAATTCCCCGTGTGGTGGTTGCAAGTATAGACCCCAATCCACTCGTGGCGGGAAAAGGCATTCAAAAAATGAAAGATGCAGGAATAAAAGTAAAAACAGGGATATTAGAAAAAGAATACCGTTTTTTAAACAGACGTTTTTTTACTTTTTTCGAAAAAAAACGCCCATACATAATTCTGAAATGGGCACAAAGTAAAGATGGCTTTATAGATTATGAACGAAATTGCAAAACACCTGAAATACACTGGATAAGCAGCTCGTATAATAAAATTTTGGTTCATAAATGGCGAAGCGAAGAAATGGGAATACTGGTAGGAGCTAATACTATTATAAACGACAATCCTCAGCTCACAAACAGATTATGGGCCGGTAAGAACCCAGTTAGAATCGTATTAAAAAACGAAGAATCCTTTCCAAAGGAGTCAAGAATACTTGACAGTGAAGCCCCAAGCATAATTTTCAGCACAAAACATGAAAATGAAATAAATGCAGAAGTGATTAAAATTGAAAACACCGATGAATTTATAGAACAAGTTTTAAATAAATTGTACGAACGCAAAATAATATCTATTTTAGTCGAAGGAGGTCGTAAAACGTTGCAATCGTTTATTGATAATAATATCTGGGACGAAGCAAGAGTCATTACCGGAAATGTTTCTTTTAATAACGGGATTAAAGCTCCCATAATTAATAATACAGCCTATTACGAAGAATTTATTGGCAATGATCGTTTTCAAGTTTACTTCCATCACGCTTAAAACATAATGTGTTTTACAAACAACTCGCTGAATTTCTTGTGTTTACTTTTACTAAAATCCATAACAGACTAATATTTCAACACTTAGATTGTTGATAAAAAACATATTTACGAATTGATAAATAACGTATTTTTGTCCGTTCAAATTAAAAACAAAAAAATATGTCATTACGTAGTAAAACATTAGAACTCCTTCGCAAAAGAGAGCAATATCTTCAAGGAGGAGGCGAAAAAGCCATTGAAAAGCAATTATCAATGGGAAAATTAACGGCTCGTGAGCGTGTTTTATCCATATTAGATAAAGATTCTTTCCAAGAATACGATTTATTTGTAGAGCACGAAGCTCGCGATTTTGACATGAGCAGTAAAGTATTATATGGCGATGGTGTAATTACCGGTACCGGTACTATTTTTGGTTCACCCGTTTGTATTTTTGCTCAAGACTTTACCGTAGCCGGTGGTTCGTTAGGTTTAATGCACGCTCGAAAAATAACCAAAATCATGGACCATGCATTAAAACTTCGTATTCCACTAATTGGAATCAACGATAGCGGTGGTGCACGTATCCAAGAAGGAGTAAACTCGTTGGCAGGTTATGGCGAAATATTTTTCCGCAATACATTAGCTTCGGGTGTTATACCTCAAATTTCGGTTATCCTTGGTCCTTGTGCAGGAGGTGCTGTATATTCACCTGCATTAACCGATTTTGTATTTGTAGTAGATAATATTTCCAAATTGTTCATCACTGGTCCGGAAGTTATTAAAACCGTTTTAGGCGAAGAAATCAGCATGGAAGACTTAGGCGGTGCCCGCGTTCATGCCGAATTAACCGGTAACGCTCATTTCTTTGCAACAAGCGAACACGAATGCTTTGAGCAAATCAAAAAGCTGATAACATTTATTCCTTGGAATAATAGCCGTAGAGCATTACCTTTTAAACCCAAAGAACCTCATAAAGAATTTAATGTAGAAAAGATTGTTCCGGGCGATCCAAAACTACCTTACGATGTACGCGATGTAATTCGCGCTGTAGTTGACGACAGCGATTTCTTTGAAATTCAAGAATTCTGGGCTCAAAACATTGTGATTGGCTTTGCAAGAATGAATGGTGAAACTATTGGTTTGGTAGCAAACCAACCGTTGTTCCTTGCCGGAGTATTAGATGTTGACTCTTCTGATAAGGCGGCTCGCTTTATTCGTTTCTGCGATGCTTTCAATATTCCAATCATTACTTTTGTCGATTTACCGGGATATTTACCCGGAGTTGATCAAGAACACTCGGGAGTTATTCGCCATGGAGCTAAATTGCTATATGCATATAGCGAAGCAACCGTGCCAAAAATCACTGTAATTTTAAGAAAAGCATACGGCGGTGGATATATAGCCATGGGTTCGCGTCACTTACGTGCCGACTTTGTTTTTGCTTGGCCAAGTGCCGAAATAGCCGTAATGGGTCCGGAAGGAGCTGCAAACATTATTTTCCGTAAAGAAATAGTAGAGGCAGCTGATCCCGAAGCAATGCGCAAACAAAAAGTTAAAGAATACAAAGAAAAATTTGCAAATCCATACGTTGCAGCAGCAAAAGGTTATGTTGATGCAGTGATTGAGCCAAAAGAAACCCGTAAACTTTTAGTTCATGCCATTGAAGTTTCTAAAGAAAAAGTTAATACCAATCCACACAAAAAACATGGAGTTCCTCCGTTCTAAACTTAAATTTTACTATTATGGCAAAGAAAGAAACTACTAAAAAAGAAAATAAATCGAGCGAACTCATCAAAACATTTGTTATTGATGAAGGCAAGTATAAAACGCTCTATACCAAGAAATATACAAATCATAAGCCTTGGAAAGCAACAGACCCTTCGCTCATTAATGCAATTATACCCGGAACAATTAGTAAAATTTTTGTATCGGAAGGAGATAAGGTAAATGAAGGCGATAAGCTCATCATCCTTGAAGCAATGAAGATGAAGAACATTATTACTGTTCCTTACTCCGGTATAATTAAAAAAATTAATGTAAAGGAGGGACAATCCATACCCAAAGGGTATCTGATTGCAGAAATGGAAATTAAATTGCATGAATAATCTAAAGGAGAGGCTGTCTAAAATAAGGCAGCCTCTTTTTTTTGTACCATTGCCAAAATTCTACTTTAATACTGCTCAAATTAAGTTGATATTTAAAAATCTTTATTTGCAAGTATTAAAAAAAACACAGATATTTGCAGAAAATATATTACATTGAAAACGAGCAATATATGGAGTAAATGCAATGGTTATTAAATTTTGATACATGTGCCCAAAAAACAATAAACGAAAAAAATACGCTAGAATAATTGTTCTCTCTTGGATTGTTATTTTTATACTTTTCAATATATGCTTAAAAGCTCAAACAAAAATTGACACGATTATTCTTGGCAAACCTAAGTTTTTTAATTTAACAAAGCCCGATTTTTATACCCTAAATCCACAATATGTAATTAAAAACTATACTATCAGCGACGGCCTGCCAAATTTATACATTACTACACTTTTTATTGACAAGGAAGGCAAACTTTGGTTTGGGACCAATGGTAGTGGTTGCGGGTATTATGACGGCGAAAGTTTTCATTCCTTTACGCAGCATGACGGCATTCCATCAAATTACATTCAAAAAATTTTCGAAGACCATAAAGGTCGCATTTGGATTGCCACATACGAAAATGGAGTCGCTTATTATGAAAACGAAAGATGGCATCTTTTTACAACAGAAAAAGGATTTCCCGGAAAATTTGTATGGGACATCGCTGAAGACAATAATAATAATATGTGGTTTGCTATTGAAAAAGTGGGTCTTTGTAAATATGATGGGAAAAAATTTAAAACGATTAGCAAAAACAGTGGTCTTTGTTCTAATCTTATCCGTTCTGTTTACTGCGATTCTAAAAACAGAATTTGGGCAGGAAGCGATGGATGGGGCATTTCGATGATCGAAAACAATAAAATTAAAAATTATAACAACAATCATGGTTTAAGCCACAACAAAGCCATCTCCATTAACGAATGGAACGGAAAAATTTGGGTTGGAACATATGGCGGAGGTTTATGTTACTTTGAAAACGATTCGTTTTATAAAATCAATAAACTACCTGTTTACGATTTAATTAGCAGTATTAACACCACTAATGACCGTCAACTTCTAATTAATACATCAGGTGGAGGATTACAAATTCTTGATGAGTTTAATATCACAACAATAAATCAAAAAAATGGATTGTCAAACGACATATTATTAGCTTCTTGTAAAGACAAGCATGGAAACATTTGGATCGGATCATATGGTGGCGGAATTTCAAAAATCATAAATAGCCCTTTTGTTTCGTATAATGAAAAATCAAACTTACAAGGATATATTGCAAAAGCATTTTTAACAACCGAAGATCATTTGTTAATTTCAGTTTCGGGGCAAGGATTGCTTACAATAAAAAACGATTCCGTTTATCAATTCTCTAATAAACAAGGATTGCCTAACAATTATATTTTAGCATTACAAAAAATAAATAATAAAGAATGGTGGGCTGCGACATCCGGAAATGGCATTATTCATTTTGTAAACGGAAAATTATACCAATTTTCTAATTTCGAAGGTTTACCATCTAACTACATTTTGAGCCTCTACCTCGATCACAAAAAACGTTTATGGATTGGCTCATACGGATACGGTTTCGGCTATTTAAAAAACGATTCGTTATATTGGTTTAACGTATCAAAAAATGTTAGACCCTCTTATGTCAATCAATTTACAGAATTACATGATACAATCTATATTGCAACAGACGAAGGATTGTTTCGTTTTTTCAATCAACAACTTAGCCTTGAAAAGTTACCAAAAGAATATGGAAAAAACATTAAAACAATATTAGCCGATACAAAGGGGCAACTTTGGGTTGGAACAAATAGTAAAGGGCTATTAGTAAAAAAAGGAAACAATTTTATACCATTCAAATATTTCGACTCAAAAACAACAGACCACATTGAATCGTTGTTGAAAACTCCCGATGGTTCCATCTACATCGGATTATGGAATGGGTTATTGAGGCTTACACCTCAAAAAACAAATGTGTCTTTTCTGAACTATCATGTAAAGTATTATAATAGTTTCAACGGTTTCCCTGCTTTTAATTGCTTATCAAACTCCATTTTTTACGATAATCAGGGTGTAATATGGATTGGCACATCACAGGGTATTATTTGCTTTAAACACAAAAATTTAATTCAAAATATACAAACACCAGTTGTTAGCATTCGTTCAATCGATTTTCAATACAAAGCAATTGATTGGGATAAAGAAAAAAGAAATGGTACAATTCAGTTTAATAACTTCACAACTAAAGTTCCACAAAATCCTATTTTTGAACACAATTATAATCATCTTACATTTAATATTAACCTGATATACCTACATTTCCCTGAACTTTGCAAAATTTCATATCGATTAAAAGGCTTAGAAAAAAAATTCAGTCCCTTTACCAAACAAAGCAAAATAACATACTCTAATCTTCCTCCCGGTAATTATTGCTTAGAAATTAAAACCATGAACGAAGACCAATTTGTTTCGGATAAACTTTTTCAATATCACTTCACTATATTAAAACCTTGGTGGAACGAATGGTGGTTTTATTTTCTCATGATTCTTATGGTAATTCTTAGCTTTTTTATTTTTTACAAAATCAGAGTTGCAACCCTTATAAAAAGGCAAAAATACCTCGAAAGTGAAATTGAAAAAGCAACTTTTGAAATTAGAGCAAAGAACGATGAATTGAATCAACAAAACATTGAAATAAAAAATCAACGCGATGAAATTGAAAGCCAACGCAATTTATTGCAAGAACAAAAACATGAAATTGAAATAACTCA
>Ga0116186_1002352_pt1 | contig 17255 bp, 20 predicted proteins | sample AD_JPNNA4_MetaG_FD_89806 | JGI IMG/M metagenome (GOLD analysis project Ga0116186, IMG submission 89806) | Active sludge microbial communities of municipal wastewater-treating anaerobic digesters from Japan - AD_JPNNA4_MetaG | ecosystem: Engineered > Bioreactor > Anaerobic > Digestate | place...
CCTGCACTGCCCATACCAAGAACGTCTTAGCGTCGAGCTAGGCTTTCATATTTCCGGCGCGATTTCAGGGAAGTCATGAATGGTTTTTTCGCGTGGCTAACCTCGCTAACCTCTATACATCACGATGCCAGATCAAGAGACAGGCTCATGAACCAGGGCGTTGGGGGATGATCGTCGAGCAGATCAGGATGGTGGAGGTGGGCATCCTGGACTGTTTTCTGCCATCTGGCGTATTCACAGGAAGAACCGGGCAGCCCTTCCTTTTTAAATTGGCAATAGGTTATTAAGCAAAAATGGGGGATATATACGCTAAAAGAAAAATAGGAGGGTTTCTTTATTAGAGCTTCGCATAGAGCCGCATGGGCTGCCCTTGTTCTTTTGATGACGATCCTGGGTGCCCAGGTCAGCACTTCCTCAGATCAGGAAGCAGCTGACTCACGTTATATTCAACTGAGCAACAACTCTACCGCTTATCAATTGCTGAGCGATGCTGACAGAAGCATCGACCTTGTGACAAACCGCAGAAATCCGCTGACCGTCAACTCCAGCCTCGATTCGATGGCCTACGGAGATATAACCGAGTCCCAGTCGGAAGGCAGCGTGGTCGTGATCCAGTCCAACGACAGCACAGAGTGCCAGCCTGTAATTGGCACCACCTATCGCGATTCCGTCCCCTGTCAGATTGAGCCGGTGCAGGCCCCCAAGGGTGCGCCAAATGTGATCTACATCGTACTGGACGACATTGGATTCGGCGGGCTGGGCTGCTTTGGAGGGCCGGTAGAGACCCCCAATATAGACCGCCTTGCATCGACAGGGCTGAGATACAACAACTTCCATACAACGGCCATCTGTTCTCCTACCAGGGCCTGCCTCCTTACCGGCCGCAACCACCACTCGGTCGGTGTGGGTACCCTGATGGAGTTTGCCAGCGGCTATCCTGGTTACAACGCCCACCTCTCCAAGAATGCAGCCACAATACCTGAGATGCTTGTAGAGCAGGGTTACAACACATATTGCGTGGGCAAGTGGCATCTGGCCCCTTCGGAAGATCTGAATGCAGCAGGACCCTACGACCAGTGGCCGTTGGGGCGCGGATTTGAGCGGTTCTACGGATTCTTGGAGTCGCATACAAGCCAGTGGTATCCGGACCTGGTCTATGACAATCACCGCATAGATCCGCCGGCGACGCCCGAGGAGGGATACCACCTGTCCAAAGACCTTGTGGACAGATCCATAGAATTCCTGAGCGACGGCAGATCGGTAACCCCAGATAAGCCCTTCTTCCTCTACCTGGCCTTTGGAGCCGGACACTGGCCGCACCATGCTCCCAAGGAGTTCATAGAGAAGTACAGGGGCAGGTTCGACCAGGGCTGGGATGCGATGAGAAACGAGACACTGGATCGGCAAAAGGAGCTGGGCATTGTGCCCGAGAACACAACTCTTCCGCCAAGAGATCCTTATGTGAAGGCCTGGGACAACCTCTCTGAAGACGAGAAGAAGGTTTATGCGCGGCTGGCCGAGGTCCATGCCGGCTACGTGGACTACACCGACCAGGAGTTAGGCAGGTTCCTCGATTACCTTGAGCAGAGCGGAATTCTCAACAATACCATAATCGTGCTGGTTTCCGACAATGGAGCTTCTCCTGAGGGAGACGCCAACGGCTACGACAACATGGCATTCTGGTCAAACGGATTATCTGAGGGCGGGGATTTCTCTGGTTTCCTATCTGATTATCAGCAGGTCCCTGGATCCAATATCAGCACCATGCTCTCCAGACTGGATCTGATTGGAGGACCGATGTCCTATCCGACATATCCTCTGGGGTGGGCCATGGCGGATAACACCCCGAACAGGCTTTACAAGTGGACCACTTATCAGGGCGGGGTGCATGACGCCATGATAATATCATGGCCCGCCAGGATAATGGACAATGGCAGCATAAGAACGCAGTTCTGCCATGCTATCGACGTCGTGCCGACAATCCTTGAAGCCGTGGGCATAGGAGCTCCTGAGGTCTATAACGGGTATCCGCAGAAGCCGATCGAGGGAATCAGCCTTGTCTACACGTTCGATCAGCCGGATGCGCCGACTCGAAAGACCGTCCAGTACTTTGAGATGATGGGCACCAGAGGGATCTGGCATCAGGGCTGGAAAGCCGTGGCATTCCACCATGTGAACTCCGGCGGCAACTTCGATCAGGATACCTGGGAGCTATACGACCTGACCAACGACACTTCAGAGTCCCACGATCTGGCAGCAGTGTATCCGGAGAAGTTACAGGAGATGGAGGATCTGTGGTGGGCAGAGGCCGAGAAGTACAATGTACTGCCACTGGACGACCGGGCTTTGGCCAGGTACGAGACGGTTCCCAAGACCGGGACCTTTGTCTTCTATGCGGGCGCGGAAAAGGCGATGGAACCCAACATACCCGACACCAGGAACAGCTCTTATTCCATAACCGCAGATGTGGAAATTCCGCCGACCGGAGCGGAGGGCGTGCTATTTTCCATCGGCGGGAGGTTCTCTGGCCTCTCACTGTACATCCAGGACAGCCACCTGGTCTTCGACTACAACTTCCTGGGAATCAAGCATCACACCATCGTCTCACAGGATGAGATAGCCGCAGGACCTGCTGTCATGGGCTTTGCCTTCAACAAGACCGGGCCTTACCATGGCATGGGCACGCTTTATATCAACGGCACTCAGCAGGGCCAGATGCCCATAGGGCCCACAGTCCCGAACCGCTACTCCTTTGAGGAGGGCCTCGAGATAGGCAAGGACCCGCAAACCCCTGTCAACGAGAGCTACAGCAGTCCGTTTTCGTTCACAGGGACTCTGAAGAAGGTCGTATTTGAGGCGGAGGGATAAGAAGAGCGGACCAGGTTTTGAGATGGTTAAGTAAGAACCAGCCTGAATGAATTTGGGGGATGAAATAGTCTCATCCCCCTCAAGTTTTCAGTCAGAACGAGAGCATCAAATCGTATCATCCTTCGGATATGGTGGCCTGTCAGGCGATCTCTGCACTTCTTGAAGATCATGTGGCACAGACCATGCATTATGGCTATCCGAGCGAGGCATCCCAATGATCCTCAATCTATCTGAGCGAGGCATACGAATTATCATCAATATATCTGAGAGAGCATACGAATAATCCTCAATTTATCGGCTGGCCGAAATCCTGGATCAAGAACAAAAAAAGCGCGTCAGGTCTGGACGATTCAGCCACGATCCTTATCGGTGCGAGGGAAGAGACGCCTGCTGGACCCATAACCTCTGGAAAATGACCGGATTTACTATGCTATTTCTCCTCCGTCATGCTGTCCGCGTCCTCAGGCATCTCTGCGATCCTCCTGAAAATGGAGAATTGTGGCTTCATATTTGGGTGAGCTTTTTCTACGATTGGTGATAATTCGGACCTGAGTGATTCTATGGAGATCGAGACACTCAAAAAGCTGGCCTTAATGGGTGCGGGAGGTGAGCAGATCGCGATCTCTGCCGCCAGCCTGGCCCGTGAGCTCTCAGCCAGCCCTCAGACGGCAGCAAGAAGGCTGTGTTCCCTGGAGAAGAGCGGTTATATCACCCGCACAACGATCAGAGGCGGACAGAAGGTAAAGATAACGGATAAGGGCATTGTCGCACTGCTCTCTGAGCACCGCGACTACCAGAGGATATTTGAAAAGGAGCCCCGAAAGATCAGGGGGCGCCTGGTCTCAGGACTTGGCGAGGGGCAGTATTACATCTCCCACGACGGTTATCGATCTCAGTTCAGGGAGGTGCTGGGCTTCGATCCGTATCCAGGCACCATGAACCTGAAGCTCTCCCAGCCGTTCGTGCTTGGCCAGGGGGAAAGCCAGAAGATCCGCGGATTTTCGGATCACAGCAGGACCTATGGTGGATGCCTCTGTATTGCGGCAAGAGTTGGAGAGATAGAATGTGCAGTGGTCAGGCCAGAGCGCAGCGCTTATCCTGCCGACCTGATGGAGCTCATAGCTCCGGTGAACCTCAGAGAGACCCTGCGGCTCTCAGACGGAGATGTGGTGGAGGTGGTCCTGAGATGACCGATCCTGATCTAAAAAGAGAACTCGCAGGATAGCGATATCTCCAGGAGCCGCAAAGATAGAAAAATTATGTTTCTGGGAAAGCCCTTCCGGTCAATTCCGCTTGAGTCAGAAGAGCCCCCGAGCTTTCCCTGTCATGAAATCCTGGCGGCTACTCCACTTTTTTAAAGAGAGCTCCATCGGCGCCGCAGACCTGGCAGGCGTGGGGCGCTTGCCTGGCCACGGTGTTTCCGCAGTAAGGGCATACATAGTAAGGATAGCTCTCCTGAGAGTCAGTTGCTGCCGACATGCCGCCGAACAGGACGGAATGGATCTTCTCGACCTCATTGGCGAAATGAAACGACATCTTAGCACCCTTTTGCCCTTCCCTCTCAGCAGCAGAGATCATCTCTGGATACATCTTCTCCCATTCGTGGTCCTCCCCAGAGACTGCCTCCTTCAGGTTATCTCTTGTCGACTTTATGGCCTTCATAGCCCTGAGGTGGTTTGCAGCGTGGACTGCCTCAGCCTCGGCAGCTGCCCGGAAAAGCCTTGCAGCCTGATGTAGTCCTTCCTTGTCAGCCATCTCTGCGAATGATGCGTATTTGCGGTTGGCCTGGGACTCCCCAGCGAATGCCTCCTGGAGGAACTTCTCGGTATCGGACATTTGTACGACCTCTCGATTCAAAGTGAGGACGAGACCTCCCAGAACTTATCGTTTTTGGCGGCCGGCTGCGAGCCCAAATTGCATTCGCTGTCGATTTGATAGGAGCGGACGATTTGCGGCCCCCGAGGTATGGATGTCAGCGGCGCCTCGAGGGCTGCGAGTCGATCATTTGCCGTATCCATCGGATGGGGCGGCGGCGACCTGACCCAGGCGGGCTGGCCGTCTCCTGGCCAAATACTTTTTCTTCTGCGAGCGACCATGAGGCCATTGGAGAGATTCATATGTTCAAGAGACTTGCAGCACTACTGCTGCTGGTGTCCGTTGCTTCAGCTGCTATTGACCTGACCGGACAAAGCGGGCTGGACGTATTGAGATCCCTAAATCAGGCAGACCAGGCCGGTCTCGGAAATGAGACCGATATATTGAATCAGACAAACAAGACCCTTCAGCTCTATCAGAACGCATCGCGCAACCTGATCGCACCCGAATTTGCGCTGAATCTGACGCCGTCGCAGTCTTTCAGCGGCTCAAACCTGTGGAGCTGGGGAAATATCCCACTCGGATATAAGCTGACCGACGGCCAGCTAACCCCTGGAGAGCAGGTGGAGAACCTCTCCAAGATGGAGACTCCAAGCCAAGCCCTAGAAAGCACCGGAGCCTATCTGTGAGCCTGGCCTCTGGATACTGGAATCAAGGGCGATTCAGCGGTTTTGGTCAGCTCAACATCGCGCGAAAAGCGGCATTGAAAATGCCAGAAACCTCTGCTATCAGCGTTTCTGGCATTCTTTGGCCCCTTGGAAGGAGTAGGCCTATCCCTGTACTGTCCGCCAGCCTGGGGGCTTTTGCTGCCAATCCTGATGCTGAAATGGGCATTTTTTTCGCGACTGATGTCATGCATCCAATCCGATCCGGATACCCAGGTGATTTCCGATGGATACTACGGACTATATGATCCTCAAGGCCATAGCCGATCTGCGGCTGGCCTCTCCCAGAGCAGACCAGATAGCCACCCACGTTCGACTGGACGCGGAGGAGCTTGAAGCTCGACTGGGAATACTTGAGATGGAAGGCTACATAAGGACCCGCAGCGGAGAAGATATTCCCGGCGTCACCCTTCCGGGAGGCATCTTCGCTGCCTCAATAACCGACCGGGGACGAAAGGCCCTATCAGGCAACCGATGGCAATAGCCTGACACAAAGGCAATCTTGCCGGCACAAAGCATTGGATATGGAGAAATGGGCATCAGATTGAGAGATTTCCATGTATTCAGATAAAGCATGGCCGATCGGGCGTCTTTTGGAAACGGGTTTTCTCTGAGATCGAGGGCAAGGGTTTTTCGGTCAGAAGATAAGGACTATAAGCCGCCGATCCCATATGCCTATTATGAACGATATATCGATGGAGAGCAAAGCGGCGGAGCTGGTGGCTATGCTGATGGCCATCTCTGCGCGCACGGCCCCCAAGGCCAGAGGAGTGGACTCACTGGTAATTAAGGTGATCAGCGGCCAGGATCTGGCTGCACTTGCCAAAGAGATGAGACGCCTGGCCGAGGATAAGGGGGCCAAGTCGTTTTCGAGAGACTCTCACAACCTGGAGCAGAGCGATGCATGCCTGCTGATAGGCTCTGAGTCGAATAGCGTGGCAAATCTGAACTGCGGAGGCTGCGGCTTTGCCTCCTGTCAGGATATGCTGGCAGCAAAGGAGGCTGCCCCTACAGGCCTGCCCTATCGGGGACCAAACTGCGCCATACGAATGACCGATCTTGGCATCGGCCTTGGCTCGGCAGCAAAGACCGCAGGCCTGCATAACCTGGACAGCAGGATCATGTTCTCTGCCGGCGCTGCTGCGCTCTCCATTGGCTGGCTGGAAGGATGTCAGGTTGCCTTCGCTATTCCGATCAAGGCATCTGCCAAGAGCATATACTTCGACCGGCCGTCCGCTTAGAATAAAGAACGCCTTTGCCAGCGACATCATCTGCTCCAGGCAGCCACCACACCGTCCCCAACACACTGAGGTCAGCACTCTTTAGACTTTTTGACAAGATCCTGCCAGACATGGAAGGATAAAACTCAAATGCCATCTGGTGACGCATCGATATGGATTTAATACTAGACCAGTTTTTTCTTCTTGCCACCATTGCCGATCAGAAGTCAGATCCCGAATGGTACGGCCCAGATGTCTCAGGATTTGGCGATACGGAGGCCTATACCTCTGTGCCAGGCTGATCTCGCTCCTGAAGCGACCAGACCAGGGAGCATAGGGTCTGGTTTAAGGGTGCCTCAAGGCCGTGCTTCATCGCCAGACATATCACATATCCGTTGATGGAATCAATCTCTGTCCGGCGGCCGCTGCGGATATCCTGAAGCATGCTCGAGGTGTTGTCCCGGGTGCTGCTGGCCACCGAACAGATCGACTTCAAGACCTCCTCAGGGTCGAACGCGATGCCCTCTGCCTCAGCCACCGAGACGCACTCCTTTACGACGACACGAACCGTTGGCTTTAGGTGAGGCGAGAGAACAACGCCGTTTCTCCTGCCACAGAGAGCAGTTATAGGATTTATTACGGCATTTGCGAATAGCTTGTTCCACTGGTGCCTGCGAAAATCCAGGGCGAACTCCAGATCAAATTCATTCTCATGGAAGCGGCGAAGCATGAACTGGGAGATACCTTCGTCCAATCCCACCTCGATGACGGTCTTTCCTCGTCCCCGCAGCTCGATTTGGCCCGGCCCGGAGAGGACAACGCCTGTTGAGGTGATCCCCTGAAAGACCTTCCGGCCGAAGAGTCCGAGACGCTCTACATTGCCCATACCGTTCATCAGCAGGACGAACTGGGAATCCTTCAACTCTCCCTCCAGCAGGCCAGAACTCCTGATCTCCTCCCCTACCTGAGCCAGGCCAGTGGTCTTGACCGTGATCAGCACAAGATCTGGAGCAAAACCAGAACCTCTAAGCTGGTTCGAGCTGAAGAAGCAATTCCTGAAGCGAAATATCTCCTGGCCTTCCGAAGACCGAAATGCCAGACCGCTTTTTTGGATAGCCTCGATATGGCTCCTTCGCCCCAGAAGGGCGATCTCGTCCTCAGGCTGCCCGCCCCGCCCACAACTCAGCAGGCAGGCCATCAATGAACCGATCGCCCCTGCCCCATAGATAAGCACCTTGGCCATACGATCAGATCCCCAGACCCAACAGACCGCCCTGCAAATATATAGTTCATCCAGTCGTCATGAACCAGGACGAAAAGAGAGATGCCATCATCCAGGAAGGGTTCGATCAGCAGATGCGGAGGGCGTAGAAGAGGCAGGACAAAAAAGATCCATGAGGACTCTTCCAGTCCTTTCAAGCGGCAGTCTCAAGCAGAATTTAGCTGATAGGACTCTTTGGCCCGTGGAATCGTCACCTTTGCTCCGAATTCCTGGTTTATGGCCTCTGCCAGAGATCGTGTGGCCTGCGGCTCTCCATGGTTCAGGAAGACCCTGGGCGGAAAGTCGTCAAATCCCCTCAGCCACTTCATGATCTCACTGCGGCCGGCGTGAGCTGAGAAGGCGTTCATAGTCTCAAGCCTTGCACGCACCTCATACTCCCTGCCCATTATTCGGACCTTCTTGGCCCCGTTCAACATGGCCCTGCCCAGCGTCCCCTCAGCCTGGAAGCCGGCGAAGATGATAGTAGACTCCGGCCTGCTGATATTGTGGGCAATATGGTGCAGTATCCTTCCCCCGGTGGCCATGCCGTTGGCCGATATCACGATATGGGGTGAAGCATGGCGGTTTATGGCCTTCGACTCATCGGTCGAACGAGATATTCGTATGCCCGGGAAGTCCAGAGGATGATCACCACTGGATATCATGTCCAGCGTCTCCTTATCGAAGCACTCAGGATGGCGGCGATAGATCTGGCTTGCTGATATGGCCATGGGGCTGTCTAAGAAGCAGGTCACGCCCTTCAGTGCACCTGACTCTGCAAATGGATTGATCTCGTAAAGGATCTCCTGCGCTCTTCCCACTGCAAAGGCCGGAATGACCACGTTGCCGCCCTTCTCAACGGTCTCCCGGACTATGTGCAGCAGCTGTTTTCCCCGGTTGGCGCGATCCTCGTGATCCCTGTCGCCGTATGTGGATTCCAGCACCAGCCAGTCTGCGCTGCGGACCCTCTCCGGGTCCCTAAGGAACGGGGCATTCGGACGGCCAAGGTCGCCGCCGAATACCAGCTTTCTCTTGCCCAGTGTGAGCTCGAGCATCGAGGAGCCCAGGATATGTCCGGCATCAAGGAATCGGCACGATGGCCCGTCCAGGTCCACTGCCTCACCGTATCCGACGCCGCGGAATCGTCGCAGTGATTGCAAAGCCTCCTCTTCATTGTAAAGGGCTGGGCGATGCGGGGCTTGGATCTGTTCGGGATGGCGCGACTCTCGGAGCTCCTGCTCGATCATCAGGTGAGCGGAGTCCCGCAGCATCAGGTCGCATAGGTCAGCAGTTGCCGATGTGGAGTAAACGGAACCGCCGAATCCCTGCTTCACCAGCAGAGGAATGCGCCCGCTGTGGTCGACATGGGCATGGGTAAGCAGCAGTGACGAGAGCTTGCGCACATCGTGACCAAATCCCGACCAGTTACTCTCCGACTCAAGCCCCTGAAATAGACCGGCATCGATGCCGATTCGCCGACCATCGGTCTCCAGGACCATGTGAGATCCGGTAACCCCGCCAGCCGCTCCGTAGAACTCCAGTTTTGTGCCGGAAACACTAATACAAATCCCACCATTAAAATAGGAGTTCTTCAGGCGGAAATAACTATCGCTGGCAGGAAAGAAAATATCGAAAACCATTCAATCCGGCTTCCAGTTCGCATAATATCATCAGACAAATCATTTGCGGTAAAGGAATCAGTAGCATTGGAGCCCGCGTGAAATCGGGGCATACACGACCGAAAAGCAGCGCCATCGCGAGGCCTACAGATTTCGTTTATATTGTCATGCTCTGAGAGATAAAGGATTTGCATCAATAATAAATCCAAGTCTATCTGCACTCCGGCCTCACGCTAGACCGGCTGTATTTGCCTCTCTACTACCTTCTTGAACTCGAATGGCTTGGATATAGGAGAGAACCTATGCATCGATCCGCCTTTGAGAGTGATCACCAGCGTCCCGTATCCAAGGGCGCGGCCAACAGGACCATGCTCTACATTGACGTCTCTTATCGAGTCCAGCGATGTTCTGAGAGATCCCCTGCACAAGACTCCTGTTTGCAGTGATAGTCTCCTGTTGGTAACCACAATTTCGGAAGCCAGATAGTTTATTACGGCGACAACAAGCCAGAGGGTAGCAATTATTAAAAAAGATGCGACCTCAAAAAGCACTACACTCAGTGTCAGAGGCCATAGCATTGCAGACCAATGCATCCTGGTTGTATGGACTATTTGCTCACCATTTTCCAGGCAATGTTCGATGTATTGCAATTATGACACCGTGGCTTTTCTACGAATCACGATTGTTAAAAAGATTTCGGTGTTAACATGCTGGCCAATCTGAAATCGATAACAATAACCGAATATAAGCTCAATATTTCGCTGAAATAGTTCTATTTTTTCTTAAATGTTCATAATAGAATATCCTGCGCACCTCCTGGGAGGAAGTCCCACGGCGGAGTGCAGATCTTGCGCGGCACGTATCCTGCCTCCCTGGCTTCTGCGGAGATGGAGAATGTGATCAGGTTGCTCGGACCTATTTCCTGAGCCCTTCTGCAGCTCGGATAGTGGTACTTGTTCCTGTCTCGGGGATCCGACGAATGCGCCGGCCATGCTGCTTGGCCTGGTATCTGAGGACGAGCCGGTCTTGATGCAGGCTGTCGCCGCATTCAGCGGGTCCATCGTGAATCTGGATCAACTCCTATCCGAGAAATCCCAGACGCAAGTATGAACGGAATCGACCATCATCCGGTTGGCGTTCTCCACTATGCTGCAGGCCTTCTGCAGGTAAACCACAGCGACCCTCTGGCGGTACTGGTCCCCCCCTCCGAAGTCGCCCGGATTCAGGGTTACGGCCTTGGCGCTCAGGATCTGTGATGCGTACTGTCTCGCTTCGGGGCCGCCGGGGGCGTTCATCTCCGGGGCGTCGATGTCTGCCAGCCGGATCCGGATCGGGTTCTCAGTGGTCCGGCAGTCGCGGCTTGCCACTAGGAAGCGATGGTGTCGCCGTCGATGTGCCCGATAACTGCTATGAAAGATTCGTCCGAAGCGGCCTAGAGCGTGGGTGGCAGCGTCAGGGCGATAAGGACATGACTGAGATCATTAGCATATCATCTGAATAATTGTCTCTCTGGCTTGAGAATAAAATAAGTGACAAGCTCTTGAGATTGCAATCCAGGTTTTCGAGCCAGTGGTTTAAATAGAAATCTATGATATCAAGATATAAGGAGGATATGTTATATGAGGGTATGCGTATTATTATGTATATTGCTCTCTCTATCGATAGGAACAGGACTTGCGGTGAATGTGGATACAGGTGACGTGGAGGCGTTCAGGCAAGCCTTAGAACAGGACGGATTCACAGCGCAGCAAGGCAGGATAGGTTATCTTGATATCATCAAGCTATACGACATGGGAGTGTTGCCTTCTGCATATGGAAATAATCCTTCCACAAAATATTTGACGTATTTTGTTCCACCGGCACCTGGTCATAATGTACCTGAATTGTTTGCCAAAATAGCCTCATCGCTAGGAATGAGTCTGAACGTATCATCCTTTTGGAACCTCGGACCAGATGAAGCCATTGTTTTCGTAGGAAGAACACCGCCTGAGTGCAGATACTTCAGTTTCGATCATTACATAGTGGATAGGAGTTATGGAAACGAGACCCGGTGGATCTTTGCCGACATAGCAGATACAGTAAACAACTTGGTCATCAATACTACGGGAACGCCTGATGAGTTGTCTGGAGATCCGTTCAATCAGACTGCTGTGATAGTCGCTACGGCAGACAAGGGCATCGATCAGCGCATCCGTGCTGCTGCCATATCAGCTGGGTATTCGGCTGACATTTTTAACACCCAGGTGTTCCCGTCTGCTATGCTGAAAATGGGCCTGGAGAACACATCCGATACCTTCGCTATATTAATCCGTCCGGCTCTATATAAAGACATCCAAGCTGGAGAGGAGTATCTAAATAACACGCCGGCCGTTGTTTTCAGGGTAACTCCCAACGGATCTACAAAGCTGGACCCATATGGTTATCCAGAGATTAGGGTACGTGGAACTGGCAACACAGAGTTCGACCTTGCCGATGATCTCGAAGAGCTGAGGATCGCAATTCTCGACAAATACGCTGATCTGAATGCCAAAGACCTTCCAGTTAGTCAAACAGTCCCCACAGGAAGCGATGCTGTTCAGAGAGGAATCGATGCCTTGATCCCTGCCAGCGATGCATGCTATTTATGGTCTGTCACCCAAACGGTCTCCTCACCGACGCCTTCTTTCCCTGATCTCTCTCGGTACTATCCTTACCTTCAGGATGCAGCAATTACTTTGGGCAATGATACCAATGACTTCGTAATCGTCTATGGTGTCAACCATGTAGCCACCGGAAAAGCAACTTACTCGAACTTCGTCGTATTTGGGGCGGATATATGGAATGGCGTTGGAGCAATTACCGACATGGATTTCAATGGAACTGCTGATGAGTATCTCCCTGACAATCCCAATGCGAAGTACCTCTATGTCTACAAAATTGCCAGGAACTGTAATGGCGATCAGCATTGCTATGAGGTTCCAACCGGACCAGGAGCACGCGGCATATCTCTGGATCAGCCGCTTTTCATCTTCTGGAGGATCTACCTGGAAAAGGCAACAAAGACCGGGCCGTCCTACTCTGAGATCGTGTACGATCGGGCCATAAAGTTCGATCCAAAGGAATAGGGCGAAAGGATCTGGGGGCATTGAATCATACCCCCATCTTTATTTATTGAAGCAGTCTCGAGACGATCGTTTTCAAGTTATATCTCCTGTCGCAGCCTATTTTGCGGGCTGAAATAGAGCAGGCGACTGCAAGACGATACGCCCTGTAAATACTGGACCTGGGCCCAGGTCCATCTCACGAATACGCCCCCAGCGTCGTCTGCCTCCTCTCCGCCCTGGACTCCGCCTTGCCCCTGGCCTTCGCCGGGGCTCTCGGCTCCTCGTAGAAGCAGAACACCCGGTCTGCCAGCTCAGCCATCTTTTGCAGGTGCGGATCCATCGCAGGCGAGTACAGCAGGATGGTTGCCTGCCTGGACGTCTGCCGCAGGCGCTGGGCCACGTACTCGACCATGTCCTTCGAGTCCTCGTAGAGGATGGGATCGTGCTCGACGAGGATGAACGTGTGTTGGTTCTCCTCGAGCATGGTCATGAGCTGAAACGAGGTGAACGCCCGGCGGACGTCGAGCTCTGTGACGGTGCGGTGCAGGCGGCCGAGGATGCGAGAGAAATTGCCGCTGACGAAAAGCGTCTTGTACTGCTGGATGCGCTGGTTGGCGTTTATCGCCCCGATCAGCATCTGTGGCGGAGCGACCAGAACGTTGAATGTCTCCTCCTGCAGCGAGACGGTGGAATGAAGCTCTATATCCATGGGAGAATGCTGGGCGCTCTGGGGACTTGAGGCTACGCTGGGAGCGGGGCGAAAGTGAGGGGGCCGCCGATGTAGAGGCGGTCATTGCTATCCTGCCCAAATTGGGCACTCTTGGCCGAAACTGGAACCATTAGGCATGCAGTTCCCCCTTCAGCGCTTATTGCATGCCTGGTGATCACCCAAACTCTTTTCTCCAGACCCACCGATTAAACATCCGTAGGAGGTAGAACGCGCATGGAAGGCGAGAGGCCTGCTGGAGGGGAGGAATTGTCCGAAGATAACCGGCCCAGGATCCCTGCCAGCGAGATCCTGGCTAAGATCGAGAAGGGCGAGACGGTAAGGTATCTGGGGGAGGGCATCATCGTTGTGGGAGATCTTGATCTAAGATCATTGGATCTGCCAACACAACATGTTAAAAGAACCAAAGGGCAAGAAAACCATGGTTTGAAATAAATTGTAAATGTAGTTAACTCCCCGATTATAATAACGAATTCGCATATCGAAGGCATCCTAAACTTCGGTAATTCGATCCTTGGATGGAATCTAGACCTAGATGGATGCACATTCGAGGGGGAAGCTAACTTCTATGGATCTATATTCGAGGCAAATGGCAACTTCGTCGGATCTACATTTGAGAAGAAGGCCAACTTTTATGGAGCGATATTTGAGGTAGGTGCCAATTTCATGGACTCCACGTTCAATGAGGCGGCTGACTTCAGGGAATGCATATTCAATGGGAGTTTATCATTTTGGAAATCCACATTCAGCAGTGACGCCTCTTTCTGGGAATCCGAATTCAACATGGATTTTGTTACATTTAGATATGCAAAATTCAAGATTCCATGGCATCAAGAATCCGCTTGCATGCGGGCAAAGATGGCCCTGGAGAAGAGCGGCGACCGAGAAGAAGCAGGATATCATTTTTATAGAGAGATGGACGCAAAACGGAAATTGAAGCCATGGTATATTCGATTCCCCGAACTCGTTTTTATACAATGGGTATTCGGTTATGGAGTTCACCCGTTAAGGCTTTGGGGCTGCTGGCTCGGATTCGTCGGCATCTTTGCTTTATTATTTTGGTATTATCAAGGGATAGATGAGATAGCATCCCAAATGAATACGACTGCTACCGTGAGGGATTACATCTGGTTTAGCATAGCAACTGCCGTCACTCCAGGATATGCCGGTTACAAGCCGACTCCGGATTTCAAATTGGTCGCTGGGCTTGAGGCAATAATCGGAACATTCATGTGGGCCGCGTTTATTGCTACATTCTCCAGGAAATACATGAGGTAGCAGCGATGCCAGCGCAGGCTGACCGATCGAATCCTGCCGGACGGGATCGATCGATCGCCGACGAGCGCCCGCTGCTGTGGGGTGCGAAGTCGGCGTCCCAGAATTCGGGAGAAGTTGCCACCCATCAGCATGTATGCTGCAGCATTCCTGGACTTGTTCTCAGCGCCTTTGTGGTGTGTTCTGCATCATTTAAAAGTCTTGTAAAATCAAGATATGTCCATATACTATGACTTTGCATTGTATTTTTCATTGATGGAATGAGGCATGGTATTATGGGAGCAAGTGATATTAAATCAGCTGATGAGCTTGTGAAGAGTGCGCATAGCGCAGTCGCGGCAATCTCAGAATGGGGTACAAGAGTCGATATGTTGATCCGAACGGGGGGAAAGGTCACTGAACTTGAATCTTTCTTAAATTCATTTAAAATTTTTCAAGTGGCTGCTGGTGCTTCTGTGGCCTTAGGTCTTCTGGACGGTGGGCTTCAATTTTACTGCGTGTTGGCAGGAATCCCAAGTAAAGAAGATATGATTTACAAGACTGTGACTGATAATTCAAGCAAATTGACCTCATTGTCCAACCAGTTGCAAACTTTATATGATAATCTAGTAATACAAATGGGGGTTTTTGAGGCAAAGAGGGCGGCACATGAAGCTTCAAAATTTATTAACGACCAAACAAAGAGTCTTAACCGATATGCAGAAGCAAAGGGGAGGCATGAGGATACATCTACTTTAGAAATAGAATTATTTGGAGCAAATAATGACAAGTGTGAAAATAAACTTGAATTGCTGAAGACTTATGCAAGCGCGCTTGCGGAGGCTGCAACCGCAGAAGGCACAACTGGTCAATACAACCTCATGAATGGAGTCTATAATGTAACCCATGGAAACGTAGTGGCGGTCGCGACCTACGGCACACATTTACAGACTCATGCAAACCAAGCATTAACTTTGTATGGAGTGTTCCATTCACGTATATTCGATGATAAGAAAAAGACTGTAGAGGAATATTATAAAATCGCGTCAAGGGATGCTCAACCTGTATTAGATTGTGCGGACAGCATAGCCACAGCTGTGCAAAAATATACACGTCAATGTTATATAAATTGGAACGACAACATCTCTAAATTTATAAATGAGAACTATACGGATAAGGTTTCCCTAGCTACTCCAGAACTATACCCTATGGCATGTGCAGTAATTTGTACAGGCTTAAAAGCTAATTATCCTTGGTCCGATTGGGTCGTGATAATCAATGATGGAGGGCATGGATTCGAACACCACTGCATATACCATACATATTCTGAGATCTGGGCGTTTTGGCGTAGCGTATTTGGTATCGAGAAGAAACCCGTCGAAGTAACTATTGGAAGAGTAGATGCCGACGAAAAGAAAAACTGGAATAATATCCCTGGCTTGAGAGAAGGAGTCAAGAATATTAGTCATAAATGGACAGATAATTTAGTTGGGGGATCGGGGGGGCGTTTCGTGGCCTGGGACGGAAAGCCCTTTCCAGCTGAAGGAAGTGCTGTAAAAGATGCAACCATTGGCATTTGGAACGCGATCTATAATCCTACTAATCCGGCAATAGGCCACCTACCCCAGTTCGTATTTCTGGTCTGGGAAGACAGGCATCCCGCATCGTTTACCAGCAATAGTGAACGTTTCAATGTTGAAATAGGCCAGCTATATGCTCCAAGCGGCTTTACGGGACAACCTCATTATTTAAACCTTTATCACGCGTTCGTAATGGTGTAGACGCAAAGAGCTGGCGTTGGCAATCTCGCGCCGGCTGGAATCTAGCCGGAACGTGGATGCCACCGCTGGCACAATCACCATGGACAACAAGGATAATCCGATAACTCTCGAAAGGAATACCGATGTGGAATTGGCGCCGGACATCTACATTAGGACAGCCGATAACGAGACTCTGAGGTATTATCTGTACCGCAAGGTGAAGGTGGAATGAGCTTCACCCCACTCCGCCAAGGTAAATTGTATAAAGCCAGAAAACCACTCATGATTCCCTGAAAATCGCGCCGGAAATATGAAGCCTAGATCGACGCTAAGATGTTCTGGTATGGGCAGTGCAGGCCGTGTTATTTTTTTGGGACCTTCGAACCCGACAAAAAACTGGCCTACTCTTTGTGAGCGCCTGAATTCGTCTTTGGAACGCGGATGGTAATTTGCCTCACATGCTAAATCTGCCCATACCAGGACAGAGACTATGATATCGATGGAAAGGGAAGTAGTTTGCGGAGCGGATATTCATAAGCGGTTCTTGGTAGCGACGATCCTTTCCCGAGATGGCCAGAAGATCCAGTCCCGATTCGATACGGATCTAGAAGGACTTCTGGACTTCAGGAAATGGTTGTTGTCTCATGGTTGCCAGAGGTTGGCAGTTGAATCGACTGCCAACTTCTGGCAACCGATTTTCCATGTTGTGGCGAATGATATCGACTTTGTTTTGGCAAATGCCTATCAGAAAGCACACTTTGGGGAGGAAGACGGATGTGCTCGATTCTGAGTGGATTGCCGAAACTCTGCCTCAACGATCTGATCTCGGCGTCTCGCATCTTCTCAGGAGAAGATCGGGACTTGCGGGCGTTGACCAGGACGAGGGAGAATTATGTGAAAATGAGGAGCCAAATCAAGAACAG
>Ga0116186_1002360_pt1 | contig 17228 bp, 14 predicted proteins | sample AD_JPNNA4_MetaG_FD_89806 | JGI IMG/M metagenome (GOLD analysis project Ga0116186, IMG submission 89806) | Active sludge microbial communities of municipal wastewater-treating anaerobic digesters from Japan - AD_JPNNA4_MetaG | ecosystem: Engineered > Bioreactor > Anaerobic > Digestate | place...
CCCGACCCCATCTTCCCGCCGCACGCCCCCCACCCGGCATCCCGAGGCGGGGTCCACCACGTCGCCCAGGGCGTTCACCGCCACGAGGGCTCCCACCTGAAGCTCCCCCACCCGACAGGCTCCGCCGCCGATGCCGCTTTTGACGGCCCGCTCCATGCCTCGGATCTTGCCGATGGAGGCCCCTGCCCCCGCCCCCACGCATCCCTGGGGCACCGGGCCCCGGGCGGCGGCTTCGCAGGCCCGGTACCCCATGTCCCGGTCCGGGCGTATCCGGTGATCTCCCAGCAACAGGTCGAAGAGCACGGCGCCGCAGACGACGGGCACCCGGGTGACGCCCACATCGAAGCCCACGCCGTGCCCTTCGAGAAAGGCCATGATCCCCGCCGCCGCATCCAGGCCGAAGGCGCTCCCTCCGGCAAGAAACACGGCGTGCACGCGCTCCACCAGGTTCGAGGGGTCCAGTAGATCGGTTTCCCGGGTGCCGGGGGCGCCTCCGCGCACGTCGACCCCCGCCGAGGCCCCCTCGGGGCAGAGCACCACCGTCACCCCCGTGGGGCCCTCCAGGTTCTGGGCGTGCCCCACTAAAATACCGTCGATCTCGCCGAAGTCCATGGTGTGGGTCTTTTCCGTCCCCAAGGGAGGCGATCAGCTCTCTTTTTCGGCGAAGAGGGCCACGAAGACCAGGGGCTCGGTGCCCGTGTTCTCCAGGGCGTGGGGTCCCTCCGGGCTGGTGAGGGTCACGTCCCCGGGGCCCACGTCGTGGTACTCGCCGCCGTCCAGATATCGTCCGGAGCCGGAGAGGATGATGTAGACCTCCTCGTTCTCCGTGTGCATGTGGGGGCCGATGGAAGCCCCGGGATCCAAGGCCAGGCGTCCCATCATGCGGACCCGGCTTCCGGGGCTCTTGAGTTCCCCTGCGGGGGGATAGAAACACCACGCGCCACCATTGCCCTTTTGCAGTCCTTCCCGCCAGGTGGGGGTCAGTGCGCTAAGCTTCCAGATCATCGTACCATCTCCTCCTCTGTGGCTCGCGCCAGGATGGGCCCTTTCGGCAAGGCTCCGGTCACCGGGCCTCGCCAAGGGGGCTGTGTTGGAGCCATTCTAACTCTCCCGAGGTGTTTTGTCTCGTCCTTAGACAGAGGGCTTCCGGCGGGGGGACTTTGGCGCAGGGATCGGATGAGGTGGAGGGGAGTCGGGCTCTTATGGAACTCGACCGCATCGACCCCTGCCTCCGCAGCCGCGTCAACGAGCCGCAGAGCCATGTCCAGCGATCCGTCGTGGTTCACGCCCGCCTCGGCGATTACGTAGACGCTCCTTAGGCTTCACCTCTCCGTTACCAGCCCTTCGCTCCGTTTTAAAGAGGGCAGGACGAAAGAAGAGGCGACACTTTTCCGCCGGAGGCAAAAAGAGCGACGCACCTCACCAGGGCCACCCTCCGAAAGAAGGGTCGCCTACACGATAGAGATCGCCAAGTTCTCATCCTTTTTTTCAGACTCTCTTCAATTTCCCCGGGAGAGATGGGGCAATAGGTGGTCCGCCGGGCCTGGACGGATCGGCCGTTTTGTGCTAAAAAGTACGCCAGGGCCGGAGTGGCGGAATGGTAGACGCAGCGGACTCAAAATCCGCCGGGGTTCACGCTCTGTGGGGGTTCGAGTCCCCCCTCCGGCACCATATTTTTATGGAAAAGCGAAGAGCCCGGCGGAGCCGGGCTCTTTTCGTCGTGGCCCCCGGGAGGGGCCAAGATCCCAAGGGGAGGGCACCTCCGGGAGGGGGACTCAACGCACCTCGGTCTTCAGGCGCACCAGGACGTAGTGCAACTTCCCCTTCCAGAGTCCTTCCCTTATGACGGCGGAGAAGTCCCCCAGGAGCTCCTCGGGGTCGTCGGCGTTGTAGACCACTCCGGAGAGTTCCCAGAGGCCCTTTTGAGGGCTTGTGGCCCTTTCGACCCGGGCGTACCAGGGAGCTTCGCCGTCGGAGGCCCAGAAGTGGAAGTGCTTGCCGTCGAAGTGATACGGGGGATCGGAGGCGTCCACGGACTTGTTCGCCGCGACCTCCAGCCCGAAGTAGCGCCGGAGAGACTCTTCGACCCAGCTTGCCTTGATGCGGAAGTCGCCGTATCCCTGGGCTCCCTCTTTGTTCTTCTCGATACGGCTCTTGAAGTTGTTGACGTAGTTGTGCATGATGCCGAAGCGGATGAGATCAGGGTAGTTCTCCGGGCGGGCCATATCTTCCGTGACGATTTCCGTGAAGCCCAGCTCGGTGAAGTTGCTCAGGAAAAGACCCATGGCCTGGAGCTCTTTCTTGCTGGGGGCCCCCCAGGCCCCCGTCGCCAGTCCCAGGACCAGGAGACAGGCCCCTATCACTCTGATTTTTCTCACGACTATTCCTCCTTCCTGCGGCCTTCCTGCGGCCTCAGGGTTCCTTGCCATCGCCAAAAATCACCCGGCGCCTCTTTCTATCCCGCCGCCGGGATGGGGGCGGTGATGACGTTATCTCGGACTTTTTGCTCGTCGTTCCAGTCTTTTGCGTCTTTCACCGATCGTTCGATGATGGTCATGGTGCTTTCTTCGTAGTCAATGCCATCCAGCAGGTAGTCCTTCGTGGCAGTGGCTTCCATGACGGGAACTTCTTCCTCTATCGCCGTGTCGTAGACCACCACGGAGACCCATCCTTCCTGGTGCGGGGCCGAGGCCCCTCGGGGCCCCTTGCTTCGGTCTTCTTTCGTGAAGGCAAAGCGGGCGTGATCGATCCACGTCGCCGATCCTATCGCCCGGAAGGTGGCCTTTTTCTTGAAGCCGACGAAGTCGTACAGGGTGACTTCCTGGGAGACGTCCGCGCCGAAGTTCACGATCATCTGCGCTGCGTCGGAGCTGAAGGAGATGTCGCAAAATCCCGCCCCGTCGAAGGGGAGGAAGCCCAGGGGTTTCTCCCCTTCGTCAAAGAAGTAGATGCCTTTCTCCGATCCCACCATGGCCTCGGAGAGCTCTCCATCCACGAGGATCCAGGCGTAGACGCCCTTATCCGTGCCGAAGCGTCCCGGCTCCATGTCTTTTACCAACGTGGCCTTTCCCGCCGCGTCAATCCGGTAGATCTCGCCGTCTCTGAGCTCGTAGGTCTCTTGGGCCGCCAGGGCCACTCCCACCAGGGCCCCCATCCCCAGGAGGGCCCCCAAAAGGGTCCAAAGTGCCTTTCTCATCGCCATCGCTTCTCCTTTCTTGTTTTGTCCCTTCTTCCGGGACAGGGTTGCCCGATCTTATCCCCGTCTTTTTGTCACCGGATCCAAGCCGCCCCCACGCCCCGCTCTTCCGGGCGTCCGGCGAATCCGCCTCAGTTGATTTTCAATCTCCAGGATTTTCCCGTGGCCTTCTTGCTGCCGTTGAAGTAAACCGCCCGGTAGTTCGTTCCGTCGGGGCACCCGTCGTGCTCGTAGTACTTGAAGGCGTCGTCCACGACGTGCTGGCGCGACCACCCTTCGCTCCTTTTATGGACCACCTTGCCCCCGGCCTGCACGTAGTAGTATATACGCTCCCCGGGGTCGTGGGGGACGGTGATGGTGCGTTCTCCCCCCGCGTCGACGCCCCACCACCCCTGGCAGCACCACGAGCCTTCGCTGGTGTCGTAATAGTACAGAGCCACCGAAATTTTCTGATCTCTGTAGTTGTCCAGGATGATGGCAGCGGCCCCGGCTCCCCGGGCCATCCCAAAGACTCCCACAGCCATCAACAGGGCCAGGGTCCATCCTCTTCCTCTTCGCCAGGTCATCCGTCGTTCTCCTTTCTCATGTCCACACAAATGACATCCATGAGTTCGCGGGCCGTGACGGCCACGCGCCCTCCTCCCCACGACACTCCTTCGCCATCGGTGGTGACCGACCGGAAGAGCCTCGGGTCTTTCAGATCGCCATACCGGGCCGTGGCCAGCTTGCGGCGCAGGTCCACCACGATGACGCTGTCCGTCTCCATTTCCACGAGCAAACGCCAGTCGCTCAGGGGCATCACAGAACGGATGTACGCCATCTTATCCCTCCTCAACTCCCCAAGATGCCCCCTGGGTCAGTCCGCTTTTTCCCCCAGAGTGACCGCGTTCCCGTCAAAATGGACGGCGAAGGTCCCGCCATCTCCCTTGTTCAGGTAGATGGTTCCTCCGGAGGAGGTCTCGAAACAGGCCTCTTCGCCTTTGGTCAAGGGGAAGACCCAGGCCCTCACGGGCTGGCCTTCCCGGGAGCCCACGCCATGGAGCTCTCCTTCCCCCGCGAGATCCGCCCCGAGGAGGGCCTTCGCCGCCAGGGCAATCTTACCCCTAAGGGCTTCGTCCAGGAGGGGGATTTCTCCCGTCTCGAGGTAGATTTCCAGGGCGGCTTCTGTCATGTAGTGCTCGGATTCCTGGACCATCTCGCCGCCCTCCTTCCGGCGCTCTTCTCGGACGAAAAAACGCTCTCTTTCGTCGTCGTAGCCCTGGATTTTGCGCCAGAGCACCGTCAGGGTTCCTTCACGCCACTCGTACTCTTCGTAGATGTTATCCGTGGCCCTTGCATGTTCGAAGGTCTTTATCTTTTTTGTCTCCGGATCGAACTCTGGATTGGAGAGCCCACCCAATTCCTCATTTTTTTCAAACTTCTTCGTTTTATGATTCCAAAGTAGGCAGGCGTAATGGGCGTTCGGCACGCCTACGCTTTCGGTGATCCGCAGATCCAAGAATCCGTCGAAGTTCATATCTTCTCCTTGGACCAGGTCAACTCCCGATTCTTGCAGGTCTCCTTCGATCTCCTGATCGTAGGAGATCTTCTGAATAAGGCTATCCCCTTCTTTTACTTCCACGGTTCCTTTTTCGTGGGTCACCGTCACCGTGGGGGCCCCCGGCCCCACGGGCACCGTCAAAGCCCTTACTTCCGCCCCCGCTGCGGTACACCCCAGCGCCGCCACGACCATCCATGCCCAAGTCTTTCGTCCCATGGTTACATTCCTCCGCTCCTTCGAAAGATTTCGGCGTCCCGAGCCCTCCCCTAGGGGGATGGTACGGGGCGCCGGGAAACGGGGCTACACCCTTTTCGGGGGGTCTTAAGGGTGAAACGATCGCAGGGCCTCTTTCAGGGCCCGCCGCGAATCCACTTCCATTTTCCTAAAAATCGCCTTCAGGTAGTGTTTGACGGTGTTTTCGGACAGGAAGAGCGCCTCGGCGATCTCGCGATTGCTCTGGCCTTCGGCGGCTCGGCGGGCAACTTCGTGTTCGCGAAAGGTGAGATCTCCGGGGATCCCTTCGCTCCGGCGTCTCTGGAGGAGAGCTTCCTTTCCCCGGGTGAAACGGTCTTTCAGGGCCAGGATGACGGGGCGTTTTTCTTTCCACGACCGGGAGAGGGTCCGCCCCAGGATTCCCCCCAGGAGGTCTCCGTTTTCCGCAAAGGGGAGGATTAGGCCGTCGGGAAGGGCAAGATCCAGGGCGAGACCCAGGGTCTTTTCTCCTTCGTCCTCTTTTCCCAGGCGCCCCTGCATCGCCGCCACGGCTATCATCCCGTACACTTCGGCCAAAAGGCTCCGCTGGCGTCGAGCGGCGGACAAAAACTCTTCGGAGCGCAGCAGGAGCTCGCGTTCCTGCCCCGTGAGGAGCAGCAGGCGTCCGTAGATCGTGCAGGCAAAGGGCAGCGCCGGGGAGAGGGTTTCCATAAAATGGCCGTTTCGGATCCACGGCGGAACTCCTTCGGGATCGTCCAAGAGCACGGCCATGAAGCCCGCCGCCATGTCGGCGATGCGCCGGGAGAGGGTATAGGTCGAGGATCGAGAGATCTGCTCCATGAGGTTTTTCCCCGCGTCCCAGGCCTCCCGGTCTCCCCGGAGCAGGGCCACTCTCTGGATCAGGAAGGCGGCGCAGATGGCCAGGCTGTCCTGGCCCTGGTGGCGGGCGACGTCCAGGGCCTTAAGGGCTCCCCTCTCTGCTCCGGCGTCGTCGCCACGGTGAAGCTCGACCTCCGCACGAAAGACGAAGTCGGCACCGCTGCCGTTTCCGAGGGTCAGCGCGTTGTACCGGGGGATCCAGTAGTCCATCTGGGCCATCTCTTCGTCCATGCCCCCGCAGGTGCGGTGGTACATCCCCAGGACGGAGGGCCATCCCAAGGTCCAGGGAGAGTCGGGGTTGAACAGGGTGCTGTGGGTTCCGAGGAGTTCGTGGGCCCGCTGGTGTCCCCGGCCCATGCCTTCGATGTCGTTGTACTGTCCGAAGGATTCCGTCAAGGCAAGCTCTCCCAGGAGGGAGCGGCGCCGGGCAGGATCCAGGTCGGATTCTTCCAGGAGGTCTTTCATTTCGCGACAGAGCCTTTCGTACAAGGGGCCATCTCCCAGGGTAAAGGCCTCAAAGGCCACAGAGATCATGGTGAAGGCGTGGTCTCGCCGGAGTTCGGGCGTGGCACGGTCGGCGATGTCGCGCAGGATCGATCCCATCTCCTTGGCTCCCAGGTCGAGGATGGCTCGGCTCATGTCGACACACCTGAGGTCCAGGGCCAGGATGGCCGCGAAATCCCCCAGGCGGTGAAAAAAGATGATCGCCTGGGTCTTCTCTCCCTGCTGGGCGCTCCACTCTCCGGACCGGCGCCACACTTCCCGGCGCAGGGCTTCCGGCTCTTCCAGGAGGGCCGACCGCACGAAATCCCAGAGAATCGCATGGGGAAAGTACCGTCGCTCCGCGATGTCGTAGCGGATGAGCATTCCCTGGTGAAGGAGCTCGGCCAGGGGCTCCGGCAGGGACTCCACTCCCAGGAGAAAGCAGGCCTGGCGGACGGTGACGCTGTCGAAGGGGGAAAGGCGAAAGATCGCCTCTTGTTCTTCGCGGGAAATCCTACGCCAGAAGAGGTCGTTCATCATTTCGTAGATGCTCGCCTTGCCTTCCAGGGATCCCGTGCGGACAAAGCTCTCCAGCTGGAGGTATAAGGCGGCGATCCAACCTTCGGAGTAGGCGTGAAGTTGGCGCATCTGGGCCTCGGTGAGCTCCACTCCGGCCATGCGGTAGTACTCGCCGATCTCCTCGGCCTTCAGGCAGAGGTCGTCGTTTTCAATGCGCAAGACGTCCGAATTACCCAGGATCGCCAAGCCCCGGAAGGGGAGCTGCTGGGTGAGGATGATCAGCCGGAGTTCCCGGCCGCCGTGGTCCACCAGGGCCCTCCATACGGCGGAGGGAAGGCTCCTCTGGAGGTGCTGGAAGTTGTCACAGACGAGGTAGGTTTCTCGATCGCACCGGAGCTCCATCAGGGCCTGGGCCACTTCTCCCTGGTTCTCTTCCCCCGGGAGGCCAAGGCGTCGGAGCCTTTCCCCTCCCTGGGGGTCAATGGCTTCGATCTCGCGGCTCAGGCGCAGCCACCCCGAGGTGAGGGGTTCTTCGCTGGCCACGAACCACCGCACCGCCACGCCTTTTTCTTCCGAAGAGGAAAAGTGGTCGCGAAAGGTCGTGGTCTTGCCCGCTCCCGAGGGGGCTTCGACGAAGGTCGTCCGGGACCGGGGAACTTGGAGAAGCTTGCTCCTCAGGCGCTCCGAACAGTAATGGACCTTGGGATGATATTTCGGCGTGGCGATGTGGTCCCACCTCTTTTCTTTCGCCTCTGGGGGCACAAAAAATCGGGCCGACGCCGAGGCGCAGAGCGCCTCTCCACGACCTTTATCGATGCCTTTATCGATGCCCTCTTCGTGCCCTTCCTGGCGGGCGTGTTTCTGCAAGGTGGCGATGTCGCGCAATCCCTTTTCTCGGAGCTCGTAAAGCCACCGTTCGTGCCCCATCGGCATGAAGAGTTCTTTCACAAACGAAGGGGCCGTGGGGGTAAAAGGGGCGTGACAGGGGAAACGTTTCGCCCAAGGCTTTGACCTGGTCGTCTCCCTGGGCGAAGGGGAGTCGGAGCAGCGGTAAGATGGGCGCTCCCGGCGGCGGTGTTTTGGGGGCTCCCGATCCTCTCTCCGTTGTGCTATCTTGAAAGGGGTAGGGGCGATAAGCCCTTTAGCCTGGCGCACCACGCCGGGACGGACCTACCCCCGCCAGGGGGAGTACGGAGGAGGTTGCCATGCCTTTTTTCGTCGTATACCAAGACATCACCGCCATGGCCGTGGACGCCATCGTCAACGCAGCCAATACCGAGCTGAGGATGGGAGGAGGCGTGTGCGGGGCCATCTTCCACGCCGCTGGAGCGGAAGAGCTTCAGGCCGCCTGCGCTCCCCTGGCCCCGATAAAGACCGGGGAGGCGGTGATTACCCCGGGGTTTCGCCTTCCCGCCCGGTACGTCATCCACACCGCAGGCCCCGTGTACCACGACGGGAAAAGCGGCGAGGAGGAGCTGCTCCGGTCGTGCTATTTCCGGGCCCTGACCTGCGCGGTGGAAAATGGCTGTCATAGCGTGGCCTTTCCATTGATTTCCAGCGGCATCTACGGCTACCCTCCGGAAGAGGCCCGGCGCGTGGCCACCGCCGCCATCGAGGATTTCTTGACTCGACGCGACCTCCAGGTGTATCTGGTGCTCTTCGGCAAGGCGGCGGACCGAAAGACCATCTCCCCGGCCCTTTAAGGCGGCGAGGTCCTCCGCCACCACCGCCCCCCCGCATGGACGATCCCAAACAGTAGCGCCCCCATTCCCTTTCTTACGAAACAAAGGACTCTCCGCCATCAAGGCGGCCCTTTGTTATGGCATTATACTCCGTGCGCTGCAGAGCGCAAGGATCGCCCTTCGTCCCGGAAGGGCCCCTTGATCCCGTCGCCCCACGCCCCGGGGCCGGGGGCAAGGCCCTGCCCGACGATGATGAGGCTTAGTTCCGATGGGAAGGAGCGCCCCCTTCGTCTCCCGCGTCCCCCGGGAGGCGACGCCCCTCCGCCGGAGGGGCCCAGTCCAGGCGCACTTCCCGCCGGGGTTGGGCCAGGACGATGCCCCGAAGGGCAAAGTCCCTCATCAGGGCAAAGCGGAGGTCGTGGGCCACCTCCGTGGGGTCCACTGCGGCTAAGTCCACCCAAAAAAAGAGATCAAAGGCCAGATGACCTTCGGAGAAGTCGGAAAAACGCACGAAGGGGGCGGGTTTTTTCAGGATTTTATCGTGCCGGGCACTGGAGCCCATGAGAATTTCCTCCACAGTCTCCGGAGGGGCGGTGCAGGACACTTTCACCGAGAGGCTCCCCCGCACCAAGGTACTCGACAGGGTCCAGTTGGTCACGGGGTGGGACAAAAAGTGCTCGTTGGGCACCAGCACGTCGAGGTTGTCGAAGGTGCGGATGCGGGTGTAGCGGGAACCGATGAGGACCACCTTGCCCTGGGCATCGCCGATCTGGATGCGGTCGCCGATGCGGATGGGTTTCTGAATGGTGATGAGAAAACCGCTGATGATCTGGCTAAAAAAGGTCTGGGCCCCGAGACCGAAGCCGATGGCCAGGGCCCCCCCCAGGAAGGCAAAGGCGGTGAGGGGAATGCCCACCGTGGCCAGGGCCCAGAGGACGGTGGCCACCATGAGGGCGTAAAACGTGAGGCGTTGCACCGCCATGGCCGAGGTGGGGAGGACGTTGAAGTGGCGCTCGAGCCTGTGGGCCACCCGACGGGAGAGGTAGGCGTTGGCAAATATGCCGCCGAGGGTGAGCAGCACGGCGCTGACGGTTTTTCCCACGGTGATGGGGCGTTCGTCGGCCACCCAGAGCTCCATCTGCCAGACGCTCCAAAATTGCTCCTGCCAAGCCACGTTGATCTTTTTGGCCAAAGAGACCTTGCCTAGGGCGGCCCGGAGCTCCGCCTCGGCGTTTTCCGCCACGCCCAGGTTCTCCAGGAGAAAGGAGACGAACTCTCTCTTTCCTTCGGCCAGGTCGGCCACGGTCCTGTAGGTCTGCTCCATGATGCCCCGAAAGTCCTTGGGGACGTCGGGGTTATCCAGCTCTTTTTGCAGGGAGGAGAGTTTCTTCTGGAGGCGCCAGGCCTCTTGCTGCTGTATTTCCACCTGCTTGCCGATCTCCTGGGTGAGGTCTACGGCCACTTCCAGGTGGCCCGATAGGGCCTCCGCCGGGATCTCTCCCCGGAGGAGGGCGTATCGGTTGCGCCAGACCCCCTGCATGACCCCCACCACCTGCTTCATGAGGGCCCCGTGTTCCAGGCGCTGGCGCGTGAGCTCCAGCTCGGCCTCCCGCTGGGCCACCCGGAGGGCCGCCCCTCGGCTCTCCCGGTCTCCCGAGGCCCGGGCCATCTGCTCCCGGGCGGAAGCCAGGGCTCGCTCGTTCTGTTGGCGCTGCTTGAGGAGGTTTTCCGCCTCCTTCCGGAGGAAGTCCATGAAGCCCTGATACTTGCCGATCTGGGCGTCCCGGTCCTTTTCGTCGAACGAGAGGTGGGCCACGATCCGCTGCTGGGTCTGGGTCAGCCTTTTTTCTTGGCTTTCCAGGGCGCGGAACTCGATCTTGAGGTTGTCGAGGCGAAGGCGCTCCAGGACGCGCAGGGCCCGGAAGATGTCCCGGCGAAGCACGGCGTCGTTCAGGGGCCAGGGGGAGGCTCCGGGGGCGCCGTCCTGAAGCAGGCGCACCTCTTTTTCCGCCGCCCGGCGGGAGTCCAGCAGGGCCTCCAAGGTCTGCTCCCCCAGGGCAATCTGGGTGCGCCAAGATTCCTTCTTCTTGGCTATTTCTTCCAGGCGGTCCTTTTGGGCGTCGGCAAAGGAAAGGCTATAGGGGGGCGGGGGCAGGACCTGAGCCCCTTCCGGGGCCTGGTCCAACTTGGCCACTTCCTTCTCCAGCCTGAGGCGATCCGCCAGAGAGACCTTGATGGAGCTCAGGGTGTTTTTAAATAGTTCGACGCGCTCCACGAAATGACCCCGGGCATCCCGGGACAAGCCCCACAGGGCTTCCACCTGCCCGTCGTCAGCGCCCCGTAGCTGGGCCTCGTAGCGCTCGGCCCGCTCCATCCCTTGGTCCACCTGGTAGAGATCGGCGGAGCCTTTGACATCGAAGGAGGCCTCCAGGAAGGCGCCCCCCGCCAGGGTCGGGATGGGAGGGCCCACCGCAGGAGGGGGGGGAGGGGTGACGTCTCCCCGGGCCGAGGGCCCCAGGGCGATAAAAGGCACCAGAAGGAGCAATAGGAGGACATGTTTTTTCAAACCGCAAGCTCCCTTCTTAAAGATCAACGGGCGATGAGATCCGCCTTCTTTTCCAAAAGACATCGCCCCCGCCCTTGCCTCGGGAGGGACGCTCCTCACTCGCCGCGCCTTTGGCCCGGGGGAGTTTCGCCGTAATCCAGGGGAAAACGGACGACGAGGCGGGTGCCCGGGCCCGTCCGGGGCACGAGCTCCAGGGTGCCCGAGAGCTGCTGCACCAGGATGCGGGCGATCTGGAGCCCCATGCCCCCTTCGGCCTGGTCCAGGGTCTCCTGGGAAAGGCCCACGCCGTCGTCTCGCACCTCCAGGTGCCCCATCCCCGGGGCCCCGGCGCTCAGGGAGACGATCACCTGCCCCCCGCCCTCAGGAAAGGCGTGGCGCAGGGCGTTGGACACCAGTTCGTGGGCCATGAGGGCGCAGGGCACCGCCAGGTCGAGGCTCACCTCCAAGGGGGCGGCTTCCACCCGCACCTCCGGGCCCGGGGAGCCGTCGCCCCGAGCCAGGTCCCTCACCAGGTGCTTGAGGTACTCCCCGAAGTTCCACCGGGCGAAGTCCAGGGTCTGGTACAGGGCGTCGTGCACCAGGGCCATGGACCGGATGCGCTGGGCAAAGTCGGAGGAAAAGTTCCGCACCTCCGGATGTCTTGAGCTTCGGGCCCGGATCTGGAGGAGGCTCGATATTACCTGAAAGTTGTTTTTCACCCGGTGGTGTACCTCCCGCAGGAGGACCGTCCTTTCCGTGAGGAGGGTCTGGAGCTCCTGGGTCCTCCGAGCCACGGCCTCTTCCAGCTCCTCCCGGGAACGTCGGTTCTCTTCCAGGAGCCAGGCGCGCTCCAGGGCTCGCTCCACGGCATGCTCCAACACCCCCATCTCTCCCAGAGGCTTGATCAGGTAGTCCCAGGCCCCTCGCCGCAGGGCCTCCACCACTTCCGTCAGGAGGTCCGTGCCGGAGACCACCAACACAGGGAGGGCGGGAAACTCTTCCGCCAGGGCCGAGAGGACCTGAAAGCCCGAGATCCCGGGCATGTGCAGGTCGGTGATGACCAAGTCGGGGTGCTGGGTCCGGGCCATCTCCAGCCCCCCCTCCCCCTCCGCCGCCGCCGTCACCCGATAGCCGCAATCCTCCAAGTACGCCGCCAGGTGCCGTCGCACCGCGCCGTCGTCTTCTATCACCAGAATGTGCTTTGGGCCTCCGGGGTCATGCCCCATGCTCATCTACCCCTTCGCCGCTGCGGCGCAGTCGTTCCACCAGGAGTCCCAAGTCCCGCACGGGTTTGATGAAAATATCTTTTGCGTCGACTCCCATGGACGAGGCCACGTCTTCCACCACGCCCCCGGGGGATCCCGTGTGCACCAGAAAATGCATCGACGGGGCCAGCACCCGGGCGCACTCCACCACCGCCCTTCCGTCCATGCCGGGGAGGCGCAGATCCACGACCCCCACCCGGGGGATCCACCCGCTTCTCAGGATCGCCAGGGCCTCTTCTCCGCTGCGGACCAAGCGCACGTCGAAGCCTTCGTCCTCCAGAAAGGCCGCCAAGGTGTCTCCCACAGTTCCGTCATCTTCCACCACCAACACGCGCCAGGGTTCGGCCACGCTAATCCCCCCTTTCCAGGGGCAAAAAGACCTGAAAGACCGCTCCCCCTCCGGGAGCATCATCCACCTTCATCCAGCCGTTGTGACGGCTCACCACGATGAAATACGACACGGAAAGCCCCAATCCCGTGCCCTCACCCGCTTTCTTGGTGGTGAAGAAGGGCTCGAAGATGCGAAGTTTTTCTTCTTCGGGCACCCCGGGGCCGTTGTCCCACACCTCGACCACGGCCCAGTCTCCCTCCCGCCGGGTCACCACCCGGATGCGAGGAAAGGCCGTGGAGGGGGAAGCGCTCAGGGCCTGGGCGGCGTTGCGCAGCAGGTTCAGCATCACCTGCTCTATCTCCGCCGCCACGCAGGACACGGAGGGGAGGTGGAGGTCGTCTTCCCGCTCCAGAAGGATTTTCTGGAAGTCGTAACGCACCCTGAGATCGAAATCGGCCCGGGCGATCTTCAGCGTATGGTCCAGCAGGTCTTTCAGGGCACAAGGGGCCTTCGTCATGCTCCCCCGGCGACTGAAGGTGAGCATGTGACGCACGATGTCCGCCGCCCGCTCCCCGGCCTCGCGGATATCTTTCAAAAAGGCGAAGATATCCCGGGCTTCCAGGTAACGCCGCAGGGCCTCCAGAGAGACGCCGCACTCTTCTGCCACCTCGACGTTCTTTCGCATCTCGGGGGAGAGGCGACGCTGGATGTTTTGAGCCCCTTGGAGGATCCCCGCCAGGGGGTTATTGATCTCGTGGGCCATGCCCGCCGCCAGCCCTCCTAAAGACATCATCTTCTCGTTCTGGACCATTACTTCCTCCATCCGGGTCCGCTCGGTGACGTCGTCCACCCGCACCACCGCCCCGGCGACGCCGTTGGCCACCAGGGGATAGACCAAGACATCCGACCAACGCCGCTCCCCCCCCTCTTCCAGGGAGATGCGCTCGGCCTTTTGGAGGGACCGGAGGGCGATGGCCTCCTGGAGGAGGGCCATGGTCTCCTCCGGAAAATTGCCGCACTCCCTCACCGGACGTCCCAGGGCGTGGCGCCGTGAAAGGCCCGTGCGGCGTTCCGCCTCGGCGTTCCACTGGGTCACCCTTCCCTGGACGTCCACCCCCACCAGGATGGAGGGCATGGAGTCCACCACGTTCTGGAGGTATTTTTCCAGCACCCGTCGTTCCTCTTCCAGGGCCTTTCTCTCCGTGATGTCCGCCATGGCGCCCACGATGCGGCGGGGCTTCCCGGAGGGGTCCCGCTCGACGACCTTGCCCCGGTCCATTACCCAGCGCCAATCTCCGTTCCGGGCGGCCAGGCGATACTCTAGGGTATACCCCTCGCTCTCCCCGGAGAAGGCGCTTTGGACAAGCTCTTCTGCGGCCTTCCGATCCTGGGGGTGCAGGAGCTCCTCCCACCGGTTCAGGGTCATGGGGCCCTCCTCCGGGGTGTACCCCAGGATGGCATAGGCCCGGGGACTCCAGTAGACCTCCCCCGTGGAAAAGTCCGCATCCCACAGGCCGTCGCTGGTGGCTTCCAGGGCGAAGCGCAGGCGCTCTTCGCTGATCCGCAGGGCTTCTTCCGCCCGGCGGCGGGCGGTGACGTCGGCGAAGATGCAGGCAAAAAAGCCCCGCCGGGGGGAATAGGCGGTGACTTCGAAGTAGCGCCCCAGCTCCGCCGAAACGTTTTCGAAGGTGACGGATTCCCCCGTCAGCGCCACCCGGCCGTAGGTGTCGATCCAATGGCGCTCCGTGCCCGGCAAGACCTCTTTCACGGTGCGCCCCAGCAGGGACTCCCGCCGCAATCCCGTGAGGCGCTCGAAGGCCGGGTTCACCGCCAGGAAGCGATAGTCCTGCGGCATTCCGTCCTGGTCCAGGATGATCTCGTGCAGGGCGAAGCCGTCCAGCATGTGGTCGAAGAGTTGGCGGTAGGCCCCTTCTCCTTCCGCCGCGATCCCCCCCGCGATGCCCTCCACGGTTTCCTCGAAAATCCCCTTTGACGAGGGGTCGGGGGTCTTCGCCTCCTCGCCCCTTTCGTGACTCGCGTCTCGGGCCATGTCCATTCCTCCTCCCGGGCCGCCGGGGGCCTTTCCTTAGGCCTTCCCTCCGGCGGTGCTTTCCCATGGTATCGCCAAGGGGAAAATCTTCAAGGCGGCGTTTCCGGCCTCGCCATTAAGAAATCCGGGCTCCATCTTCGGAGGCCCAGGGTCTTTTACGCCCGGGGCCCGAGGCGGGCCTTTCTCCCCGGGCCCCGCCTCGCCCACGATCGGCGCCGGGGTCGCCCTCTCCCCGGCGCCACGTCGTCACCTTTTGCCGAAAATCACCCCATGGGACGCCGCCAGGTGGGCCAAAAAGTCCCCGGGGTCGGGGGATTTTCCCGTGGCCCGACGGATGAGCTCGGGGGCCAAAAAGAGCCCCCCGGGGCGATGGACCTTTTCCCTCATCCACGCCAGGGGAAGGGAGAAATCCCCCGACGCCATGCGATCGGCCCCGTCGGGGTGGGCATCTCGCAGGGCGGCGTCGAGTTGGGCGGCATTGAAAGACCCCAGGGCGTACCCTGGAAAGTACCCGAAGGCGCCGATGGCCCAGTGGATGTCCTGGAGGACTCCTTCCCGCAGATCCCGGGGTTCTGCCCCCACGGTGCTCCGGTAGGCGGCGGCCCAGGCGTCGGGGAGGTCGGCCACTTCCAGGTGCCCCGCCATCAGGTCCCTCTCCAGGTCGTAGCGCACCAGGATGTGAAGGACGTAGGTGCCCTCGTCGGCCTCCAGGCGGCGGGGGCCACGCCCCACCCGGTTGAGCCACCGCAGGAATCGGTCCAGGGGAAGGTCTCGCTCCTCCAGGTGGCAGAGCTCCCGAAGGCGGGGCAGCCAGAAGGACCAGAAGGGCTCGCTCCGCCCCACGTGGTTTTCCCAGAATCGGGACTGGGCCTCGTGGACGGAGGGGTCCAGCGCCGATCCCACGGGCTCTCCGAAGCGCTCTGGAGGCAGGCCCTGCTCGTAGAGGCCGTGCCCTCCCTCGTGCAGCGCCCCCAGCACCCCGGAGAGGGAAGAGGTCTTGTAATGGGTGGTGAGGCGCACGTCGTGGGGACCTAGGGTGGTGGTAAAGGGGTGGTGGGGCGTGGGGGTAAAGATCCCCCGGGAAAGGTCGAAACCCAGGGCCGTCACCATCTCCCGGGCCAGCGTCTTCTGGGCCTCTTCGGGGAAGGAGATCTCCCGGGAAAGGGGGTCGGGGAGGGTTTGCTGGAGCTCCAAGGCCCCATCGATCAAGGCCCTCAGGGGGGCCTGCACGGCGCCGAAGAGGGCGTCGCAGGAAGCCACCGAAGTGCCGGGCATGAACTCGTCCAGGAGGGCATCGTAGGGGTGGGCCCCGCCGCCGAGGCACTGGGCCTTCTCCCGGGCCAGGGCCACCAGGGCCGTCAGGGGCTCTTTGAAGGGGACGAAGGAGTTTTCTTCCTTGGCCCTTTTCCACGCCTCGGTGGCCCGGGTCTGGGCCTCCGCCTCCCGGGCCTTGAAATCGCAGGGGAGTTTGGTGATCCGGTCGAACCTCCGGCGCCACCAGAAGAGGTTGGCCCGTTCCTCGGGGGGCCAATCCCCCCTTTCTGCCTCGTCCAGCGCCCGCCCCACGGCGGCGTCGCTCCAGAGATGGTGGAAGGTGTCGGCGAGCCATCCCTTTACTTCGCCCCGAAAGGCCCCGTCGGCCTCCGGCATGGCTAGATCCATATCCCAGTCCGCCAGAGCCTCTAAGGACTGGATTTTAGTCCCTTCTCGGGACTTTCGAGCGAGAAAGGCGTAGGCCTCTTGAGGGGTGCCCGCAGGGTGATCGGTCATGAAGGGGGACTCCTTTCGGTTTTCTCATAAAAAACGCTCCGCCTCCGGGCGAAGCTCCCCCTCGCCGGGACACCGCCTCGGGGTTACCGGGAGCGGTGAGACAAAAAAAGCGACGGCGAAGGGACGATCGACGGCATCGTCACCAAAAAACGAAGAAAGGTCCTTCCCGGAGAAGAGAGAAGGACCACATCCATCGGGACCGCATGGGGGCCGGGGTCTTCCGAACCCGTCTTTTTCCCGGAGCCAGGGCTATTTTACCCCACCGTCCCGGCGCAACCCTTCCGTGGCGCTCGTCAAGAAACGCCCTGCGGAGGAAACATAACACCTTCTAGCCGAAAGGACAACCCCAAAACACCCCCCGAGATCAAATTTGATCCCGGAAGGGAAATAGCGCGAAGCCCCGACCCCCGGGAGAGGGGCGAGGCTCGCCTCTCCGCCGCCCTCCCGGGGAAATCAGAGCCCCAGGTAGGCCCGGCGCACCTCGGGGTTGGCCAAAAGCTCCGCCGCCGACCCGGAGAGGGCGATCTGACCGCTCTGGAGCACGTAGCCCCGGTCGGCGATCTCCAGGGCCTCCTGCACCATCTGCTCCACCAGGAGCACGGTGACGCCCGCCCGGCGGATGTCCCGCACCGCCTCCATGACCTTTTCCACCAGGGAAGGCATGAGCCCCAGGCTCATCTCGTCCACCAAGATCATCTTGGGCATGCTCATGAGCCCCCGGGCGATGGCGAGCATCTGCTGCTCTCCGCCGCTCA
>Ga0116186_1002362_pt1 | contig 17216 bp, 14 predicted proteins | sample AD_JPNNA4_MetaG_FD_89806 | JGI IMG/M metagenome (GOLD analysis project Ga0116186, IMG submission 89806) | Active sludge microbial communities of municipal wastewater-treating anaerobic digesters from Japan - AD_JPNNA4_MetaG | ecosystem: Engineered > Bioreactor > Anaerobic > Digestate | place...
GCAAGTGCCGGTTCGATGGCGGTTCTAGTAGATCCTAGAAATACGTCCAAGATGTGTTCAAGATGTGGTATTCTAGTTGAAAAGTCGCTCTCCGATAGGGTTCACAACTGCCCCAAATGCGGGTTGTCAATGGATCGAGATTGGAATGCGGCAATAAACATACTCAGATTGGGACTACAATCTGTCGGAATCAAAACCGTAGAAGCCTTACCCCTTCAGGGGTAGGGAGTAGTCACGCACGCTGCAGTAGCAGGTGTTGCTCATAATCCTCATATATCATAAAGAATAGTTAATAATTATGAGTCGGATTTCAGCTATGGCAAAATTGATATTATTACTCGGTTTTTTTATAGCAATAATATCAATTCAGGCTACTGGGGAAGACCCCGCAACTTTCTTCTTTACCGATGCCAGGGAAAATCCAGGGAAGGTCTACTCCTCCAATATGAGCGGAGGGGAGAGCGTGTATTTTGCACGACCATCAGGGAATATCTACAGCTTCGCATTCCATCCTTATGTACCGGAGAAGCTATACTATGTCAATGCAAATGATAACAAGATCTACTTGGCCGCAAGGATCCCCGATGGGCCTTGGACCGCTATAGATCAAGTCGCTTATACCCATCGTACATATATACGGGACTTAGAATACTTTCCAGGAAGTGGTCCCCGTGATCTTCGGGTCTATTTCAGCGAGGCCACAGGAGCAGGCGGAGATGGCAAGATCTACTATCTGGCACCTGGAGGAACTGCGACCCTAGACTACACGGTCAGGCTCTCAGATGTCGATGGATTTTGGGCTGGATATTTCATCCACGACTCAAATGGAAATCTTTACCTGAGCTCAGGAAACAGAATACCTGCGTCCATCTATAAAGTATCAGGCGGGACTGTAAGCAGGATCTACACCAGCAATAGCGCCCCAATTACCGGCATGGTCTATCAGGATGGATGCATATATTATGCAAATTGGGGAACGGAGATACATCGTCTCGACCTCTCAACGTTGGTGGATACGGTGGTCAGGTCCCAGCCCGGACACAGCTGGATCTCGGATGTAGGACTTCGTGGGGTATCCGTCGCGTCGATAGGGTGGCTTGAGAGAAAATCAGCTGAAACCATAACAACCAGAAGTTCCCAGGGGATTTCAAAGAAGGGAATCGGCCAGCTGGGTGATGTGCATGTGCTTTATGGTGAGATGAGCCAAGAAATGTCGATCAAATAGGAATTGGTAGTATCACGCAGGGAATCTGAAGCTCCCCGGGCTCCTAATAATTTTTAGGATACTACTTGTCATAAATGCTATTTTTCACCGTCGTCATGACTTTCATGCCTGGCAGCTTCATGGCAACGTGCCGAAAAAGAGAAAGGCTCACAGATCCAGGGAAGAGCACAGCCCCTATCTTCGCTAAGTCAATAGACTTGATTGAAGTTCATTTGAGCCTAACCCAATCGTGACCTGATCATCTCGGTAGAGCTGATGGTTCTTCGAAGTGCCAAATCGATATCAACATGAAAGACCAGATGTTATACCGAATCTCTTTTCCGCTCCTTTGAAAAAAGGGCAGCAATCGTGGCAATAACCATACAGATCAACATTAGCAGCCAAAGCGCCCTATACGACTCGAGGGTTCTGGAGGTCAGCATCAGGCCTGAGACCTGCTGCATTATGGCCCCACCGGCAAAGGGAAAGATGTTGAGAGCCGCTGTGCTGGTCCCAACGATGGTTATTGGGAACAGCTCCTTGATCTGAGCGAAGCTCACCACGAAAAATCCACCGAAGAAGCCGAAGGCGAAGTTTATCGCAATATACGCCTGCATACTGGTTATCTGTCCGGCAGCAGCCCATATCGTCGCCCAGATTATCGTATACACCGCTGTCCCGATGATGAGGACCTTCCTGCGCGACTTCAGTACCTTATCGGAGATGTATCCTGCGACAGGACAGCCGAGGATCATGCCTATCCCGATGAATGTCAGCACCGTCCCGTAAGTAGCCTGGTTCCAGCCAAGGATGTCATGGAAGAACGGCCCGGCCCAGAGCCCCTGATAGACCATGATGCTGCCGTACATGAAGAAGAACCAGATCGCCAGTGGCCAGAAATTCATGCCAGATCCAAATGTCATCGCAAGTGCGCTCTTCATGGGGATCTTCTCGATCGTTCCAGCTGCGGTGAGCTGCCCTCCCTCCTGGGCCTCGATCTCCTGGATGCTGGGAAGGCCCATATCCATGGGACGGTCGCGGATGATGAGCCAGGATCCAGCCGCCAGCAGGAGCGATAATGCTCCGAGGATCAGAAAGACCCGCTGCCACCCGAGGGTGCCAGACATCAAAGCCAGTGGGCCTGCGGCGCTAAGAGCACCGATATTTCCGACAGCAAGGAGGATTCCGGAGAGCGAGGCGAACTCGTTCTTGCGATACCAGCCGGCGAGGATCTTCATGGTGGGGATGTAAACCATGGCCACGCCTATTCCGATAAGGAAACGGCCTGCAACGACGAGCTCGAACGTGGACGCCATGCCTGTGAGCATTGCGCCGGCTGCGGCCACCAGGGTGAAGATACTGACGGTCTTGCGTGGTCCTAAGCTGTCGGTTAGAAGTCCGGACGGCATCTGCATTATGGTATAGGCATAGAAGTAGGCCGAGCTCAACAGGGCAACAGATGCTGCACCCACTCCGAAGGTGTCCTGCAGGTCTGCGGAGACGACACCCGTGGACACCCGATGAAAGTAAACGAAGAAGTAGGCGAGAGCCAAGGTTCCAAAGACCGCCCATCGGTAGCGCAGTACCTTCTCGACTTCGCTTTTATCGAGTGCCATTGCAGTGCCATTCCCGTCGGCAGGACTGCTCTGCCAAAGAGCAGATTGGCCGAGCCTTATTTACGCAGAAACCTAAACGTATCCTAAACGTATATTCGTTACGTGGGTGAGGTAAAAAACCTATGTCTGAAACTTCACGTGTCTGGCCGACGAGGCATGTTACTGCATTAGACCTCATGAAACCAGATCACATATCTCTGGTCACACATATCAGATCAGGCATCTCAAATCATACACCTCAGATCACATAATCAGATCATATCTCAAATCAGATATCTCAGATCAGATATCTCAGATCAGATATCTCAAATCATACGCCTCAGACATATCTACACGGTTCCCCTGGGCCATATATCTCAGATAACATATCTCAGATAACATATCTCAGATAACATATCTCAGATAACATATCTCAGATAACATATCTCTGGTCATGCACCTATCGATAACACATCCACGATCATGCATCAGACGGCTGCTCGGTCCGGCCTTTTGCCCTCCTTCTCCTAAGAAACGCCTTTCTGACCTCATCTGCCAGCAGAAGGGAGGGCATCCACGAGAGGAGGAATATCCAGTTGGCGGGAGGAAAGGCCGCCGTCTTGAAGATCCACTGGAGCTGGGGAGCGTATACTATGGCAGCGATTATGATCAGCTCTACAGCTATCCCTATCCAGATCAGGGGATTTGATGATATGCTGGCTTTGAGAATCGATCCGGATTCGGTTCGTTGGGCAAACAGGTTGCCTATCTGAGTCGTCACGATGGCGGCAAGAGCCATGGTTGTCGCCGCCAGATAGAGCTGTCCACTTGAAGGCAGATCGAACAGCTGGCCCCAATAGCCGCCCGTCCAGAACATGAAGTAGAAGGCAGACATTGCGGCAAGGCTCTGGATCATGCCCAAAAACAGGTAAGAGCGCGCCAGCAGTCCTCTGGTTATGATGTGCTCATCCTGGCTGCGCGGCGGCCTGTCCATGATCCCCTTCTCAGGCGGCTCAGCTCCGAGTGCCAGCGCGGGCACTATGTCTGTTCCAAGGTCGACGGATAAGATCTGCATTATGTTGAGGGCCAGGGGGATATGTCCTCCGCTGAACGCGTGAACGATGAACGGGACTGCCTCGGGAGCATTGCTGGTGAAGATGTAGGACGTGAACCTCCTGATATTGGCGAAGACTGCACGGCCTTCCTCAACGGCATTCACGATCGATGCGAAATTGTCGTCTGTCAGGATGACGTCTGCAGCTTCTCTGGCAACGTCTGTCCCTACAACGCCCATGGCAACGCCTATATGGGCCTTCTTTAGAGCAGGGGCATCGTTCACGCCGTCGCCGGTGACCGCCACAACATGTCCCATTTCCTGCAGCGCCCCGACAACCCGCAGCTTGTGCTCAGGCGCGACCCTTGCCAGGATCAGATCTTTCTTCAAGGCCTCCTTCAGCACATCGTCATCCATCGAGTCCAGATCCGAACCGGTCAGGACGGCTGACGAGGACCTGACGATTCCAGTCTGCCTGGCGATGCTCTCCGCAGTCAGCCCATAGTCGCCTGTGATCATTATTATCCGTATTCCAGCGCGGTGGCACTTCTCCACAGCATCTTTGACTCCGGGCCTTGGCGGATCCATCATGGCTGCAAGGCCAAGGAAGGTCAGATCCTTCTCCACTTCCTCAGCAGACCTATTGGTGCCCTTTGGCAGCCTCCGCATAGCCACACCCAGGATGCGAAGCCCACTTGAAGCATACTCGTCGGTTGCTCGCAGGATCTGGCCTCGCAGCCTGTCGCTTAGCGGAACTTCTGTGCCTCGAATCATCGCTTTTGTGCAGGAGGCCAGGACATACTCAGGAGAGCCCTTGGTGTAGGCTACCTCCCCGTCCTGCGCCTGGTGAACGGTGGTCATGTACCTGCGGCGAGCTTCGAAAGGGATTTCGAAGAGACGTGGCTGCCTGGAAAATTCTGCAGCCAAATCGATTCCTGCCTTAGCTGCAAGCGTTAGGAGCGCAGCTTCCGTTGGATCCCCGTGGGCGATCCACTTTTCAGATCTCAGGGCCACTTTGGCGTCGTTGCACAGACCGGCAGCCACAAGCATCTGCCGCAGATCTGTCTCGACAGGCTCTCTGCCCTCAATCTGGCCTTGCGGCTCGTAGCCGGTGCCAGTCACCGCCAGCTTATGCATCCCGACAAGGATATCGGTAACAGTCATCTCGTTTTGGGTTAGTGTCCCGGTCTTGTCGGTGCAGATCACGGTTGCTGAGCCGAGCGTCTCAACAACTGAGAGCCTCTTGATAATGGCGTTTCGCCTTGCCATCCTCTGAACGCCCATTGCCAGGGCCAGGGTGACGGTGGGAAGCAGGCCTTCGGGCACGAAGGCGACTATCATGCCCAGGGAGAAGACGAAACCCTCGTTTGGGCTCATCTTTGTCAGGTGGATGGAAAGAAGAAATACCACAAGACCCACGCCAACTGCGATCAGGGTTACTGTCCTAGTTACATCCTTCATCTCCATCTGAAGTGGGCTCAGCTCTCGAGCTGTGCTCTGGGTCAAAGCCGATATCTGCCCAAACCGCGTCTCCGCGCCTGTGGCGTAGACAACGGCTGTTCCCGAGCCTGAAGCGACGCTGGTTCCTGCAAAGACAAGGTTCCTGGGTTCCGAAGAGTTTCCCGGCTCTGCAGATCGAGTCTCCGGCCTTGACTCCCCTGTCAGGGTTGACTGATCCACGTAAAGACGGTTTTCCGAGACCAGACGAGCGTCGGCTGATATCATGTCGCCCTCTGCGAGCAGAACTACGTCACCTGGGACCAGTTCTTCGGCCAGGACCCGGCTATTTTCTCCTCCTCTGACGACCTGCACCTGGGCTGGCAGCATCCTGGCCAGGGCCAGGACAGCCTTTCGGCCTTGTGCTCCTGCCAGTAGCTGAATAAACCGTTTATCAGGTTTACAAGCCAGATCGCGACTCCAAGCTCCGGGAGGCCTGCGAGCAGCGCGATTGAGCCTCCAGCCCAAAGGAGCATGGCCATCAGGTGGGTAAAGTTGGCAGCAAGCGCAGGAAAACGACCGGCATCGACTCTGGGAAGAACGTTTCTTCCGTGGATCTTCAGCCGCTCAAAGGCCTCGGAATGGCTGAGTCCATCCGGACCGGTATTCATCCAGGCGTAAACCTCAGGCAGGGTCAGAGCCTGGGCGAATTTCGCCTGGTCATTTGGGGAGGATGGATCCATCAGGACCTCGGAGGATGGGAGATTTAGCTGCAAATTGTATATTCGTTGGTGATAGTTATTGATACTATCGCCGCTGAGCGGTGATTGCTTTTGCATATTGATCTCTAAACTAAGTCTCGGTTGGCCTTCAAGGATAAGTATTATCAATTCATACTAAGTATCAGGTGCATATGCCAGCGGAAGTACTGAGTCTACGGATAGTTGCGGTCACCATGGGTATCCTCTCCCTGGCAGCCTTGCAAGCTGCCGGGAATGATGGTTATATCCTCAATATATACGGAAATGCAAATCTGGATGGAGCCATTGATGAGAAAGATATCGAATTTTTGCAGAATGTGATAGATGGCAACATCAAGGCCACATATCTATCTGATGCCAATGTGGACGGTGCGATCGACAGGAATGATATCGAGAGGATTATCGAAATCATAAACGGAACAGAACCTGAGATAACTGTTATTGACGGGGTGAATGTATCAGTTACCATCAAGAAACCTGTTGGAAGGATCATTGTGGAGTACTTGGATAACGCCCAGATCGTTCAGATGATGGGCAAAACCAGTAAAATTGTTGGTGTTGAGAACTCTATCACTAAGATGGAGGAATTGTTTCCTGAAATGAGCAAACTTGCAAGTGTAGGGCCAATGACCAAGGATCCCGATTATGAAAAGATCCTAAGTCTAAATCCGGATTTGCTCCTGGTCTTCGACGAGAAGATGACCTCTGAAAAGACGAAAAAACTACCCGGAGTCTCAGTTCTCTTCGCAGGATTCCCTTTCTCGGATCTCATGAACGCCGATACATCATCTTACGCAGACGGTATCAGGAAGATAGGATACATACTCGATGAGAGGGAAACCGCAGAAGAATATCTTGATTGGTATCTCGATAAAATAGAAAGACTCAAAATGAAGACATCAAGACTGGACGAGAATCAGCGGCCAAGAGTATTGTTCGGATCTTATCCAAGGGCTGACAGCAAAACATTTAGAACGTATAGTAAAATTGACGTCTTAGCCCAGGAAGTTTCCTTAGCAGGCGGAAATAATATAGCTGAAGATCTATCGGAGTTCAATGTCTCATTCGGCGATTTGAGGGGAAATCCGCTATTATACAGGATCGATCTAGATTCAGAATGGGTCATAAAACAAGATCCTGATTATATATTGTTGCATTATCCATATATAACGTATGGTGGTGAAATAATACCTGATCTGCCCAATGGATATACGATCGATGATCCCAGTGGTCTGAAGATCGCGAGAGAGAATTTCATGAGCAGGCCGGAGTATGCAAACCTCAAAGCAGTCAAATCAGGAAACGTGTATATCTTCAGCGGTGACCTGAGAAACGAACTCACCAGAGGGCTGATAGGTTCGGTTTACCTTTCAAAGATCCTTCATCCAGACATATTCCCGGATCTCGATCCCGAGGCAGTGCACGATGAATATTTGAAGAACTTTCTGGACCTGGATTACAGCCTGGACGAGCATGGGGTGTTTGTGTATCCGCCGATAGTCAAGGGGCCCGGAGCTCTTGCCGGAGTGCCTGATAGATACTACGATCTTGTGGTCGAAGATGCCGTACCCGGTAGCAGATAGATTCATAATTTATTTTTTATAATTTTTCTGCAAGTGATTAGGCGACGATGATGAATAGCAGCAGGATTAGGGTTGGACTTATCTCCATATTTCTCCCCCCCTATTACATGATGAGCGTGCCGTCGTTCCCGTCGCAATATGCCAACCGCTTATCTCCATCCAACCGCTTATCTCCATATTTCTCCTCCCTATTACATGATGTGAGGTGGATTGTCTGTCCTTAAAGTCGGCTATCATTTCCATCCAAATGAAGCAAGCGACAGCCAATTGAACCGAATCAGACCGATCCCGCTCGATATGAATAAAGTAATAAATGGTTATTTTCCATGTTACCAATAACAGATAAAGTTATATTAGATAAGAAAGAGTGATAGAGAGATAAGGCCACATAGAAAGGCAAAATGGCTTGGTGAAGGATATTGGTGGAGCTGCTGAAGCAATTTGACCTGGTGAAGCGACTTGGATTCGACTTCGAGTATGGCTATTCAGAGGGTCGCAAGATCCTGATACTCCTCGCTCTTATGGCATTGCTAATCTTCGCCATTGGAATTGCAATAACCTTCGGAGCCTATAAGATCTCCATTTTCGATGTATATCGAATCGTACTTGCACATGTATCTCCCTTCTCAGACCTCTCAAATGTCACCAAGCTCCACAACACCATCGTATGGGAATTGAGAATCCCACGAGTTCTGCTGGCTGTGATTGTAGGAACTGCCTTGGCAACCGCAGGCGCCGTCTTTCAGGGGTGCTTCAGAAATCCTCTCGTCGAGCCGTATATCCTCGGCATATCCTCAGGCGCAGCCTTCGGTGCTGCAATGGGAATAGTGTTTTCGGACTTTCTCCTGTCTGTGCAGCTCTCAGCCTTCATATTTGGGGCTCTGGCAGTGGCCATGGCTTACTTCTTGGCCAGGGTAAGACAGGAGACGCCGATTGTGACATTGATCCTGGCAGGTGTTATCATAGGCTCCATCTTCTCCGCCATGGTCTCGATCCTCAAGTACATAGCCTCAGACGCTGCTCTACGAGAGATAGTTTTCTGGCTGATGGGCGGCTTTTACTATGCTACATGGAACGACGTCTTCCTCCTGGCCCCAATTATAATCCCCTGCTTCCTTGTGATGTGGGCCCTGGGATGGAAGCTGAACATTCTATCGATGGGTGACGACGAGGCCAGAGCACTTGGCGTCAATCCGGAGAAGTACAAGTTTGTCCTGATAACCCTGGCGACGCTTGTGACATCCCTGGCCGTATCGACCGTGGGGATAATCGCCTGGGTAGGCCTCATGATGCCTCACGCAACGCGAATGATGCTGGGTCCGGATCACCGTTATGTGATTCCGGCAGCGGCTATGCTGGGCGGGTCTTATCTGCTTGTCTGCGACACCATGGCACGAACGCTTACCAGCGCCGAGATACCTGTGGGAATCATCACATCCATTCTCGGCGCGCCGTATCTTTTCTACCTTCTTAGAACAAGGGGAAAGGCGATGCTTGGATGATGCCCATGCTCGAGGTCAGAGACCTGCACTTCAACTATGGAAAGACGCCCATTCTCAAAGGGGTCTCCTTTGAGGTGGACGAAGGGAAGCTATGCGGCCTCTTTGGCCCCAACGGCTGTGGAAAGACCACTCTTTTCAAGTGCTGTCTGAACTTCCTTCGATCATGTAGCGGGTCCGTATTCATGGATGGAAAAGACGTCAGAAGCCTGCGAGTCGAGGATATGGCCAAGATAGTGGCATATGTGCCCCAGGAGCACAAGCCTCCGTTCCCTTACCTGGCCAAAGAGGTCGTTCTCATGGGCAGGACGCCCAGGCTGAACGGATTTTTCGGCATCAGCCGGGAAAATAAGAGGAAGGCTGCAGATGCCCTGGAACTTCTTGGGCTTACGGAGCTGGCTGACTATCCGTATAATCAGCTATCTGGAGGTCAGCGCCAGATGATACTGATGGCAAGGGCTATCGCTCAGGAGACGAAGCTTATGTTCCTGGATGAGCCGACATCTGCACTGGACTTCAGCAACCAGATCCGTATCTGGAGGATAATGCGTCTGGTTGCCGAGCGAGGGGTGACGATTCTCGCCTGCAGCCACGATCCCAACCACGTGAGCTGGTTCTGCGATAAGGTGGTGGTGATGAAGGACAACCGGATCATAAAGGAAGGCTCGTCTCAACGGGTCATCACCGAGTCCACGATGGATGAGATCTATCAGGATATGTGTGCGGTCAGGAATTTTGGCAGGACCAGAATGGTGCTGCCGAGGGATGTGGCACTTCGCAACGAGACGGAAGGATTTGGAGAGAGCACGTTGTGTGGGCTGCATGCGGGTGGGGCAAGAGCGGACAGATTTTTAGAAGGCGCAAGTGGGCAGCAACTCAAAACGCTTCAAGAGCATCCCTGTTCAACTTCACGCCCTGCTATAGAAACCTCGGTTCAAAATAGGTGAGAGATTATGCTGATATTTAACATAAGATATAATTATTAAATCATTTAATAAAGATTAAAGATATGATGGCATCAAATTTGAATTCGATATCAGGAGGGGTGACATGACAGATAATAGGATGAGCATGCCCATAATTGTCGGAATCTCGATGGTTCTTTCCTTAATAGGCATCTCCATGGCAGATTACGAGCCAATTGTATACGGTGATGCGAATAACGATGGCCTCATTGATCCGCTGGATATCGACTATGTCGATGGAATAGTTAAAGGAATCAACGAGCGCACCGAGCTGTCAGATGCGAATTACGATGGCAAGATCGATGAAGCCGATATCCTCCAAATAAAAAGGATTATAAATGGCAATCAAACGAAATTGACTCTTTTGGACATGGACGGCAGATCGGTCACGATACCACAGCCCGTAGACAGGGTTCTTGGGATCGGGTTCGGTTTTATTGAAAATACTATGTTTGCGTTTGGAGTTGAAGATAAGATAGTTGGGAGTGGTGGAGCGGTCCGTTCGGATATGACTGCAGGACGTCTAATTCCAGAACTCGATGAACTTCCCAACGCAGGCTCTCCTGTAGAAGGGATAAATTATGAAACTATTGCTTCAGCAAATCCAGAGATCGTGATCGTTAGGAAGAGCGTATATTTCCCAGAGCAGACGGATAAGGCAGTAAAAATGGTAGAAAAGATGGACATACCTGTTATTGTCCTAAAGGATCCAAATCATTTCCACACGTCAGATGTCACCACTATTTATCAAGAAATAAGTCTCTTGGGAAAGATATTCAATAAAGAGGAATCCGCACAACATTTGATCGATGAGATGGCCAAGCGCGTCTCATTCATCAGGGAAAGAACAGAGAACATCGGAGAAGAAGACAAGCCAAAGGTGTTATTTTGTGGTTTGGGAAGCAACAGTACCAGAGACAAAGGCGGCGTTCTTGTAGTATGGGCAAAAGAATGCGCATCAACATTTGCAGAATTGATCAATATTAAGAGCGCTTACGAAGGGACTGGAAGGAATATACTATCTGCCGAACATGCATTGAATTTGAATCCGGATGTGATTATCTTAGAAACATCCGGTGGCGGGTGGAATATCAGCCAACTGTATAACGAAGATCATTATAAGAATATACAAGAAATAAAAGCCATAAGAGACAAGCGCGTGCATTCCGTTGGTAAGCTAACGTATTGTGGAGATATTCAGCTTGAGCTCCCCATTATGCTGATGATAGAAGCAAAAGGAACCTACCCAGAGAGATTTTCTGATATCAACGTCTCTGAATGGATTGAAAAATACTATAAAGATATATATAAACTTGATGTGGATAGCGCGAGGATTCTCAAAGAGGTACAAGGATTGGCATGGATTGACAGCTCTGGATTCTAGATGCGGATATGGTCTTTTCCATGCAGAACCTGAAGGACTCGCCAACAAGGGTTGCGAACCTTCTGAAGGGAGTTATGAGACATCCAGCGTCTACACTCAGCCGAATGGTTGGCTGGATTGTTGAAGATGTTTTCGACGAGATGGTGTAAGGATATGTGTAAACGCATGATTTTCTGCACCCTGGCTTTGATCTGCATCATCTGCGGATCCGGCTGGGCTGCGGATGAGACGAGATCTGTTGTGGACAGCCGCGGAGAAGTAGTTCAGGTTCCCACAGAGATCAGGCGGGTAGTAACCATAAGCGATGGCCTGATAGAGGGAACAATGCTGATCCTGGGAGAAGAAGATAAAATTGTGGGCATTGGCTCCACATGTCTTCCAAAGGTCTGGAACTACACCTACCAGAGTATGAGTGGAAAAACCTTCTCTTATGAGGAGGGGGCAAATCCGGTCAGCTTCCTTTATCCACGATTCAGAGAGCTTCCAATCGTTGCCGGAGGGGATGCAGCACCTAACTTCGAGTCGATCGCCGAGCTAAAACCTGATGTGGTTATTCTCAGGGCAGGGGACTGTTCGCTAAGGTACAACGACGAGAACTCCCAGAAGACCATATCCAGCTTTGAGTCCCTGGGAATACCACTGGTCGTTCTATACGCTCATAACTTCAACAGGGAGCAGCATAAGGATATTTCGACCATCTCAGATGAGATACGGATCATTGGGAGCGTTTTCGGCAAGGAGACCAGAGCTGACGAGCTGGCAAGATACCTTGAAAGCAAAGTGGATCTGATAAAAGAAAGAACCACAGAGGCAGCTGTTGAGCAAAAGCCAAGAGTGCTCATCTTGGGACTCTCCCCATCAGCTCGCAAACAGGGAGGTGCGGGTCAGGTCTTCGGCCTGGACACCATCGAATCCTACTTCATCGAAGATCTTGTCCATGCCGAAAATTCCTTCAAGGACCCGGGCTACTTTAAGATCCTCAATGCTGAGCAGCTTCTATCGCTGGACCCTGATTCCATTGTGCTTTGCACAGCATCTGGATACCACCCTCCTCAGGAGCTTTATGAGGCTCCATATTACCAGAACTTGCAGGAGATGAGGGCTGTATCAAATCGGAATGTAACAGCTCTTCCCTGGTCTCCCTGCAACTGTGCCAAGCGATTGGAGTATCCCATCGACGTAATGGTGATAGCCAAGGCAGCCTATCCCGACCGCTTCCGGGATATAGATCTTGGCGAGTGGCTCCTGGACTTCTACAAGAATGTCTACGATGTGGATGACGATACCGCAAAAGCATTGAGATCGGCACAGTGGATGGATTGGACTGTTAAATCGGTGTGAAACGATGAGATCATTTGCTACAATTTTGGCTGTGCTGTCCTGCCTTTGTCTTGTCTCAGGTATCAGCTGGGCAGCGGAGGAGACGAGATCTGTTGTGGACGGACGTGGAGTAGAAGTTCAGATCCCTGATGAGATCAATCGTGTAGTCGCGGTATCAGATGGCTTCATCGAGGGAATTATGCTCGCCCTCGGAGAGCAGGAGAAGATCGTCGCTGTAGGTACGGACAGCGCTCAGAGGATCTACAATTTCACCTACCAGACAGCAAGCGGCGGAACATATGAGTACCGGGGAGGCATGCAGCCGATAACCTACCTGTATCCTCGGATCCGGGAGCTACCGCTGGTTGAGACTGGGTCGGCCATAAACTACGAGACGCTTGCCGGGCTCGATCCGGATCTGGCAATCATCCGTGTCGGCTCCTGTGCATTCTACTCGATGGAGAAGGTTGAGGCGACTGCCCGGACAATCGAGGCTCTCGGGATTCCTGTCATCGTGCTCAAGTCCCCCTTGTACTTCGATAAGCCGGACCTCTCGACAATCTCCAAAGAGATCATGATCTTAGGCACCGTCTTTGGAAAGGAGAAGAGGGCGGGCGAACTAGCGGAATATCTCGAGTCGCAGACACAGATGATCTCCGATAGGACAAAGGATATTCCTGAGGGCGAGCGGCCGACGGTCCTCATCTTCGGCGCATGGCCAGCCAAACGGATGACAGGAGGAGGGGTCGGAGACGTGAGGGGGACAAACACAATCGAGTCCTACTTCATAGAGGATATCGTCCACGCGAAGAACGCTTACCGGGAGTCCGGTGACATGGTCACCATCTCGGCTGAACAACTCCTCGCCATCGATCCCGACGTCATCCTGCTCGAGACTGCCTATGGTTACCATCCGGCTGAAGAACTCTACTCGGCACCTAACTATCGGATTGTTGGCGAACTCTCGGCCATACAGAACCGCCGGATCTCATCGTTCCCGTTCGAACCCCCAAACTGTGCCAAGCGCCAGGAATACCCGATCGAAGTTATGGTGATTGCCAAGGCGGCGTATCCTGAGCGATTCGCCGACATCGATCTCGGGGAGTGGCTCCTGGACTACTACAAGAAAGTCTACGGCGTTGATGACGATGACGCAAAAGCATTGAGATCGGCACAGTGGATGGACTGGACTGTTGAATCGGTGTGAAACGATGAGATCATTTGCAAAATTTCTGCTTGTATTGTCCTGCATTTGTCTGGTCTCAGCCACTGGCTGGGCAGCGGAGGAGACGAGAACCGTTGTGGACGGACGTGGTGTAGAAGTGCAGATTCCTGTAGAGATCGAGCGGGTCGTCACAGTATCCGACGGTCTGGTAGAAGGGGTGATGTACGGCCTGGATGTCGAGGACACCATTGTCGGAGTAGGTTCCAAGTGTCTTCAAAGCGTTTACAATTTCACATGGCCTAGCGTAACAGGGACTCCTATAGATTACGAAGACGGGATGAACACAGCAGCATACCTCAATCCAAACCTGATGAATTTACCGCTAATCGGGCTATCGGGTCAGGCGATCAACTATGAATCTCTCGCCGCACTTGATCCAGACCTTGTAATCATCCGCCTTGGGGATTGCACACTGAGGTATGATGATGAGAATGTCCAGAAAACTATCGATACGATTGAGTCGCTTGGAATCCCGCTGCTTGTTCTTAAGAGCACACACTTCACTGAGCGTGCAGATATCTCGACGATCCAAGAGGAGATACAGATCATCGGATCGGCCTTTGGTAAAGAAACGGAAGCATCCAGGATGGGTGCTTTCCTTGAAGAGAAGATCGCGTTTGTCACAAACCGTACACAGGGAATTTCTGAAAGTGATAAGCCTGCTGTCCTTGTACTTGGCCTCTCTCCGACCGCAAGAAAGACTGGGGGCGCAGGGGTCGTCTACGGACTTGACACCATTGAGGCGCACTTCATCGAGGACCTCGTCTCAGCAAAGAACGCATATCGTGACGATGCCTACTTCAAGACAGTGAACACCGAACAAATTCTCGCGATCGATCCTGACGTTATCGTGCTCAGTACGTCATACGGTTTTCACCCGCCCGAAGAGCTCTACACAGCGCCTTACTACCAAAACTTGCAGGAATTGAAGGCTGTCGAAGAGAAGAAGGTGTACTCATTGCCATATACTCCTTGTAACTGCGACAAACGTCTTGAATACCCACTCGAGGTTATGATCATCGCAAAGGCCGCTTATCCGGATAGGTTCCATGACGTCGATCTCGCCGAATGGACTGAGGATTTCTATATGGGATTGTACGGCGTAGATCGCCAAACTTCAGAGAATCTGCTGGAACGACAGTGGCTGGGATGGATGCTTGAGGATTCCGCCGGAAATGGAGAGCCATGAAGCCTATCGCCTGTAATATCTGTGACTTTCAGCCAGAGTATTCAATTCAGGAACTCGTGAAGTTCCACGGCCATCTTGGGCCGTATATCGTGCTCGGATACCGCATGGGCAGGTACGCCCGGGCCGTTTTTTCTGGCTCCAGGGAGATCTCAGCGGTGGTTCATTGCTCTGATTCTCCACCAGAGTCGTGTCTGGCAGACGGAATCCAGATCGGAAGCGGGTGTACCTTCGGGCGTCGCAAAATCAAGCTTGAGAAGGATGAAAGGCTCGGATGTATATTCCATTGTGGTGAAGAGAAAATTGCAATTTGGGGATATAAACTTCGGTTGCCGGAGATCTCAAACGGGGATTACTGGGAATTGATCCACAGGATCGCAGAAGCGATGTACTCCGCTTCAGACGATCAGCTCTTCGCCAAAGATCCGGATTCTTCAGAATTCATGCACGAATTCATTTTAGTGGAAGAAAGAAAGCCCAACTCCGAAGAAGGGCTATCTTTTTCTTCCAAGAACGTGCAAAAGTGATTGCAGCGATCTTTTTTTAAGAGCCTTACTAGGAACACATTCAGATACTGCTGAGAATTCCCTCGAACCGCAGGTATCCAGACTGAGGAGAGATTCGATCGGTATGCAAAGCTTAAATCGATTGTGTGGCTCCTGACGATTTGTTAGTCTTTACCATGAAAGCAATCCGAAAAGGAGGATGCAGCAGGCTATCCTCCTCCATCCACTTTCTGGATTATGTATCCGGCTTTGGCGAGTATCTGCATAGCATCTGAGATAGTTATCTCGGTTGGCGAGGAAGTACCAACTCTCTTAGTTCTCTTGGGTTTGGTTAATTCTGAATCCGCGAACTTCTCCCTGCAGATTATCAGGTGATGCAATATGCAGACGATCTTTCTAGCCAGAGCTACGATAGCGACTTTGGCGCCCCGTCTAGCTTTAATTTTTGTGTAGAACCTCTTTAGCTTAGAATTGCCTTTTGTCCTGGAGACTGAATGAGCAACCTCAACCAGCATCCTTCTGACATGAGGAGATCCACGCTTAGTTATATGTCCATTGATCTGCTTTCCGGCTGATTGGTATACAGAAGGCACTAAGCCACAATACGCGGCCAGTTGCTCGCCTGTCTTGAAATCCGCGAAGTTCCCGATTTCAGCCAAAATAGTCGATGCAGAAACGGCACCCATTCCAGGAATCGACATGGCAATATCCAGATCCTCTTGCCTTCTTGACATAAGATGCTGGATCTGCCTATCGATACATTCGATATCTCGGCTTAATGACTCAATCGAATTGAGCATCTGGCCGATGAGACTGGCTTGAACGTGCGAGATGGTAGCGCTTATTGCCTTTCGAATCTCTTCTCTTTTGGCATTGAGGCTCTTCGCGGGTATGGTGTTCAGTATGTTCTCTATACTCTCACCGCTCAGTATTCCTCTGATTATGCGTATTCCAGACTTGCCGAAGATATCCGAGATAACCGATGAGAGCTTAATGCAGGCGTATTCCAGTTCATGATGTATTCTGTTCTTGATTTGGCTCCTCATCTTCACATAATTCTCCCTTGTCCTGGTCAACGCCCGCAAGTCCCGATCATCTCCTGAGAAGATGCGAGACGCCGAGATCAGATCGTTGAGGCAGAGTTCGGCAATCCACTCAGAATCGAGCACATCCGTCTTCCTCCCAGGAATGTGCTTGATCTGATAGGCATTTGCCAAAACAAAGTCGATATCATTTCCCACAACATGGAAAATCGGCTACCAGTAGTTGGCAGTCGATTCAACTGCCAACTTTTGGCAACCATGAGACAACAACCATTTCCTGAAGTCCAGAAGACCTTCCAGACCCGTTTCGAATCGGGACTGGATCTTCTGGCCATCTCGGGAAAGGATCGTCGCTACTAAGAACCGCTTGTGGATATCTGCTCCGCAAACTACTTCCCTTTCCATCGACATCATAGTCTCTGTCCTGGTATGGGCAGATTAGCATGTGAGGCAA
>Ga0116186_1002370_pt1 | contig 17159 bp, 12 predicted proteins | sample AD_JPNNA4_MetaG_FD_89806 | JGI IMG/M metagenome (GOLD analysis project Ga0116186, IMG submission 89806) | Active sludge microbial communities of municipal wastewater-treating anaerobic digesters from Japan - AD_JPNNA4_MetaG | ecosystem: Engineered > Bioreactor > Anaerobic > Digestate | place...
AATGTGTAATAGATGAACCGGGAGCAATAAGAGTGATCGACCAAATTCCTTTGTCAGCATAAGCATAATAAAAATCTCTTTTTAACGAAGTACCCGAGCATGGTACGCCGGGCTGATTATCTGTCATTTCAACTTCTAATAAATTCCCAAGACTATCTCTTTTATATTGATAATTTGAAAGCGTAAACCATCCGCAACCTACAGGTGAAAGATTTTGCAATCCGACGTAAGAAATCAATTTTCCGGAAGCATTGTATGTCCATTGATATTGATACATTAAATTCCCACTACAGCTTCCTTTATACTCATCAACTCTGAGGATTTGGTTTGAACTATTATAAGAATAATTACGACAAGCATTTAAACTATAAACAGCGTTCAGATAATCAAAGTCTTGACTACTGCTTAAATAATGATTAACAGCGTATGATTTAAATGCTACTTTCCATGGATCCCATAGATGAGTAATATTATTGTATTGCAAAACAGTATCAACCTCCAAGCTATCGAATGAAGTATAATAACAATTATGCAGAGTGTTGGGAGTCCATACATTTAATACAGAATCGAAAGAAGATTCAACAATTTGAATTGGCATTAAAGAAGATCCTTGATAAAAATACTCCGATTTCAGTTTTGGGAATAGCAAGCTATTAATGTATCTGATATTTATAGAATCGCGCAAAAAGTTATCCTTTAAATAAACGGTTGAATCACTCCATCCTTGAAAAGCAAACATGTGATTAATTACTGACCCGAAACTGTCATAATTAAAAGACTCATGTGCTGCTAATACGCCATTGCCTGACGCATCCATTTTCATAGAGTCCTTGCTAATTAATCGGCCAAAGGTGTCATAAGTATAAATTGAATTCGTGCCCGGCAAATACGAAATCGAATTTTGTCCGGTTTTGTATGATGTAATTCGATTTGCGGAGTTAAAAATAGATTTAAAATAATTCGGAGAAGTATATTGAACCGGAGAGTTCGAAGAAGAAAAATAAACGCCAACAACAACCGAGTCATTTTGAGCAAAAACATGACCAAAGGGCAATAGAGATATTCCAACGAACGTCAACCACAGCCATTTCATTGTAATAATCGGTTTAGAGCTAGCCATAATCAGTGATAATCAACATAATGCTGAGCAATACAAACCTAAGAAAAATTCACTTTCCCTTTAACAACAAGTACTATCTTTGCGCCATGAATTTACTAACCCTATTATTTCTGGAAAGTTTAGGTGGCGGGGAGCTGATGGTAATTATGCTCTTTGTACTGATGTTTTTCGGTTCAGCTAAAATTCCGGAACTAGCCAAAGGCCTAGGGAAAGGAATGCGAGAATTTAAAGATGCCATGAACGGAGTTCAGAACGAAATCAAGGCCGGAATGAATAATATTGAGAGTGAAGTCAACAAAGTAAAAGACGATGTAGCCAGAGAAGTTCCTCAAATGCCTATCATTGAGAGTCACCCAATGGCACAATCAAAATCGGCAGCAGTTACAGCAAGTGAAATTGAAATGGCGGCAAAAGCAAAAAGCGATGCTCTATTAAAAGATCCAAATGCTACATTTTCAGCAGAGACCAACGGAACAAGCGAATCATAAAAATACTACTCAAAATCAACTCACCCCGACTAACCACCGGGGTTTTTTATTGTTAAAATCCAACTAGATTAATTTTATTTATCTGTTTTTCAATAATTTACGAAATTTTATCCAAAATTTAATATTGGAAACTATTTTTGTGCACAAAGTTTCCATAGTTTTGCACCCGAAATCATGCAACTCTCATTTAACCCCAACTGCCGCATATTAGAAGGCGCCCATAAGCTCTTCAGCCGATTTGGTTTGAAAAGTGTGACCATGGATGATATTGCCAGGGATTTGGGTGTTTCAAAGAAAACCATTTACCAACTGTATGCCGACAAGAATGAATTAGTGAGGGCATATATGGAAAAAGAGCGTGAAGAGCACACCAAGATCATTGAAGAAATAGGAAAGACCTCAAAAAATGCCATCGAAGAGATCATATTAACGATGCAATTTATGAGTAAGACCTTCAACCGAATTAATCCGAATCTCTTTTATGACATGCAGAAATATCATCCTGAGTCATGGGCTATATTTCGTGAATTCAAAGAGAAATTCATGACACAATTGGTGATCTCAAACATCGAAAAAGGCAAGTCGGAAGGATTATATCGCTCCGACATCAACACCAAAATAATGGCGCGTTTTCGTCTGGAGCAAGTAGAAATGGCGATGGACCCTTCCGTATTCCCTGCCGATAAATACAATCACTCTGAAGTGCAAATGCAATTACTAGATCACTTCATGCATGGTATATGTACATTGAAAGGCCATAAACTCATTAACAAATACAAACAAATCGACGACGAATAAATTTCAAATCTTTAAAATGTAAAATCATTTTATCCGTCTGACATAAAATTATTACGATTCATCCCTAATTATTGCAGTTTCAAATTTCCTGCAATACATAAATTAAGAAGTTAATAGAAATTTGCAACCCTAACAGCATTAAAGCAACTATGAAAAAAATCCTGACACTTTGTATCTTCCTGCAATCGGTGATGATTTTGCAGGCCCAGGATTCAAAAAATTCCTTTACTCTTAAGCAAGCAGTAGACTATGCATTGACGAATCAACAAAATGTTAAAAATGCAATGCTTGATGAAAAGATTGCTCAACGTAAAGTAGATGAATTAGTAGGTATTGGAACACCGCAAATTTCCGGAGAAGCTGATTTCAACAAATTTATTGAAATTCCTACGTCATTCGTTCCTGCAGAATTCTTTGGAGGAAACGCAGGTGAATTTTACGGAGTGAAATTCGGGCAACCTTATACAGCATCTGCGGGCGTTACAGCGACGCAATTACTTTTCGATGGTTCGTACCTCGTAGGATTGCAAGCTTCTCGTACTTATCGTGAATTAAGCAAGAAAGCAACAGCGCAAACTAAAACAGAAACTGCAATAAACGTAAGCAAAGCTTACTATGGTGCTCTAGTATCTGACGCACGTCTTGAGATTATTCAAGCTAACATAGATCGCGTTACAAAGTTGTTTAGCGACACAAAAGCTCTTAATCAAAACGGATTAGTAGAGAAAATTGATGTAGACCGTATTGAACTTTCGTTAAACAACTTAAAAGTTGAGAAAGAAAAAATCACTCGCTTCAAAGATCTCAGCTATGCATTATTGAAATTCCAAATGGGATTTGATCCACATCAACCAATAACGCTTAGTGATAAACTCGATGAGTCGGTACTACAAAACGTTGTAATTGCTGATTCAGTAGACGCCTCAAAACGTCCTGAATTTGCATTAGCAACAGTTCAACGCAAACTTCAAGAACTAGATTTAAAGCGCTATAAATCGACTTATTACCCTAGCCTAGTTGCATTCGGATCTGCTAGCTATAATGCATCTCGTAATGAATTCAATATCTTCAATACGGACTACAAATGGTATCCGACAGTAGTTGCAGGATTAAAACTATCTATTCCTATTTGGGACGGATTACAGAAGCAAGCTAAAATATCTCAAGCGCGCCTATCGCTCGAAAAAGTTGACAATTCAATCTCGTTGTTAAAAAACAGTTTTGCTTTAGAGTATGAATCAGCTCGAAGCAACTACGAAAACAATTTATCGTCACTTAAGACTGTTAAGAAAAACCAAGAACTTGCAACAGAAATCTCACGCGTATCAAAAATTAAATACGATAACGGAGTTGGATCATCACTTGAATTAGTTGATGCAGAAAGTTCAGTTAAAGAAGCAGACGCAAACTATTTCAACACACTTTATGATGCCATTATTTCTAAAATTGATTTGGAAAAAACACTAGGCACAACAGGATTCTAATCACAAAAACTACCCAATCTGTAATACCTATTATATGAAGAACTTTGTTTATATTCTGCTTTCAGCAGTACTATTATCTTCTTGTTCATCAGACGAGCTTGCAAAGAAAAAAGCAAAACTCGACGAATTAAAAAAACAAGAAACAGAAATTAAAACTCAAATTTCCACTCTTGAAAAAGAAGTTGCAAAATTAAGCGGCACTAAAACTACTGCACCGCATGAAGTTTCTGTAACTAAGATGGCTACCACTTCATTCAACCATTATATTGAAGTGCAAGCGCATGTTGATGGTGATGAAAACATCGCTGTTAGTGCGGAAGTTCCCGGAACTGTGAGTAAAATAAATGTTCGAGTTGGAGACCACGTAACGAAAGGAAGTGTTCTTGCAGAACTTGACAATCAGACTTATGTTAAGTCGTTGGATGAATTACAAAACGCACGTGATTTTGCCAATACCTTATTTCTAAAACAAAAAGCACTTTGGGATCAAAAGATCGGTACCGAAGTACAGTACTTACAAGCTAAAAACTCTCTTGAATCGATCGACCGCAAGATCTCTACTGTTCGTGAACAATTAGCTATGACTAAAATCAAGGCACCGATTTCAGGAACTGTTGATGCAATGGAATTAAAAGTAGGGCAAATGTTTTCACCTGGAATGCCGGGGGTAAGAGTTGTAAACCTTGACGAATTAAAAGTAAAAGCTGAAGTAGCGGAAGCATATATCTCTAAAGTAAAGAAAGGAGATGATGTAGAAATCAATTTCCCTGATTTAGCACAAAGCATCAAAGCTAAAATCACTTACTCAGGAAAAGTTATTGATCCTTTAAACAGAACATTTGGAGTTGAGATTTCTCTAAACCAAAAAGCTGTTGAACTACACCCTAACATGGTAGCGATAATTAAAATTGCTGATTATGCTGCTAAAGAAACTTTCGTATTACCTGCAAGTGTTGTACAAACAACTCCAGATGGTAGTTATGTGTTTGTTGCTGAAGGAAATGTAGCAAGAAAGAAATCGGTAACAATCGGAAAGAACTACAAAGGACAAGTAGAAATAACCGGAGGAATATCGGCAGGAGATCCTGTGATTACTACGGGCTACCAAGATTTAGTTGACGGACAACCGATCAAATTATAATTCAAAATTATTTTTCACACATTAAACGCCCACGTCAATGAAAGACGTCTTCAAAGAATTTAAACCCAGCAGCTGGGCCATCAATAATAAAACCACCATTTATATCTTAACGGTGATTATTACGTTGGCAGGTATTGCGACATATAATAGTCTGCCGAAAGAGAATTTCCCTGACATTACGTTACCACAAATTTTTGTGAGCGTAGTTTATCCCGGAACATCTCCTGCCGACATGGAAAACCTGATAACAAAGCCTATTGAGAAACAAATCAAAGGTATATCAGGTGTAAAAAAAGTAACGAGTAATTCAGTACAAGATTTCACAAGTATTATTGTGGAGTTCAACACCGATGTTGAAGTTGCGACTGCGAAACAGAAAGTTAAAGATGCTGTTGACAAGGCGCGTACCGATTTGCCGAACGACTTAGACAGAGATCCTTCGGTAACGGATATCAACTTCAGTGAAATTCCCATTCTATTCGTCAATATCTCAGGAGATATAGAGTTAAACAAACTCAAAAAATATGCTGACGATATTAAAGATAAAATCGAAGGCATGAAAGAGATCACCCGTGTTGAAATGGTGGGAGCTCTTGATCGCGAAATTCAGATCAACGTTGATATGTACAAAATGCAAGCAGCGAAGATTACGATGAGTGATATTGCTAATGCGGTGAAGTTTGAAAACATGACTATCTCAGGAGGAACAGTTTCTGAAGATGGCATCAAGCGTGTACTATCTGTTAAAGGTGAATTCAAAGATGTTGAACAAGTAAAAAACATCATCATCGGTGCTACCGGTGGTGCGCATGTATACTTAAAAGATATTGCCGACGTAAAAGACGCATTCAAAGAACAAGAAAGTTTTGCACGTCTTGACGGAAAAAATGTAATTACTTTAAACGTTGTAAAACGCTCGGGATATAACCTCATTGACGCTACTGACAAGATTAAGAACACGGTAGAAGAAATGCAGGAAACTCAACTACCTTCAAACCTCAAGATCACCTTAACGGGCGATCAAAGTGATTCCACAAGAACCACTCTGCATGATTTGATAAATACTATCATTATCGGTTTCATCTTAGTATTGATTATCTTGATGTTTTTCATGGGAACAACGAATGCATTCTTCGTTGCCATGAGTGTACCATTATCGATGTTTGTTGCATTCTTGTTTATGCCGGTATTAGGATTCACGATGAACATGATTGTATTGTTCTCGTTCCTACTTGCACTCGGAATTGTAGTAGATGATGCCATTGTAGTTATTGAAAACACACATCGTATTTTCGAGAATGGCAAACGTCCGATTAAAGAAGCAGCTAAAATGGCGGCGGGAGAAGTATTCTTACCGGTATTAAGCGGTACACTTACCACCCTTGCACCATTCGTGCCTCTAGCCTTCTGGAAAGGAGTTATTGGAGAGTTTATGTTCTACCTTCCAATCACTTTGATTGTAACATTAACAGCATCCTTATTAGTAGCGTATATAATTAATCCTGTGTTTGCTGTAGGATTCATGAAACCGCATCATGACGATGAACATTCAAAACCTACAATGACCAAAGGGTTGAAAGTGTCGTCAATTATTTTTGCAGTTGTAGGAACTATCTTCCATCTCGCAGGCGCTCATGCTATCGGAAACTTATCTTATTTGCTAATTGGATTTAGTTACTTGAATCACTTCTATTTGCAAAAAGCTATTTGGAATTTCCAGAATCATGCATGGCCTAAATTCAAAACATGGTATGGAGAAAAACTCGATTGGTGTTTACAACATACAAGAACGATGTTGGTTGCTACAATCGTAATCTTTATCGGTTCCTTTATGGCTTTCCAAGCGAGAGCTCCTAAAATGGAATTCTTCCCGAGCGCAGATCCGAACTTTATCTATGCCTATATTAAACTTCCTGTAGGAACTGATCAGCTTTACACCGATTCAGTTACCAGAATTGTGGAGAATCGTGTAATGCAAGCATTAGGAAAAGATAATAAGATAGTTACTTCTGTAATCTCGAATGTTGCTGTAGGAACTAATGACGCTAATGAATTCGATCCTTCAGTACAATCTAACAAAGGAAAGATAACCATTGCGTTTAAGAAATTCTCGGAACGTAACGGAGAATCATCTGCTAAATACCTCGACAAAATTCGTAATGCAGTTAAAGGAATTCCCGGTGCTGAAATTACAGTTGATCAAGAGAAAGGCGGACCACCGGTTGGTAAACCAATCAACATTGAAATCAGAGGAGATAAATTCGATGATTTAGTTGCTACTACAGCACGACTTCAACATTACCTTGATTCATTGGACATCCCGGGAGTAGAACAGTTGAAAAGCGATTTTGAATCAAGTAAACCTGAAATCGTATTCAACATCAATCGTGAACGCGCAAACCGTGAAGGTATAAGCACAGGACAAATCGGAATGGAGATTCGTAATGCCGTATTCGGTAATGAGGTATCTAAATTCAGAGATGACAATGATGAATATCCGATTCAATTACGTTATGCATATAACCAACGTATCGATGTTGATGCATTAAACAACTTGAAGATAACATATCGCGATATGAATAAAGGTGGCGTTGTTCGTCAAGTGCCATTATCATCGTTTTGCGACATCTCCTACTCTACTACTTACGGAGGCATTAAACGTATCAATCAAAAACGCGTGATTACTTTAAGTTCAAACGTACTACGTGATTATGATATGCAAGGTGTTGTTACGAATGTTCAAAATGAAATTAGAAATTTCCAAAGTCCTGATGGCGTTGAAGTAGCACTTACGGGACAACAAGAAAAGCAAATGGAAACAGGTATATTCTTGATGACTGCATTAATGGTATCATTTGGATTAATCTTCTTGATCCTGGTAACACAATTCAACTCCCTCAGCAAATCGTTAATTATCCTTGTAGAAATTTTCTTCAGCTTAATTGGCGTATTCTTAGGATATGCAATTACAGGAATGACCATTAGTACAATTATGATGGGAATCGGGATTGTTGCGTTAGCTGGTATTGTGGTACGTAACGGTATCTTGCTTGTTGAGTTTACGGATTTATTACGTGAACAAGGTGTTGAGACGTATGAAGCCATTTTGGAAGCAGGAAGAACTAGGATGACGCCGGTATTATTAACGGCATGTGCTACAATTTCAGGACTAATTCCATTGGCGGTAGGATTGAATATCGACTTCAACGAACTATTGACAACAGGAAATCCTCATATCTTCTTTGGAGGTGACAGTGTTGCATTCTGGGGACCATTATCATGGACAATGATATTCGGGTTAAGTTTTGCAACATTCTTAACATTGATCCTCGTTCCGGTAATGTATTTATCTGTAGAGAAAATAAAAGTACGATTCAATCGTTTTAAGAATAAGATTGCGGCATAATCTCGATTATGCTCAAATGAAATAATACAAGTAGGTTGTGTTAGGTGGCAGAAAGGCTTCGCGGGAAACTGCGGAGCCTTCTGCATTTTTGGGAGGATTTAACTATAGTATTTAAGCGATCATTTAATGGTGGAAATCGAAAAATAGAAAAGCAAATACAATTGAATTACATTAAAACGCTTCTTCTACTTTCACTCTGACCTTTTTTATTTTTTGGTCTTTCAAATTCTTTAAAACTGCATTCGTTTTATTTCTTTTCACGGCAACATAGCTGGCATTATCGATGATTGTGATTAGTCCGATATCGGCACCAGTTAATCCGCCGGTCTTCGTTAAAAATCCTACTACATCACCTTTACTGATTTTATCCTTTTTTCCTGCACTAATATAAACGCAAACGAAATCAGGCTCAGCAACAACTCCGGTAAAAGGATTTACCTTCAACAGCGGCAATTTTTTATCGAGATATTCAGGCAATGATTCATCATCGGCCAAAATCAAATAAGCTGAACCATCGGCATGCATACGAGCTGTTCTTCCATTGCGATGTAAAAACTCACTATGATGAACAGGGCATTGGTAATGCACTACGTGACGAATTTCGGGAATATCTAGTCCGCGGGATGCCAGATCTGTTGCAATAAGAACATTATGCGCACCGCCTCTAAATTTTATTAAACTCTTTTCACGATCGATTTGCTCCAGCGCTCCATGAAAAATCCCGTGATCGAAATGATGACGACTTAAAAGTGAGCTAATACGCTCAACGGCCTCGCGATGATTGCAAAATACCAGTGTAGGCTCTTGATTAAAACTCTTGACTAAGTGCATCAACGTCTCTACTTTTTCATCAGAAGGAGTACGCACTAACGATAAAGATAAATTAACTTCTTGGTGTGTTCTGAAATCGAGTTCGGTATAATCGCTTTTGACGAAATCAGGAACTACATCGATTCCGGTAGCTGAAGTAAGAATTAGTTGAGGTTTCGATTTAAAGGTCTTGAAGATGTATTCCATTTGACTTTGGAATCCGAGTTGAAGCGATTTATCAAACTCATCGAGAACAACTAATCCAATACGAGAAATATCAACCGAACTACGTGTTATATGATCTGCAATTCGTCCGGGTGTTCCAATAATCACCGAAGGTGCCTCTGAAAGGCTATTTTGCTCGCTTTTTACGCTATGTCCCCCGTAACAGCAGGTAACCTTCCAATTACTCTTCAAAGCACGGAATACGGTCTCTATTTGAAGTGCAAGTTCACGTGAAGGAACAATAACAATAGCTTGTACGCCGGTTTTCTTTGGATCAAGGTTGTGAAGTAAAACCGATAGAAAAGCTAATGTCTTACCGGACCCTGTCGGTGACAAAAGCATTAAATGTTTGCCTTTTACTCCCTCATGAATCACTGCCTCCTGCATAGGATTCAATTTCTCGATAGAAAGTTTTTCAAGTATATCGGCCAGAAGATTTTTGAGGGAAGTTGACATTAGACAAAGGTAGGTAATTAAATCACTTTTACATTATAAAAAAACAGGGCAAAAACAACCATAATAAATTCAACCATCGATTGAACTTGTTAAAACTTATTAGAAGACAGAATTTAAAAAAAAATTATTATTAACAAGTTAACCCTGACACTTCTCATTTATTGAAAATTCAAGTCATTTGAATTTGTAAATTTGCTACATGTCAAACTCACATAAATTCAAACCCGAAAGTCTGATGATGTCATACGGCTTTAAGCCTGCATTATCAGAAGGTGCGATTAAGTCGCCAATATTTCAAACCTCCACATTCGTTTTTAAAAGTGCAGAAGACGGTAAAGCTTTTTTTGAAGTTGCATATGGGTTAAGAGAAAAAAGAAAAGGGGAAAAGCTTGGACTCATTTACAGTCGAATAAACAACCCCGATCTAGAAATTCTCGAAAACCGTCTTACCCTTTGGGATGAAGCGGAAGACGCTGCGGTTTTTGAAAGTGGCATGGCTGCAATATCTACTGTTTTCTTAGAATTTTTAAAGCCTGGGGATTTACTTTTATTCAGCACCCCTCTTTATGGTGGCACTGATCATTTCATTCATGATTTCTTACATAAAATCGGAGTTCATACGGTAGCTTTCAAACCCGGACAAAACGAAGCTACGATAAGAAAAATTATTGAAGAAACCGGCAAAGGAGATAAGCTAGCGATGATCTTTATTGAAACGCCGGCCAATCCTACAAGTGCATTAATTGATATTTCGCTTTGCAAAAAAATTGCTGATGACTACAGTAAAGAAAACAAAGTGATGGTTGCGGTTGACAATACGTATATGGGTCCGTTATGGCAACATCCATTAAAGCATGGTGCAGACTTCTCATTGTATTCAGCAACAAAATACATCGGAGGTCACAGTGATGTTATAGCAGGCGCATGTTGTGGCAGCAAAGAAGTGATAGCTAGAGTTAAGACTCTACGTACTTTCTTAGGCAATATGGCAGCGCCGCATACAGGATGGTTATTAATGCGTAGTTTAGAGACATTGAAAGTCCGTATGGAACAGCAAGCATTCAATGGAGAAAAAATTGCGGCATTTTTAAATTCGCACCCAAAAGTTGAAAAAGTATATTATCTAGGATTGATTCCGGAAGAAACCGAAGAACATGCAATTTACAAAAAGCAATATAATTCACCGGGAGCAATGGTATCGTTTGATGTTAAGGGTGGCGAAGAGCAGGCCTTCCGTTTATTAAACTCACTTAAGTTAATAAAACTTGCTGTGAGCTTAGGAGGCACGGAATCATTAGCGGAGCATCCTGCGACTATGACACACGCCGGAGTAGATCCACTTCATCGACAAGAGATGCACATTACCGAAAAATTAATTCGTCTTTCGATAGGTGTTGAAAATTACAACGACATTATATGGGATTTAGAGCAAGCATTGCAACATGTTTGATTTGAAGCATAAATTACAATTCATGCCACTTTCTTGAAAAGATGAAGTACCTTTAGCATACCAAATCTATTTTCATGCAAATAAAAAGAAAAGCTTCTGCACACTGGCAAGGTACCGGTAAAGAAGGAAAAGGAACACTCACTTCACAGAGTGGCGTATTAAGCAATACACAATACGGATTCAATTCGCGCTTTGCGGATGGGATCGGCACAAACCCCGAAGAGCTGATTGGGGCTGCGCATGCAGGCTGTTACTCGATGAAATTAGCATTTAATCTAAATGCTTCGGGATTTACAGCCGAAAGCATCGATACTGACGCCATTGTAATTTTAGAAGATGGCTGTATTACTGAAGTGCAGTTAACCACACGTGTAAAAACAGAAGGATTAACGAAAGAAAAATTTGAGGAACTGGCAGCTGACGCAAAAGCAAACTGTCCGGTTTCAAAACTATTGAAGGCAAACATCACATTAACAACAGTATTAGTTTAGAAAAAAGCCCCGTTAATATTTATTATCGGGGCTTTCTGTTTTTATTCAGATATAATTATCAGTTCTATCCTTCTATTTTTCGCTCTCCCCTCCTCCGTATCATTGTCTGCTAACGGTTTCGTATATCCGTAACCGTTAGATGTTAATCGTTCGGATTGAATGGCATGTTTTACTAAGAAATCTTTCACAGCCCTAGCTCGCTTTTCAGAGAGATCTTGATTAAACGCTGCACCTCCAACATTATCGCAATGTCCTGCGATTTCCACTTTCAGCTGAGGATATGTTTGCATTAAGCGAAGCAATCGGTTTAACTCATTTACAGAGGTTTCTTTAAGTCCGGTAGAACCTGAATCAAAGAATAAATTATTCAACGTAATTTCACTTCCCTTCTTCACCGACTGCAACTTAACATCTCTTTTCACTTCTTTATATACAGCAGAATCATTTAGATCATAATTTTGCGATTCGAACAAATAGCCATCGGCTGTTATAACGGTACCATAGTTTTTCCCTGCGGGTAAAGAAATTAGATACTCCCCTGTTTTAGCATCATTTTTATACTTGCCTACAGTTAGATTTGTGTCGAGATCAACAACCTCAATTTGTGCAGATATAGGAGAACCTGTAGAAGCATCTGAAATAATTCCCTTCAATAAAACAAGATTAGTAATTACAGAATCGGAATTCAGGAAAGATACTTTGTATACATCTTTATCACCCAAGCCTTCTTTACGATAAGAGCTAAAATACCCTGTTTTACCATCGGCAGACACCTGAAAGAAAACATCATCACCCGGAGTGTTAAGGGGCATACCTAGATTAATAGGTTGCGACCAATCGCCATTCTTAAGTACGGAAACAAACACATCATATCCTCCTATTGTATTATGTCCTTTAGAAGAGAAATACAATGTTTTACCATCGGGATGCATAAAAATGCCTTCCTCATCATATACAGTATTAATGGCAGGTCCTAAATTTTTTGGTTCGCCCCATTTATTAGAACCGTCGATAATCTTTGAAACATAGATATCGCGACCGCCTTGTCCGCCAGCACGATCACTCACAAAATAGAGAAACTTCCCATCGGGACTAAAGCAAGCGCTTGACTCATGAGCATTCGAATTTACGGGAGCACCAAAAGATACAGGTTCTGACCATTTAAATCCATCGTTAGTAGACACAAACAAATCGCCATTCCCAATACCGCCGCGGAAAATGATAAGACTATGTCCGTCGACAGTTACCCCAACAGCTGCATCATGAAACGGAGAATTAATCGGAGCTCCGATGTTAGAAGCCGGAAGGAAAGCACCATCCTTCAAAGAAGAAAAATAAACATCCTCAAAGAAGTCACCATCATACTCATCTATATCATCTCCATCCTTACCACGACGAGAAGTAAAGAACAATTTCTCGCCATCGGCGCTTATAAGAGGAATGTAATCGCCTGAAGGGGAATTAATATTAGCTCCGGGGTTCTCCATTTTAACCGCGATAGGTTTATCGGCGAGAGCCACGGCATTATTCACCTCCGCTATTCTTCTGTCAACTTCCTGAATATCAGCAGCATTAAGACGATCGAGAGAGCTTCGATAGGCATTAAAGCTAGAAAAAGCATTGGTTAGATCGCCATTCAGTTGGTATCCGCATCCAACATAAAATTCCATTTTACTGGAAACAGCTGGTTCAAGCTGTTTTGCCTTCAAGAAATACGACAATGCATCATACATCTTACTGGTTTTCAGCATACATACCCCGATATTGAGATTCAATTGGGCATTATCTGGATTAAATTTCTGGGCGTTTTCCAGGTAAGGAAGAGCCAGTCGGTAGGCTGGTTCACCCTGCTCCATGAGGGAATACCCTTTATTAAGGCTTTGGTAAGCCGATTTAAACTCATTTTCTCTTCCTTTGAAGTAGGATTTCTCAAAAGGAATGCTCTGAGCCAGGGTCAATTTGGCCAACAGAACCAATAAAAGGGTGGATATGGTACGAAACATTGCATAAAATTAGGATTATTTATGAAACTTTTAGTAATATAGTGGTTCTAACTGAACTACATTGGGATCCCGAGACCTGGAAATAGAAGCTGAACGCAAAGCGAAATTTATGTCGCTTTACGATCCGCTGCATGAGCGGCTAGTACGCTTTGTGCAAACCACGGTGTGGGATCGCGAAGAAGCTCAGGATATTGTATCCGAAACTGTATTATCTGCATTTGAACATTTTGACAAAGTTCGTCATCATGAGGCCTTTTTATACTATCTATTTACGATAGCAAAAAGGAAGATCAACAGGCGATATGCCCAGCAGAAGAGGTTATCGGGAATGTCGGAAGAAATCATTGACCGCACGCCGGATACCAGTCCGGATGTACATAGGCAAATCCAGATAAAAGAGCTGAGAGACGCGATTACAAAGCTTCCTGACAAATACAGGGAGCCTTTAGTATTATTTGAGTTTAGTGGATTAAGCATAAAAGAAATTGCCGAAATCACCGAGCTATCGGAGAACGGCGTAAAAAGCAGATTATTAAGAGCACGTCAGCAGTTATCTGAACTACTTGAAGGAACATTACATGAGCGAACTACGTGATAACACACCGGAAAATTTCGAACCGGTAAAAGGAGACACAGGAAATAAACAACTCGACAGTCTATTTAAAGAGATAGCTGCCGAACCATTGTTATTTTCTAAAGAAGAAGTATTTGAAATCATAGGTGCAACCACCGTGGCCGATGCTACTTCTACATCTATCAACCGCACTGTTGTTGTTGGAGGAGCGATATTATTATCAGCATTATCGGGTTGGTTGTATTACCAATTCAGCAATGCAGATGCATCGCAAACTATTCCGAATAACACATCTGTTGAAGTGAATAAACTAGAAGAAAATTCTTCAGCAAATTCATCTGAAAAAACTGTATCATATATAGATGCTCAGGAAGCAATTAGCAAAAATGCAGAAGACCTTAATGCTAGTTCCGGAAATGCGGCGATAAACAATTCTGCAGTAGAAAACACTAACGTTAACACTGCAGTAGAGAATAAATCAAGCGAAGCATTATCATCAGAAATAATGACATCAGCATCAACTGCAGCCATGAAAGCTGAAAATAATAAACGCAAAACGATACATTTAACTACTGCAGCTAATAAAAAAGGAACAGGCAAATTAACTCTTGCTAAAACACCTGATGCAAAAACGGGATCAATGATTTTAAAGAAAGATAATAGTGCATCATTATTATCCAGAACAAAAGTTACTCAACGTTTCTACGCCGATGGTTCTGCAACAGTAGCATTTGAATATAACAAAGAGCCTGCTGTAATTACTATTAATCCAAGAGGTATAGAGCAATTAACGATTGATAACAAACTAATAAAATCCGACGAATATTATTTATATGAAGAGATAGCATCGGAAGCATTCCGCAGAGCGAAAATCGAACCATTATCGGAGCCTACACATGATGCAAAAGTGATCGGTGATATTCCGGGAATCATGACAAGAGCATTAGTACGTCGTAATTTAATTAGTACCGATGAAAAATTCGACTTTGTATTAACAGGAGCGAATGCATTCCTTAATGGCAAAGTACTTGACGAGGAGCAACGTTTAGATTTACTCCAAGTTTATCAGAATGCAAGTGGCAAACCACTACCTAAAGAAGGAAGGTTTAGTGTAAAGCAATAAAGAATTTGAATAATAATTGAGTTGAGTATAGAAACTAAAAAGAGCAGTCACGATGTGGCTGCTTTTTTTGCACTTACCATAATGACTTTCATATATTTCATCTCTCAATAAATCCATTTCCTCATTTGTTAAGGTAGAATTGATTTCTTTGTTTAGATGACCAAGACTATGTAATTAATGAAATTTGGGTGGTTTAAATCAAAGGTATTTAAACGATTGTAAATACTTGTAAGTGGATTATTAAAATTGGAAACGATAAATTTGTCGTGGGGAGGGCGGTGTGGTGGCCCCCTAACCAGACTATAAAATCAGAAAAGAAACCATCTCTTTTTCTTCTTGAAGATTTGAATAAAAACACTAACCCATTTGAGCCGCAACTCTTTTTCGAAAGAAATTAATGTTGACATTTCAGTCGATTAAAATCGGGTTGGTTCGGCTTCGAAATTCTTAAACTCTTGTTCTTTTTCCCATATTTGCAGCATGAAATTAAAATCATTGCTACTCCTTGTCGGCTTAGTACTAGGAACTACCATTACGCAAGCTCAAGAAGGACGATTAATCAGAACCGATTTATTCAACATACCTACTTCAAAGTTCGAGCAGGCCTCAGGATTCACCTTTAAAATAGCAGCCGATTCAAAGGAAAATATCGCGTTCAATGCATGTTCTTTACCATGGGTTTTTGTTTTCAACTCTGCAGGTGAACAAATTGATAGCGTAAAGTTACCGAGTGATAAATGTGTTAGAGCTTTAGAATACGACGAGTACGATAATTTAATTATCATGGATAATGATGAGGCTAGAATTTATCGCTACGATCCAAAAACACGCAAACTTGAGACGATTAATTATACAAAGCCCGAAGATTGGTTTAAAATTCTTAATCACTACTATAGAAATTTTGACCTGCCATCTATACCTACTTACTATAGCAACAACGACTATTTGCAGGACTTTTATTTTACTCGCTTCCCCTACTCTTATAATTTGTATTTAAATTACAAAAATGGATTCATTTACCAAGCACATTATAATTTCATTAAACGTATCAACAACCACAAAGCCTACGCGAATTTGAAAAAAGACGACTATTGGTTTAGTGATAATTTAACGCCGAAAAGTAAAATCCTTTTAATCGATGACGAAAGCAAATCGATTGTTTATTACGATCGTTTTTACAATTTGATATATGAGAACTTTAACACCGAGAAACTCACTGTAAACGCAGCTTTAGGGGCTAATAGCGAACCTGCACGATTTGATTATTGCACCAATATCCAACAAAACAAAATTTTCGGAATTAGTGGATTTAATAAAAAGTCGATTAGTATTTCGAGTTGGGGATTTTAGAGAGGTTTAGAGTTTACGGTTTACGGTTTGAGGTTTACGGTTTGGGGTTTAATGCCTTCGGCGTTTACGGTTGGCTGTCGCGGTTTGGGCTGGCGCCATTTACGGCTTGCCCTAAAGTGTGTATTCTAGGACTATTCCAAATCTTAGGCTGCATATTTTTTTAGGTCAACATATGGAGATTGTCGTTTTACTACGGCAAATGCTCTAGCAATAAGTTTATTCTTAATTGCATTTAAGACA
>Ga0116186_1002371_pt1 | contig 17158 bp, 17 predicted proteins | sample AD_JPNNA4_MetaG_FD_89806 | JGI IMG/M metagenome (GOLD analysis project Ga0116186, IMG submission 89806) | Active sludge microbial communities of municipal wastewater-treating anaerobic digesters from Japan - AD_JPNNA4_MetaG | ecosystem: Engineered > Bioreactor > Anaerobic > Digestate | place...
CATTTTTACTGCTACCTGGTAATCATTTGCTTTTGTGTTCTGTATTCCGTTAATCATTTTTTATTTCTCCTTTATATTTCAATTTTTTTATTTCAGTTGTTGTTATTTCTTTCACTATCTAAATTATATAGCATGGTTGTAACAACGGTTTTTCAAATTGTAAGAAATTGTAACAAGTAAAAAAAATTTATTATTACTTTTTATGGTTTGATTTCGCTGATTGCTGCATAATAATAACGATAAGCTCAATTTCAGAGGGCGGGTGGGCGTAGGGTCACTATTCTTAAACTTCCTTCGCTGCAAATCAGCGTCTATACCCCGAATTTCGCTTGAGCTATTCATGCTCGGTTTCAATGAATGAACTGACAACAACGTTAAGAACAGGTCATAGGGTAGGACAAAAAGCGGGCAAAAAGCCGCAGGCTTTTTTTGCCGTGAGGGGTGCGTGGGGGCGTGGGCGGGCACGGCAATCAAATTGCGATAGCAATTTGAGCCCGCTTTTTGTGGGCGGGTTCTCCGGTCTCTGGTTAACTTTGTTAAGAGTATGACAGAACGATTTAGAGGGTAGGCAGGGGGCGGGTTGCCATCTCTGTCGGCCTTGCTGCTCACCCGGATATCTCCTGCAGCAAAAGCATAGCTGCTCCCTACATTTCTCCCATGCTCCGCCTGCTGCTTTGCACTGCTTATGCTCTTTTGCCTGCGTGCTATGTGCAAGCTCTGCAGGCTGCAGCTCCTATCTTTGCAAAGTTCGGATCTGCTTACTCCGGATTTTATCTGTTCGCTGTAAGCAAGCTATTTATGCTTGATTTGCCGGGTCTTTCAGCAAATTGCCGGTTAAATCGGCAAATAAAATTACACCAGCTGCGGCAATAAAAAATGCACCACCCTGAGATATCAAAGTCGGACATTTTGCCTTATTTTTTTTTCTGCATAATGACAAACTAATATGGTATTAGTTCGTCATTATCGGGAAAGTGTTGCTATGACTTGATTTGTTTATCAGGTGATTTGAAAAATTGTATAAGTTTTCAAAAAATCAAAAGTGACATAAACTTTTTTACAATTATATGAAAATTTATAAAGAGCATTCGGGTCACTTGCTTTACAATTTTTTATATTTCACTGCCAAATATGTCTATTTCAAAGGTTCCATCTATCTTCTGTTTGGGAACCCACATTGGTAGTTTACTCTTACCGCCTAAGTATCGGTGAATTTCGCCTATAATTGCTAGTGTAATCTCCACAGCTTTCCTGACTGTCTCTAAATTCATCTCGTACAAGTTTTGAAGTTTATTGTAACCGCCGAAACGTTCAGAGGCTGAAAATGGAGAAGCGTGAACAATCGAATCACGATACGGTTTAACAGTTTCAATAAATGTCTTCAATGGGTCGCGTGTTTCGTGTAAAGGTCCTTCTTCCTTTTCTGCGACAATTCGTGGTATTTTCACAATCTTTTCAATAATATTTACCGGTCTGTCTTTTTCCGTAAGTAGGTTCTTTTTTTTATCTGTAAGTTTTAAGAAAGTTGTGGTTTGAGCATATTCCCACGCAATGCCATTAATATAAGCTTCTACTAAATTAAAACACGAGAGAATACAAAATCTCCTTTCCGCTGCACTTCGTCTTAATATATCTGCTATTTGTGGTTGTTTTGCTTTAGCTTTATAACACGAAATATCTTGAAATTGCTTCTGTTCATCCTCTAAAGCAACAGCAGCATTGAATGAAACTGCGATATCATCAATTAAACGCATTTCTGGAAACTCAGTTTGCATTCCCCAAAAAGATAGACTTACTGTCGAATGCAATGGTGCTCCATTTAACACAGCTTCTTTGGGACAACCATAATCTTTTTTAAAATTGATTAGTGGTAATCGCCAATTACTGCCATGTTCATAGAGCGGTTCGTATAACTTTGCAAGATCTTGTAATTGAAGATTCTCGAAGTTATTCCGACAGAATTTATTAATTTCATCACGAAGGCCATCCCCCCGTATTGAATCTATTCCTGATTTCAACTCCCGACGTGGCCTATTAATATAGTCTTCATGAAAAATAGAATTCATCGGCCCATTAAGTTTACCCAATAGGAGAAGCCCAACCTGAACAGCACGGTCGTGCTGTACAATTTCATTTACTTCACGTTTTCGGCCTGTTTTTATTGACCGCATTATAATTCTGTTCTTTCTTTTTATTTTATTCAAATTTGTGCAGTTTTGGGAAGTCGCCTGCTAAAAATCAATGAACTGTTTATTGATATTTTTTTATTGCAATATTCATATAATAATTAAACAGTTATTTTTTGTCAATTTTGCTGTACTGGATACTGTCGGGATATTTATTGTCGGATTTTCTGCAATTGCTGATAAAACGGATCGATAAGCGTCTGACTGGCTCCGGGCAGGCATGGGGCAGGGGAGCCAGTCAGATTGTTTATGGACACAGCTTTAAACCCCTGAGCCATTCATGATCGGTTTCGATGAACGAACTGACAACAAAGAGAAGATCGGTTTGGAGGGAACAGGTCGCCGATGTCTGAGACGCGTCGAAGGCTTCGGCGACGGGGGCGGGTTGCACGCAATAAAAGTTATCGACGAACTTCATTCAGAACATCGAAAGAACGGTCATGATGGGGGACAGGTGGCGAAGTTTGTGGCCGCGTCACAAGCTCGCCACAGGGCGGCTGCCGGGAGTAAAAATTATCTGCGAAGTTCAGTAATAATCTGATAGAACAATTATGAAGGGTGGGGAGGGGGCGGGCTGCCAGCTATAACGGTTTGCTGTTTCATCTGGATATCTACTGCAATAAAAATTATATAGCATAGCCCGACCTGGCTACGCTTGCAGCAAATTTTTTATCATGCTCTGCATGCTGCAAAGCATAGCTTATGCTAATTTTTCTGCAGCAGCTCCTATTTTTGCAATGACTCGGATTTGCGGGGATATGCCGGGAAAACCTGCTTCCTATGGGTTATACTGGACCGGTGCCGGGAGAAGTCTTCGTCGATTTGAGATGGAAGATATTAAAAGAGAACAACAGCAAGTTTTCTCCCTGAGTCTGGCTGGAGCGAGATCGCCGGGGTTAGCAGCTGGAGATGTTGGGTATGCATGCAATGGCCGGTATAATAAGATGTCGCCGGGGGCAGGAAAGGATATATGGCCGATTTAAATACAATTCCTCTGAGGGATTGTATCTTTATATTGTAAAAACCAAAAACCTGTGATAGTATTTAACCATTCGTGTCGCGATATGTGTAGAGGAGGTTCAGGATGAACAGTCAAAAGCAAAGTAAAAGGCATGGCGAAGAGCCGGGAAAGCAAAAGAATGAATTACCGAACTGGCAGCCAATAAGCATGATGGCTATGATTGCATCGATTATTGATGGGGAAGTGCAGAATTTTGAGGATCTTTACAAAAATCTGTGTGAGGCCAGAAAGAAGCCACATGTAATGGATGATATGACAATGGACCGGGCCATAACAAATCACAAAAAATACCTGAAAGAAGCATGGGTTTATGACGAACAGATTGCCCGGTGGAAGAAAGAGAAGCTTACCGGAGAACAGAGCCGGGAGATAGAGCGACTGACCGGACAGATGTTGAAATACCGGAAGATGTGTGAGGAAATCATCGCAGTATCAGAGGAAGTCAAGAAAGGTACAATTAACAGGATTCTTGAGATGAGCGATGAGGAAGTGGCAATAGCCGTCCTGACCGGGAAACTCAAGATGCCTTAAATCGGGTGCAGAGCACAAAACGACTTTTTTTGGCGTTAAGGTCATAAAAACAGTCATAGTAAGGTTTTTCAATATATATTTTTTTTATGAAAATCAGAAATAAGCATATTCTGACTTCAGCTTCCTGCAAAGAATCCTATAACAGCATAGCTATCCTTGCAAGCGAAAAGCCATAGCAAATAGACTTTAAAAACTTTTAAGATATCTTTGTTTTATAGTTCTAAATTAATAATAACTCTGAGTTTATTTTCACCTTTCATTAAAATGGTGCATCTATTATTTCTTCCTCTTCTCCTTCTGAGTAATAATTCTGCATATCTCTAATAGCAGGAGAAAATTTTTGACAAAGATGTTCCTGATGGGCTAAATGCTTTTTTCCTGTTACATTGCAGACAGCCCCGGCTTTACCGGAAAAATATTTGCAGTCGATACAGGACACTACTTCACAGTTAGAAGATGAAGATAATTCCCTGAAAGTCTGATCGTTGAATAATGAATTATTATTGTCTCTACAAAAGTTCATTTCTATATATCCTAAAACCAGTTGAATAACCTGTTCTAAAAGTAAAGGTGTAATTTCCTGATCTTCAACTCTAAGTTTATCTCTTCTTAAAAAGGCCGGAAAACTGGAAAACTCAATAGTTCTGCCAGTTTCCTTTCTATTAACTTCTGGTAAACTGGAAACCTGAGTGTTTAAGCCAAAATCCTGCATTAAAAAAGAATTAACTTCGTTAAAGTCAATATTTACGCCGGTATTACCAGAAACTATTGATTTTGCTGTGTTTTCCAGTTTTCCACAAGTTAAACCATCGGAAACATTTGCAGTATCTAAGTTTTCCAGTTTTCCAGATGGTGTTTCAAGAGAATCAGTTGATTTTATTGAGTTTTCCAGTTTTCCAGAGTTTTTTATATCCTTAAGACATATATATAATATATTATTATTATTTATTTCTTCTTTTAAGGAATATATACATGCGTTTTTTACTCCACGTTCAGAGTTCCAGAGGATTCCTGTGTATTTCTTAAGGAGTATAAATGCATCTTCCGTCCTCATAGATAGATCGTATTTCGCATATTCACATATTGTTCTCTGGTTTAAGTAGCCGTATTCTGTAAGAAGGTCTCTTACATAAGAAACAAAATCAAAGTCTTCAGGGTTTACTCCTGCTTCCTGGACTATAAGTTGGAGAATATCGTAATCCAGTAAGGCGGTAAATGTTTCTTTACTCCCTATTCTGTCTTTCCCCTTATCTGCTTCACAGGAAAATTCCAGGAATATTCTCTTTTTCTCTTTATCGTTACTGGCCGTCATCTGGTAAACTACATCCGAGTAATCTACAAAGGAAGTATTGTTTTTTATCTGTTTCATTTTATTCACATGATGAAGCAATACAACTGTATTATCAAGACTTCGGAAATACTTCATCTTATCCATAAATGCAATGGAGTCTTTATCTTCATTGGGGTTTTTTCCCAGCATAAAGTTCCTTATGGAGTCTACTATAATAAGAGAATGGCCATGTTTTTTAGTCTTTAATTCTTCTTCTAAAGTAGCCAGTAATTCATTATCTACTTTAAATGAAGGAATATAAATAAAATTGCTGTAATGAGCTTTTATTTCTGCAATATACCTGCTTTTTAAAGCTCTTTTACTGTTGTCGTTATCCAGATAGATTATAGTGTCTACTTTCTTTTCTTTTAAAAGGTAGATTGATTTTAATAGCCAGTAAAAGCTTTTTCCTGCTCCTGATGCGGAATAATATAGGTTAATTGTATATGGTGCAAGAATATCTTTAATTAACCACTCTTCAGGGATATTTAGATCTCCAGGCTTTAAGTCATAGTCGAGAAGGGTTTTCTTTTTTTCCTTCTGTTCTACTGGTGTTGCTGCCGGAGAATATACTGGAGTATTGTTTGCCAGTTCCAGGAGCTCCTCTTTTGTATGTCCACTGTTAATCCAGTCTGTTACGTCTTCCTTTTCTTTTAATCCGGGAAGTTCCACTATCTTTACCTCTTCTGCTATCCCGTGAAGAGATTTTGCCTTTTGTACTGCATATTCCTTGCCAGGTTGATCGTTGTCCGGTAATATGATTACTTTTTTTGCACCTTTATAGTAATCTTTAAATTTTTCCTGCCAGGACTTTGCACTGCCTGAAGTTACTGCAGTTAATCTCAGGTTTGAGAGTGTATCAACGTCTTTTTCTCCTTCTACGTCAAATATATACTCTTCTCCTGTTTTGATTGCCTGGAGTAATTCTGGAAGTTTATAAAGCTGTGGTCTTTTGCCGTTCAGATTTTTTATCCATCGGTCACAGCCGGCATAGTGATAGTAACAGCCTTTTACTTCTTCCCCTGTGTTTTTATCGAGATACCGGATCTTTAAAATCTCATACTCATTCTTATCATTATTATAGAAGTAATGAGATGTTGAGTTTTTTATTATCCAATCTAGGGAACATGTCTTTTTGTCCCCTCCTGATGGAGAGTATGAAGAAGAAGTTTCTTTGTTCCAGTTTTTCTTGAACAAATCTTTTTCTTCAAGTTCTACTGATTTTAAAATTTCAGGTGTCGCAGTTTCCCCGCAGACATGGCAGAAGAGTAATATTCTATCCTCCTTTTCTGTAATTGTTAGAGACTGATTTTTGTCTCCATGTTTGTGTACCGGCAGTGGGCAGGAACATTGATAACTGCCGTTACTTAGCCTTTTTGCGTTACTGAATTTGTTGATTATTAAATCAAAATTCATAACCATTTACTTTCTCCTTTCTTTATTTTAAATGTATAGGAATTTTCATTTTTTACGTCGTAAAATAGAGCTTTAAGTCAAGTTCGCCCGAAGGGCGTTACGTTCATTGCTGCTGCATTAAACCATGTGAGATGATATCCGCAGGACTGGCATTTGCCAGCAGGGATGCCTTCTTTCATGAGAAAGGATGGTTTTTTTTTCGGATGTGCCGGGTTTGGGCAGCAGGCAATATAACCGCCGGAGTTGGATTTAAAATTGTTTAAGGGGGGTAATCCATCAGATCCCCATATTTTCTCATGATTTAGATTATTGTATATTTTTTCTAATAAATTCATAGCTAACATTTCTCCTTTTTCTTATATGTGTTTGAAGGATTTTGTTATAATGTGTATAATTTATATAAATAGAATAGTTAACTACCCCCTACATTTTGAAGTTAGGAGGTGGGTGATGGTAGTTAAATTAAGCGATTGTCTATTTCGGATGAATTTTTTTCTTGAAACTGAGTCTGCAAACTCAGTTTCTTTCATTTAGCCAATCGTTTAAAATTTACTCTGTATTCCTTACCCCATAAAAAAACCAAAACCCACAGATTGATTCTATTTTTAGTTGTTACAATCCTCTTTATGTCGATTTATTTTTGAAATAACTTTTACCAGAATTTCCACCATGGCCTTTTTGCCAGTTCTAATTCTTTCTTCCAGGCTTCAGATATCTCTATCTGTTTTTTTTCTGCCTGTTTTAATACTTGTTCCAGTTCTGCCCGGTGAAGTTCTTCCAGGTCTTTCAGTGCTCTTTCCTTTTCTCTTATAGTTGCTTCCTGTTCTTTTAATGCTGACTGAAAATTATCTTTTTCTTTAGCCAGTTCTTTTATATTATTTGCATTATCAAGTAAGACCTGATTTAAACCTTCTGCCTTTCGGATCTGCTCCTCTTTCTCCTTTTGGATGGTTTCTGCCTTGGATAACAGATCTTCTTTTTCTTTCTCCAGGATCTCCACCTGTGAGATTTTATACTGTAAATCATTAGTTTCTTTTTCCTTCTCCTCCTGCATTATGAGAAGTTTATTATTAAGATCCTGATTTTCAATTTGTATTTTTTTTATCTGTTCTTTATCAGGTAAAAATTTTATCTTTTCCTGCAGCTCCTGATTTTCCCTATATAATACCTCTAATCTTTCCCGTAAAAACTGATTTTCAGTTTCCATTTTACCTATTTTATAGCTATCTTCCCGTAACTGTAATAAAAACTCAGGTGTTATTGTATTGTATTTTATACTTTCATTTTCCGCTTTGTATTCATTTTCTATTTTATTTTCAGGTGAAGATGATAATAAAAAACCTTCAATATCTTCTTTTTTTATACATTTTACTATTTTATTATTTATTTGCTTGTGTAAAACAGGTATTTTATTTTGCTTTATCTTTTTGTATAAGGTGTTAATATTGATGTTGTAAATCCTTACTATTTCTTTAATTGTATATGTTGTATTCATTTTATAGCTTTGTTCCTTTAGGTATTTTATAGTTTGTATAAATAATAAAACTCATATTAATAACAAGAGCTATTTATATGAGTTTGTATAGTATTTTCTATTTTGTATTAAAAAATTCCTGCAGGTTTATAAATAATCTCTTGTTCATCAGGATTTGAAGGGGTAAAAAAATGTAAATGATCGTATAGAGAATCTGTAGTGATTCTCTACTTGCAGTGAGAATTACTTGATGTGCCATTCCTTTAAAAAAGGTAATTTTTTTCTTTGTTCATAAGTCTCCTCATAAATTTTCTTTTGAGAATCAGTAGAATAATAAATTGAGAAAATTCGCATTCGCAGTCTTTGATTTTTCTGCCTGTTTTTGAAGGTTTTTTTCTAAAGCTGGTTGAATAAAATAATAATTCTATATTTCTTCAAGGGAGGTTATCGTTATGACTATAGGAGATCCAGACTGGATAATAAAATTGGGCCCCATTACCAGAACCAATCATGCTGGCACAAAGAAACAGGCTGAAGATGGTGCAGCTCTTCAGGTTAAAGATGATGTCAAAGTGATTATGGATACTGCAAAACCTCTTATCCCACTTCTTTCTAAAGGTGTTATCTTTCCAGGCGGTAATGAACCTGTTGTGAAAGAAGAAGTCCCTGTTCCTGAAGTGGTAAGTTATCAGCTTCCGGATGGCAAATGGTTCACTATTGCTACTTCAAAGGCGTTCGGTGTTAAGCTGGTAGAGCCTAAGTTGATAGAGGAATAAAATTTTCTGTTAGTTCAAAGGAATAAAACAGTATGGAAGAGAGTAAATTAAGTATATTAAGTTGTTTTATTAAAAAGAGAATTAGGGATAAGAGATGGAACATAAAGAAGTTTGCTGAAAAGGCAGGCTTGAGTGCTAGTTATGCTTATGAGCTTGTAGTTGAGACGAGGGAAAAAATTCCTACTGATGAGACTTTAAATAAAATTGCTGATGTTCTTAGGTTATCGGCAAAGTATAGGGAGTATATTTTTGATATTGCCAGGCGTGAGAGGGAGAGTGGTGAGATAATTTATGAGGAGCCTGTGCCAGAGCCAGATTCTAGTCCTGCCTCTGAATTTCTACCGGATGAGTCAGGGCAGATGAGTGTGTTGAGTGGATTTATAAAGCATAAGATAAAAGTTCAATGGGGTTGTATAAAGGACTTTGCAAGAAAAGCTAATTTAAATAACACATATATTTATGATATTTTATCTGTTAAGCGGGATTTTACTCTTACAGATAAGACACTGCTTAAGTTTCTCAATGTATTAAGGTTGAGTGATGAAGAGAAAAATTTTGTTTTTAGTATAGCGAAGAAAGAGAGGGAGATAGGTAATCTAATTTATACAGGTGATATTTCGAGTGAACTTATACCTCATTCTTCATTACCTCCATTGCTGGAAGACAGTCAAGAAAGTTTTGCATCAGAAGACAGTCCAGAAAATCTTGCACAGATGATATCAAAAGAATTTCGTTTATCAAGATTTAAAGGAGAAGAAATTATTAAAAAAATTAGAGATATAATAACCAGTGACATATCCTTTGCAAAGGACCTGGGTTTAGAAGAAATGTTGTTGAAATTTCTTAGAAAAAAAGCATCCTTTAAAATTGAATCTTCAGAAATTTGTCCTATAGATGATATTATAATACATGAGCAATACCTGAACATACGACCAAAAAGAGAGCAAATTCAAGAAATAATAGAATACTATAAAAAATATGGAAAGTTGGATAAACCCCTAAAAGTTCAAAGGACTATGATCCTTATTGATGGTTATAAACGTTATATAGCTGCAAAAGAACTTGGTTTGAGTGAAGTAGAAGCGAACTTTGTTAGTAAACCTTATAAAGAAGTTAGTCAACCATTACCATTACAATTAAACCAACAGGAAAAGAAAAAAATAATAGTTCCAAAAAGGAAACCTGGAAAAGGTATTTTAGCAGAAAATTTGAGAGGCAAAATAAAACGAGTTTCATATGGGCAAGGTTTTGGTTTTATCAATGGAGAAGACGAAGAAGTATATTTTTTCCATTATACAAGCTTAAAAGGAGTAGCCATAGACAGATTAGAAGTTGAATATCGTGTAATTTTTGATGTTAAGAATAGTCCCAAAGGACCTGTAGCCATAAATATAAGAGAAGATGTATAGCTTCGTATAAGAGGAAGAATCCTGGATGGAAATCGCCGGTGAAAATATGGATACAGGATATGTATGAGAAACGTAAAGAGAAAGCTTTAAGAAAGGGTGTCAGGAAGATGTCTGCTGTAGTACAGAAACCGGTTATTGAGAGTGTATCTGAAGAAGTAAAATTTTCATTGAGTGAAATTGTAGTTTCAGAAGCTCTTTTAAATACCCGGCCAAAAGAAGCAAAGATACAGAAGGTAAAGGATTATTATAAGGAGCATGGGAAGTTTGAAAAGCCTTTTGTTGTGAATAAGAAGAATTTACATCTTCTGGAGACTTATGGGCAGTATATAGCTGCAAAGGAACTGGGTCTGGAAGAAGTGCTGGTAAGGTTTAAGTTATAGGTGTAGTAAAATTCATTAATAGGACAGGTGTCCTGACAGAGCAGATCAGTAGTAATACGGTTAGTTACACGGTTATTACTCCAGTTACACGGTGTAGTAACACAGTATCACGGTTAGTTACACGGTCAGTAATCCAGTTACACTGCTCAGTAACACAGTAATACTGTTAGTTACACGGTATTTTTTCCAGGTTGTTAGCAAAAATTAATATAGTAAGAAGGATTGGTAGTGGAGAGTTTAGCTTCTGAGCCATCAAGTGTATTCAGTGCATATTTGAAGGAGAAGATTTTAGAAAAAGGCTGGTCTGTTAAGGAATTTGCTGAGTTTGCCGGTATTAATGAAAAGTATGCCTACAGGCTGGTTTCTCCAAAGAGAGATTTTGTTCCTTCTGATGAAACCCTGGATAAGATACTTAAGGCATTGGATCTGAATGATGAGGAAGGGCAGTATATTGTGGATTTAATAATTCTTGAACAGAAGGTTTGTGAGCCTGTTTATCCAGGTCATCCTGATCTTCCATCTCCTCCGGTGCCATCGCCGGTTCCGCCGGCTCCACCTCCACAGCCTCCAGCTCCTCCACCCGAACCGACTCCTCCAGATCCACATCCTCCGGCTCCGCCTGTGCCGGTGGAAGTATCCTGGACTCATAGAAAGGTTGTCCTGGGTCTTATAGTTGGCCTGCTCGGAGGGCTTTTGCTTGGATGCTGCAGCAGTTCTGTTTTAATTCCTCTGGTCTGTCAGTATCTGAATGTTCGTAGTTATCCATATTTTCACGGGTTTTAATATCAGGGTTATTTTTTCTTTTTAGTCTTTTTGGGTTTGGGTGGGTTAAGGCGTCGGCGAATTAATGAAGAGCTTCTAAATGTTAAGATTTTCTTTGGCGGGACAATTATGGGTTGTCCTGTTTCGGGGTGGTTTATTGTCTGGCTGGAACGTTCTGTTATGGAGAAAGTGCCAATACCGTTAAGTTCCATATGGCCTGTATAAACAATGTCGTCAGATACAGTTTTGAGGACTTTCTGGAGGAATTTTCTTCCTGTTTGTTTTGAAAGTCCCATTTCTTTTGATATTTTGTCTGCCAGTATATTTTGAGTGTGTCCCATAAAATATAATTCGATATTGTTGGCAGGTTATCCTTTAAAAAGTGTTCTGGATGCTCTGTAGTGTTAAAGAGATTATAGTTTTTCAGGGGAGGTATAGTAATGAGTTGGAAGGAACTGCAGAAAGAGGTCAGTGATAAATTGACAGAGGAACAGGATGAGTGGCTTAAGGAGAAGGTTGATTTATCAGCTAAGGACATGAAAAAGATGTCTACTGAGGAGTTAAGGAAGACTTTTCCCGGTAAGCCGAAAGAGTCGGAAGGACATGTGCTTTTATCTACGGTAAATGATTCCAGGTTGATATATACTTTTATCTGGCAGTGTTATTTAAAGATTAAGGCAGGTGAGCTTAATCCTGTTAAGGGTAACCTTCGTTCTTTCTGGTATAAGGAGCTGGGGCCTCTAATGAAGATGCATAATCTTTTTCAGACAGATGAGGGTCCTCCTATGAGGGTTCGTGGTGCCGGTCGTGAGAAGTATTTACTTGATAAGATGAGTAAGGCTTTTGACCAGTATGTTTTGAGGGCTTTTTTCAAGTTTAAGGGTGAGTTTGAGTTTCAAGACCCCAGGGAGGCTTTTCGTATTATAGGGAGGAATAAGCCGAGTCGTGTTTTTTATACAGAGAAGGAAGGTCTATTCTGGCTTTGTAAGCAGTATGCAAAGAAGTATGGTATAACAGTAATAGCTTCTCACGGTGAACCAGGTCTTTTGACTATGGAGTATTTTGCTGATGAGCTTAAGGCGAGGAAGGTTAAGAAGGTGAAGGTTGCGTCACTTACGGATTTTGATCCCTGGGGGTTTAATATTGCAGAGAGTTTTGCAGAGAAGCTCAGAGAGCCAGTGTTTGGTTTTAAAGAAGTTATTGCAACCCATCTGACCAATCTGGATCTGTTTGATAAAGATGTGGTTGCTTATGCAAAAAGGGATTTATCGAAGGTGAGTGCATCGAAGAAGAAGCAGGTAGATGCGTGGGTGAAGGATACAGGTGGTATAGACGGTGAAGCTTATGGTATGCATATTGATAATGCTAATTTTGAGAAGGTTAAGACTGTTGTGGAAAACTGGCTTAATATGGGTGAAAGTTAAATTCTATAATATCGAGACCTCCCGGTATTACAGAAAAACTTACCACAATTTTTCGCTATTTTCGTCTATAATAGCGGGAGGTCTTGGATGGTAGGTTAGATTACCTCATTCAAGTGTTTTTAAAACTTCATCGTTAATATATAATTCATAAGGTTTTTCTCCATCATTTATTAAGTCAGTATACTTAATCTTAGATTTCTTACTATTTACCCATAATTCAATAAATGAAATATGTTTATATCCAATTTCGTTTTTATAGGCTATTAATTTATCTATGTCATTTGTTTCTGTTTCTTTGTTAGGTTCATACTCATTTTTTAATTCCTTACTATCCAATCTTTTATTTTTATTACGAGAAGCCTTTTTTACTTCAATTACCAATAAATTATCATTATTATTACTTCTCTTATGGACTATAATATCAGGAAAAACTCGCTGTATTGCTTCGGAATTTTCAAAAATTAGTCTAACAAGACTTTCTTCATCGCTTATTCCCTCTTTTTTTAATAAATTTATAAGTTTATTTTTCAATCCGGTACGTGAGCATATCAAATCTTTATAATTATCTTCTATAAGATTTAATACTGGTTGTTTGATTCCATTCGCTGCTTGTATAGCATCATGAGTAATTTTAATTAGGCTGGTTTCATTATTTTCCGTGTTTATTCCTTTTGGATTATCTACATCTTTATTATATTCACAATCCACATGATATCCAGGAAACATCTGCTGTAAATACTCTGCCAGTTTATGAGTGATACTTCTTTCATTTACATCATGTTCCATCAAATAATCATCATTTTTTAATAATATTTTTAAAGCCTCTTCTACCCTGCCTCTTACTATTGTTTCATCCATTTCTCCCTCACTCCTTATTTTATTATATTTAAAACTACTCTTTATTTTACTAAAATCCAGGAATATCCTCCAAGAAAAACTGCCATTTAACAGGCATCTGCTGCCATTCACTGGAATTGCTATATATCATTATCACAGCCTGAACGCCGATAATATATACCCTGTAACCGGTCTAGAAGGCTCCTGACTGCCTGTAATTCAGTCTATAGCATCCAAGGAGAACAGAGGCCTTTATTATACTATTTATCTAGGCTCTCGGCTTTATCAGAACATTGGACAAATTCATCTACTTGCCTAAGGAGCATAAAACACCATGCTTTGCCATGCCATGGGTAGGAATCATTCGGATTAATCTGTATTGCTTTATCATAACATTTTATAGCTTCTTCGTATTTATCCAGACTGGATAAAGCATCTCCCTTGCCATTCCAAGCGTCAGCGTTATTAGGATTATTCTGTGTTACTTTATTAAAACATTGAACAGCTTTTTCATATTCGCCCTGTTTTTTTAATGCAATTCCCTTATAAAACCATATAATGACGGAATCAGAATTATATTCTATTATCTTTTTCCAACATATCTTAGCTTCTTCATATTTGCTTTGAGGAGCAGAACCAGATATTACCTGTTTTTCTATAGCACTTCCCTTGATATACCAGGCATCGACATTATCAGGATTGTATTTTATAGCTTCAGTACAATATAGTATTGATTCTTCATACTTTTTTTGATCGTATAATTCCTTTCCTTTATTGTAATAATATTTAGACCATTCAAGGTCTTTAATATGTTTTATTTCTTTTAAAGTTTTATCTTTATTACTTCTAGCAGTTTTATTATTAGGATCTAATTTCAAAGATTTATCATAACATTTTATAGCTTCTTCATAGTTACCAAGACTATATAAGGCATCACCCTTATTATTCCATACTTCAAGATTATTGGAGTCAAATTCTAAAGCCTTATCGCAATATAATATAGCTTCTTCATAGTTTTTATTGTCATATAATTCTTTAATGTATTTATGTAAAAAAATTAATATATTTTCTTTAACTCTTGGAGCTTCTGTTGAGTTTAGCTGTAGAATTTTTTTATAGCATATCATTATCTCTTGGATATTAGCTTGATTTTCAAAGACTAAAATTTTACCTATTAAACTATCGATATTATTAGGATTTTTACTTAATACAGTATCAAAACATTCCAGTGCTTCTTTATCTTTTTTTTGAATACAGTATGATAAACCTTTTCCATTCCATGCTTCAGTATTTTCAGTGTCTATTTTTAGAACTTTATCAAAGCAAATATTTGCTTCCCCTGTAGTTTCTAATTTTACTAACAAAATTTTACCTTTGCTTATTAATGCTTCTTTATTCTTCGGGTTTATTTCTAACGCTTTATTAAAATATACAAGTGCTTGCTCATTATGGTTACTTTTTAAACTTTCATTGCCTTTTTCTACAAATTTTTTGTCCTCATTACAAGATGAAATAATAAATAATATTAACAAAATTATAATAGATATGATAGATTTTCTGAAGATCATATTTAGAATCCCACCTTTTATAATTTTCCTGCTATAACTATATTATTTTTTCTTAATTTTATACAGATAAAAATTCATTTTACATGGTTATATTTTTATTTTCTTGCGTTTAATAAATTAGAAGCTTCATCTATATATTTACTAGCATAACCCCATAGTAATGGTAATCCATCATCGATAAAATACATAGTTCCAGATTCATCTCTGTGCGTAGACATATCTGCTCCCATATTTGGATACACTTGAAAACAATAAACAACTGTTGGATTAGAATTATCTACAAAATTCGCAACATGTCCAGATGCAAATTTCATATCCCACCACGTAAGAGAGTCTTCATATGCACTCATTGCTTGTTCTATTTTTGTGTTTAATCCTGGTACATACTCAGTTGGATTATCACGAAGGAATTTATCAATTTTAATTTTACAATCAGCTAATTTACCAGGATAATCTTTATAACTAATTCCTACTTTTACAACGGAATGCAACGCCTGTAATGCATCAATTGCCTCTTTGGCCGAAGAAGTATATTCTGGAGGTGGAGGTGGAAATGGTGTCGGAGTAGGGGGTCGTGTTGGAGTAGGAACAACAGCGGCTCTCTTCGATATAAAAATAGATGTAATTGTCCCTACATCATAATAATAGTCTGTGCCATCATCGGCATAATAAACTTTTTTGTCTTTATCCTGTGCCCCTTTGGGATAACTTTTACTTATGTCAAAACTACTTGAACCTACACCTATGCCTTCTGCTGTTTTATAAGAAGCATTTTCTATTAATATACATTTTAAAATATTCTTTTTTGAATCAAACCAGAAAGTTAATTTTTGTGTTTCATAATTTATTTTTATATAGCCTTGCTCGGTTGTTGGCCTACTAGTGGATTCTCCGAGTAGTTTCTTCACATCGTCCAATATAGATTTATTAATTTGAAGCCCTGCTACCCCTTTACCAGGGACTATTAAATAACTTGTTGGGTCTTCGGTTGGTTCAGTAGTTGGGGTTGAAGTAGGCATTGGAGTAGCGGTAGGAATAGGTGTTGGGGTTGGAGCAGGTGTTATAACATTACACCCCTGATTTAAGTAAAGAACTGAGATAATAATTTCTATAAAAAATAAAAATATTACTTTTTGTGCCATAAAATAAAAACTTCCTTTCTATTTTTGTTCTGGTAAGTGAAAAGAGATAAATTTCACATATACCTTTTTTATAAATCATATACTAGAGATTTTTTATAATTCAATAAATAATTAGATAAACCCTTTTATTTTCTATATTTTCCTGATGTTTTTGGATAAACTTGCCCAATGATAAAAAGCAACTGCGAATTAACGATATTTATTTAATTATGGGCTATTGTAATTTTCGCGGGGATTGGCCAGAATACTCTACTACGCCTATTATAAAACATCCATTTTAGGGGAAAACCCATGTAGGGGTACAGGGAACAAAACGACGAATTTTGGCGTTAAGCTCTCAACGCTAATGATATAGAGGTTTTCTGCACAGGTGATAAATGCGGAAACCCGCATGAAATCACAAAACAGTATGTTCTGTAATGATTTTTCTACTTTTAATCCTTTATTCATAAGGGTTTTGAGACTTTTTCACTATCTGAAGTTAACAAGCCCGGTTAAAATTATGTATGACTTGAAAAGATACATAATAGATTTTATATATCCATTATGTATCATAGATTTTTACTTTTATCTGTAATGGTGGATTTTTAAGATCTTTGTAAACAAAGAGGTTTACAACTTTTATCTAATTTTTCAGGTGGCAAAAACCTTTGCTATGACTGTCGGAATCACCTTAACGCTAGAAATCGACGAAATGATCCCGGTACCCCTACACCAAGTAAGTTCATCTAAGCATGGATCATTAAATTCAAAATCCACTTAATTACCTCCTTGTAAAGCTATACTCCTTTGCATAGGAAAATACAATAATTTTGTGTAAAGCAAAAAGGATATTCAATACAATGTAGAAAAAATCATGTAAAAATAAAAAAGTAATACAGGAGAAAGAGATATGTCTGATA
>Ga0116186_1002382_pt1 | contig 17115 bp, 12 predicted proteins | sample AD_JPNNA4_MetaG_FD_89806 | JGI IMG/M metagenome (GOLD analysis project Ga0116186, IMG submission 89806) | Active sludge microbial communities of municipal wastewater-treating anaerobic digesters from Japan - AD_JPNNA4_MetaG | ecosystem: Engineered > Bioreactor > Anaerobic > Digestate | place...
ATGAAATTTTATATATAAAAAGAAAAACAAAAAATGCCAACCATAAAAGAGGTACAGTGTAACGAGCATTAATATACCATATTTTGAATTTACCGTCCAATTTGCGTTTGCTTCGCTTATCATCGAGCAGCAACACCCCTCCCGAAACCAGAACAAAAGCGAATAGTGTACCTATACTTGTAAGATCGGTAACTTCGGTAAGATTTAAGAAAAGAGCCGGAATAGCGACAAAAAAACCATTTACTACCGTAGCAAAAGAAGGAGTCCTAAAACGAGGATGAATATACGAAAAACGTTTAGGCAATAAACCATCTCGGCTCATCACCATCCAAATTCTAGGCTGTCCAACTTGAAAAACCAATAAAACGCTTGCCATAGCAATTACGGCACTCAATGCTATTACTCCCGAAAACCTGGTTAAACCAAACTTTTCAAAAGCGTACGAAAGTGGGTCGCCCACACCCAATTCGCTGGAATTTACCATACCTGTGAGAACCAAGCTAATAACAACGTATAATACTGTGGTAATAACCAGTGCCAATATCATTCCTCTGGGTAAATCGCGTTGCGGATTTTTGCACTCCTCGGCAGTAGTGCTGATAGCATCGAAACCTATATATGCAAAAAACACACCCGCCACTCCTTTCATTACACCGGCAAATCCGTGTGGAGCAAACGGAGACCAATTAGAAGGATTGACATAAAAAGAACCGACTGTAATAACCATTAACAGTACCAAAACCTTTAAAATCACCATAAAATCGCCGGCAATTTTTGATTCTTGAATACCAATATAAACCAATGTAGCTATAAAAGCAACAATCATAAATGCCGGGACATCGGCAATAATCTTCCAATTTCCAATTTCAGGAGCATGGTTGTATGCCAAATATGCCTCTTGTAATGGATAAGACAAAGAATGAAAAGCATGACCCTGCCCCATTAGTGTATTTACTTCTTTAAAACCACGAATAGCCGTAACATAATCGACCGTTAAAAATTCGGGTATATGCAAATTCATACCTCGCAACAAAGCCGTAAAATAATCGCTCCACGAAATAGCAACTGCAATATTTCCTACAGCATATTCCATAATCAAATCCCAACCGATAATCCATGCTAATAGCTCACCAAAAGCAACATAAGCGTAAGTATAAGCACTTCCACTAACCGGAATAGACGAAGCAAAACGCGCATAACATAGAGCCGAAAATCCGCAAGCTATGGCTGTAAAAATAAACAAAACCGAAACAGCAGGACCACCTTGAGCAGCTGCAGTACCAATCGTGCTAAATATGCCGGCACCGATAATGGCAGCTATTCCTAATGAAGTAAGATCGAACAATGTCAAGTTCTTTTTTAACGATGGCATCGTATGGTCGAGCACATCGTTCTTGGCTTCGTGTATAGGCTTGGTTCTAAATAATCCCCGAATATTCATTTTACCATATTATTCTTTATTGTTTTCATTTTCTTCGGTATCCTGAACACCTTCGCCACTTTCGGTATTGTTTATATCCTGAAAATGCTTTTTAAATTTCTTTAAAGCCGTTGGAGCTGCCAAGAAATAAGAATAAGGAGCCTGTCCTTTTTCTACATCCAATTTTCGTTGGTCGGGTTTTAAGGTTTTAATTACAGTATTAAAATCTTCGTTACTTGAAAGTACTTGTAACAAGTTATTTGAATAAGAGAAGAAATACCAAACATTATCACTTAACTCAAGATAAAGGTTAAATTTATCGCCACTTCGCTTTTTTATCACCTCAAAATAGCCTTTGGTAATTCGATTTACGTATTCTTTTCCGCACATGCCTACTCCAATTAAAGTATCAGAAATATACGAACGCGTTTTTGGATTCCATTTTAGTTTTACATCGTTAAGGAATAATGTATGCTCTAATTCCTTGGGCATTTTTTTGAATTTACCTAAACTATATTCACTAAACAACTCATTGGCTTTACTTTCGCCAACTAACTCATACATGCCCTTTACAAATGAATTACGAGTTAAATCGACCGGTTCTAAACCACCTATATTATTTATGTCTTTGGTAAAAATATCCATACATTTATTTTCGATATAAAAATCGAGAGCATATAAAACATCTAAATATATATCGCCTTTTACTAAATCTTCGTTAATACTACCGACAGTTGTTTGTTTAATTTGTCCAAAATTTACACCCAAATCCATTTTACCTTCACCGTACATGTTACATGCTGAGCGATGTAAGCTTAAGTAATTTCCGGGCATGTTAAACTCCTGCAACTTTTCTTTGTTTGAAATCTTATATTTTGAATCTTTTTTATCGAACGTTAAAAAGCCTGTTGCTTTAAATACGGCAATGTCGCTATAATTTTTACGTTTAGTAAGAAAAGCCGGATAAATATGGATGGAATCGTTGGTAACATAAAATCCTGAGTTTAAACGATTGTTGTTAATATCTCGTAAACTATCGCCTATGGGTATGTATATTTCTTGTGGATTAATGGTAGCTTTAAAGTTAACCCAATACCTGTTCATTGCTTCACACTCATGCGAAATTTTGGTAGAACCGTCAAAAGTTAAAAACTGTTGATTGGCTTGCATATAAACATCACCGGTAAAGCCAAAATTGGGGCTTAAAGTAAAGTTCTCTGTAATGCCGATTTTACCTTTAGCATAGGTTTGATAGGTAGAATCAACGCTAACAACATCAAATTTTATGGTTTGCTTGTTTTTTGTCTCGTCCACATAATCGTAATAACCCGAAGAAGCATAATTTTTCTTTCCATAAATATTGGTAGTGGCATTATATACAGTATGGTAACGGTTTGTGTTGTTTGCAATAATTTTTGATTCTTTCAAGGTTTGCATTACGGCATTTTTCTCAATAACCACTTTACCATCACCCGGGTAAACCGTAGCATCAGCAACGCGAATCAATTTTACTTCTTCTGCTGAAATGATGTATTTTCTGAGATTATATTTAGCACGTGGAGCAATAAAACTTAGTGAATCCTGATTTGGATGAATGGAAATAAACTGAGAACCTTTCAATTGAACATCTTCAGCTTCAGTGGGACTTAAGTTCTCTTTATTTTCGGGCAATTTATCCAACGCTTTTTTACTGGCACTCATCTCTATTTCTTCCTTGTCCATGTACCAAGTAAATTGGTCCATATAACAAATATATTTGTTTTGTGGGAATTCTACGAACGATGCTTCGCCATTGCTCTGGAACTCACCTTTTCGTTCGTTAAAATCTATATGCGATTTTACATTATTTGTCTTAAACGAAAAATCGGAATTGTCAATCGTTTTCAAATTAAAATTAGAGGTATCTGCATCTACAATATGTTCTTTAAAATTAAAATCCTGCGAAAGCAATTGTGCTGTAGCAAATTCCAATTTACCCCAGCCCGATAAACCTTTAGGTTCTATTTTTAATGTTCCGGTGTACGTAGCTTGTTTGTCATACATATCAAAAGGTTGTGTGGTATTCGTTGCTAACATCTCATCTTTATATGGCATCCAATGTACATATATATTTTTACCTTGAACAGATGCAAATTCAACTCCTTTCGTTTGTTTTTCAATACTAAATTCTTTTGCGGTTGTATTCATCGAATCGGGGAAAAAGATAAAATCGTCTGAAATGGCTTTTGCCTTAACAAAAGCTAGTTCTCCATTACCACGTAAACCGCGATTACTCAAATATATTTCCTTTTTATAATTGCCTTTTCCGCCATATGCCGGAAAACCATCGGCAGGAGTATTTCGTTTAAAACCAAGCGAATAATCGGCTTGAACGCTCAAAACATCGTCAAAAGGAGGAAAAACTCCGGCTGATACAAAGTGCCCTTTAAACAAAAGGTTTTTCTTTGTCAATGTATTGATGCTATCAAGGGTATAGGGATAAATCTGAAAATAGAAATTATCGCGTTTGTAAACTCCATCAAATACCGATTTATAATCATAAAAAACATACGAATCTTTTTTACTGTTGAAAATTGGGTACTTTGGAATACGTTTTACACTACTTTTATTATTGGCTTCGTCTAAAAGCAATTCGCCTGTAGCATTTTCAATCACACTGGTAAGGTCGCGCTGGACTTTATTTCCATATTTATCAAGTTCATCAGTTTGAACCCGCATTTTAATTGTATTGATGTCGGTTAGCGTTAGTTTAAACTGCTCATACGTAAATGAAAAATTTGAACCTACAAATAAAAATAAACCGGCTCTGACTTTTCCATCGAAAACAAAGTCACGGTTTTTTTTGATAATAATCTGTTGGTCTTTCGGGAAAATTGCAACATTTTGAGAGTCAGAAAGAAATATTTCCTGTACGCCTTTAAGTTTTAAATTATTATCAAGCAAACTTAGCAGTCCGTTATAATCTTCACCAACAACATTCGACTCAAAATTAATTACATCGTAGTCTTTAAGTCCTACGCTACATTGCAAATAGAAAAAAGTTTTGTCGTTAACATAAACCTGTCCTGTTTCGAGCGAATAATTAATAAAACCCTTAAAAGCCAAGTTAAGCAATATTTGACGAGTTTGTGGTAAGCTCATTCGAATATGATCTGCAAACTCTTTTTCGGTAAAATTTCTATCGTTTACTTTTTTTGATAAACTTTTAATTTCCTGCAGGGGATTTTTCATGTCTAATCCTTGTAATTCCAAATATTTGCTTCGGCTAAAATAATCCATAGAAGTAAAAATAGCTTTCTTGTTGGTAGCTTTTGGAATAGGTTTAAATAAAATTTGTGGATCGTTAATTTTCCAGCTTAAATATGGGAAGTCGAGCTCTAAACGGTGATACGTATCATAATAAGGGCTCAATTTCATCCCTTCGTTATTTCTTATCAATGCGAGTTCATTTTTCTTGGCATCGAACGAAAATATTAATCCGGGATGATAGATCGAATCTTTATCAACATAAATCGTAATAACAGCATTTTGGCTATTAATTTCATTTTCTCTAAAGATGTACGAAAGTGACGATGCTACCAATTTCAAGGTATCTTTTCTATAAATTTTAACAATGGCCATTTCGGTGCTTGTTCCTTCTCCAATAAAGCGATTGCCCTTTAATGAAAAACCTCCGTCGTAGTCGATATTTGGGAAAATGTTTTTAATTTTATGACGTTTAGAAAATGATTTAAACTGAGGATATATGGCTCTTTGAGTATCCACATCAGCCATTACTTTTTCAGAAAGCATTCCGAGTAATGGCTCTTTAAAAAATCGTTTGTGTATGAGCAATACTGAATCGGCATCAAAATTCGATTTTTTCATATCAATAGTATAGCGTCTAAGTTGTGCATAAACATCGGTTGCCTTTAAACCGGTTCGTTCCCACGTAACCTTACCATTGTATCCAGTCCATTGCTGTTTATAAACATTATATATACCCTCTGTTCCATAAATTACCGAACTGTCGTTTTTCGAAAAGCATACTATATCGCCTTTACCAACCTGAATAAGCAATTGTTCTCCATCAAAAATAAACTTCGAGTCAGAACTTCTTGTTTTCCACTTTACCGTAGTAGTTTTAGACAAATATCGTTTCTGCAAATAGTTAAGTATATTGTCCATATAATTATCGATGGAATTGAGGGTAGCAGTTTTTTTTCGACACAAGAAACTTAAACCTTTAAGGTATTCAAGAAAATCGTTTTTTGAATAATTTTGTTTGGCAAATTCGAGTAATATACGCTCAAACTCTTCGAAATGAGGCATTGGGAGAGCTCTTTTCTGTAATAATTCATTAGAAACACTGATAATACTTGTTTTATCGCTATTGTTAAAATAGCTGCCATTCCATAATGGCAATATTGCTTCGTATATTTCTTTTCCAACCTTCTTATCTTTCGCTTCTATCATTTCTTTTAGCTGAACAATATATTCTTCGGGCTTATCAGAAAAAGATTTTAATGGCTGAGCGTTTAAAACCAATCCGAATGCAGCAAATACTACTAAAAAAACAAACTTCTTCATTGTTACTCGTTTTTAAATACTAAACAATACCATTCGTCTATATGATATACTCCCTGAGGCATTAATCCTTCGCTAATTGCTTTTTGGCGGACAATATCAACATCTTGTCTGATGAAACCACTAACGATTAATATGCCTTTGCGTAATAAATGATGTTTATATTGCTTCATTTCTTCAATTAATACATTACGATTAATATTTGCCAAAATGATGTTTACTTGAGGTAGATCGAGTTCAGAAATCGTTCCTTTTTCAACTTTAATTTTATGATAATGATTCAACTCTATATTCTCATTGGTATTTTCGACCGACCATTGGTCGATATCATAAGCCAAAACAGATTCAGCACCTAATTTCTCAGCGGCAATAGCTAAAATTCCGCTGCCACAACCGGCATCTATTATGGATGTTGATGTAAGATTCAACTCAAATAATCGTTCAATTATCAGCTTTGTTGTATTATGATGTCCGGTCCCAAAAGCCATTTTGGGGTTGATAAGGATTTCTAATGGATACTTTTTCTCAATATTGTGAAACGGAGCTTTTATTACACATCGATCGCCAATAAAAACAGGTTCGTATGAAGATTCCCACTGCTCATTCCAATTTTTATCGGGTAATGTTTGCATTTTGCATTGAGCATTTGGCAAATACGCTAAAATAATGCTTTCAAATTCCTTCTTATTAAATTTTTCTTCATTAACATATGCCTTAAACAACGAATCATCTGTCCAGAAACCTTCAAAACCTATTTCGGTAAGCCGTGCTGTTAAAATCTCATCCAAGTTATCATTTACTAAGGGCAAATCTATTGCTATTTCCAGTATCTTCATATCCAATTCAAATAAGTGCTAAAATTAGAAAAAATAAGTTTTACAGGCAAATATAAAGTGGTTAGTATTTTTTATTTCATAAAATTGCTCGTATTTTTGTACTAAAAGATTTTTATGCAAAACCTTATAGAAAAGGCCTGGAATAATAAAGAATTGTTGCAAGATAAGGAAGTAATAGAAGCAATACAAAAAATTATTTTGCAGTTAAATGATGGCTCGATACGTGTAGCTGAACCACAAGGCAACACATGGATTGTAAACGAGTGGATTAAAAAAGCTATTTTGCTGTATTTTCAAATTCAGCCGATGAAAAAGCTTGAAGATAGTTTATTTACCTTTTACGATAAAATTCCATTAAAACGAGATTTCGAAGAACAAGGCATTCGGGCTGTTCCACATGCCATTGCCCGCTATGGTGCTTATATTGCAAAAGGAGTTGTTCTTATGCCCTCATATGTAAACATTGGGGCGTATGTAGATTCGGGTACAATGGTCGATACTTGGGCTACCGTGGGTTCATGTGCTCAAATCGGTAAAAACGTACATTTAAGTGGCGGTGTTGGTATCGGAGGCGTATTAGAGCCACTTCAGGCAAGCCCGGTTATCATCGAAGATGGTTGCTTTATAGGTTCACGATGCATCGTTGTTGAAGGGGTTAGAGTCGGAAAAGAAGCTGTACTGGGTGCAAACGTTGTTATTACTCAATCAACCAAGATTATAGATGTTACACAAACCACCCCTATAGAATACAAGGGATATATCCCCGAACGATCTGTTGTAATTCCGGGTTCCTATACCAAATCGTTTCCTGCCGGCGATTATCAGGTTCCATGTGCACTAATCATTGGTAAAAGAAAAGCAAGTACTGATTTGAAAACTTCGCTAAATGAAACGTTGCGAAACTTTAACGTATCGGTTTAATTATGATTATCGCATTCGACGCAAAACGTGCTTTTTTTAACAATACCGGTTTAGGAAATTATAGCCGAAATACGCTTCATCAACTTTTCACCTTTTATCCTGAGCACCATTATTGGCTTTATGTACCATCTAAGCGTTTTAAAAACAAGTTTACAATTCCTAAAGAAGTTAGAATCGCTACTCCCAATTCATGGGTAGGAAGATTATTTCCTTCGTATTGGCGTTCGTTACTTATAAACAGTCAATTAATGTACGAAAAGCCCGACATATATCACGGACTTAGCAATGAATTACCTTTTGGCATCACATCCACAAAAATAAAAACGGTTGTAACCATTCACGATCTTATTTTCAAACGTTTTCCACAATGGTACAAACCAATGGATGTTAAAATTTATGATCGAAAATTTTCATACGCTGCTCAACATGCTGATATGGTAATTGCCGTTAGTCAGCAAACCGCAAACGATATAGAATATTATTACAACATCCCATCCGAAAGAATCAGAGTACTTTATCAAAGCTGTAATCCTTTATTTTTTAATTACTTAAATAAAACCGATATTGACGCTGTTCTTTCTAAATACAACTTACCAAGTAAATATCTGTTATATGTCGGTACCATTGAAGAACGAAAAAACCTTCATAGATTAATTGAAGCCCTACACATTGCCAAAATTGATATCCCCCTTGTTGTCATAGGTAGAAAAACGGCATATTTTACGAACAACGTATTACCTTTAATAGAACAATATAAAATTCAATCACAACTACATTTTATAGAAAATGTCGAAAACTCCTCCCTTCCTGCAATTTATCAAGCTGCAAAACTATTTATCTACCCTTCATTATTCGAAGGTTTTGGAATACCGATACTCGAAGCGCAGGCTTCCGGCACCCCCGTACTTACCTCTACCGGGAGTTGCTTTAGCGAAGCAGGAGGACCACACTCTGCCTATGCCAATCCATTAGATTCCAATGATATTGCACAGCAATTGACATTATTGCTAAACGACAAAGAACGCAGAATCTCTATGATTGAAAAAGGTCGAGCCTACGCTCAACAATTCAACGATAAACAATGTGCCGAAAATTTAATGAAAGTATATGAACAACTTCTCAGCATTTGATGATGATTTAGAACAGGCACTTGCCACGTTAATTGATGGCGGAATTATCTTATACCCTACCGATACTATTTGGGGCTTGGGTTGCGATGCTACAAACGATCAAGCCGTCAAGCGTATTTTCGATATTAAAAAACGCCCTTCTCATAACCCTTTTATTATTCTTGTTCATAGCGAAGCCATGCTGCTAAAATATGTTGAAGAAGTCCCCGAAATTGCATTTGAGCTTATTGAAAATGCAAAACAACCCTTAACCCTGATATTCCCAAAAGCAAAAAAAATATCGCCTTTGGTATGTGGACAAGACAATAGCATCGCTATTAGAGTTGTTAACGAGCCCTTTTGCAAAGCATTAATTTCTACATTAAAAAAACCAATCGTAAGCACCTCCGCTAATATATCCGGAGAACCCAATCCCGCCATTTTTTCGGAAATACATCAAACCATTAAACAATCGGTTGATTATATTGTTAAATATAGACAACAAGACACAACCTACCATCAACCTTCATCTATCATTAAAATTCTATCAAATAATAAAATAGAAAAAATAAGGTAATTCTTTTTAATTATTGAACTCAATAAAACTCAATCGAGCTTCATCCACTGTTAAACATTTTTAGCATATAAAAATTTCAACATTTTTGGCAATTGAAAAAAATGAAATTACCTTTGCTATGTTTTTAAATTATAGGAGATAAAATAGGTATTAGTAGTATTTTAAAGAAATTCTTTAAAACAAAATCAGAAAAAGATGTAGCAGAAATTCTTCCGGTTGTCGAAAAAATTTTAGCCGTTTATAATACACTCAGAAATTTAAGCAACGACGAGCTTCGCGAGCGTTCCAACGCACTAAAAATAAAAGTACGAAGCTATTTTGCTGAAGACGAAGCCGAAATTGAACAACTAAAAGCTACCGCAGAAAGCGATGAAATTTCAGTAGAAGAAAAAACAAAAATATACGAAAAAATTGATAAGCTTACCAAAGAAGTAAACCGAAAAATTGAAGAAATTCTCTTGGAAGTACTTCCCGAAGCTTTTGCAATAGTTAAAGAAACGGCTCGCCGTTTTGTCGAAGACAAAGAGTTGGTTGTAACAGCAAACGATTTTGACCGAAACCTTGCTGCATACAAAAGTAATGTTGTAATAGAAGGCAACAGAGCCGTGTGGAAAAATAAATGGATTGCCGGTGGCAACGAAATTGAGTGGGATATGATTCACTACGATGTTCAGTTAATCGGTGGATACGTTTTGCATCAGGGTAAAATAGCTGAAATGGCAACCGGCGAAGGTAAAACATTAGTGGCTACACTACCTGTTTTCTTAAATGCATTGGCAGGAAAAGGAGTTCATATCGTTACTGTAAACGATTACTTAGCCAAACGCGACAGCGAGTGGATGGGACCATTATACGAATTTCACGGTTTAAGCGTAGATTGTATCGACAAACACCAACCTAATTCTACCGCTCGTAGAAATGCTTATTTAGCCGACATTACTTTTGGTACAAACAACGAATACGGTTTCGATTACCTACGCGATAACATGGCCATTAGCCCCGACGATTTGGTACAACGCACTCACCATTACGCTATTGTGGACGAAGTAGACTCGGTATTGATTGACGATGCCCGTACTCCCCTCATTATAAGCGGACCGGTTCCCAAAGGCGAAGACCAGCTCTTTATGGAACTTCGTCCTAAGGTCGAAAAAATATACAACGCTCAGAAAAATTTAGTAAACGAAATCCTCAATCAAGCTAAAAAATTAATTCAAAGCGGCGACACCGAAAAAGGAGGAATACTGTTACTTCGCTCATTTAAAGGTTTACCCAAAAATAAAGCATTGATTAAGTTTTTAAGTGAACAAGGCATGAAAACACTCTTGCATAAAACAGAAAATACGTTTATGCAAGACAATTCCAAAAGAATGCCCGAAATTACCGAAGAACTTTATTTTGTAATTGACGAAAAACAAAACACCGTTGAATTAACCGATAAAGGTATCGATTTTATAACTTCATCGTCAGACGACCCCAAAATGTTTGTCTTACCCGATATCGGTTCACGAATTGCTGAAATAGAAAAATCGAACCTTAATGACAACGAAAAACTAAAAGCAAAAGACGACTTGCTTCGCGATTACGCGGTAAAATCGGAGCGAGTTCATACCATTAATCAATTGCTTAAAGCATATACCATGTTCGAAAAAGATGTGGAATATGTAGTAATGAACAACGAAGTTAAGATTGTAGATGAGCAAACCGGTCGTATTCTTTAAGGAAGAAGATATTCAGACGGTTTACATCAAGCAATAGAAGCGAAGGAAAATGTAAAAGTCGAAGCCGCCACTCAAACATTTGCTACCATTACACTTCAGAATTATTTCCGCATGTACCATAAACTTGCCGGTATGACCGGTACTGCCGAAACAGAAGCCGGAGAATTATGGAATATATATAAATTAGACGTAGTGGTTATTCCGACCAATAAGCCTGTCATCCGAAAAGACATGGAAGACAAGGTTTATAAAACTAAACGCGAAAAATACAATGCCGTAATTGAAGAAATTGTTCAGCTTACCCAACAAGGCCGTCCGGTTTTAGTAGGTACAACATCGGTAGAAATCAGCGAATTGCTTAGCCGAATGTTGAAATTAAGAGGAATAAAACACAACGTATTAAATGCAAAACAACACCAGCGCGAAGCCGAAATAGTAGCAGAAGCAGGTAAAACAAGTAGCGTTACCATCGCTACCAATATGGCAGGACGTGGTACCGATATTAAATTAAGCGAAGATGTTCGTAAGGCAGGCGGTTTAGCCATCATTGGTACCGAACGACATGAATCACGCCGTGTTGACAGACAGTTACGTGGTCGTGCCGGACGTCAAGGCGACCCGGGCTCTTCACAGTTTTATGTTTCGCTCGAAGACGATCTTATGCGTTTATTCGGCAGCGACCGCATTGCCAGAATGATGGATAGGCTCGGAATTAAAGAAGGTGAAGTTATCCAACACTCCATGATTACCAAATCCATTGAGCGAGCACAGAAAAAAGTGGAAGAAAACAATTTCGGAATTCGTAAACGCTTACTCGAATACGACGATGTAATGAATGTTCAACGCGAAGTAATATACAGACGCCGCAGAAATGCGTTGTTTGGAGAAAAACTTCAGGTCGATATAGCAGAAACGTTTAAAAATGTTTGCAATGCTATCGTATTCGACAATTATGGTGAGGATAATTATGAGGCTTACTCGTTAGACGTTATCAAATATCTTGGTATTCAAAATCCTGTTACCAACGAAGAGTATGTACAACTTAGCGAAGAAAATCAAGCTGAAATTCTATACAAGCACACCATAGAGCACTACCATCAAAAGTGCCAACAAATGATTCAATTAGCTCTTCCTATTATTACGGATGTTTATAAAACGAGTGGACAAGTTTACCAAAATATTATTGTTCCTATTAGCGATGGACTAAAAACCTACCAGGTCATCACGCATCTTAAAAAAGCAGTTGAAAGCGAAGGAAAAGAAATTATTCGCGCTTTTGAAAAAACAGCCATTTTAGCAACCATTGACGAAGCATGGAAAGAACATCTACGAGAAATGGACGAATTGAAACAATCGGTACAAAATGCCGTTTATGAGCAAAAAGACCCCTTGCTTATTTATAAATTTGAAGCTACTGAGCTATTTAAAACCATGCAAGATCTTGCTAATCGCGAAATTGTTGCCCTCCTCACCAAAGGTTTTATCCCCATGCAAGACCCCAACGAAGTGAAAGAAGCAAAAGCACCACAAAAAACTGATTTAAGCAAACTAAAAACCGGAAGAGAAGATGTTGCATCGCCCGGTAGCAATATCAATCCCGAGGAAAGAAAAGCAGAACCGGTAAGAGTTGAGAAAAAAATTGGACGAAACGATCCCTGCCCTTGTGGTAGCGGCAAAAAATATAAACATTGCCATGGAAAAAACGTTACGGTCGATTAGCATACTTTTTTCTATTTTATTTGCCACAGCTTGTAGTCATTCATACACTCCCGATGATGTGTCGGAAACCAATAACGGTATTACCATTATAAAATCAACACAATCCCCATTAAATGGATATGTTAGAAGCTATTATGAAAATGGTAAACAACAAAGCGTAAAAGAATATAAAAATGGCGTATTAAATGGCTATTATTTAAGATTTTATCCCAGCGGTGCTTTAAGCCTAAAAACAACGTACAAAGAAGGGCAGCCATTGGGAGGCTATATTCAATATTTTGAAAATGGAACCATTAAAGCAAAAAGAATTGATTCAGCCGATCGTCAAACTATTTACCGTTACTACAAAGAAGGAAGTTTGTTTATGAAGCAGGAATTAAAAAATTTCCTTTTGAATGGTATGTCAATCCAATATTTCAAAGACGGTAAAATTTTCGTCCAAACACCCTATCAAAATGACAAGAAAAACGGGCATTTCATTATGTATCATAAAAACGGTAAAATCAATGCCGAAGCAATATTTATTAACGATAGCATCGATGGACCTCTGAAGACATGGGATGAAAAAGGACAACTCCTAACAGAAGAATATTATAAGCGGGGAAAATATACCGGTACTTGGAAATATTACTACTCAAACGGCAATATAAAAGCTCAAATCGTTTTTAATGACAACGGAACCGTAAAAGAGAAAATAGAATTTAGTGAAGACGGAAAAATAATTGACAAATTTTCAACAAATTAACAATATGATTAAAATAGCTGTAGTAGGAGCAACAGGTCTTGTAGGGACAGAAATGCTAAAAGTTTTAGAAGAAATGCACTTCCCTGCCCATGAATTTTTATTCTGTGCATCCGAAAAATCCATCGGCAAAAAAATTGTTTTTTGTAATCATACCTACCAAATAATTTCCGTACATGAAGCAATAGAAGCCAATTGCAACATTGCTATTTTTTCAGCCGGAAGCGAAACATCAAAAAAATTTGCCCCGCTATTTGCTAATAAAGGAACCTACGTTATCGATAATTCATCCTGTTGGCGAATGTACCCCGATGTTCCGCTTGTAGTTCCAGAAATAAATGCTCATACTATCAACGAACACACTAAAATTATTGCTAATCCAAACTGCTCTACAATACAAATGGTTCTTGCTCTTGCTCCTATTCATAAAAATTATAATATTAAGCGAATAGTTGTTTCTACCTATCAATCGGTAACGGGTACCGGAATGAAAGCTTTTCAGCAACTTATGTCAGAACGCAAAGGAGGAGCGTGCGAAAAAGCATACCCTCACACTATTGATCTAAACTGCTTTCCGCATGGAGGCACATTTTTACCCAACGGTTATACTACCGAAGAACAAAAGTTAGTGGACGAGACAAGAAAAATTCTGGGCGATCCTTCCATAAATGTAAATGCTACAGTTGTTAGAATTCCGGTAATCGGCGGACACTCCGAATCTGTAAATATTGAGTTGGAGCACGATTTCGATATTAACCAAATCAAGAACATACTTTCATCATCGCAAGGCATTGTTGTTTTAGATGACCCTCAGCAAAACATCTACCCCACTCCACAAATTGCACATGGCAAAAATGAAGTTTTTGTCGGACGAATTAGACGTGATGAAACCATTAAAAATGGATTAAATTTATGGATCGTTGCCGATAACCTTAGAAAAGGAGCTGCAACAAATGCAGTACAAATTGCCTTTTATCTCGTTCAGAAATATTTTTCTTAATGTTTACCAAAAAGCCTATATGTAACGCCCCTTTTGCTAATTTGTATATTGATGGCAACGGAAATGTTACTCCTTGTTGCTTTAACAGAGATGATGTTTTTGGAAATATTTATCACCATAGCATTGAAGAAATCTGGAATTCAGTAAATGCCATTAAATTACGTAAATCGCTTTCAAAGAAAGAATATCCCGAAGGTTGCACTATCTGTAAAAAGGCCATTGAATCGAATAATTATTACAATTCGGGTATTTTCACGTATTCAAAACTAAAATATAAAAAACAACAAATTCAAGCCATCGATTTTGAATTAAGTTATTTATGCAACCTTTCCTGCATTATGTGTAATCTTCATTCAAAAGATTATTCATTGTCCGAAGAACAAGAAAACATAATACTTAACAAAATAAAACCTCTTATTTCTCAATTAAAAAAAGTTCGATTTTATGGCGGCGAACCGTTACTTATTCCGATATACAGAAAAATATGGAAGCTAATCGTTGAAAGCAATCCAAAATGTAATATTTTATTGCAAACCAATGGCATGTTACTGGATGAAGAACTTATTTCATTAACAAAAAAAGGAAATTTCACATTTAATATTTCGCTCGACTCCTTAAACCCCGATACTGCCTCCAACATTCGTAGAGGAAGTCAATTAGATTTGATATTAATTAATATAAAACAAATAAAAAAAATAACCCGAAACGATATTTCTTTAGCTGTAACGCCAATGATTCTTAACTGGAAAGAAATACCAGCCATTGTTAACTTTGCCAATAAAAATTCCTTGCAACTTTTTTTCAATGACATGGTTCAACCACAAAAACTTTCATTGTGGACACTTAAATCCGAAGAACTGAATGAAATAAATATTTATTTATCAAAATATAAATTTTACCCATACAATTTCATTCGATTTTTCAATTTAAAAAAATATATAGGTTTTATACATCACATTAAACATTTAGAATTACAAGCACTCAATCGCCCTAATTATGAGAAAGAAGAATTATTTCATCATACACAAACCATTTACAATATAATTAATGAAAAACTGCCAACAATAAGTAAAATTGATAAAAACATCTTATTTTCAAAAATCCAGACGATTTTGTTTACAAAAAGAGTCGAAGAAATTGAATACTTTTTAATGACGAATCCTGCTGAAGTCATTGAAAATAAAATACATGAATTTTTAAATAAAGAATAAAACCTTAGTTAATTTGCCCAAAACAAAAAAATCTTGTACGTTTGCAAAAAAATTCACACCACCTTCCATGAAAGGAAAACTTCAAAAGATGATTCAAGACGTGTTAGGATTAATGCCCGATAAAGTTAATATTATTCCTCACACCATACCATTAGAAACCCAGTTAGCCTATTTTGAAACATCAAAGAAAGTTAAAGAAAATATTAATTACGAGGTTGTATTGCAAAATACTTCTTGGCTTTTTGACGAAAATGTTTCTATTGCCGATAAAAAATGGCTTTTAGCACAATTAGCATCTATTTCAAAACCGGAAGCCTACCGTATTATTGAAAAATTTTTAAGTCAAGCCTCCGACGAACTTTTAGATTGGGCAAAAATAGCTTTAATCGAAAGCCGAACTTTACTCGAATCTGATTTATTAGACGAAAATCAAATTATTGTTTCATCCGGTTTAGGAGGAGATGATTACCGATTACGGTATTTTATTGTCTTTAAAAAAAATGATGAAACTCCTTTCTCCGAATCTCAAATAAAATTGATCGAAATTGAAACTCAGGCTATGCTTGATAAAAACGATGGCATATTGGAAGAGTTTCATAAAAAAACAAATTACGTGGCGATGGTTATTTTATTGCCATTCAATGCTGACTTAAAAAAAATCATTATTCAAATTATTGATGCCTGCAACCAGTACGGCTCATTTTTACATAACAAATTTCTAATCACCAATGTAAAAAAATTAAGCCATAACGAAATCATTCATTTCTTAAAAAAATACGACAAAAATGAACCACAAGGTTAACATTGCAATACAAGTTTTGCCTACAACCGAAAAGACTCATCCATACGAAATGGTTGATAAAGCTATCAATGTGATAAAAAATAGCGGACACAATTATTTAGTTTGCCCGTTTGAAACCGTTGTGGAATGTTCTATGGACGAGGCCTTAAAACTTATTGCCGACATTCATCATGAATGTTATCAACACGATACTAATTCCATGTTGGTTAATATTAAAATTCATAGCCATAAAAACAAAGATGCTGCCATCGACGATAAAATGGCTAAATACAAATAGTCATTTTCTGCATTTTTTTTACTTTAAACAATTTTTCTTTTTGCTTTTAATTTGAATAAACTATTTGTATTTTTGCGTAAAAAATAAAAGAATATGAATTTTGAATTAACAGAAGAACAAAAGCTTATACAAGAAGCGGCTCGCGATTTTGCTGAACGTGAAGCGTTACTTGATGTTATAGAACGTGATGAAAAAGCCGAATATCCCACTAAAC
>Ga0116186_1002384_pt1 | contig 17108 bp, 17 predicted proteins | sample AD_JPNNA4_MetaG_FD_89806 | JGI IMG/M metagenome (GOLD analysis project Ga0116186, IMG submission 89806) | Active sludge microbial communities of municipal wastewater-treating anaerobic digesters from Japan - AD_JPNNA4_MetaG | ecosystem: Engineered > Bioreactor > Anaerobic > Digestate | place...
AAATGTCAATTTTTCTCGGTGTAACTCTATGTATTCTTTGTTTTCCTCTGTGCTTTTTTTTTGTTTCACAGAGAATCACAGATATGACACGGATTACCAATGAGTTATACTTTAAAGTTTTGATTAACATTACTTATTTTTATTTTTTATTATCAAATCCTCTAAAAAAGATAAATGCTGCGCAAAAGCAATACGGCCGACATCAGTTATCCGGTAGGTTGTCCGTGGCTTTTTTCCCACAAATTCTTTACGCACCTCTATATAATTATACTTTTCAAGAGCGCTGATATGGCTGGCCAAGTTGCCGTCAGTAACTTTTAGCAGCGTTTTAAGCGTATTGAAATCAATACTATCGTTCACACTCAGCACCGACATCACACCCAGGCGTATCCTGCTTTCAAAGATTTTGTTGAGATTATTTATGTCAAATTCTTCGCTCATCTCTCGTATTTAACACGCATGACTATTCCATAAATAATGTGCAGCAGACCGAACCCAACAGCCCAGAAAATCAAACCATAACCGACAAAAAGACAGGAAATCAGTCCCAAAATAATTTCGCTGTAACCAAGATATCTGATTAAAGAAAAGGTAAAAACCGAAGCACTGACCAACGCTATGCCATAAAACACCAGCATAGCCGGCGCAATAAGTGCAATATGGTGGTTATATAAAAGCACGAGACAAAAAAGGCCTCCCGAAACCAGCGGCACAAACAGGTTGATGAGAAATTTTTTTACCGCAGCATTCCATAATGCCTGGCCGGTCTTCCGCGCCTTGCGTATAGTAAAAATCACACCCGCAGTTAGTGCAAGGATAAGAACAATAAGAGCATCCGTTACAAAAAAAGCGATGTTCCCAAAATTGAGCATACTTCCGCGCGAAAGATGTAAATAATAGTTGTCGCTGCAAATGTCCAGGCTTAGGTACAAATAGGCAACCACGGCTCCGCATAAAGCGATTATTCCGATAAAAACACCTGCTAATCCGCTTAAAGAAAGAAACTTTGTTGAAGATTCCATCAGCGAACGTATCTCCGACAGGTTTTTTAAATGTTCGTTTTGCTGGTCCATAAATTTGTTTTTAAAAGTACTTTGCGCCACAAAGTTAATACAGCAAAAAAGAAAAGTCAAGAAAAATTTTTGATTTTTATTTTATATTGCTGACATACAGATATATAATTTTATAGCAGTGTCGATTTTTGTTGGATAAATTCATGAATTTGTCCAACAAAAAACATGAAACACTCTAATGATAATGACGTTTTTAAAAATTTTATTTATTTTTATTATGGAATTTTTACATGAAACACATCTAATCCTCGTTTTTTAGAAACCAAAAACCTAATGTCATGAAAACCAAAATTATTTTATTGTCATTCCTAACTGCCTTCCTGCTCCTGAGCAGTTGCGGCCAAAAAAAAGAAAAAATCACCGACGAAATTGCACGGGAAATAAATCAGCCCTATTCCTCTGATGCCACGGCAGCGGAAGAAGCAGGGCAAAAATCGTCTGGAGCTTTTTCGGAAAATGAAAAAAGCGACACACGAACCCTGGAGCAAAACAGCCCTCAGTCCGTTACGGAAAAAATCCCTCAGAAAATCATCAAAACCGCCGACATCAGCATCAAGGTGGACAAGTACGACAAGGCCCGCACCGAAATCCTTGCGATTATCAAGAAGCATAATGGTTATGTTGCCTCCGAAAATCAAAACGGCAACGACTACCGTACCACCAATGAAATGATCATCCGGGTGGATGCTGCAAATTTTGACGCTCTGGTTGACAACCTCCTCAAAGAAGCTGTATTTGTGGATTATAAAAAAGTCAACTCCGAAGATGTTACCGAAGAATTTGTGGACATCAATGCCCGGCTGAAATCCAAAAAAGACGCCATGCTCCAGTACGAAACCATACTGAAAAAAGCCTATTCCATCAACGACATTCTCGAAGTACAGCAATACATACGCACCCTGCAGGAAGAGATAGAATCACTCGAGAGCCGGTTAAAGTACCTCAGCAACAAAGTAGCCTTGAGCACCATCAACCTTACCTTTTACGAGCAGGGAAATATCCTTCCAGCACAAAGCGAGGGCTTTGGCTATAAGTTGAAAAAAGCGTTATCATGGGGTTGGCAGGGATTAGTTACATTTTTCCTTGCAATTATTTACCTGTGGCCGTTATGGGTGATTTGCCTGATAACATTTTTTATTGTTCGTCATTTTGTTAAAAAAGCCCGTAAAAAAAGAATTGCAAAACAGCAAAAATAAAAAGGTGTCAGGAGATTAAGACTGTCTGCCAAGCCAGGCAGACTCTCGTTGGAGATGAAATCATTAATAGCCCCGGCCTTAAGGCCGGGGCTATTAATGATTCTTCCTTAATCCATAGGGCTTTAGCCCTTATAAAAAAATCCCCTCAAATTCATTTTTTTAATATTTTTGTTTTCCAGAATATTCAACCATGAAACCCGAGCCCGAAACCATTACCAGCCTCAGCAACAAACGAATCAAAAATATTGCCTTGCTGATGCGCAAACAATCCGAGCGCAAAGCACAGGGATTGATGGTGGTGGAGGGCGAAAAAGAGATCCGTCAGGCCCTGAATGCGGGTGTTATCCCGGATTCTATTTTTATTTGTCACGAAATCGCTACAGACAAAGCACTTATTGAACAATGCACAGCCGCGTGCCCGGTGGAAAATTTGTTTTTTATTACCAAAGATGTTTTTGCAAAGGTGGCCTATCGCGATGACAGCGGCGGCATTATCCTGCTTGGAAAAGCCTGTTATTTACACCTCAACGACATAACACTTCCTCCAAATCCATTGGTCGTCATTCTTGAAAATGTTGAAAAGCCAGGTAATCTGGGAGCTGTGCTTCGTACCTGTGATGCTGCCGGCGTTGATCTGCTCATCATCTGCGATCCTGAAACGGATATTTATAATCCCAATGTCATACGATCGGGCATTGGTTGTGTTTTTACTCAAAAAGTAATTGCCTGCACCTCCGACGAAGCCATCGCCTGGCTGAAAAAAAATAGCATTGCGATTTATGCTGCCGCGCTGCAAACGGAAGATTTTTATCACCAAACCGATATGACCATCCCTGCTGCCCTGGTTTTCGGGACCGAAGCCACCGGCCTTACCGAAAAATGGCGGCATGCCGCTGGCAAAATTGTTAAAATTCCCATGTTGGGAACCATCGACTCGCTGAATGTCTCCAATTCGGTGGCGATCATGGTCTACGAGGCAAAGAGACAACGGGGGTTTGCATGATTTTCCTGCAGGATAAATTCATGAATTTATCCTGCAAATACATCGCCACCAATGCGGTGTCGGGGTGACTGCGCGCAAGCCAACGCATTGGACAGTTGCCCCGACACTTGCATTTTCCTTTGTTTTTTTATTACCTTTGCTGCAATAATGTTGTCTAATGACAGTTATTAACCAACAACAAAAGGCATAGAAATGAAATTTTTTAAATCCGTCATTCTTTTTTCTTTTGTTTTGCTTTTTACATCAGCAGGCATTTTTGCCCAAACGGCGTATTATTCTGATTCCACTTCAAAATCAGGTTTTGATAATTTCGGGAATAAATCATCGTTGTTAAAATACAAGCGCCTTGGGGTTTCGATGGAAATGGGCGTGGGTATAAGTGGCTCAAAATACGGAGCAGGGGCTTACACCTATATGTCGCCTTTTCTGAGTTATCGCGTGTCGCCGAAATTCCGCCTCGATGTAGGCGCAAGCTATATCCAGGGTTTTAACAACTCCGGAATTAACGATTTTTACTTTGGCAAAAATCCTGCATGTCTTTCACTATTTGCCCGCGGCAATTATTTAGTCAACGATAAATTATTGATTTCGGGCGCTGTTTATAAAACTTTTGACCTGACACAGCCGCAGACTTCCGATCTGAACAGCCAGAAAAGATCATTGAATAATTATGGCATAATGGTCGGCGCCGAGTACAAGGTTACTGAAAATCTTACTATTGGCGCCCAACTAAATTTTTCCGACCGTAATACAAATTATAACCTTTTATATCCGCAGGATAATTATTCCGGAGGATTGCAGCAAGGCATTAATCCTTATTGCCAATTCAGCCAAAACAGATATCATGCCGGGTTTGGCGGCTGGTAGGTTATTATTTCTCTAATAAACTTTCGATTTGCTTCAGCTTTTCTTCCATTGGCAACATCCCGTCGACCCAGTTAATGTTTATCCCACGCCGTTCCATACCCCTGAACCACGTCATCTGGCGTTTCGAAAATTGATGGATGGCGATATTCAGCAGACGCACCATTTCGTCATAAGAATATTCTTCAAGCAAATATTGCGTAATGTATTTATATTCAAGCCCGTACCGAATCAACCGACTGGCGCTGACACCCGAATCAAGCAACTGTTTCACCTCCTCAATCATACCTTCTTCGAGTCGCTTATGCAAACGTTCCGTTATCCTTTTTCGAACGATCTCGCGCGGCATTGAGATACCAAAAACATAAGATTCCCCTTCGAACAGTTTTTCCGGGATAACTTTTTTTTCGGCAGCGAAATGAGCAATCTCTAATGCCCTAATCAGCCTGCGGCGGTTCTCAGTGTCGGTTTCATTATGCAATGTTTTGTAGGATTTTAGAAGTTCCTGCAGTTCCTGATCGGTTTTGTTTTCAAGCGTTTTGCGAAAAGCTTCATTTACCGGCACATCGGGAATCGCAAAATTTTTTAATACGGCCTCAATGTACATGCCCGTTCCCCCACAAAGTACCGGTAATTTTTTCCTCTTTATGATTTCGTCTAAAACATTTTTAAAATCTGAAACAAAACGAAAAAGGTTATACTCCTCTCCGGCTGCAACAATATCGATCAGGTGAAAAGGAATTTTTTTTTCCTCAATCAGGTAATCATCCAGATCTTTTCCTGTACCAATGGTCATGCCCCGATAAACCTGCCGCGAATCGGCACTGATGATCTCGCCGCCTGTTTTGTCGGCCAAAGCCACGGCAAGCTGTGTTTTCCCGCATGCTGTTGGGCCCAAAATAGTTATCATCCTGTTTCCGCTTTTCATTTTTTGCCAGAATTGTTTTAATCACTAACAACCTGATTCTTTTATAGTAAAAAACATCAATAACAAATATTGCTGTTCTCAGTTAAAACAAATGATTCGCATTAAATTGTGCTTATTTTAAAATTTTTCGATGGACAAGCCTTCATCATAAATACGATCAGCTTTTGCAAACCCTGGTTAAAAAAATTTTTCGCTGATTGTCGTTGCAAATATAAAAAGAATAAATTTGTGGCTTAATTTAAAAAAACTATGACTGAAAAAATTCAAAAATTGATGAGAGATGTCCCTTCAATAAGGTGGACAGCCTTGGTATTATTGGCTTTTGCTATGTTTTGTTCGTATATCTTTATGGATATACTTTCGCCGGTTAAAGATTTGCTGGAATCAACGCGTGGTTGGGATTCAACTGCTTTTGGAACTTATGCCGGGTCTGAAACATTTTTAAATGTTTTTATCTTTTTTCTGATTTTCGCTGGTATTATTCTGGATAAAATGGGCGTGAGATTTACGGCAATTTTATCAGGAATCGTGATGCTTGTTGGTGCCGCAATTAATTGGTACGCTGTAACTGAAATGTTTATGGGTTCTAATTTAGAAACATGGTTTACTAATAATTTAAACTATATACCTGGATTTGATGAACTGGGAGTTTCTCCTTTTTACAGAGGCATGCCTGCTTCGGCCAAATTTGCTGCCGTAGGTTTTATGGTTTTTGGATGCGGTGTTGAGATGGCCGGCATCACAGTTTCTCGCGGTATTGTAAAATGGTTCAGGGGGAAAGAAATGGCTTTGGCAATGGGATCAGAAATGGCTTTAGCCCGTCTTGGAGTGGCTACATGTATGATTTTCTCTCCTGTGATCGCACGTTCTTTTGGTTCTGTTGACGTTTCCCGTTCGGTTGCTTTCGGAGTGATTTTATTGATGATTGCCCTCATTATGTTTATAGTTTATTTCTTTATGGACAAGAAGCTTGATGCACAGACAGGTGAAGCAGAAGAAAAAGACGATCCGTTTAGAATTCGCGATATAGGCAAAATTTTGTCAAGCACCGGTTTCTGGCTTGTGGCTTTGCTTTGTGTTCTCTATTATTCTGCTATTTTCCCGTTTCAGAAATATGCCGTTAATATGCTGCAATGTAATCTGACCTTTAAAGAAATTCCTGCTGACTCTTTTTGGGCATCAAATTCGGTAACGGTTGCTCAATATATAGTTATGCTTGTTGTGGCCGCAACTGCTTTCATGAGTAATTTTTCAAAGAAAAACAAACAAATTGTGTTGCTGGCAATTTCAATAATTACCCTGCTCATATTCTGCTATATGGCATACAAACGTCAATCAGCCGAATCAATATTTGCAGTATTCCCGTTGCTCGCCGTTGGAATTACCCCCATTCTGGGAAAATATGTGGATAATAAAGGCAAGGCGGCTTCCATGCTTATGCTGGGATCTATTTTACTTATTGTTTGTCATTTAACCTTTGCTTTTATTTTGCCAACGTTCAAGGGAGATGGAATAGGAGGTATTATTGTTGCTTTTCTAACCATTTTAATTCTTGGATCTTCTTTCTCTTTGGTCCCCGCATCGTTATGGCCGAGTGTTCCGAAACTTGTCGATAAAAAAGTTATCGGTTCGGCTTATGCATTGATTTTCTTGATTCAGAACATTGGCTTATGGCTTTTCCCATTGCTGATTGGCAAAATTTTAAATGCATCCAACCCCGATATTGCACAAGCATTGATTGATAAGACTATGACTCCCGAAGTTGCGGCCATTTCATATAATTACACCAATCCACTGATAATGCTGGCATTACTTGGTGTCGCTGCTTTAGTTTTAGGATTAATATTAAAAATGGTTGACAAGAAAAAAGGGTACGGACTTGAATTGCCAAACATTCAAAAATAATTTATTATATTGTTTTTCAGAAAGTTGCTCTAAAATCAGAGCAACTTTCTTTTTTTATACCGTTTTATGAAAATTTTAATTGTTTCCGCCACATTTGCCGAAATACAACCCTTACTCAACAACCTCGGCATCGCTGTTGTGAAGAACAAAAACTGCTTTCATTCCCGTATTGCTCTTCACGAGATCAGCATCCTGATAACCGGCCCGGGAATGGTTGCCACGGCCTTTTATTTGGGAGAAATTAACTTGCAGAATTTTGACATTGCCCTGAATACAGGCATTGCCGGTAGTTTCAGCAAAGACCTTGCTATCGGAGAGCTGGTTCAAGTTACCAATGATTGTTTTGCTGAATTAGGCGCAGATTATGGCGAAAACTTTGTCCCTCTCTGCAAGTTGGATTTCTCTCCTGATTTGCCCGATCCGGTATTCGATGAGCAGGGAAAAATCATTAACCCAACCACCAATAACAACCCCCGGATCAAACAACTTAAATCCGTTAAAGGAATCACTGTGAATACCATTAACGCAGAGGCAAAACGCATCGAAAGAATTAAAAGCCTTTTTGCCCCCGACACCGAAAGTATGGAAGGGGCAGCTTTTTTTTATGCTTGCCTGAAAAAGAAAATACACTGTTTTCAGTTACGCACTATTTCAAATTATATCGAACCCCGCAATCTCAACAACTGGAATATTCCTTTCGCTATAGCCAACCTGAACAGGCAGTTACCTGAAATTATCAAAGCTTTCTGAAAAATTTTCAATCTTGTTAAACTAATAACCTTTTTCGCAATACTTTTGCATAAAAAAAGTTCTGCATTCTAAAATCAAAAATCTGACTTATTCATGTCTTACATCATAAAGCTCGGCTTTTCACCCTGCCCTAACGATACTTTTATTTTCGACGCCCTTATCAACAATAAAATTGATACCGAAGGCATTGATTTTATCTGCGACGCCGAAGATATCGAAGCACTGAACCAACGTGCTCTTGAAGAGGATCTGGACATGACCAAAGTTAGTTTTCATGCTTTTTTGCACCTTGCCGGCAAGTATCAACTGCTCAATTATGGCAGCGCCATGGGCAACAACTGCGGGCCCCTGCTGATTGGCCGCAAAAATTACTCCGACGAAGAAATCAGCAATCTCACCATTGCCGTACCCGGAAAATACACCACAGGGGCTTTTCTGTTAAACTTTGCCTACCCCGAAGTGTCGGATGTTCATGAAATTATTTTCAATAAAATTGAAACTAAAATCCTGAAACACATCGTTGATGCCGGCGTTATTATTCATGAAACACGGTTTACCTACCAGGATAAAGGGCTGGTGAAACTTTGCGATCTGGGTGCATTTTGGGAACAAAAAACCGGATTCCCCATACCTCTCGGCGGTATTGTTATCCGCAAAGATATGCCCGCCGAATTGAAGGCCAAACTCAGCAGGATAATGAAATCCAGCGTAGAATATGCCTTTCGGCATCCCGAATCTTCCAAAGACTTTATCAGGGAACATTCTGTTGAAATGGATGAAGATGTTATCAGAAAACATATAGAACTGTATGTTAACCAATATACCTTAAACTTAGGCGCCAAAGGCCGTGAAGCCATTTCTTTTTTGTTTGAATACGCCCGCAAAAATAAAATCATCGAAAAGATTCCTGACAATTTTTTCTGTGAAGAATAAGCCTTATTGAAAATTATACCCGGTCGGCAATAAAATTCGACTGCTTCTGTTTTTCCATAAATGTTTTTTATAAGTATCTTTGTGGAAAATAATACTGACATGGGAAATACAAAAGAAACCGATAAAGACCGCAAGGTTGTTGTGGGCATTACACATGGCGATTTCAACGGCATCAGTTACGAAATAATTATTAAAACATTGATGGAACCGCGTATGCTTGAAATATGCACACCGGTAGTATATGGATCTTCTAAAATTGCTTCTTATTATCGCAAGGCGCTCAATTTTAATGATATTAATTTCAACCTGGTTAAGAAGGCCGAACTGGCAGGATACAAACGTCAGAATATCGTGAACGTTACAGAACAGGAAGTAAAAATCGATATCGGAGAATCCACCGAAATCGCTGGAAAACTTTCGCTTATGGCCCTCGATATGGCAACCAATGATTTGAAAAACAATCATATTGACGTTTTACTCACCGCCCCTATCAACAAGAAAAATATTCAATCCGGCGCATTTCATTTTAAAGGACATACCGAATATCTTGCCGAACGTTTCAATGTGTCGAATTATCTGATGATGATGGTGGCGCCCGACCTGCGCATAGGTTTTGTAACAGGTCATGTCCCAATAAAAAACATTCCCGACACCCTTACCGAAGAACTCATCATCCGCAAGCTAATAGTAATGAACAACTCCCTGATACGCGACTTTGGCATAAACAAACCCAAAATCGCCCTGCTGGGACTAAACCCCCACTCCGGAGACGGTGGTGTTATTGGCAACGAAGAAACCAGCGTGATTATTCCGGCTATGAAAAAAGCTCAGGCCGAAAATATTCTTTGTTTTGGCCCGTATCCGCCCGATGGATTTTTTGGCTCGCTCAAATACCGGCAGTTTGATGGCGTGCTTGCCATGTATCATGATCAGGGCATGATAGCATTTAAAATTATTGCTTTTAACGAAGGTGTTAACTTTACCGCCGGGCTGCCTATTGTCAGAACCTCTCCTGCTCATGGAGTAGCTTATGACATTGCCGGAAAAAACATTGCCAGCCCCGAATCTTTCCGCAATGCGCTGTATCTTGCCTGTGATATTTTTAATAATCGCAACAATTACGACTCTCTGAAAACTAATCCACTAAAAATAAGTTCACATAAACAATCCGATAACGATTCGGAAAAAGATAACTAATTACAATCCTTTTCATGCTCTCCTATACTATATCAGAAATCGCGGCTATTGTAAATGGCTCACTTTCAAACAACAACAATGACGACTATCCCATCAGGCACCTGCTGATTGACAGCCGGAAGGTAACTTCTGCCGATAATGCGTTGTTTTTTTGTTTAGTAACAAAAAAAAATAACGGACACAAATATATTTCAGAACTATACGAAAAAGGTATACGCTATTTCATGGTATCATCGCTTCCCGAAAGCCTTGACAACTATTTAGACGCCAATTTCATACTAGTTTCCGACACGCTTGTTGCATTGCAAACCCTTGCAACTCATCACCGCCGCAGGTTCAACATCCCTGTTATTGGTATAACGGGTAGTAACGGCAAAACCATTATTAAAGAATGGTTGTTTCAACTGCTTTCACCTGATAAAAACATAGTCCGCAGTCCGAAAAGTTACAACTCACAGGTAGGCGTGCCGCTATCGGTTTGGCAAATGCAGCCCGAGCACGAGTTGGCCATTTTTGAAGCAGGAATTTCGGAACCGGAAGAAATGAAAGCCTTGCAGCCAATTATCAGTCCCACTATCGGAATATTTACAAATATTGGCACGGCACACGATAAAAACTTCCTCGATATCAGGCAGAAAATCGGTGAAAAACTTAACCTTTTTACCCGCATCGAAACCCTCATTTATTGTTCCGATATTTATGATATTCAGGAACGTATTATTAAATCAGGCATACAACCGAAAAAATGTTTTTTTACCTGGGGGTACAAACATAAAGCCGATCTGAACATAAAAAGTATTGAAAAAAAACATAATCATTGCATAATTTCTGCGGTTTATAAATCGGACAATGTCGAGGTACAAATTCCCTTTACCGATGACGCCTCCATAGAAAATGCCATACATTGCTGGGCATTAATGCTTTATCTGGACTATTCCCATGATACCATCGCCGCCAGATTATCGCTGCTAACACCGGTAGCCATGCGTCTCGAACTGAAAGCCGGCATTAACAACTGTTCTGTCATCAACGACAGTTATAGTTCCGACCTCAATTCGCTGAACATAGCCCTGGATTTTATGTGTCAGCAAAAACAACATAATAAAAAAACAGTGATTTTGTCGGATATCCTTCAAAGTTCACTTACGGATAACGAACTCTATAGCGAAATAGCCAATCTTTTGGTTTCAAAGGGCGTAACGCGCATCATCGGCATCGGACCCTCTATTTCGAAAAATGAAAAGCTTTTTCCTATGGAAAAGTCGTTTTTTGTTGATACCGATGCTTTTCTGGCAAAAGTTCCAGGCTCGGCATTTCACAACGAAACAATTCTTATCAAAGGCGCCCGTATTTATGCTTTCGAGCAGATAAGCCGCATGTTGCAGCAAAAATCCCATGAAACACTGCTGGAAATCAACTTAAATGCTTTGATTTACAATCTTAATTTTTACCAGAACAAATTAAAAAAAGGCACCAAGGTCATGGCGATGGTAAAAGCCCTTTCGTATGGTAGCGGCGGCTACGAAATTGCCAATGTGTTGCAATACCACAACATTGATTACCTGGCTGTGGCCTATGCTGATGAAGGAATAGAACTCCGTAAAGCCAAAATCACCACGCCCATTATGGTCATGAACCCCGAAGAAGAAAGTTTTGACCTGATGAAAAAGTTCAACCTTGAACCCGAAATATATAATTTCCGGACCTTACGCCTGCTCATTGAATCCATCACCGCCTACGAATCAAAAGAACCCTATAAAATCCCGGTACACATAAAAATAGACACAGGTATGCACCGGCTGGGCTTTTTGCCCGATGAAATTGACGAGTTAATAGCTGTGCTGAAACAAAATGATACCATTATTGTCCGATCGGTATTCACACACCTTGTCGCCAGCGAGAATAATAACGAAGATGAGTTTTCGCGCCAACAAATAAGTACCCTCGAAAAGGTTTGTGCGCAGATGAAAGAAGAAATCAAAAACCCGTTTATGATGCACGTATTGAACTCAGCCGGAATTTCCCGCTTCCCTGAAGCGCAATTCGATATGGTACGGCTGGGAATAGGACTGTACGGCATTTCTTTTTCGGAAGAAGAACAACAGCATCTGCAGAATGTCAGCAGCCTCAGTTCTATCATTTCGCAGATTAAAACCATTTCGGCACCGGACACGGTAGGGTACGGACGAAGATATTCTGCCAGCGGAGAAGCCCGCATTGCCACTATTCCGATAGGTTATGCCGATGGCCTCAACCGCAGGCTGGGCAACGGCAACGGGTTTATGATTGTGAACAGAAAAAAAGCCCCCATTATTGGCAGTGTGTGCATGGATATGTGTATGCTCGACATTACAGGCATCGAGGCCAAAGAAGGCGATATTGTTTATGTTTTTGATGATGCCGCCACCATTAAAGAGATTGCGGAACGCCTAAGCACCATACCTTATGAAATCCTCACCTCTGTTTCGAGCAGGGTTAAGCGGGTATATTATTATGAATGATTTTTCTCGGCGATCAATTCTTCAAAATAGCTTACGTATTTGTCCTTCCATGCATTGAAAGAATACCTTTCTTCGACAGTTTGGCGGCCGGCGGCACCTATTTTTTTTCTTAAATCAGGCGACTCAATGAGCAGCGAAATTTTTTCAATCCATTCTTCATCATTACCGGCCAGATAGCCATTTTCGCCATCCTGGATTATTTCAGTATTGACGCCAACGGGCGACATTAAGGTCGGTATTCCAAGCGCCATATATTGAAGACCTTTCAGTCCGCACTTTCCCTTAGCCCAGTTATCATCGGGAAGCGGCATAATGCCTATATCAAAAGATGCAAGTTTTTCAAGCTCTTCATCTTTATTCCAATCATATGCCCGTACAGGCAGGGTTTTATTTTGATAATGACTGTCCCCAATAACCGTTATGGATATTTTGCCCGGGTATTTTTCAGCCAGTTTCTTTAAGAAACCTTCGGCATATTTAAAATGCTGAATAGTGGTAAAACTACCGCTCCAGCCAATATTAATAGCGCCGATCCTGTGTTTGTCTTCGACCGGGGTATATTCTGTCGTATCTATTGTTGTTGGAACAATTTTAATATTTTTACTGTATTCTGATGCATATTCTTTCAAATAATTATTACCTGCAAAAACCATGTCGGCATAAGAAATGATTTTTGCTGTTTTGCCGAAACTCTTCAGCCATTGGTATTTTTTGTTTGCATCCGAAACATTTTGCAGCCAGATAGAATCGTCAAAATCAAAAATCATTTTTGCCCTGGAAAATCTCAGGAGCCATTCAAATATCGGAGGACCAATAAAATACATTTCCCTTTGAATGAAAACAATATCATATCTGAAGGACCTGACAACATCAAAACATCTTTTTAAAAAAAATTTTACAAACAAAAAGAATTTTTGTATCTCTTTGCCCTTGCTGTAAAAAAGCTTGTCTTCAGTTTCTTTAATTAAAAAAGAAAGCGTATAGTTGTATCCTTTTTCTTTAAAATAATCTAAATATTCTTCGAATCTGAAACGCTGGCTCGGCGACCTTCCGGGTCTGTGCGGGGTAATAAATAAAATCTTTTTACCCTTTAATCTTCCAGCCATACCGAAGGTAATTTTTCGAAAATCTCTATATTGTCGAATTTTTTTGTTTTTCGGACCCCGGAAGCTTTTACCCACTCTGCCATTTTAATAACACCATCTTTTAATGATGTGTATTGATGGATATTAAACGCTTTATTTGCCTTAGAATGATCTGAATAGGCATGAAGGACCTCGTTTCTTGCCGGCAGATATCTTATTTCACCTTTTTTTCCAAGCGCCTCCATCACAACGGCAGTAAGCTCATTTACGGAAAAATCTTTATCTGCACCGATATTAAAAATTTCATTATAACATTCTTTAATTTGAACGGAATTAGCAATATACGGAGCCACATCGCCTATATAGCTGAATGCTCTGGTTTGAGAACCATCACCAAAAACAGTAATGGGTTTCCCCTGTAGAAGTTGATTCATAAAAATACCGATAACATTGCGATACCTGTCTCCGATATTCTGATATTCTCCATAAACATTGTGAGGCCTGAATATAATATAATTCAGATCAAACATTTTTTTTGAAACTTCCAGTTCCAGTTCAACAGCAAATTTTGATATACCATAGGGGTCTTCGGGGTGCGGGATCATATCTTCACGCATGGGAACCTGTCCCTTTCCATAAACAGCAATGGATGATGTGAAAACAAAACATTTAATTTTGTTTTTTATTGATTCATTAATAAGGTTAATGCTCCCTATTAGGTTGTTATTGTAATTAAACCGTTTGATAAAATGACTTAACCCTTCAGCAGCGTATGCCGCAAGGTGATAAACAAAGTCAAACTTATATTTTCCGAATAACTCAGAAACCAGGTCCGCATCGGTTACAGAACCTTTAATAAAAATTGCATTTTTATTTACATTATCTTCATATCCTCCGCTAAGGTCGTCCAAGACAATTACCCTGTCTCCTTTTTTAATCAACTCATTTACTACATGTGCGCCAATAAAACCAGCGCCACCAGTTACTAATGATATATTACCCATTATTTTCGTTTATTTTAATTGTTTCAATATTGAATCGAATATCTGCTTCCCGTCAATATTTCCCAGTTCGCTGTCGCAAGCCCTTTCGGGGTGAGGCATCATGCCAAAAACATTCCTGGTGCGGTTACAAATTCCCGCTATGTTGTCGATGGTGCCATTAGGATTGGCCCCTGCAGTGATATTGCCGTCGGCATCGCAATATTTAAAAAGTATCTGGTCGTTTTCGTAAAGTTGTTTTATGGTTTTTTTATCTGCATAATAACGGCCCTCGGCATGTGCCACGGGTATTTTCAGCGCTTTTTCCGGATCAAGGTATTTGACCGGTGCGGCTTTTTGCGAAACTGGTTTAATAAAAACATTTTTACAGATAAACTGCTGGTTGTTGTTGCTCAACAAGGCTCCCGGCAGCAGATGAGCTTCACAAAGTATCTGAAAACCGTTGCATATTCCCATCAGATAACCTCCGTGATTGGCATAATCAATTATTTTTTCCATAATGGGCGAAAAGCGCGCAATGGCCCCTGAACGCAAGTAATCGCCATAAGAAAATCCTCCCGGAAGAAAAATAAAATCACATTTTTGCAAATCCCTATCTTTATGCCACAGGGCCACAACTTCCTGCTTAAGGATTTTTTTTAATACATACAACAAATCATGATCACAATTAGATCCCGGAAATATTACAACACCAAATTTCATTTTTTTAACTTTTGTTAAGCAAAGATATACCCTTTAATTAAATTTCGACCCTGTTGATAAAAAAAACAGTGTATTATCCTCCCTCAAAAGCCCTCAGGCCATTTTGCCGGATATCATCAAGCGCCTCGATACTCAGCACTCCGGCCTTGTAAAGATTAATATATTCCTGGCTTACTGATTGATTGAACACCATCAGATCGTCGGTATTAATGGTAACCTTTATCCCGTGGTCATGAAGTTTGCGCACAGGATGTTTTGCCATTGATGCCACCCTGCACAACATTACGTTGCTGGTAGGGCATACGTTGAGGATAATTTTATTATCGGCCAACCAGCGCATCACCTCTTCCGACTCTGAAGCGGCAATTCCATGTTGCACCTGATCAAGTTCCAGCATTTCTACAGCTTTTTTTACAGAAGTTGCTGTACCATACTCTCCTGCATGCGCGGTAAGTATTAATCCCTGATTTTTGGCTTTTTTGTAAAGAGAAATAAAATTTTTTATATCCCCCGCCAATTCATCACCGTATAAATCTATTGATCGAAAGTAACCCGTATCGATGAGCTTTTCCGCATCATATAGAAGTTTTTTCAGGTCCTGATTTCGCTGAAGTCCGAGCTGAGGTACAAAGAACACATCAGGGGCCATCAGCCTGTGTGCGTTTTGTACAATTTCAGTTTTCTCCTGCCAGGCTCTGTCTGGACCATTAAAAAAACGTGTGTCAAGGCTTATTTGAAGTACTTTAACACCATCGTTTCTGGCCTGTTCCATGGTTGCTCTTTTTGCATACTCAAAAAAACCGGGGGCTTGAACAAATTTATTAAATGCCTTTTCCAGATATTCCTCAAAATCAGCGAATTTTTTCATTTTTAGCGGCGGCCTGATAATATTTTGATTTGCCCAATTCTCCAAAAATTCTATTCGGCTACCAAGTGCCGCGTGGTTATGAAGGTCGCTCTTGGGAATTTTGGCCAGCAGATCAATATCGTTTTGTTCTAATGCTTTTTGAAAATCCTGATCCGACATTTCCATTTTTTAAAACAAAAATAATAAAAAAGCCACCCCATTAAGAGTGGCTTGGTTTAATAATTTGGCTTGCTTTGGGTTTTCGGCTACATTTTGTACTCTAAAAGAATCATTACTGCAAAAATCGCAAGCATCCATGCAGCAAAGATGACCCATAGTACGTATGGTTTTGCTGTTTTCATTGTTAAATTATTTTTAATGTTAGACATTACTTGCTCCTTTCTTTTTTTTATTAACGTAAAATTACGTTTGAGTACTGGGCTTATACCCACAAAATCAGTAATCGGTATTGTTTTCCAAGTTTTCGGCAATACCAGCACTCTTAACGTTTTTATCTTTCACTTCGGTACCAAAGACAAGCGTTATTGAGCTTGTTAACATAAAATACAATATTTTTGCAAAAATTTTCATGATGACAAACAAAATCAGGGTTCGCTTTGCACCCAGTCCCACAGGACCTCTTCACATAGGAGGCGTTCGCACAGCTTTATACAACTACCTTTTTGCAAAAAAACACCACGGCGACATGATACTCCGTATTGAAGACACCGACCAAACCCGTTTTGTTCCCGGGGCAGAAGAGTATATTATTGAATCATTGAAATGGTGCGGAATAAACTATAATGAAGGCGTTGAAGCCGGCGGTCCGCATATGCCCTACCGGCAATCCGAACGCAAGGCCATTTACCGGCAATATGCCCTGCAATTAATTGAAAACGGCTATGCCTATTATGCTTTTGATTCGGCCGAAGCACTGGACACCTTGAGAAAAAGTCACGAAGCCGAAAAAAAAACCTTTCAGTACGATCAAAAAAACCGTTTGCAATTAAACAACTCGCTGACAATACATGAAACAAAAACAAAAGAACTTATCGAATCCGGAGCGCCATATGTAATACGCATAAAAATACCCGAAAATGAGAAAGTTACTATCAACGACCTG
>Ga0116186_1002391_pt1 | contig 17076 bp, 8 predicted proteins | sample AD_JPNNA4_MetaG_FD_89806 | JGI IMG/M metagenome (GOLD analysis project Ga0116186, IMG submission 89806) | Active sludge microbial communities of municipal wastewater-treating anaerobic digesters from Japan - AD_JPNNA4_MetaG | ecosystem: Engineered > Bioreactor > Anaerobic > Digestate | place...
ACAAAATATTTGTCGTGATTAAAAGAAGAAGGCTTCCATTGATTCACGGTATGACAACTTATGCAAGCCGAGCCAAAATCTGCATGCATATTATCTGCCGGTACAGAATGACACAACGTACAATTTTTTTGTTGATCCATTAATATCATTGCATGATTAAACCCTTCAGTGCTTTTCCATGTTGAAGTAGTATGGCAACTATTGCATGTAGAAAGATAGTTTTTATGTGTTCCGCTTACAGGTACTTTATGACACGAATTACAACTATTCTTATCAGATTCTCCTAATAATTTATGGTCAAATACAACAAGTGATCTATTTTGCATAACACCTTTATGTTCTGTGTGGCACGCAGTGCAAGATGAATTCTTTAACCGCTCATGAAAAAGAATCGCACTAGAATCATCCTTACCTATATCACTTAATTTATGACAACCAATACACTTTGAATTATCAATCCCTTGAAATGGAGAGTGACAAGAAGCACATTGATTGTTTAACTTTTGATGACCTTGAACCAGCTCCCCCGGACTAATCCATGTATGAGGAAACATAGCAGAAAATGCTACGACTAAAACAATAACAACTAATAATAACAGCTTTTTCATACAACAAAAATTAAAATTGTTAATATGTGCAAAAGAGCTAAAATGCCAAACAAAAGGGTAATAGGCATATGGACAATTCTCCACTTCTTCATAAGATCAACTGCAATTGCATCATAAAATACAAGTTTCTCTGCCTCCTCAATTGTCATCCCTTCACCTTTTAAAACAGACCTCTTCGCATTAAGCGATTCATTAGACTTCTTCAACAAATATTTGCCTACTAAACCACTTGCTACGGTTATTAACATAAATACAACTGCAAGCCAAGGCAAAAGCGCGTTAAAGTGAATACCTGCATGTACTATTAATAATACGGATCCTATCCAAGATAGCTGTTCATGTCTGCTTAAAAGTGCTTTCGGAGTGCCATAATCAATTAACTTTCTTTTTCTCAAAGAATATACAAATGAAGATAAAATTAAAATTGAGCCGATCCATCCGAAGTATCTTCCAATAAAAACTACGTTGAAGTAATGAAATAGATAATCTATTAACAATGCCGCAACAATCATCAATAAAAACAATTGTGCAAATGGCAAAACATGCTTAACAAAAACACTTCTTTTCATAACAGCTGATGTATATCCAAAGGTAGATAATCAAAAACCACTAAAAACCTGATAATTGTTAGTTAAAAAACCAAAATTCCAAACAATTAATTCAGAATTCGAATTTCTGTCAAATCCATTTATCTTTGTCGTTACACAAACCCTCAAACAAATGTCCTTTCCGCTTCATTACAGCCCTCAAGCTAGGCTTTCTGCCCATATAGCGATATTGGTGCTGTTTCTGTCGAACGTTGCAATATGTCAAAATTTAGCATCTGAATTAGATACGATAACTAAAACTACCGGAAGCAAGATTGAACATAAGATCTACTATGGCAACAAGAACCTTAGAGAAATAATCCGGTTGAAAAACGGGCTTCAAGATGGGGCTCAAGAATTATTTTATGCAGAAGGCACTAAAGCATCAAGCAGAGAATATCAAGAAGGGCATCTCGATGGACAAGTAATGGAGTGGGACACAGACGGCCATTTAACTGAAAAGAAAACTTTACGTTATAACAGTATTGCTAAACAATCTCAATTGCACGGTGTTTATTTCCAATATGTGAATAACATACTTCGAAAAAGGATCGAATATAAAAACGATAAAAAAAATGGAAAGTTTGAAGAGTATTTTGCAAACGGTGTAATAAAAACAAAATGTTTTTATACCGATGATCATCTTACGGGATTAAAGCTTGATTTTAACAACTTAGGACAGCTGATTAGTAAAAGCAATTATTCATACCATTCCGCTGATAAATCAAAAGAATCATTATTAGAAGGTGATTATTATAGTTATTCTAATGAAGGTATTTTAACCTTATCCGGAAAATATCATTTAAATAAAAAAACCGGGGTTTGGAGAGAATATACCAACAAAGGGATTTTGACCTCTGAAGTGGAATACCAAGATGGAAGAAGACATGGAAAAGGATCGTACTTTTATGAAAACGGAAAATTAAAGTCGAGCAACGCATTTTATGAACTTATTACAGTAGCAGAGAAAACATATCGAAACGTTTATGATGGAGCAAAAACCGAGTATTATGCATCAGGAAGAATACAACAATCGGAGCACTATAAACTTGGTGTTAAAGACGGTGTTTTTGAACGATACTACGAAACAGGCATTATTTCTAGTAGGAATGAATTTCTAAATGGTTTACAAACAGGAGTTGAAAATTTTTGGGACGCAAAAGGAGAAAAGACAGCCGAAACAAAATTCGAAATTATTAAAATCGACTCCTCCTTTATTTCTCAAAAGACAGACACAGCAAGAGGGTGGAAAGATGGAGTTTTAATTTCTGAGGTTCCCTATCAATCAGGAAAAGAAAACGGTATTAGAAAATCATTTTACCCCACCGGGAAAATAGCATCAGAGTATTCACTTAAAGCAGGATTATTACAAGGCAAGGCTATCGAGTATTATGAAAACGGACAAATAAAAACATCGAGGAACTACTACACGCCCTTAAATGCATATTCACAATCACCTAAAACTGTTGGTTGGAGTTACAACTTTCAAGAAGACGGTAAGTTAATCGGAAAAGGATTCAATGATTCAACAGAAAATGCAATTTTCAAAAAAGGTTATTACGGCGGAGAAATCAACCAAATAGAAATCGGAAAATGCTTAGCTATTAATTTTTTCCCTGATGGATATGTAATGTCGTTACAAATAAAAGATCTTTATCGTAGAAATGTGAATGCCATATCTTATTATAGAAATGGTAAAACAAGAAAAATCGAAATTCAAGATCCCGAAACAAAACAATTCAGTACCCTTAACTATTCAGACAAAGGCGAATACCTTGGATGTACATTGGAAGTGAACAATGCTCCGGATAGTTTGTTGTCGTCCGATAAAACGGCAGAAATAATGAAAAAAGTTTTGGGGTCTCAGTACATATCCAATAATTTATTTACTGATTCTATTTTAAATGGTAGATATGACTTAAAATATGCCAATGGGAAAATTATGGGAAGCGTTGAATTTGATAACGACCTCCCTAATGGACACTTTGTTTTTTATGATCCTTGGACGGGAGATACACTTACTTATAAATATTTTGAAAAGGGAATTCCTTCGGGATATTATGTTGAGAAATTTGCCGGCAAAACAATTACACATAGAGGAAAAATTCCTTCTTACAATGATTATGGATGGGAAGAACAATATTCTCCTGAAGGAATACCAACATCCAGAAGAGTATTCAATAAAGATCAATCAAAGCAAATCGAATCAACGGACTATTTTCCTGATGGAAAAATTAAATCCATCAATAATTATTTAAAAGGAACTTCGGCATTTTACAACAGTGATGGGTCCCTCTCTTTTCATACTGTATTACTAAATGATAGTTTAAAACATTATAGAGAATACTACCCGGGTACTACTACTATAAAAACCAGTAAATTCTTTCTTAATGACAAATTGGATAGTTTAGTTGCAACGTACTATTCTTCCGGCAAGCCACAAACATATCAATATTACAAAAACAATAAGCGTGAAGGGCTTTTTCAGACATTTAATGAAAAAGGGGGCGTAACTTACTCCGGGAAATTTGTTAACGATTTACAAGAAGGGGAGTTTATTGATCAACGGTCCGGCAAAAATGATACCCTATTGTTTATTTCGGGAAAGTTACAAGTTAAATCTACAAACATAGAATGTGCGTGTCTTGATACTGCATATTCGACAAGTAAAATGCGTTTTGCTCAATCTATTAGTTCACTTATAGAGTACCCACAATTACTGAATTACATATCTCCTTCCTTTAAACTAAAGGATAGTTTGAACTTTAATTCACTCTTCTTTACGAATCTCCAAACTGACAATAACAATAATGCGGGTTTTGCAAGTTTTAGTTTACAAATGTTCAAAGACTTTTCTATTATGATTCCTGCGGACGAGCAATTAATTCTAAATTTCAATCCGTGCCGAACAAATGGATATCTAAGTAAATTGGATATGCTTGTCCATTACGAATCAGACTATAAAAACACATACGTCACATTATACCCTAAGCGAGTCGCATTATCATTTGCCAAAGGTCCTTTAAAAAGCAGCAACACGAACTATCCATTCTTTACAACATTCTTAAATGTAGAGGATGTCGAATATCGCTACAACAAAGAACTAATAATTAAAGAATCGAAAAATGCCGAGTATTGCTTTACTCCTGCACGCCTAAAGGATTTTCTAGATTTGAAATTCATAAAAGCTCAAGTTTCTTTATTCGATGATCCTTTACCATTTTTAGATCGAACATTTCAGGATATGTCGGGTATTAAGTATCCCGAGTTGAATACATTCTTCGGAATTGTGGCAGATAACGTGGATGTCACTTTTCCATTAATGACCTCAAAAGGACTTAACACCTATTATGCAAAAAGCACAAGAACATTGGCTGGAGGCAAATATGTATCAGGGAATATCATCATACCATGTAAAAAACAATCTGATGATGTTTACGAAATTAATCGAGGTTATGGTGCAGAAACCTTTAGCTTTAAAGATCTTAAATCGAATTGGATTAAAAATGGATTTACTCGTATAAAATCCAATTATGATGATAAGACCAATGAATTAACTATTTACTATTTCGCCGAATGAGAAATCTACCGACAATCATCATAAAAGCATTTGTTTTATTTCTGGTTTTCTTTCATCAAGTCAACCAAATGAAAGCTACCGATTTACAAATCATCGATGTTTTCAACAATAAACCCTTATCATTTAAACAAGTTTACAAAGAAGTAAAAGCGACGCAAGTAAATGTATTTGGAGAAACGCAAGTAATAACGTATGTCCCGGAAAATGCAAACACTGCACCCTTGAAAATGATTTCTGATCGTATGCTTGCGATAACCAATCTTGATTGGAACAATGAAGGTTCCTTTTTGCTATTGTATAAGGAAGCGAAAAACAAAATTGGAGTATATCTTGAATTAATTAACAGTCAGAATTACCGCAACGATTATGGTGAAAATGATGACGAAAACAGATCTATTCCTCGCCTTAAAGAAGTAGAATGCAAACCGATTTCAGTAAAGGATCAATTAATTTGGTATCGCATTGAATATACTTTTGAAATAAGTAGTAGAAATCGCGATGATCAGCACGAGGTTAAAGTAAACCATTACTATACAGCTAACACAATAACGGGTGAAGTGAATCAAATTAAAAACAGTTTAAATCAAAATTCCCTCGAAACTGTAACAAAAAAACTTGTGCCTTATTTCACTCATGACTACTTAATTCGAACTGAAAAATTAAGCGCCCCTGAAATTGTTGAAAGCGAAGGTGGCGAAGGAGAATACGAAGAAGATCAAGACGAAAATGTCGACAGAATCCATCACCCAATGCAAAGCATGTTAGGAAAAGACAGTACTGAAATTTGCAGAGATCTTTGTGAGCATCTAAACTTCAGTGAAGCTGACTTCTATATGTTTGGCTGGGGGATTGTTGTTGAATTTCCTAAATTCTCACGAAGCAGTAAGGTCTATGGGGGTGACGCTTTTTCGATTTTTATGCCTTATAATAAAGCAGAATTATTAAGACCATATTTACCTGCAATCTATTTCCCTGCAACAGGCAAGAATATCTCAACATCAATTAAAGGATTTAATGAAAAGAAGTTAATTGAAAACATAGGTAAAATTAGCAACTTCCCTTCTATTGAAAGTATTGTAGCACAGCAGTCGGGGAACAATAAGGTAAAGTCCATTTTTATCAATAGTTACCAACTATTCAATGACGATAAAAGTAACTATCGAGGACAATTCACAATTAAATTAGACAGTACAGGTAAAATAACAGAAAGAAGATATGAAAATGAGAATAAAGTACTTGTATCAAAAGAGTTTCTTCGCTACGACAAACTAAATCGACTAATAGAATCAAATAGAAATGGTGATCGTTACAATACAGAAAGCAATTATTATTTCTACGATGTTAATGACAACTTATTGAGCCATTTTTCATCTGACGAAAACAGTACTTATTCAGAGTATTTCTTTTACAATAACAATTATGTATATCGCATAAACATTGGGAATTTAGTTGTGAATTGCGATGATGGTATAGCAAATTATGTCGTTAGTGGAAATGAAATTACATTTGGAGGTGTAACTTATGTAATGGATCAAAACAATCTTCCATCAGGAATGCGCAAAGCCAAATATTCGTATCAGCAATTTCAAGTGGGCCATGATGATAAAGGAAGAATTATAGAGTCGCATTTTGAAAACGACAGAAGAAACTGTTATTTTGATTATGACAAAGAAAACCGAATAGTGCGTTGTCAAAATTTTGAATACCAGAACCCTTCTATTATTTTAGACTATTACTATTCTGAAGAACAACCGCTTCCTTTAAAAAATCTTAAGCGATCAATCCAGAACAATATTTTAGAGAAAGAAGAGTATTCGTACGAGTACTACGAATAAAATAACTGCACTAAATCACGTATCTTTACCCCATGTTTGCTATTATCGACATAGAAACTTGCGGAGGGCGATTTGAATTCAAGAAAGGTCGCATTACTGAGATTGCCATTCTCATTCATGACGGGTTATCTGTTGTGGAGAAGTTCAGTACACTCATTAATCCCGAGTGCTATATTTCACCCGCTTTCGTTAGTATATCAGGCATTACCAATGAAATGGTACAAGATGCTCCTAAGTTTTATGAAGTAGCGAACAAGATTATTGAAATGACAGAAGGGCGCATTTTTGTTGCGCACAATGTTGGTTTTGATTACGGATTTATTCGCGAAGAATTCGCTTCCTTAGGATATAAATACAAAAGAGATACACTTTGCACAGTTAGATTAAGTCGAAAATTACTGCCCGGAAAAACATCATACAGTTTAGGAAAACTTTGCGATTCATTAGGTATTGTAATTGAAGCGCGACATCGTGCAGAAGGCGATGCAGTAGCAACTGCTAAACTTTTCGATTTATTAATGGCTGCCAAAAACAATAACCCTCAATACAAAAACAAAGGTGTTGAAGATTTAATGGTTCGCCGTATTGATAAAATAAAACAGTATGTTCTAAATAAGCTCCCCGAAGATTGTGGTGTGTATTATTTTCTCGATCAAGATCAAGAGATCATCTATGTAGGCAAAAGCAAGAATGCCTATAACCGTGCTATGAGTCATTTCAACAGCAGCGAGCAAAAAGGTCGCAAAATGCTGCATGAATTGTATAATGTTGACTTTGTTCCAACGGGTAGTGAATTGATTGCTTTGCTATATGAAAACGAAGAAATCAAAAAGCACAAACCGAAATTCAACACTCGTAGCAAAGCAGATTCATTTACACATTGCCTCGATTGGTTTAAAGATGATGATGGAATAATCAATTTCAAAATTGTTGAATTCGAAGAATCAGAAAACGCCTTAATCAGTTTCAATTCGTATTCATCGGCAAGAGAAAGATTAGAACTGATAATTGATACGCATACACTTTGTCTTCGCTACTGCGGATTAACAGGAGAAGATTCTATTTGTTTTAATCATCAGATCAAAAAGTGTAATGGAATCTGCGACGACAAAGAAGATGTAGAAGAATACAATCGCAGAGCAATGCGAGTGCTTAACGATTATATCTATGACTCTCCCAATTTTGTAATTATCGACAAAGGTCGTACAAGTGATGAACGTTCTGTTATCATAATAGAGAAAGGCAAGTATATTGGCTATGGTTACATTGATGAATCTACCTCTGCCAATTCAATGGAAACATTTAAATCAATCATTGGCCTTGCCGACTATTATCCCGATAATGACGATATCGTAAAATCATGGCTAAAGAAAAACAAAGCCAAGATTTTAGATTTTTCGGGAGCGATTAATACCTTTTAGATTCATTGCAACTTGTGGGCAATTTAAAATAACTTTTTGTTAGTTGCCTATGTATTAATAAGTTGCCGAGAGAAAATCATTTTCAAACATTGCAGGGAGGGTTTGATTTTCGTACCTTTGCACCACAAAATTCCAATATGAAAAATTTTTACTTTACAACCATCCTTCTATTAGTTGCACTATTATCTAATGCACAATTACCGCAGTTGGTAAGCGACATTAACCCCGGAGCTGTAGGCGGGTTCGAATATTCAAGTCAATATTACTATTATAACTATAACTTCAATATCGTTTGGGAACATAATGGCTATATTTACTTTACTGCGGTTGATTATTCTACGGTCCCTAATGGAAATACACCAACAAACAATTATGAGCTTTGGAGAAGCGATGGTACAGCTGCTGGGACATCAATTGTGAAAGACATCTATCCCGGTACTACAGGATCTGACCCACAAGATTTTCATGAAATTAATGGAACATTGTATTTCACTGCAACGTCTCCTACATCCGGACGTGAGCTTTGGAAGACTGATGGTACAACAGCAGGCACTGTTATAGTAAAAGATATTAAAGCGGGTTCAACCGGCGGTTTTGAATACGCTTCTCAGTATTACTATTATTACCATTCCTTTAATCCCATTTGGATTCAAGGAAACACATTTTACTTCGTGGCATTAGATTATTCCACTGTTCCAAATGGAAGCACACCTTCTAACAATTATGAATTATGGAAAAGTGACGGAACAACAGCAGGAACTGTGTTAGTAAAAGACATTAATTCAAACGGATCTCTTGGATCTGATCCTCAAGATTTCCACGTTATAAACGGTACTCTTTATTTCACTGCAACAACCAATGCTGAAGGTAGAGAACTCTGGAAAACAGATGGTACTAATGCAGGAACATCAATAGTTAAAGACATTAAAACAGGCGCAACGGGCGGATTTGAATATGCTTCACAATACTATTATTATTACTATTCGTTTAATCCGGTGTGGATTCAAGGAAATACATTTTACTTCGTAGCATTAGATTATTCTACTGTTCCAAATGGAAGCACGCCATCTAATAATTATGAATTATGGAAAAGTGACGGAACAACAGCAGGAACTGTGTTAGTAAAAGACATTAATTCAAACGGATCTCTTGGATCTGATCCTCAAGATTTCCATGTTATAAACGGTACACTTTATTTCACTGCAACAACCAATGCTGAAGGTAGAGAACTTTGGAAAACAGATGGCACAAATGCAGGAACAACTATTGTAAAAGATATTAAAGCAGGATCAACGGGCGGATTTGAATATGCTTCACAATACTATTATTATTACTATTCGTTTAATCCGGTGTGGATTCAAGGAAACACATTTTACTTCGTAGCGTTAGATTATTCCACTGTTCCAAATGGAAGCACGCCATCTAACAATTATGAATTATGGAAAAGTGACGGAACATCTTCCGGAACTGTAAAAGTAAAAGACATTAATTCAAACGGATCTATCGGATCTGATCCTCAAGATTTCCACGTTATAAACGGTACACTTTATTTCACTGCAACAACCAATGCTGAAGGTAGAGAACTCTGGAAAACAGATGGCACAAATGCAGGAACAACTATTGTAAAAGATATTAAAGCAGGATCAACGGGTGGCTTCGAATACGCTTCACAATATTACTATTATTATCACCCCTTTGTTCCCGTATGGATCCAAGGTAATACATTTTACTTCGTAGCATTAGATTACTCTACTGTGCCAAATGGAAACACACCTTCTAACAATTATGAATTATGGAAAAGTGATGGAACTAATGCAGGTACTATTAAAGTAAAAGACATTAATTCGAACGGATCAGAAGGGTCCTACCCACAAGACTTTAAAGAAATTAACGGTACCTTATATTTTACTGCCACTACTTCGGCGGGAGGACGTGAATTATGGAAAACAGATGGTACAAATGCCGGTACACTTTTAGTTAAAGAAATTATTGCAGGTAGCGTGGGTGGTTTTCAATATGCAAGCCAATATTATTATTATGATTTGACATTTAATTCCCCTTTCAGCGTGGGTAATAATTTCTATTTTGTTGCTAATGATTATTGTTCGGTTCCAAATGGTAGTACACCATCTAATAATTACGAACTTTGGAAAAGTGATGGATCAACTGCCGGCACATCAAAAGTGATGGAAATATATCCTAGTACAACCGTAGGTTCATATCCGGGAGAATTTGCAGTCGCATTAGGAAAAGTTTTCTTTACTGCTACCGACAATACACATGGTAGAGAATTATGGGTTATCAATGCGGCTGCAACTGATGTAGAAGAATTAACGGGAGATCAATCACTCGCACTATATCCTAATCCGGCGAATGATCAACTAAAAATCAAATGGAGATCAGAAAATTTGGATCAATCATTAAACAAAATTGAAGTAAGCGACTTAAATGGCCGATCTCTACTCTCAGAAATCCTAACGGATGCAAAAGGAGAATTTTCGTATAGCCTTAACGTTAGTAATTTATCGCCGGGAATTTACTTCGTGAACTTACAAGGAGATGGATATAACAAAACCATGAAGTTTGTGAAACAATAATTTTATTCTTAAACAACATAAACAGCTATTGGGAAACCGGTAGCTGTTTTTTTATTCATAAAACTCCCAAGCAGAAACATAGGCTTTTATCTCTTCGATATAATCGATAAAACTTTTATAGAATGGGTGATTCGCTAACGTGGAACTATCTCCAATTACTACCAACTTCGATTTTGCGCGTGTAAGTGCTACATTCATTCGTCGAATATCATTCAAAAATCCGATTTCTTTGGTATCGTTACTTCTAACAAGGCTTATGTAAATAACATCGCGTTCTTGTCCTTGAAATCCATCAACTGTTTTTACAACTATTCTCACAGGAGTGTTTTGAAGTCCATCATCATTCGAAATCAGTTCTTCGATTAATTGAACTTGTTCTTTATAAGGAGATATTATTCCTACCGATATTTCTTTCCTTCTTTTCTCCAGTGGATTATATTGATGCAATAATAATTTCAAATGTTTCAAAAGTAGAATCGCTTCCTCCTCATTCGAGATACTTAAGCTTTCGGGATTTACCTTTTCATTGTAACCACAACCTGCCGTATCAATATATGTTACAGCTGTATTTAGTAAATGATCGTGTTCATCGTTACTAAGTAATCGATGTTTCACGTTTTCGGCTGCCAATAAATTCTCTCCGTAAAATTGTCGGTTCGAAAAATGCATGATGTGCTCGTGCATACGATATTGCATATTGAGCATAATAGAAACATTCTCAAGCTTCATTGCTTTTTCGAATAATGTTTCCTTCAACTGAGCTGCTTCAGGTCTTTTCGATTTTACTGTGGGGGGTAATTGAAAATGATCTCCAGCAAAAATCACACGGTCACTTCGTGTAATTGGAATCCAACTCATCGGTTCAAGAGCTTGTGCCGCTTCGTCAATAAAAACAGTTGAGAACTGTCGATCGCGCATCATTTTACTCGAAGAAACAACTGGAGTACAAGCTATCACCTGTGCTTTATCAAATTGATCGTTGATCATATAATCTTCAAGCACTCTAGCTTCTTGCAATATTTTCTTTCCCTCTTGATAAAACAATTGGCGTTGTTCTCTCTCTTCTCTTCCTAATGTACGTTTATATTTTCCTGCCATTCGAAAATATTCGTCGGCTGTTTTACGATAATTCTTTAGGTCTTTATACGACTCATGAGAAGCAACTTTTGCATCGAGGGTATTGGAAAGAACATCTTCAGAAACACGAGCAGGATTTCCTAAACGCAGAACAGTAACGCCTTCGCGATGCAATTTCTCGGTTAATAAATCAACCGCAGTATTACTCGGGCTACAAACTAGAACTTGTTTTTCTGTTTTCAGCACTTGTTTAATTGCTTGCACAAGCGTTGTTGTTTTTCCTGTGCCGGGTGGGCCATGAATGATCGCAATATCGCGTGCAGAAAGAATTTTTCTTACGGCTTCGTTCTGAGAAGCATTCAATTTTTCAATATCAAACTGGTGGGGAATTTTTTCAAATTCAGGAGTTCGATTATCGTATATAACATCTCGTATTGCCGCTAAACGATTTCCTGAAGCACGGATTACTTTATCGAGAGCGAAATCCATTTCACGATATGATGCTTCGTCGAAAGAAAGATTAATTCCTAGCTTACCATCATCACACCAATCGGGAAGTTCATCAATAGTAAGTGCTATTCGAAGTTTGTTTGGACCCAGAACTTTTACTGTACCTGACAGTGGTGTTTCACCCGGATAAAGATTCGAAAACAATGAAACTATTTTTCCACCTGAAAATTGGTGCGGCTCATTATGATTTGTTGTTCGTTCTATTTCTATTGAAAGATATTCGCCCAATCCGATTTCAGAACTAACAATGCTGATTGGATACCAAGTAACACCATTTTGTTTTCTATAAGAAATATTATTTCTCGAAAACAATTCGCTGTACTGTTCAAAATCGTCGTCGCGCTCCATTTTCAACAACGACTTTAATTGTAATAATCTTTCCAATTGCTCTTTCTCTAAACCAAGTTGCGAAAGTAGTAAAATGCTGTTCTATTAATGACAGAACCCCTTTTTGTCAAAAATCCTAGTGAAAAATTGACTCGTAGAACTCCCTAATACTGATTATTTTATATTGATTATCAATTAATTACGCGAATTGCTGGATAATTAAGCGCATCGGTTCAAATAGTGTTTAATACAAGAAACATTTAGTGCTTGATTGACGTAAAAACACGACTTAAGATACTGAAAAAAACAACCAAAATGAACCATTCAGGAATTCCGGCAAAAAGCAGGAAAAACAGAAACACCAATCGTCAATCAACAAGACTTAGTCAACGTCAGCGAATTTTAATTGGCGCTGCGATCTCAACTTTTTTAATTGTATTGATAGTGGTATTCTACCAAACATTTCACTCAACAGAAGCAAAGGGAGCAGTTAGTGGAGATTATCGTACAAAAGCATCGGGAAACTGGGCTTCAGCTGCAACATGGCAAACCTTCAATGGAACTACCTGGGTAAATGCAGGCTCTGCACCAACCACAACAGCACAAACAATCAATATTCTTAGCGGACACACTGTAACTGTTGCGGCTAGTGTTTCATCTGATCAAGTGGTAATTGATGCAGGAGGAACATTAAATGTAAGTTCAGGAGTAACGTGGACGATTAACAATGCCACTACAGCGATTGACCTTACAAATAATGGGACATTGGCTAATTCGGGAACAATAACAATTAATGCCGGTGCAGCTTATTCCAATGCTGCATCAAGCACTTATCGTCATTCACAAAACGGAGGAACGATTCCAACAGCATCGTGGGCATCTAATTCGACTTGTGAGATTACCGGAGTATCAACAACTATGCCTTCGGGTATTAACCAAAACTTTGGAAATTTAACGTGGAACAATTCAGGTCAAACTACTAGCCTCGGCTTAAACGCTAATATGAGCATTCAAGGAAACTTTACCATGCAAAACAGTGGTTCAAGTCGACTACAATTGACAGATGTTCTTTTTTCAAATAGAACTTTTTCAATCGGAGGAAATTATGTTGGTACCGGAGGAGAATTTAGACTTTCTCAATCAACAGGAACAGGAACGATGAACGTGTCAGGTAACTGCATTTTATCAGGTGGAATTTTAATGGGTAATAATAGTCTAGCTAGTACAACTACAACAATTAACGGAAACCTTAGCATGAGCGGGACATCTTCTTTAATAATTGTGAGTAGTTCTGCTAATTCAACCGTAAATGTTTTAGGCAATTTGTCATTTACCGGAGGTACTATCACAATGACCGAATCATCAGGAACAGGAACACTTAAAGTTTCAGGAGATTTTTCCCATACAGGTGGAACAATTTCAGAAACAGCAACAGGGACGGTGTCCGGAGAAATAATTTTCAACGGAACTGCAATGCAAACTTATACTTCCGGAGGTACTGTATCAAATTCAATTAATTTCACGATAAATAATGCGGCATATTTACAAATGGCTGCGGAAGCAACAACGATAACCGGAGCAGGAACATTTACATTGGCAAATGGAGGTAAACTTGGTATTAAAGCTACCGGGGGAATCTCATCAACAGGAGCAACAGGAAATATTCGTGTAACAGGTACAAGAACATTTAATACCGGTGCTGATTATATCTACAATGGAACATCGGCACAAATTACCGGATCAGGATTACCTGCAACAGCTCGTGATTTACAATTTGATAATACAGCCGGAATAACAATTACAAATTCAAGTGCCGCTACAGGTACATTATCTTTAACTAACGGTATTATAACTACAAATACTAAAGAGTTAATTCTAGGATCAGGAGCAGTTGCTACTTTATCAAGAACAAATGGATATGTTATTGGAAACTTTAAAAGATGGATTGCTGCATCAACCGCAACGGGCTTAGAGTTCCCTGTAGGATGTGCGGGATATTACAATGGAATCACATTAGATTTCACAACCGCTCCATCAGCTGCTGGCTACATTATTTCAACATTTACAACAGGATATCCTGATAACTACGGATTACCATTAAATGATAATGCCGAAGAATGTACAACCTATGGTTCAGGATGGTGGACACTTACTCCCGGAAATACATTCGCAGGAGGAACATATTCCGCATCAGCGAGAGCAGAAGGATTTACGGGAGTTAACAACTTTACTTTATTACATTTAATGTACCGACCACATGGTGGATCTCCTTGGGTAATGAATGGCACACATGCTTCTCCGACAGGAACATCATCTGTTCCATTTGTAAATCGCACCGGAATGACTTTACTTGGAGATTTAGGAATTACATCAACAGGAGCTAATCCATTGCCTGTAACATTAATCTCTTTCAACGTTAAAGAAAACAAAGGAACTGCCAATATCACTTGGGCAACTGCTTCTGAAAGTAATAGCTCTTATTTTATGGTTCAAAGATCTTCTAACGGTAAGGACTATACGAATTTAGCAAGAGTTTCTGCTGCAGGAAACAGCAACGTAATTAAAAACTACAGTGCTAACGATCCTAATCCGTTACCGGGAACTAGCTACTATCGATTACATCAAGTTGATATTAATGGCGCATCAGAAAATTTCCCTGCAAAATCATTCAGCTTGAAAACGAAAGAGACTATTAAGTCTTTCTCAACTTATCCGAATCCATTTAAAGCGGATATGTCTATGACATTTGAATCATTAGTAGCAGAAAACATGACGATGAATATTTATACTCCACAGGGTGTTCTAGTATATTCTAGTGTTATTTCTGTAGAAAAAGGGAAAAATGCAATTGAGTTGCCGGCTTTAAACAAACTGATGGCCGGAACATATTTCATAACTCTTGGAGAAGGAGAAACTAAAGTGAAACAAACAATCGTCAAACTTTAGTCTTCATAAAACTCATAAAAGCGCCATGAACAATAAAACGTTCATGGCGCTTTTTATTTATACAAATCTTGTTGTTTCGCTACTATAGATATGAATACTATTCAACGTTTCTTGCGATGCATTAAATAATAATGCTGCCGTTTTCAGGTTTTCTGCCTTTTCTTTTTCGGTAAATACAATAAACATAATAGAATCATTCTCGTGGGAGTTCAGCGCAAACCAGTTCCCTGATCGAGCTGAATCTTCTCCGGTTTTGAATCCTGTCACTGCTGTGTATGAAAAGACATTTATGTTTGCCTTTTTAAGCATGTTCTTGATATCATCTTCGAAATCATGAACTGCAACGATGTGTAGTAGTATCATTTTTTATTTTTCTGATTCCTGAGTATTATTACCACTCACTTTTATTTCAGGGTATTTATGCTTTTCAGTCATGTAATAAATTAATGGAACAATGATCAAAGTTAAAATTGTTGAGACAATTGCTCCGGCAACCAATGATATTGCTAATCCTTGAAAGATGGGATCAAACAAAATAATTGACGCTCCAATAACAACAGCACCTGTTGTAAGAAGGATCGGCGTTGTTCTTACTGCTCCTGCATCGATGATAGCTTGTTTCAATGGAGCTCCATCTTTTAATCGTATTTCAATAAAGTCGATAATCAAAACAGAGTTTCGAACCATCACACCGGCCAATGCAATCATTCCAATGAATGAAGTTGCAGTAAAGAACGCTCCTAACAGCCAATGACCAAGAACAATTCCTATTAAAGACAATGGTATTGCTAACATCATCACAATCGGCGTTTTGAAATTTTGGAACCAACCTACGATTAGCATATAGATTATAATAATTACCACCAAAAACGCTGCCCCTAAATCTCTGAACACCTCAAGTGTTATTTGCCATTCTCCATCCCACTTTACTGTAAAGTCGCTTTCGTCCTTTGGTTGCTCTGTATAAAGCTCATTTATTTTATATCCCTTAGGTATTTCGAATGACTTCAGTTTTTCACTCATGCCTAGGATTGCATAAACCGGACTTTCTAACGCTCCTGCCATATCAGCAGTAACGTAAACTACTCTTTTTTGGTCTTTACGATGAATTGTGGGCTGTAATGTTTGTTCTTTGATTTGAACTAAATCACCCACTGGGATGGTAGTACCGCTTGCAGATTTAATTCTGATGCCTTTAATATCTTGTAAAGACGTCTTGTCTTTATCAGATAGTCCGATAACAATATCAACTTTATTCTCTGATTGAGCATCTTTTAATTCTGCCACCGGTAACTCACGCATAAGCGTTGTAACAGTTCCAACAACTTGTTGAGGTGCTATGCCATATGACATCGCCTTTTCTTTATCAACTTCAATTTTATATTCTACTTGTTTATCTTCAACCATCCAATCAATATCAACAATATCGTCTGTTTTATGAAGAATCTCCTTGATATGATTAGCAACTTTTATTTGTTCATTATAATCGGGGCCATAAACTTCTGCTACCAACGTCGATAGTACAGGAGGTCCCGGAGGAACTTCAATTATTTTAACATTTGCGTTATACTTTTTAGCAATCTTTTGA
>Ga0116186_1002394_pt1 | contig 17055 bp, 14 predicted proteins | sample AD_JPNNA4_MetaG_FD_89806 | JGI IMG/M metagenome (GOLD analysis project Ga0116186, IMG submission 89806) | Active sludge microbial communities of municipal wastewater-treating anaerobic digesters from Japan - AD_JPNNA4_MetaG | ecosystem: Engineered > Bioreactor > Anaerobic > Digestate | place...
CATCGCCATGAAGGTCCTGCTGCGCCACCGGGAGGAGGACCGGAGGGAACTCGAGGAGCAGTTCCTCGCCAACTTCCGGAAGCTCATCATGCCGAGCCTCGAGAAGCTGAGAAGGTCGGGTCTCACTCCCCGCCAAAGAGCCTATGTGGACATTGTCGAGATGAATGCCCGGAAGATGTTCTCTGCGTCCGGCACTGCGGCGGGCCTTGCGCAGGCGTCCTTCACGCCCATCGAGATGCGCATTGTCGAGTACATCAAGGAAGACAAAACAACAAAGGAAATCGGCAGTCTGCTCAACCTCTCGCCCCGGACCGTCGAGTATTACCGCGACCGGATCCGCAAGAAACTCGGCCTGAAGAGCAAGAACGTCAACCTGCGGTCCTACCTCTACACCCTTGCCTGAGGCATCTACGCACATTTTCCCGTAATCTTTGCGTAATCTGTCAGTATTGTCCCGGACGGCCGCGCCGTGTACGCTGCATGCGGTATTGTGCGCCCGGTGCATGGAAGGGGAGGGAACCTGGTCCGGCCCGGGGCCGAACGGCCGGCCGCAAGGCCTCATTCCGCGATGAGAAAACACAAGCGATACGACTTGGATCTCCCGGTTGCCATCAAGGAGGCAGCCGGGCAGTCGGGTAACCTGATTTTCTTGCTCAGAACGGAGGACGTCTCCGCCGGCGGTGCGCTCTTTCGCGCCGAGTGCAGCCTGCCCGAGGGGACCGATGTCCGCCTGATCTTCTTCCTGCAGACCGACCCGCTGGAGGCGATGATCGACCCGCGCTACACGTTCCGCGGCAAGGTGGTCAGGTCCGAACCGGGGCAGTTTGCCGTCGCCTTCGTCAAGGGCGCACAGGCCGCCGATCCCGCAGCGGCAACGGGGACCGCGACAGAGGCCACCGGCGCACCCTGCGGCATCTCCATGCGGCCGGACGGGGAGCGGGGCTGATGCTGGTTTGCCGCAACGAGGCCATCAGGACCGTATACGTGACCCCGGGGCAGGACCTCGTGGCCGACGAGGCGCAGGCCCTGCGAAGGGAAATCCAGGGCTTGATCGGGCAGAAAACAGACAGGCTCGTCCTGGATCTTGCCCGGGTGCGGGCGATCGATCCCCTGGGCCTCGAGACGATCATCACGATGTTCAACTGGCTGCGGGGGATCGGGGGCGAACTGATCGTCGAGAATGCCTCCGCGGAGCTGAAAAAGCTCTTCCTCCTCATGCGAAGCAACGGGCGCCTCACGATCAGCGGAACGGGGTGGCCCGATGTGCAGACCCCTCAAGGGGGAAGCGGTTCCCGGTGAGTCGGCGGCGCGCAGCGGCCGCTGCAGCGTTCTGATCCTCCGTGGGTCCCCGGACGGGTCTCTCCGGAGAGTGCCTTCGAGCACAGGGCCTTCCCGGGAAAGCCCGCCATGGGTTTATCCCCGGACGAAACCCGCCTGTTCAACGAGGGGGCTATCCCCTTTCGGTCTGCCGGATCCAACCATCCCGTAATGACCTCCAGCGTCTAACCCGCCTGTTTCACGCCGAATTCAGATCCGCTGTGCCATATTGGCACGTCTGCCGTTGACTCCCCAGCGGCCGGCATTATCCGTATCTGTTTAATTTCATTGGCGATTATTCTTCTCCGACACCCGGCACGCTCGATGCGACCGGCGGTGGGGCAAGAGGAATGATTGCCATGTTGAGGACAGTAAAGACACAGCAGAAGACGGGAGACACGGCTGCAGCGATCCTGTTGTCGGTCCTGCTGCTGGCCCTGATGACGTCCTGCGGCGGAGGGGAGAGCGGCAGCGTCGGGGCGGGTTCGGCTGCCCCGTCTGCTGTGCTCGTTGCCATCGAAATCACGCCCGCCAACCCGGTCATCGCCCTCGGGACGGAAACGCAACTCAAGGCCACCGGCATCTACTCGGACAGCAGCAAGAAGGACCTGACTGCATCGGTCGTGTGGTCCTCTTCGGATGACCGGGTTGCCACCGTGCACAACGGTCAGGCGAGATCCAGGGCCCGGGGAACCGCGACTGTCGGCGCCGTGGCGGGAGGCGTCGCGGGAAGCGGCACGCTTACCGTGACGGACGCGACCCTGGTTGCCATCCAGGTCACCCCCGTCAGCGCGGAGGCGCCGCTCGGGACGACCCGGCAGTTCACCGCCACGGGCATCTTCTCCGATGCGACGAAGCAGGATCTCACGCAGCAGGCCGCCTGGACGGTTTCCGACCCCTCCGTGGCCTCCATCAGCAACTCGGCCGGAAGCCGGGGGCTCGCCACCGCAGCCGGGACCGGCATGGCGACGATCGAAGCCTCCCTCGACGGGGTGACGGGCAGCACGGGCTTCACGGTCACCGGGGCGGTTCTTGTCTCCATCGAGGTGACGCCGGCAACCCCCGGTCTTCCCAGGGGGACGACCCAGCAGTTCACCGCCACGGGCATCTACTCCGATCATTCCACCCAGGACCTGACCAAGCAGGTGACCTGGACTTCTTCAGACTCCTCGGTGGCTGCCGTAAGCAACGCGGCGGGCACCAACGGCCTGGCCACGGCCCTCGCCGTCGGGCAGACGACGATCGGTGCGACTTTCGGTGCCGTGACCTCGGCGGCCACCCTCACCGTGACGGCGGCCATGCTGGTGTCCATCGAGGTGGACCCTGCCGATGCCGTCATCCCCATGGACACGAGCCTGGAATTCAGCGCCACGGGTCTCTACTCAGACGGCACCGTCCAGGACCTGACGGAGCAGGCGACCTGGACATCGACGGACCCCTTCGTGGCAACAGTGAGCAACGCCGCGGGTTCCAGCGGGCTGGCCACCGCCGCCGGGCCCGGGTCGACGGCCATCTTCGCCACCCTGGGCAGCGTCTGGGGCAGCACGACCCTCACGGTGAGCGAAGCGCGCCTCGTGGCCATCACGGTGTCACCGGACCGCGCGGGCATCTCGGGCGGCGAGACCGTTCGGTTCACCGCGACGGGGCACTGCTCCGACGGCACAACCTTGGACATCACGCGGTCGGCCGTCTGGAAGTCCTCGGACAACAAGGTCGCAAAGGTCTCCAACGCGAAGAAGGAACGGGGTCTCACGACGGGCGGAGAAGCGGGCAGGGCGACCATCACCGCCAGGGTGGGCAAGATATCGGGTTCGGCCGCGCTTACCGTATCGGATTGATCGGGGCATTGCCGCGCAATCCTTTGAGCAAATCCCCCGCCCAAAAAGGGTGACTTCTCTTTCGGGCGGGCCCCTTTTCCCTTTCACCTCTCCGCATGGTTTTTGCATTTCCTGCCCCCGGGGCGCCCCTCCGGCACGGCGCCCCGGAAAACCATTCCTGGAGCCCCTACACCCATGAAAAAAAACCGACCCCTCCTTTCCGCTGCAGCAGTCTTTTCCACCGTCGCCCTTCTGTTCCTGGTCACCTCGTCCGGGGCCTTTGCGGCCATCGCCGAGAAAGACAAGCTCGCCCTCGAGATCATGAACGACGCAGTGAGGCAGACCGTCAAGCAGACGGGCACCGAGGCCGCCGGCGTGGGCTCCTGGATCAGCCAGGCCAAGTACAAGGGGCCGCTCACGGGCGGCACGTCGGATCACGACATGCGGGTCATCCTCACCGGTGAGACGGACGAGGCGAAGCTGGTCCAGAAATGGAAGGACTTCCAGGGCTCCCTGAAGGAAAACATCAGGGCCGCAGGCAGGGCAAAGGGCCTGAGCCAGGCCGAGATCGACAAGCTCGTCGGCAGCACCAACGTCTACCCGCCCAACCAGGTCATGGCCGGCGTCGAGAACGCCGACGAGGCCGCCGCGAGGTTCAAGAGCCTCAAGGCAGCCCCGAGCCTGGGCAGCGAGCCCGTCGAGGGCCTCTGGGGCAAAGGGGCGAAGGGCTACGCCCAGCACTACGAAACGAAGGCGGGACGGCATTTCTTCATCGACCAGAAGTCGGGACGCGTCGTCGCCGGCGCCACGGACCTCGTGCACCTCGAGGAGGGCCTCGACATCTTCACCACGGCGGGCGAGGTGAACAAGGGCAACCAGTGGGCCCAGAAGGCCCTGGAGAAGCTCGATGCCGAAGGCGCCGCGAAGGCCTCCAAGCACGTCGAGCGCCTCCGGCAGTCGCTCAACAAGGCCCGCAGCATCGAGCGGGTGGGCATGCGCGCCGACTACCTCGACGACATCGCCCGGGGCGCCGTGAAGGACCCCGCCGCGATCCGCGAAGCCGTCGAGCGGGCCCGGCGCGAGCTGAGCCTCCTCGAGAAGCTCTCCCGCGAGGCCAACCCGGGCAACCGCGAGCTGCTCAAGGGCATCCTCAACGAAAACCTCGGCAAGTGGGCGAAGCTGCGCGGGACCTTCTGGCAGTACGCCGGCAAGGTGCCCACGGACAAGCTGCTGCGCGGCCTGCAGCTCTTCGGCTACTACGCCCGGACCCACTACGTGGCCGGGATGGCCGCCGAGGACCTCCGCTCCGGGGCGCTGGCGGCCCTGCCCGAGCTGGGCTACATCGCCGGCCTGGCGCCGGGGCTGGCCATGGACATGGCCGTCTGCACCCTCGAGGCCGCCCGCGCCGGGGCCTACAACACCGTCGCGGGTTTCCAGGAGTGCACGAGCCTCGTCGAGGGCATCTCCATGGTCAAGGGGCGCGAGAGCGAGCACAAGGGGATGACGATCGAGCAGATGGCCCAGCGTTTCCCCGACACGCCCGACGGCCGAAACCGGATGATGAGCTTCATCTGGTACCAGGCCACCAATGCCTCCTACCGCGAGCAGGGCGGCCGGATGGTCTCGGACCCCAACGTGGCCAGGGCGGTCTACGACAAGTGCGCAAACGAGATCGTCTCGCGCTGGCGCGAGCAGCGCCTGGCCTGGATCGGGGAGTTCAACCAGCACTACCGCGACTACCTGCGCCTCGTGGCCGGCAACCGGCCCGTCCTCACCTTCAGCCCCTCCGACGAAGTGCCCCTGCGCGACCAAGGGGGCGGTAAGAAGGCCGCCGTCGTGACGATCTCCGCCTCGACGGCGCAGAACCGCGACCGCATGAACGGAGTCTTCGCGAAGATGAAGGCCGCCCTCAAGGCCCTCGAGGGCAAGGGGGGCGACGTGCTGTTCGCCTCGGAGACGTATCAGTTGGCCGTGGACGGCAAGTGGCTCGGCGCCGAGTACTCGCCCTCGTCGAAGACGTACACCTACCGGACCCTCGGCAGTCACAGCGTGGCCCTTCGGCACGAACTGAGCCTCACGGCCACCGTCGTCTCGGCCGACGTGGAGGAGCACTTCCTCTTGGGCGGCTACCGCAAGAGCTTCGAGAACACCGTTTCGGACTCGTTCAGCATCGTCGAGGACGTCCCCCGCGGCAGCCTCCGGGTGAACGGCCCCGCGAAGGTGAAGGTCAACCAGCGCTTCAGCCTCACCGCCGAGATCGTGAGCGCCACCGTCCCCTCGAGCCGGCTCGCCGTGGGCTGGGCGAAGTCGGGGAGGCGCGTGGGCGGAGCGCCCTCTTTCTCCACCGCCGAGACCAGCGCCGGCACCTACACCTACCTGGCCGAGCTCTTCGCGAAACAGGGGGGAAAGTACGTGAAGCTCGCCGACGCGCGGCACACCGTCGTCGTCGAGAAGGAAGAGACGAAGACGCCCGCCAAGCCGCCCGAGAAGAAGCCCGGCTCGACACAGACGCAGACCGGCCAGGCCCAGCCTGCGAAGAAGGACCCCCCGCCGCCTCCGCCGAAGGCCTGGGAGGCGCTTTCGGATAAGGAGCGCCAGGGCGTGCTCGACTGCCTGTGCCGGTGCAACAGCTCGGCCAGCTCCAGCGTGGCCGTCTCCTACAACCCCAAGCCCTCCGATGCCTCGCCCAGCTGCGCGAAGCTTGCCAACGGGCCCTGCATCAACCAGGGCTTCGGCTGCTGGCGGCACTTCCCGGACGGCGGCAGCGAGTGCGCCAGGGGATGCTACAAACGCTACAACACGACAGGGGCGCCCGCAAGCGCTCTCAACCTGGGCAAGGACGGCAAGTAGCATGCAGCCGTCCCCGGCCTTTACCCGCGGGGGAGGGCCGGGGACGGTTTTTCTTGCCGCGCTGTGCTATAATGCGTCCCGCGACGGCGGTCCCGCCAGGGAGACTCCGGCGACAAGGTCAACGCTGCGGATTACGAATGAGACCCCGATCGGCCCCAGGTCGGTTCTTCCTGTTTGCCCTCTTCTTGGCTTTCCTGGCCGGCGCGGCCCACGCCGGGGAACCCGCACCCGTCGCGAACCACATCATCCTCGTCATCGGCGACGGCATGCAGGCCGGCAACGAGACCGCCGCCTCCCGCTACCTCTTCGGCCGGGACGACGGGCTTTCCTTCCACGCCTTTCCCTACCGGGGATGGGTCGCCACTTGGGATGTGACCGTGTACAACCGCCAGGCGCCCAGCCTGGGCCTGCCGCCCTACAACCCCTCGGCCGTCAACCCGAAGGCGGGCTGCGACGCGGCGCCTGCGGGGAAGGCCCCCGCACCGCCGGGCGGCCCCCGCTACACCTGCCGCGCACCCAACGGCGGCGGCCCGGGGGCCGACTCGGCCTCGACGGCGACGGCCTGGGCCACGGGTTACAAGACCGACACGGGCAACGTCGCCTGGCTCCCCGGCGACCCGGACGGGGGCGCCCTCACGACGATCGCCGAACTGCTGCGGCAGAAGAGGGGCTGCTCGATCGGTCTGGTCACCACGGTGCCCTTTTTCGACGCGACCCCCGCGGCACACGCCGGCCGCAACAAGAGCCGCCGCAACCGGCACGCGATCGCCGACGAGATCATCCGCAGCGTCCAGCCCGACGTCGTCATCGGCGGGGGGCACCCGGCCCGCAGCGGCAAAACGTTTCTATCGGCGTCCCTGTACGAGGAGGCACGGGCGGGCAGGATCGAAGCGTACGTCTTCGTCGAGCGCCAGGACGGCGTCGACGGGGCCAGGGCCCTGAAGGAGGCCGCCGCCCGCGCCGTGCGCGAGAAGAGGAAACTCTTCGGGCTCTTCGGGGGCGAGGGGGGCAATTTCGAGCCGCCCGTCCCGTCGAATGACGGCACGGCGGCCGTGAAGAGGGGCGCCGTCGAGAACCCCCTGCTGAGGGACGCGGTCCTCGCCGCCCTGAAGGTTCTGAGCCGCAACAAGAACGGGTTTTTCCTCCTCGTCGAGCAGGGCGACATCGACTGGGCCAACCACGCCGGCGATTACGCGTGGATGATCGGGACGATGTGGGACCTCGACGAGGCCGTCCGGGCCGCCGTCGAGTTCGTGAACCGGCCCGGCGACGACATCACCTGGGCCAACACGCTGCTCATCGTCACCTCGGACCACGCCACGGGCGCCCTCCGATTCGACGAGGCCCGCAGGCTGGGCAAAGGACGCCTGCCCGCGCAGGCCCCGGGCCTGTGTCCCGACAGGATGGCCTGGTGCCCCGGTTACCCCGGGGGCGAGGTGCGCTACATCTCGACGGGCCACCTCAACGAGCCCGTTCCGATCTACGCCATGGGGGACGGGGCCCTCACAAGGCACCTGCGGCAGTTCCAGGGCTGCTGGTACCCCTGCACGACGCTCATCGACAGCACCCACCTTTTTCACGCCATGACCAACGCCGCAGGCATCCCCCAGCCCTCGCCGCTCAGGGCCGTCGTCACCCGCCCCACCGCCTGCCCGGGGCCGTGAGCCCCTCTGCTGAGAGACGGCGCCGCCTGCCCGTCCTCGAGCGCTTGCCAGGGCCGTCGGCGCGCTGCGGCCCGGACCCCTGTGCTCTGGCCGTCTTCTTGCTTTTGCCCGCCGGCCGCGTATATTGAGTATATAGAACGCTGCTCGCCCCCGGGTCCATTTCCCGATCCGTATCCGATCTCGAAGCGCATCCCCATCCGGTCGACGCCGCTCCTCTCTCTCCGACTGAGCGGTCCGTGTCCTTGCCGATTTCTTCGGGCGGTCACAGGGCCCCGGCGGGCACGGGGAGGTGTCACCATGACACTGAAATGTGCCGAATGCGGAAAGATCAGCCTCAAGCTCAACGCCCAGAACAAATGCGAGGGGTGCGCCAGGAAGGACGAGTCGCTCAAGTCCTACTTCACGAAGCTCTTCTTCATCAACGAGGGCTGCGCGAGACTGGTGCCGGCGACCTGACGGCCCCTGGCGTGGAGCGTGTCCCAAGGACCGGCCTACCCGGTGCAAGGGGGGATTGCGGCCCGCAGCCTCAGCGATTTGAAAGGGGGTAAGGGGTCATGAAAAGCGCATCGAAGGAAATCCTGCGGTTCTGGAAAACACAGTGGGAGGCCTACATGAAGGCCATGGCGGCCATGCAGGAGCAGGGGGAGACGATGCTGGAGATGATCCAGCAAAGCGGCGTCCTGCAGGAAGGGTCGCAGAACATGGTCCGCGAGTGGGCAAAGAAGTACAAGGCGATCCAGAAGACGTATCTCGACGCGGTTGAGAACCACTTCGAGAAGCTCGAGGACATCCTCGAAGGCGTTCCCTGATCGGGGGCCGTCTCGCACTGCGGTCAAACAGCCCGCACCAGGCGAAGCGGGTCAAGGGGGATGCCGGGCCTTTGTCCCCCTTGCCCGTTTCTTTTTGCCGCGGACGCTCAGTCCACGAGCATCAGGCAGTAGAGGTTCTGCGTCTCCGTCTTCTCCTTCAGGGTCTGGATGAAGAAGCCGTTGTTGCGCGCCGTCTGGAACACGTCGATCCCGCAGGATTCCATCGAGGGCCTCGCCTTGCCGGGCTGGATGCAGGGCTTGTCCTGCACCTTCGCGCACTCCTTGCACAGGGGGCAGGGGCCCGCGAGGTAGACGAACGATTTGTAGTAGCCGTCCTTGAAGATCTCGCCCTCCAGTTTCACGAGCATGTCGAAGAGGGCCATGTTGCGCTTGCCCCGCTCGGGCGTCCGGGGGGCCTCGATGTGAAAGAGGATGGCCCGCCTGTAGCAGTCCAGCACCCTCCGGGTCTCCTCCGGGGTGGGGGTCGTCGGGGGGCAGCAGTGGCTCATGCGGTAGGGGCAGCCGAAGAGACACTTCATCCGCACCCACGCCGCCGTGACCACCGTGCCCGGGTGGATCACCTTCGCGTGGGTCACCCCTTCCGCAACGGCCTTCGCGCAGTACTTCTCCAGGTCCGCAGTCTGCATGGCATTCCCTCCTTTTTTCGGGCGGACCGGGACGCCTCCCGTCCGGTCCCCGCTTCGATTCTCATATAGAAAACGGGGCGCTTTGTCAAAGGCGGTCCCTGACTCGCCGCCGCCGGACTGCACATGAAAAGAACAACAACGCATTGACGTCACGCACGATTTGTCGTAATAGGCTTTCGAAACGGCCTTGCGATCATGAATCAGCCGCTCTGGAAATTCCGCCCCATGTCGCGGGGCGAGATCAACGTGGACCCCATCGAGGGCGAGTTCTTCTCCACGGAGGTCCTGGGCAGCCTGCCCGACGCGGTGATCCGGGAGGCCATCCAGAACTCGCTCGATGCGGGCCTGCCCGGCGAGACGGTGAGAATCGTCATCACCTTCCCGTCCCCGGGGCAGCGTCTCGGCGCAGAGGACGCGGCGCGCTACCTGCACGGGCTGCGCGAGCACCTCGAGGCGAAGGACAGCGGGCTTGCCGACGCGGTCGATTTCGGGCGCCCCATGGACTTCCTCGTCATCGAGGACTTCGGCACCCGAGGGCTTGCGGGCGATGTCCGCGACGACGGCAGCCGGGACGACGCGGCCCAGAAGAACGACTTCTACTACTTCTGGCGCAACATCGGCCGGGCCGTCGAAGGGGCCACCACGAGGGGCCGCTGGGGGCTGGGGAAGACCGTCTTTCAGGCCGCATCGCGCATCAATTCCTTTTTCGGCCTCACCGTCCGGCACGACGACACCCGGCGCCTCCTGATGGGCCAGTCCGTCCTGAAGATCCACCGGTCCAACGGCCGGCGGTACGCGCCCTACGGCTATTACGGCCGCTTCGAGGACGATTTCGCCCTGCCCGTGGAGGACCCCGGGCACATCGAGCGGTTCTGCCGGGATTTCTCCATCCGGCGCGTCGACGAGCCGGGGCTCTCCGTCATCGTCCCCTATCCCGACGAGGAGATCGAGATCGAGTCGGTCATCCGCTCCGTCATCAACCAGTATTTCTTCCCCATCCTCTCCGGCGGCCTGGCGGTCACCGTCGCCGGCGGCGCCCACGAGCAGGTGCTGGATGAGAAGACCCTTTTTGCCTACATCGCCGGCACCGACTGGGAGGACCGCAGGGGGCTGGCCCGCCGCCTGGAGTTCGCCCGGTGGTGCCTTGCGCAGCCCGACGCGGCCCTCGAGCGCTTGCGGGAACCGCCCACGGGCCGCGCGCCGAAGTGGGACGAGGCGCTCTTCGAGCCGGGGCAGCTGGCGCGACTGCGGAGCCGCTTCGAGAAGGGCGAGCGGATCGCCTTTCACATCCCCCTGTGGGTGGAGCCGAGAAAGCAGGGCATCGCGCACTCCCACTTCAGGCTGTTCCTTGAGCGGGACGCGGGGATCGACCGGGGCGAGGATTTCTTCATCCGCGACGGGATCACCGTCACCGGGGTGTCCTCGCAGCGCCAGAAGGGGATGCGCGTGATCGTCTCGGCCGCCGATGAACCCCTGTCGCGCCTCCTCGGCGACTCCGAGAACCCCGCCCACACGGAGTGGCAGGAGCGCTCCCCCAAGTTCAAGAACCGCTACAACCTGGGGCCCGCCTGCCTTCGGTTCGTCAAGAACAGCCCCCGCGAGATCATCCGGATCCTCTCCATGCCGGCCGAGGGGCGGGACACGAAACTGCTCCGGGATCTCTTCTACGTCGACCTCGAGCCGGGCAGGGAGACCCGGGCGGACCGCCGGGCGCCGGGGGAGGTACCCGGCCCGGGCGCTTCGGGGGGCACCGAGGCCCCGGCGGCGGCCCCGGCGAGACTGCTGCTGAGCCGCCTCAAGGGCGGGTTCCGCCTTTCCCTGCACCCCGAGGCGCAGACCTACCCGCGTACGATCGACCTGCAGATGGCCTACGATGTCCGGCAGGGGAACCCCTTCCGGCTCTACCGGGACTTCGACTTCGACCTGGCAAAGCCCCCCATCCGCATCGAGGGGGCGCACTGCACATACCGTGTCGCGCAGCCCAACGGCCTGAAGGTCACCGCCGAGCAGCCGGACTTCCAGTTGACCGTGACGGGGTTCGACGTCAACCGCGACCTGAAGATCAAGATCGTTACGACCCGGGACAGAAACCCATGATCCGCCGGTTCAACTTCACGGGCCGCCGCAAGATCCCGCGCTCGCGGCTCCACATCGATCTCTACGCGGCCCCGGACGGGGCCCTGGCCTTCGATGCCGCGCTCGATCTGGGGGATCTCTCCCTGCCTCATGACGCGAAGATCTTTGTCGAGGCCTATCGAAGGGCCTACCTGAGACGGTTCGCCTGCGGCACCGTCGCCCAGCCACGCTGGCCCCGGGGGCAGGCCCTCGACGGGCTGGACGCCCTGTCTTTCGTGCTGTTCCGGGTCAAGGTCGTCGACGGCAGGGGCCGGATCCTGGCCGTGGCGGACCGCATCCTCCCTCGTCGTTCCGGGGAGGAGGACGCCGGCAAGCGCTACCTGTTGCCCGTCGAATTCGCCGATTTGGGCAATGCGATCTGGCGGCTGGACCTGGACGGCGAGTGGCCCAGCCTGCTCCTGAACAGCCGGATCGACCCGATCCGGGAGATCGCACGGGCCGACGAGTCGTTCCGGGCGCTCGTTTACCCCGAGGTGGTCCGGCAGATCCTGCACCACATCGTGGTCGTGGAGGACCACACGGACCCGGACACGGACCCTGACGACTGGATGAGCCTGTGGCTGCGGTTTGCCCTCAGCCTCATGGGGCGCAAGACCCTCCCGCCGTCGGGGGAAGACGAGCAGGTCGTCCTGGACAAGGGGCGGTGGATCGACGATGCCGTGGACGCCTTCTGCGCCTCGCAGCGCGTCGTCGAACGCTTCGTGCGGCATCACCAGGCGGACGATTGAACCATGAGCACCCCGCTGAGAACCCTCAACGAGAAGGGCATCGCCCTCTACCGCGACTACCTCGATGCCCTGCGCGGCGGCGCGCAGGGCAGGCCCCCGCTGGAGCTGCTGACCGACCCCTGGTGCTCGGCGAAGGTGCCCCTGGAGATCACCGTCGAGCAGAGAGCCTTCCCGAACAAGTTCGCCCTGGGGCGGTACCTCAACGACGCCCTCCGTCTCCTGCCCCACGCCCAGGTCGAACGGCAGGTGGGCCTCTGGAGCTGGCTCACGCTGTTCTATTTCGAGCAGGTCTGCCCCGTGAACCGGTACGGACGCCGCGCGGCGGGTCCCCACTACCGGTATATCCTCGACCTGGATTTCCGGCGCTTCAACCGGCACCTGCTGCTGGGGCCCTACTACGCCTGCAAGCTGCACGGGGACAGCGCGGCGCTGCTGCTCTACGGGCCCGTGCACCAGACCAACCAGTTTTTCATCGAGCTGACCTCCCGCCAGGCCCTCTTTGCGAACCGCGGCGTCATCGAGGCCGCTACGCTGCTCTATCACGACCCCAAGACGGGCCGCGCCAAGCGGGGCGCGGGCGCCAAGGACAAGCCGGGGACCCTTCGCCGCTTCATCGACGTCGTCCAGCAGCTCGACCTGACGCACGATCTGTTCAGCATGCGGGGCAGCGACGTGGTGGCCCTGCTGCCCGCCGAGTTCGACCCCTGGAAGGAGCAGGCGAAGGCGCAGAAATCTCTCCTGCGGCGCCTCTTCAAGAAGTGAGAACGGGGACAGTCCCCCTTCATTGCCCCGACATCATGTCGCCCCCCGCGGAGCCCGTCCTCGCGAAGAGACTGTGTCGCAATTCCGATGTTGTCATTCCGCACAAGCGCAGCGCGATGTGGAATCCAGTGTTTTCAATGAGTTCTGGATTCCCACTTTCGTGGGAATGACAGGATTTCGGCATTCTTCGCGATAACGACACCGTCTGAAGACGAAGGGATGGGGAATTTCTTCTCCGGACCAGCCGGGCGTGATGTCTTCGCTGCCCCTCGGCATCATCAGGCTTGCCTTCCTTTCCAAATGGATGTATTTTGAACCTCCGAAATCGCGTTGCACGTCGTGTTCATGGTGGATTGCCCCCGTTATGGCCAACCGGAGCCGATCGAGGAATAAAATTGTAGTCCTGGCTGATGACCTGACCGGTGCCAACGACACGGGCGTCCAGTTCGCCAAGCAGGGGCTCAAGTCCCTCGTCCTCATCTCCCTCCCCGATTCCCCCTCCGACCTCGATGAAGACGTTGTGATCGTCGACACGCAGAGCCGGGCCCTGACCCCGGCCGAGGCGTATGAGAAAGTGGCGCAAGCGGTCGGCCTCTTCAAGGAGCGTGGGCCCTTCCAGGCGTTATACAAGAAGATCGACTCCACCCTGCGCGGAAATCTCGGCCCGGAAATCGACGCGCTGATGGACGTCTGCGGCTTCGGGACGGCCGTCGTGGCCCCCGCCTTCCCCAAGAACGGGCGCATCACCGTGGGCGGCCGCCACTTCCTGGGGGGAGTCCCCCTGGAGGCGACGGAGATCGCCCGGGACCCCGTCTGCCCCGTCGGCGAGTCGCATATCCCGACCTTGCTCGCAGGGCAGACCCGGCGAAGGGTGGGGCACGTGGGGATCAAGAGCGTGCTGGCCGGCTCCGACGGCATCCTGGATGCCATGCGGGGGCTGCGGGCTGAAGGCTGCGAGGTCGTGGTTTGCGATGCCTGGCAGGATGATCATCTCGCGATGATCGCGATGGCCGCCGCGCGGCTCGAACAGCCCGTGCTGTGGGTGGGCTCGGCGGGACTCGCCGAGGCCCTGCCCCTGGCGCTGGGACTGGGCGCCGCGGAGGCCGAAGGCAGGCCCGTCGTGGTCATTGCCGGCAGCGTGAGCCGGGTCACGAGGGGCCAGGTTGCGCTGCTTCGGCAGCGCCCCGACGTGGCGGCCATCGAGGCGGACCCCTGCGCTTTCCTGAGGCCCGCATCTGCCCGGGACGAGATGGATCGGTGCTTCCAGGCTGCCGTCAACGCCCTTGGGGTCGGCAAGGACATCGCGATCGTCTCCGCGCATAGCGACGAGGTCGTGGCCCGGACGATCGAGGAGGGCCGCTCGTCGGGCCTTTCCCCCCGGCAGAGCGCCGAGGCGGTGGCCGATGCCTTGGGGTCGCTGTGCCGCAGGCTCGCCCTGCACGAGAGGCTGGGCGGCCTGGTGCTCACCGGGGGCGACATCGCCGTGAGCTGCTGCCGCAGCCTGTCGGCAAGCGGCATCTCGGTCATCCAGGAGGTGACCCCGGGCATTCCCCTGGGCGTGCTCAAGGGCGGGCAGTGCCCCGGCCTGGGCGTGGTGACCAAGGCCGGCGCCTTCGGCGGCCAGGACGCGCTCTGCAAGGCCGTCGATTTTCTGAAGCTGTTCAGGTTGTCCCCGGGGGCGGAAAGCGCCGCGTGAGGGCTTCATTGCTGCAGCAGATCGATGAGGGGATCAAGCAGGGTGCACAAAGGTCCATCTGACATCAGGTCCTGTCATTCCGGACGCGATCCGGAAACCATCTGATTTCGTGGATTCCTGCCTTCGCAGGAATGACGCGGACGGAAAGGGGTCCGTGCCCGGGTTGTCCAACGGACGCCCTGCTTGTCGCCTTCTGCGGCAATACGATTCAGCAGGAGAACCGAAGTATGACGAAGAAACCGATCATCGGCATCAGCATGGGCGACCCCTCGGGCATAGGACCCGAGATCGCCGTGAAGGCCCTGGCCCGCAGGGAGACCTATGAAATCTGCAGGCCGCTCATCGTGGGCGACGCGAACGCCATCCGGGACGCCCTGCGGATCACCGGCCTCGACCTGAAGATCAACGCCGTCTCGGCGGTGAAGGACGCCCGGTTTGCGTTCGGCACCCTCGACGTCTACGACCTCAAGAACGTGGACATGGAAAAGCTCGAGTACGGGAAGGTATCCGCCATGTCGGGCCGCGCCGCCTTCGAGGCCGTCCGGAAGGTGATCGAGCTTGCCCTGGCAAAGGAAGTCGACGCCACCGTCACGGGGCCCATCAACAAGGAGTCCATCAACCTCGCGGGGCATCACTACTCGGGGCACACGGAGATCTACGCCGACTTCACAGGCACCCAGGACTACACCATGATGCTCGCCCACGAGAACCTTCGCGTCGTCCACGTCTCGACGCACGTCTCCCTGAAGGAGGCCTGCGAGCGGGTCAAGAAGGACAGGGTGCTGAAGGTGATCAAGCTGGCCCGGGAGGCCTGCCGGAAGCTCGGCATCGCCGAGCCCCGCATCGGGGTGGCCGGTCTCAACCCCCACGCTGGCGAGAGCGGCCTCTTCGGCCGCGAGGAGATCGAGGAGATCATCCCGGCCATTGAGGAGGCGAAGGCGCAGGGGATCAACGCCGACGGGCCCGTCCCGCCCGACAGCCTGTTCTCGAAGGCGAAGGGAGGGCTCTACGACATCGTCGTGGCCATGTACCACGACCAGGGCCACATCCCCCTCAAGGTCGTCGGATTCAACTGGGACGAGGAGCGGCAGCGGTGGGAGTCCATCAGCGGGGTGAACATCACCCTCGGCCTGCCCATCATCCGCAGCTCCGTGGACCACGGCACGGCCTTCGGCAAGGCGGGCAAGGGGACCGCCTCGGAGCTGAGCCTCGTGCATGCCATCGAGTACGCCGTGAAGATGGCCCTGCAGTGACGGGCGAAGACGGATTTTTGCGGGCCCCCGGCGGCGGGGGCCCGTGAAGATAGCGGAACGAAGCGGCCGCAGGCCGCCGTGAAAACCTTCAACCTGCAAAGGAGGATGATATGAAGCGTATAACCCTGCTGTCATTGGTGTTGACGTTGGCCGTCCTGGTGGCCGTGCCGTCGGCGTGGGCGGCCGATCCCGTCAAGCTGGTCTTTGCCTCGGCCTACGCGCCGGTCGATCACCAGAGCCAGACGCTCGTGAAGTTCGGCGAGCTGGCCGAGAAGTACAGCAACGGCACCCTGAAGATCAACGTCGTCGTCGGCGGCGTGCTGGGCGGCGAGCGCGACGTGGCCGAGGGCATCCAGGTGGGCACGGTCAACGGGGCGATCCTGGGCGGGATCCTCCAGAATTTCGACCCGGCCATGTCCATCCTCGAGTTCCCCTTCCTCTTCAAGAACGAGGCGCACGTGCGGGCCGTCATGGAAGGGCCCGTGGGCGACAAGATCCGGAATCGCCTGATCCAGAAGACCGGCATCCGCATCCTCTACCACGTGATGCGCACGCCGCGGGAGCTGACCACCAAGAAGCCCGTCAAGAGCCTGGCCGACATCAAGGGCATGAAGATCCGCGTCCCCGAGATGCAGGCGCACCTGGAGACCTGGCGCGCCCTCGGGGCCACCCCCACGCCGCTGGCCTTCACCGAGGTCTACACGGCCCTGCAGCTCGGGACGGTCGACGGGCAGGAGAACCCCCTGGGGGTCATCTGGGCCAACAAGTTCTACGAGGTCACCGAGTACCTCGCCATCACGGACCACCTCGTGGGCTTCATGATGATCGTCATGAACAACGACACGTTCAAGAAGCTCACCCCCGTACAGCAGAAGGCCCTCACCCAGGCGGCCGTCGAAGCCTCCCGCTTCAACGATGCGCTGCTCAAGAAGATCAACGCGGACATCGAGAAGCAGCTCTTCGCGAAGATGAAGGTCACCAAGATCAACAACGCCCCCTGGCGCGAGGCCGCCAAGGACGTCTACAAGAGCTTCCTGAAGTACGACGGCTTCGAGGATCTCTACCTGTCGATCCGCAAGGTCGGCGAGAAGTACTGATCGGCGCAGGACAACCCTGCCATGCCGGACCGGATCCGGCATCCGATCATTTTGTGGATTCCCGCTTTCGCGGGAATGACACGGTGCGGTATTTCGTTGACTGCTTGACATGACAAGGGGAGAAGAGGGAATCGGCATGACTCGGTGTATGGACATGTTCGAGGCCGCGATCCGCTGGACGATCGTCGGGCTTCTGGCCGTCATGGTGATCGCCATCGGCTCGCAGGTCTTCGCCCGGTACATCTTCCACCAGTCCCTGTACTGGACGGAGGAGCTGGG
>Ga0116186_1002395_pt1 | contig 17055 bp, 15 predicted proteins | sample AD_JPNNA4_MetaG_FD_89806 | JGI IMG/M metagenome (GOLD analysis project Ga0116186, IMG submission 89806) | Active sludge microbial communities of municipal wastewater-treating anaerobic digesters from Japan - AD_JPNNA4_MetaG | ecosystem: Engineered > Bioreactor > Anaerobic > Digestate | place...
ATTCGGTCTTCATCAAGGCGGTGTCGGGTTCGTTCACCTGGCCTATGGCTTCCACGATCTGTGGGACCCGAAAGGGAATATCCGTCAGCGCCGCTCCCACCCGGTCGATGAAATCAGGGTACAAGCTATCCGAAAAGACCGCTGTCCGGAGCAACCTCCCCTCACTCACGTGGAAACAGAGCTCCACCTCTCCCCAATCGAACCGTTTGGACCGGGTGTATTCAAAATCGGGCGTGTTCCCGTACCGCCACGAATCCGAAGCGTGCTTTCCGACCATTTCCCGCAGTACTCCCTCGTCGACATCGACTGTAGCATCAGAAACGGTGGCCGGCGAGTAGAGGTTTAAGAAGGTCTCCTGAAGCCTAGAGATGAGGTCGTCTATACTAAGGTCAGGTTCTTTTTCCTGCAGATTGATGATGCGGGAGCGGACGGAAGCGACTCCCTTCGCGTTCAGCTTCTCTTTCGAGGGGCTCAAATAGCGCCCTGCGCGTTCCAAATCCGCGTGAACCAAGATCGTTCCGTGATGGAGCGCCTTTCCTCCAAGGTAATAGTACGCGTTTCCGGAAAACTTGCGCGCATCGAGCAACATGTCATTTCGCCCGCTCATTCGGACATCGAGACCGTAGCCCCTCAGGGTGTGCAGGATGACCGAAAACTGTGTTTCGAGATCATAGTGGGTTCTATCGGCGATAAAGGAAAAATTGAGGTTCCCAAGATCGTGATAGACGGCCCCACCGCCGGACAGTCGCCGGGCCAACTTTCCTCCTTCTTCCTCGAAAACCTCCATCGACACCTCTTTCCAAGGGTTCTGATTCCTTCCGATCACGATGGTGTGCTGATTTTGCCAAAGGTAAAAGATCACGTTCTCCTTCGGTGGGTATCGCATCCAATACTCTTCGAGCGCGAGGTTCTCCCAGGGGTTATGACCCCTACCTAACACGATACTGGCAGTAATGGGTTTCATCGATCCTCCGTTCTCCCGTGGTCCTGACCACGGATTCTATCTCCTGTTCTCTCTGTCTTCCAATAATCCCAAAAACGTGCGCCAATCGGAAAAATCGTCTTTTACCCTTTCCGGGACGCCCCCCGTTTGGAGGTCGTCGGCCGAGCCCTTCCGATACCACAGCGTCGCCATACCGACGGCGCGTGCGCCCAGAATATCGCTTTCATAGGAGTCGCCGATGTACAGGGTGTCTTCCGGCTTGGCTCGGAAACGCTCCAGTATCGATAAGAACATCGCCGGGTGGGGCTTTCCCACACCGACCTCCTCGGAGGTCACGATATGCGTGAAGAAGGGCTTGAGGCCCGAGCGCGCCATCCTCCGTTCCTGAACCCAGCGAACGCCGTTTGTGAGCAAACCCATACGGTAACCGAGCTGTCGCAGTCGTATCAGGGTTTCGTAGGCGTAGGGCTCGTACAGGGCGAGCTCGGAAAGCGCCGTCAGGAATTCTGTGTTGATCTCGGCCGCTAAATGAGAGAGCTCCTCGAAGCCCTCCTCTGCCAAGAACCGTAGGAATCTGCGTACCGTCGTTTCATTTTTGGACTGGCTTCCCGACTCGAATCGGCGCCACTCTTCAGCGTTAATCCGTCTATACTCGGCCACCTGCGTATCGTCCAAATGGCGGTCGTACTTCGCGAGCGCTTTTCTCAACGAAATCCGTTCGCTTTTCTCGAAGTCGAGTAAGGTCCCGTCGAGGTCGAAAATGAGGAGAAAACGGCTTTCGCGCGAGGTCACGCCAACGTCACACCAAAGACGGATTTCAATTGATCGTAGGTCCACTTGGACACTTCGTCCGAAGGACCCTCCGATGCCTTCATCAGGACGGTGGTCGGTATCTCTCGGTAGAAAAGGTCCTCACAGGTGTAGAGGATACAGATGTTGAGCATCACACCGCACACGGAGACCTCTTGGATCCGGTTGGTCTTGAAAATATCGTCCAATTTGGTTTCCTTAAAGGCTGTGAAGTAGCGTTTATAGATGCGAATATGGCGGTGATACCCGTTCAGGGACCTCTTTAGACCCATCAGGAGGTCGGCCCCCCACGTGTTTTGCAGGCAATGCGGAGGAAAGAGTCGAAATTCCGGGTCATTGGATTTATGCCAGTCTTGGGTGGTGATAATATACTGCTCTTCGTCCTGCGCCTTTCCGATAGCCCGAATGATCTCCGGTATCCGTTCCGCGAAACGGCTGTTGAACAAGACCCCTTCGGGAGAGAAGAAATCGTTCTGAACATCCACAACCAAAAGCGCTTTCATCACACTCTCCTTATTACGTTCGCTTGAACCATTCCTGCCATTGCGCTTCGCTCATAATCGGCGTATTGAGCAGCGCCGCTTTCTGAGCTTTCGACCCCGGGTTTTCTCCCATCAACAGATAGCTCGTTTTTTTGGAAACGCTTTCTGAAACAGTTCCTCCGTTCTTTTCTATCAGATTCCGGAGCTCATCTCGCGTGTAGTTCTCGAAGGTTCCGGTGATGACGAAGGTCAGCCCTTTGAACCGATCGGAGGCTTGTTCGATCGGTTCTTTCGTGTTTACGCCCACCTCGGCGAGTTCGTCCAGAATCCGTTGGACGGCGGGGTTTTGGAAATAGCCGCGAATCGCGCCTGCCATCTCTTCTCCTATGCCCTCCAACCGACACAGCTCCTCGGCCGTCGCGGCCCTCAACCTTCCCAAGTCTTTGAAGGACGCGGCCAGCTCTTTGGCTGTTTTCACCCCGACCGAGGGAATGCCCAAACCCGTCAGCAAACGATGTAACGGGTTGCCTTTGCTCCTCTCTATCTCATCAAGAAGGCGACGGACGGACTTCTCGCCCATCCTCGGCAAGGCGATAAGCCGTTCTCTATCCAATCGATAGATGTCTGGGAGAGCTTTGAGCAGCCCGTTTTCCACTAATTCGTGAATCCAACGTTCTCCGAGCCCCTCGATGTCCATACCCGCTCTCGAGGTAAAGATTTCGATCGAGCGTTTCAACTTCGCCGAGCAATAGGGGTTTAAACAGCGGATCGCGACATCCTCTTCCCGTTCTTTTCCGACCGGACCCTGGCATACGGGGCAGCGCTCAGGCGGTTTGAGTGTCGTTTCATCTCCGACACGCTTCTCTGCGACTGAGCGTACGATCTGCGGGATGATGTCCCCGGCCTTTTCGACGACCACGATATCGCCCAACCGGATGTCCTTTTCTCTCACGTATTCAAAATTGTGAAGCGAGGCGCGTCGGACCGTCGTCCCTGCCAACGCCACGGGAGACAGGTTCGCGACCGGTGTGATAACACCCGTCCGACCGACGCTGTACTCTACTGAGAGGACGCGAGCCTCCTTCTGTTCCGCCGGAAATTTGAACGCGATAGACCACCGGGGCGAATGGGTCGTTGTTCCCAACGTATCGCGCAAGCCGAATTCGTTGACTTTGATCACGGCGCCGTCGATGTCGAACGGCAGGGAGTGTCGTTGGGCGGTCCAACGTCGCCAATAGGCGATCACGTCTTCGACCGACGCGCATAGGGCGCGATGAGGTTCCGTTTTGAAGCCGAGCTCTCTAAAATAGTCCAGCGCCTGGGCTTGGGTTTTCAATCCGTAACGCTCGGGATCCAACAGGTGGTAGATGAACGCGTCCAACCTTCTTTTAGCCACCACGGCGGTGTCGAGCTGTCGTACCGTGCCGCCCGCGGCGTTTCGGGGATTGGCGAACAACGCGAGCCCCTCTTCCTCGCGTTGCGCGTTGATCTGCGCGAACGCCGACTTCGGCATAAAGATCTCTCCGCGGACCTCCAGGGTTTCCGGGTGTCGCAAACGGATGGGGAAAGAAGGAATCCGTCGGATATGTTCCGTAATGTCCTCTCCTTCCACCCCGTTCCCTCTGGTGATGCCGAGAACGAATAGGCCGTCCTCAAAGCGGGCGGCGAAAGAAACGCCGTCGATTTTGAGCTCACACAGATAGGTGAACGCACTCTGACCTAATAACCTGACGACCCTACCGTGGAATTCCCGTATATCCGTCTCATTGTAAGTGTTGTCGAGACTGAGCATAGGCGTCGAGTGGGGAACGGTCCGGAAACCCTCGAGCACCGGCGCGCCCACTTTGCGCGTCGGGGAGTTCGGGTCATCGTATTGGGGATACTGACGCTCAAGGGCGAGCAGTCGTCGAAACAGCTCGTCATAATCCTTGTCCGAGATGGTCGGACTGGCCAGTACGTGATAGGCGTAGTTGTGCCGCTCGATCTCTTCTCTCAAACGAGCGATCTCGGTTTTTACGTTATCTAGTGAAAGGTCCACATCATCCTCCGGTGCGCTTGGGTGTCCTTACCCGTTTTTCCACTTCAGGATCGTGGCTTTCGGGTCTGCGGCGCGGAACAGGGCCGACCCCGCTACCAGTATATCGGTTCCGCAGTCGCATAGCTCCCGGTAGTTGTCATCGTTCACGCCCCCGTCCACGGAGATGAGAAACCAATTCTCTCCGGCTTCACGCATACGCGCCAATTTTCGTATCTTCTCGAAGCTTCCGGAAATGAATCGCTGGCCTCCGAATCCCGGATTCACGCTCATAATCAAAACCCCGTCCACGTAAGGTAGGATCTCTTCGAGGAGAGAAACCGGGGTGTGCGGATTCAATGAAACAAACGCCTCCACCCCGGCGCTTTTTATACGGGCGATGGACGCGTGGAGGTGTGGACAGGTTTCATAGTGTACGGTCAGCGGATTCGCCCCGGCTTGGATGAAGCCGTCGATATAGTCGTCCGGCCGTGTGATCATCAGGTGAACATCCAACCTAAGGGAGGTGACCCGTCGAATCGCTTCCACCACGGGGATCCCGATAGTGATATTCGGCACGTAATGGCCGTCCATCACGTCGATGTGTAGATAGTCGCTGACCTCTTCGACGCGTAGGATATCTCTCTCCAAATTGGCGAAATCCGCTGCTAAGATCGATGGTGAGACGCGTATGCGATGTTTCATCTCTTCTCCTTTTGGTACTTGAGGTTCGGGCGCGCGCGCTCGTAATCGGCCTGCTCGCGATACATCTGCAGATAGTTTTCGTATCGTGAGGGTAGGATCTCCCCTTCGGCCACCTGCTCGTGAACCCGGCAGTCTGGCTCTTCTATATGTAAGCAATCTTCATAATAACAGTGGCAGCCTGCCCTGACGAACTCAGGGAAACAGAATCTCAACTCATCGGAAGGGATGTGCGTCAGGCTGAGGTTCGAGAATCCGGGGGTATCGGCCACCAACCCTTTGTTCGCGACCGGCAGGAGCTCCGAATACGACGTCGTGTGCCTTCCCACCTCAAGCTGTTTGGAGATTTCACCCTCTTTCAACCCCAAGGAAGGGTCGATCTGATTGAGCACTGTACTCTTGCCCACGCCGGACATTCCCGCCAGCGTGGAGATTTTTCCCGAGAGGACGGAAGCGACTTCCCGGATCCCTTCGCCGGTTTTCGCAGAGACCAAGACAACCGTGTAGTCTTTGGAATAATAATCTACCATAGAGTGGAGTAGCTCCCGGCTCTCGTCGTCCAGCAGATCGATCTTGTTGATCAAAAGGCACACTTCGAGACCGTTTCGCTCGGCCAAGACCAGAAAACGGTCTACGATAAAGGATGAGACCTCGGGGCATTTCAAGGTCGTGACCAACAGGACCTGATCGATGTTGGCGATATTCGGCCGGTCCAGGACGTTCCGTCGAGGGAAGATATTCTCGATTCTTCCTTTCAGACGGGCATTTCGATCGTCCGTCCTTTCGAAGTCCGCATCGTCGAAGCCCGTGTATTCCACGATATCTCCGATGATCGGGCGGATGTTTTGGGCTTTGAAACGTCCGCGCAAAGCGCACAAGAACCGTTTCTGGGTGAGGGTGTCTTCGACCGTGACGATATTTGAGTGGAAACGAACTACGATTCCTTGGCGTCTGTCCATTTTTTTCCGTTTCGTTCGATGAGGTCGCGACCCTTCTCCAAAATCAACCCCATCATGATGAGATCCTCGACCCGCCCGGTCTCGAAGACCACGGCGCCTCTTCGCCGGCCCTCGACCACGAAACCCAAAGACCGATAGAGGGCTATGGCCCGGAGGTTGTTCCCCATCACGTGCAAGGTCACTCTCTTCAACGTAGGGTTCTCGGAAGCCCACGAGAGAAAGGCTTCCATCATGCAGCGCCCGATACCCGCCCCCTGATAATCGGAAGCGACCGATATCCCGACTTCTCCGTCGTGGCTGATGCGCTGTTTCATCCCTCCGATGAAGTTGGTTAGACCGACCACGCGCTCGCCGTGTAAGGCGAGGATCATCACCGCGTTTTGTCCCTGGGTGTGCGCCTCGATGTATTCCTTTTCATATTTCACGTCCAGATTCACTTCCCAGGAGCGAGAGATCATGTATTCGAAACGATCCTGTTGGTCTTTTGTGTAACGGATAACCCCTTTCGCGTCTTCAGGCTCCGCGCTCCTGATCCATATCTCCCGGTTCCGGTGGTCCTTAAAAATTAACGGACGTATCTCTCCCATTTTACTCCTTTTCGTATCGGATGTCGGAATTATACCATGGCCGTCCATGCTATAATTGTGCGATCGCGGGTAAAAGAGATGGGAGTATGCCCCCTAACGCGGGAGAATTCTTGCGCGAAGACGTATGGTGGTGAGGAATGCTCGATAGGGTACTCCAAAAGGAGCTGCAGAGGTCGTTTTTTCCTCGATGTATGAGGTTTTCTTATGGCGCCTTTCGACTTAGAAACAGCGTATTTAGTGATTGACCCGATTGGGAGGGCCGAAGTATGGTAGTGGAACTGATTACGGTGGGCACGGAGATTTTATTAGGAGACATCGTGAATACAAACGCCCGATACCTCGCCCGGAGGATAGCCGATTACGGGTTCAGCTGTTACCGTCAAACGGTTGTCGGGGACAATCCCGAACGTTTGAGGAGAGCGATCGGCAATGCCTTCGAGTCTGCCGACCTTGTCATCACCACTGGGGGATTGGGTCCGACCGACGACGATCTGACCAAAGAGATCGCGGCCGCGTATTTCGGCCTTCCCTTGTCCTTTCACCCGCAGTCCTGGGAACGGATACGGGAACGCTTTTCAACCAGAGGGATGTCCGTTCCGGAATGTAATAGAAAGCAAGCCTTTTTCCCGATCGGCGCCCAGATATTGGAAAACCCGAACGGCACGGCGCCTGGAGCGATGTTCGGCAACGGGGATAAAACGATCGTGGTTCTACCCGGTCCGCCCTCGGAGATGATCCCGATGTTTGAAGCGGGTGTTGTGCCCTTTCTGGACGCCAAGCACGACGGCATCATCTCATCGAGGGTCCTTAAAACCGTTGGCGTCGGAGAGAGCGCGCTGGCAGAACTTTTGAAACCGATTATCGACAACCAAAGCAACCCGACCGTCGCCACTTACGCCTCCGAAGGGGAGATCACGGTCAGGGTGACGGCGCGCGCCCCCGATAAACAACGCGCTCTGCAGATGATCGAGGATACGCAACGATCGATCCTCCCCCTATTGGGAGACCTTTATTACGGTCAGGACGACCAGTCCTTGGAGGGACGGGTTATAGAACGTCTGATCGAGCGGGGATGGAACCTCGCGGTCTTTGAGTCGCTCACAGGGGGTGCCCTGTTTGCGGCGCTATCGAGTGTGAGCGAATCGACGCGGGCGCTCTCGCGCGGCTGGTGTTTCAACGCGGAGGAAAAAAGTCGGAAATGGCTGTCGGAAACGCAAGGGGTCAACGGTAACGGGGCGCTCGCCTTCGCCAGAGCGGCGAAGGCTCGCGCGGGTTCTAACGTAGGAATCGCCGTGTACACACAAGAGCCGCAACAGGCGACGATTGCAGTATCTTTTCCGGAATGGGAGGTTCAGAAAACCGTTCGTTGGCTTGATACGCTCGTCAAAGGGCGTCGCCGGATCGTGAAGGAGGCCCTGAATATCCTGCGTTTGGAAGGGTAGATCGCCCGGTTTTCGCGTTTTTTCCTCTTGCAATCTCCGAGAATATGTGTTACACTATGTTTATCGTTCTTCCCATCGCTTGTTTTGCTATTTCGCGCACCCTATTACGGTTTTTTTTATTACCGGCAACATACTTATTGAAGGAGGAGATCTACGTGAAAAAAGTCGCTTTCCTATTCACCCTGGCGCTCGTATTCTCTTTATCCCTCGTTTTTGGCGTTATGAATCTGTACATGGCCACAGGCGGAACTTCTGGAACCTACTATCCTTTTGGGGGAGCCGTTGCGCAAGTGATCGGCCAGCGCTACCCTGAAGTGCGTATCCGCGTCCAATCGACAGGCGCTTCGGCTGCGAACATTCGATTGATCGCCGAGAAAGAAGTGGACATCGCGCTGGTCCAAAACGACGTGATGCACTACGCCTATACCGGCACCGTCCTCTTCAAAACCGGCAAGATCACGAACTTTTTAACTCTGGCGACGGTCTACACGGAGGTTTGTCAAGTGATCGCCAAAGCGGACGGCAGCATCAACTCCATTGCTGACCTGAAGGGAAAGAGAGTGTCGGTTGGAGATGCCGGAAGCGGAGTCGAGGCGAATACCATCCAAATCCTCGAAGCCTATGGGTTGACCTTCAAAGACATCAGCGTTCAGAACCTGTCTTTTGCCGAATCTGCCGCGGCGCTCAAAGACCGCAAGATCGACGCGTTTTTCGTCACAGCGGGAATTCCGACGACCGCGATCATCGAACTCTCCAGCACCAACCCGATTAAAGTGCTGTCTATCGACCCGGACAAAGCCGATGCGCTGATCAAGAACTACCCCTTCTATGTGAACTTCACCATTCCTCCCGACACGTACAAGAACCAACCGGAAGCGGTGAACACCGTCGCGGTGAAAGCGACCTTTATCGTTCGCGCCGACCTTCCGGTCGACACCGTGTATCATATCACCAAAGCCATATTCGAAGGACAGGCGGAGATCGCGGAAGCCCATGCGAAAGGAAAGGAGTTCAACCTCCAAGAGGCCGTCAAAGGGGTCTCCGTTCCCTTCCACCCCGGAGCCGAAAAGTATTTCCGTGAAGTTGGAGCGATCCAATAGTCCGTCAAATGAGTTTATTCCAGGCGCACGTCACCGTGCGCCTGATTCTTTCTTTTGCCCGGTCGCGTCTACTCTTTTTCCTCGTTCTGATCGCGTCGATTTTCTCACTCGGTTTCGCACGAGTATTAATCATCGAAGACGCGGTGACGGCTGAGGAGATCGCCCGTTTTGACTTACTCGAAGGGGGGTCTTTTTCGATCGGCTTCGTCCACTCCGTGAATCAAAGCCCAGTCGAAGAGACCTATGAGATTTCTAATGGAAAAATATGGCTCGCGTCGTGTCTTTATTACCACTTCGGGGCGGGAGTCCAAACGGAGGTTCTGCCCGGGCAAGAGTGGCTCACACTTCCCGACGGCGGGATGCTGATCGAAAACATACGGCTGGAGATCGGCGAACTGATGTACATCGTTGGGACGGTGAGCGACCACGTCCTGAAGATCCAAGAAAAGACAGTCAGTTTGAGAGAATTGTGCGGTAGAAACAGAAAGATTCTCGTTCGATATCAGTAAAAAATTTATTATATACGAAGCTTTAAGAACATCTCGCTTACCGGATCGGGCGTCCAAGAAACGAAGGAGTCGTGCGGTTCGGCCTAGCGGTATATCCGGAGGTGTTACTCGTGGCGGAAGAGAAAAAGAAGGGTCGAAAAGACGCCGAAATGAAGAAATCTCTCGAAGATAAACAGGTGGCGATGAGCGGGGGGAACGAGAGCTCGGAATTTGAAACGGTAAGCGAAGAACAAGTGAAAGCGGTTCTGGCCCAATACGACCGAGAATCGAATACGAGAGAGTTTACCGGTATTCCGAAATACATCGTTCGATATCTGCTCGTAGGGTTTTCACTATACGGTATTCTTGCGAACGTCGTCTTCACTCTCCCAGAACAAATCAAACGGGCGAGCTTCATCGGGATCGTCATCTTTATCGCATTTCTGCTGTTCCCCGCATCGAAGAAAATTAAAAAACGCGTGAATCGTGTGCCCTGGTACGACTTAGCCCTCGGTATCGTGGGGTTCTGCGCCTTTTTCTACCTGGTCGTCAACTTCCGCACGATAGCCGATCGCGCGGGTTTGTTCACACAGACGGACTTGATTTGGGGCGTGATAGGCATCCTGATCGTTTTGGAAATCTGTAGGCGGGCCGTGGGGTTGCCTATCGTCGTCGTTGTTTCGTGCTTCATCGCTTTCGCTTTTTATTCGGGTTTTTCTTTTAAACGGCTCGTTACCCATCTTTCCTACACTTTGGAAGGGGTCATCGGGATACCGTTAGGAGTTTGTACGACCTTCATCGTTATGTTCATTATGTTCGGCGCCTTCTTGGAAAAGACTGGAGTCGGTCAGTTCTTTATCGACGTATCCAACGCCATCGCGGGGTTTGCGAGTGGGGGCCCGGCGAAAGTGGCCGTCATCGCCAGCGCGATGGAAGGGATGGTTTCGGGGAGCTCGGTATCTAACACCGTGGGCTCGGGGAGTTTCACCATTCCGATGATGAAAAAAATCGGTTATAAACCCGAATTCGCAGCAGCGGTCGAAGCGGCAGCCTCTACCGGCGGACAGATTATGCCCCCAATTATGGGAGCCGCAGCGTTCCTGATGGCGGAGATCACGGGTATCCCATACTCAAATATCGTCATTGCAGCTTTTTTACCCGCTGTTCTCTACTTCACTGGGATATTTCTGATGATACATTTCGAAGCGAAAAAGTTGGGTCTGAGAGGAATGACCAAGGAAGAGCTGCCAAATTTCTGGAAACTCCTCTTCACCAAAGGATTTTTACTCATCCCGCTGTTTGTCATTATGTATTTGATGATGTCCGGCTCCACTCCTACCATGGCGGCGTTTTGGTCGATCGTTTCCGCGATCGCGGTCAGTATGGTTCGAAAAGACACCCGCTTAACCCCCAAAAAAGCGGTGGATGCTTTAGAGAACGGGGCGCGTAATACCCTCGGTGTCGCGATCGCTTGTTCCGCGGCCGGAATCATCATCGGTGTCGTGACCTTGACCGGCGTGGGACTCGATCTCGCGACAGGCCTCTTAACCCTATCTGGCGGGATCACAATTCTGGCGCTGTTCTTCACCATGCTCGCCTGTATCGTGCTCGGAATGGGTGTTCCCACCACCGCCAACTACGTCATTATGGCCACGATCACCGCTCCCATCGTCGTGAAATTGGGGGTTCCGCTGATGGCCGCACATATGTTCGTCTTCTATTTCGGAATTGTTGCAGATATTACGCCACCGGTCGCGTTAGCCGCCTACGCGGGTGCCGCTATCGCCCATTCCAATCCTTTGAATACCGCTATTACGGCGACACGGTTAGCGATCGCGGCTTTCATTATCCCCTATATGTTTGCGTTGAACCCCGCGATTCTTCTGGGACCGCAATCCTTTTCGACGGTCGCTTCGACCCTGCAAGTGTTGTTTATGATCATCACGTCCTTCGTGGGGATGGTCGCGGTGTCGGCGGGGATGGAAGGCTACCTGCTCAAAAAAATGCGGGTTTGGGAACGGATCTTGGCGATCGCGGCGGGCTTGCTACTGATCGATCCGGGGCTGGCGACCGACTTGATCGGTTTTTCTCTTATCGCCTTGGTTATCGTCGTGCAGTACTACGGCTCTCGTTCGAAAGGCCAACCGGTGACGGCTGCCTAATAAACGAGTCACGAAAAAGAATGCCCTTGGGGCGTATCGCGAGACTTCGTGGGCTTCCGAAGTCAGCCCGCTGGTTACCCCGCGATAACCCACGCGAGCATCGCGGCGTAAGCACCCCTTCTTTTCGCGACGGCGCGATACACTTTTGTGCTTGTTTTGAAAAACAGGGTTCGCACAGAGGGCACAGAGAGCACAGAGAGAGCAAGGATCGGGGCGTAAGCGCCCCTTCTTTTCGCGACGGCGTGATACGCTTTTGTGCTTGTTTTGAAAAACAGGGTTCGCACAGAGGACACAGAGAGCACAGAGAGAGCAAGCATCGCGGCGTAAGCGCTTCTTCATTTCGCGACGGCGCGATACGCTTTCGTACCTGTCTTGTAAAACAGAGTTCGCACTGAGGACACAGAGAGCACAGAGAGAGCAAGCATCGAGGCGTAAGAGCCCCTTCTTTTCGCGACGGCGCGATACGCTTTTGTCCCTGTCTTGTAAAACAGGGTTCGCACAGAGGACACAGAGAGCACAGAGAGAGCAAGCATCGCGGCGTAAGCGCCCCTTTTTTCGCGACGCCGAGATACGCTTGGGGGTGCCCTGGGCACGCCGATTTTTAGTTGGCCTGTCTCTAAAATAAAAGACAGGAGAGAGCGCATCGCTGGATTTCGTTAGTATCGCGAGACTTCGTGGGTTTCCGAAGTCTGCCCGCTGGTTACCCCACTATAACCCCACGCGGCCATCGCGGCGTAAGCGCCCCTTCTTTTCGAGACGGCGCGATACGCTTCTGAGAAAGTCAAAGATGCGTATCGCGAGACTTCGTGGGCTTCCGAAGTCAGCCCTTTGGTTACCCCGCGATGAACATTTTAGTTATGCACCCCAAAACTTGAACCACAGCGATGCCTTTCCTTATTAGGGCGCATAAATGTACTCGGTCACCTCGACCAAAACCCCTCTCGAGTTGAAAAGGCTCATCTGTACCGGTTCGCCGGTTGTCGCGTAATCGAAGGTCTGCACCCATTTGACTTCAGTTCCTTCTTTGATCTCGATTCGCGTGATACGGTTTTCCGCATCGTAAGCGTAGAAGGTTTGCCGGACACGTTTACCCGAGGCGTCATACCCGTCCGCGCGCTTCAACAGCCCGCCTTCGTGGAAACACTCTTCCATATAGTTTAATGCGCCTTTTGCGTCGTACACCTTCACACGTACCGTTTGACCTTCGGGGTTCTTTTCTATCCTCTGTTTGGCTTTTAGCGTCTGCCCTTCGCGAAACTCGATCGTGACCGTTCCTCGTTCGCTGTAGTCATACGTCTCCGTCCTCTCCCCGCTCGATGGACCTTGGGACCGCACCCGAAGGGGCCGGCCCTCTTCGTCGTACGTGTAGGCTGAAGTCTCCAACACCGCTCCCTGCGCGTCGACGACCTCCAACACGGCTACCTTCCCCGATACGTCATAAGAGTAACGTATCTTCAGGTCGTTTTCCGGGTTGTCTACTACTTTGCGACGCTCTTCCAGCACTCGTTTCGGGCTGGTCGTCGGAGTGGCTTCGGCGCCATCGCTCTCGTCTAATACCTTTTCCGAAGGCGGGGTCGTTGTGAGCGTCAAACGCAGGTTCTCCTCGGTCAATCGGGCGTTCTCGCTCTGTAACTTCACGATCCGTTCGGCCTGTCTTTCCACTTCTTTAGTCAGCCCCGAGGTTTGGACCTCCCGAAAGGACAACAGCTGATTCAGTCGGAGAATATCGGATTCCTTATCCGCAAGCGCCGATTCTAATTGTTTGATACGCAGGCCGGCCTCCCACAACTGCCTCCCTAGGTCTTCGAAGGCTTCTCTCTCAACGCGAATTTGATCTTCCTTGCGAATCCTCGAGGTTTCGGAAGCCTCATAGGTCGCGACTGTCTCTTCAAGGGTCCGAAGCCGTTGGAAAAGTTGGTCGTTCAGCGTGGCCAACTGTAAAATCGTCTGGGATCGATCGGCCAGCTCCTTTTTAATTTGTTGCAGTTGAGTTTCTAAGGCCTTATCTTGACGCTGTTGCACCAGAAGGATAGCGGCGTCCTCCGCCGCTATCCTCGCGAGCTCTTCAGGCTTTACGCCCGGTAGTTCGAGACCTCCCGGGTTGGCCAACGGATCGACTGCCTTCTGGAGGCGATTCGTCTCATAAGATAGGTCGAAGATCAGACGGATAAAACCCTGCGTTTCAGGTCGCAATTCAGATAGAAGATAGAACGGGAGCGTGGAGGCGTCGGCGACCAACCAACCGTAGACCGCTCCGGTCTCAGGATCGCTCAACCCGTCACCCGAAAACAACAGCCTTACCTGGCCAAAACCGGAAGCTTGGAACAGAGAGCGTATGTCCGAGGCGTAATCGGCGAGGCTTGTAAAGCCGTCCGAGAACGAAAACGCTTCGGTAAAAACCGTGAGGGTGTTCTTGGATAGGTCCAGCTGGACTCGATGGGAGTAGCGGCCGTGAAAGGCAAAACTCCTCCAAGGATAGTCGTAGGCTATCTTATATCCCGCCTTCTCCCAATGGGTCGTTATACGCTCGGCAAGGGGATGCCCGCAAAGGATGATCGGGATCAGGAACACACACAAAAAAACGCAGGCTTGTTTCATAAAACACCTTCTTAAGCGAGGTTTAGTTACCCGTAGACGATTCATTATTCTAAGGAAACGCGCTTTCTTCCTATCGGGCGCTCAAGCCTCCTCGAATGAAGGAAAGGTCGCGCAGCCCATAGAAAAACAAAGAGGACCCCGGAAAAAAACGGTGTCACTTTTATACGCCGGGCCTAAGGATCGTGTGCGCCTTTTTCAAGAAGGGTGGGGTATAATAATCCTATGATTAGAAAAGCGATAACGAGGGTTCTGATACTGCTCTTGTTTCTCAGCGCCGGGTTCGGTGCAGGGCAGATTATACGCAATATCAACATCTTGGGGAACTTGAACCCGCTACTCCCGTTCTCTTTCACTTACGACTACACCATTCCGTCGGAATGGCAGGTGGAATTGTTTTTAGGCACGACGCTGAATCCGCGGCAGCTTTCTGCCGCTTTCAGCCAAGCGGCCACAGGCACCTTCATCACGTCGGGCGAAATAGGGTTGAAATTCGGGTTACCCGGTGACGTGATCCTCTTCGCCGGATGGCCTTGGCTGGGGGCCATCTTTTCGGTTCAAGAGACCCTTTGGATGCCCGAATTGGATTTTTCGGCGCTGGTTCCCATCACCTTGGGCGTTTTTAGCGGTAGCGCCTATTCCGAAAGCTTTTCTTTCAACGCCGTCTTGAAAAAAAGCCTGCGGCCCGTTCGTTTCAGCGGCGGGTTCAACTTCTTGACCTCCCCTCAGTTTTCGAGCGGTGAGTTTGACGATGAGGTCTTCGAGGTTGGGCAGGGATACCTCGGCCTCGGTTTGGAATGGGCTATCAATCCCTATATTCGGTTGTTGGGGGAGTTTCGATACCAGTTCATTTCGGTCCTGTTCGACACCTACTCCGACTTGAAGTTCGAGATGTTCCCCGCCTATTCCAACCAAGTATTGGGAATCGGGTTCGAGTACATCCTGGACTTCCCTCTGTTTTTGATGAAGGCGACGGCGGGTTATGCGGTCAAACTGGGATTGTTCGATCCGGAAATCGGGGTCACATACGGCACCCACGCGATCCACGTCGGGGTCTCCTTTTTGTTTCCTTTTCCGTGGAGGACTCCTTAGAGAGAATAGACGCGAATCCCGATCTTTCCGCGGCCATTCGCGCTCGTTTGGAGGCACAAGATGAAGGATCAGCTTTATCACGATTTTTATATCTTCACCGGGAAATCCCCCCATGACTACTTCCGAGGAAGCCTCTGGGTTCGTGGCGGGCGTATCGTCAACGTTTTCCGTTCAGATGAGGACATACCAAACCTTCCTTGGTCCTCGAAGATGGAGGGAGAGGGGAAGATCTTGCTTCCGGGAATGATCAACGCCCATACCCACTGTTATTCGGCCTTCGCTTGTGGCCTCTCGGTTCACCCATTTCGTCCCACCTCGTTCAAAGAGATGTTGGAGCAACTCTGGTGGAAACTGGATCGCGCGTTGCTTTCCGAAGACGTGTATTGGAGCGCGCGGGTCTCAGCGTTACGCTCGATCGACCACGGGGTGACGACGTTCATCGACCATCATGCGAGTCCCTATTGCGTACGCGGAGCTGGTGCTCTGTTGTCGCGGGCGCTAATCGAGGAGTCGGGTATGCGCGCGGTCTTATCGGTCGAAACCAGTGATCGGGACGGCGCGAAAATACGTGACCTCGAAATTGAAGAAAACTTGGCGTTGATGGAAGAAAAGGAAAAGCACCCGGGTAAGATGGGCGCTTTGTTCGGGTTACACGCGTCTTTCACGTTAGAAGAGGACACGTTGCGACGAGTCGGCTCGTGGGATTTTCCGGTCCACATTCATATCGGAGAAGGGGACGAGGACGGGAAACTGCACGAAGAAAAATATGGATGTTCCGCGTTCGAACGCCTTCAGAGGTACCACATCTGTAAAGCGAACTCATTGCTCGTTCACGGAATACGCCTCAGTCACAAGGATATCGATGAGATAGCGGGCACGGCCTGTCGTGTCGCCTTCAATCCCCAATCGAACCAGAACAACGGGGCCGGGTTGCCTGCCTACGCGCGCTTCAAGGCGCGTGGAATACCGGTTCTTTTAGGTAACGACGGATTCGGGTACGATTTTTCGCGAGACGTTCGCTCTCTTCTGATCACCCAGCATCACGTTACGCAAAGCCCTTTGGGCTTTTCTTTGGACGACCTGTTTCAAGTGGTGTTCCGGAATAACGCCGAGTATGCCAGCGCCCTTTTGGGTGAGCGGGTGGGAGTGATCGAGGAAGGCGCCGCCGCCGATTTTATCACCTATCGCTATAAACCATTCACACCGATCGATGAAAATAATTTCCTGGGCCACTGGTTCTTCGGGATTCTGGAAAACGGGAAGCCGGAAGAGGTCGTAATCGACGGGAAGGCGTTGAAACTGGGCGGCGTTTTGCAAGGACCGGCCGATGACGCGATGAGAACGGCCCAAAGCGTCGCAAGAAAACTATGGGAACGCCTGAACAATTAGTTCGGTTACCTTAAAAACTGTGAAAATCGAGACGAATTCGAAGAAAACCGGCGATTTCGCCACCATTTCGATGTTAGTCTTGCTTTGTTTTCGCTTATCGGGTTCGGCATAAGTTGACAGTGGAACGGAACTATGATACTCTAGACAGGACTGGGGTTCTTAACATAAAATGGGAGAATTCCGCGGAAAAACCGCGAATACGCTGAGCCCCTTATGAAATAGCGGCCCAGATATACCTTCGACCACTATACTCGTTCCTTCTCTCGAAATAACGTCGTGCTCGATCTGGA